>Ga0116229_10011626_pt1 | contig 12918 bp, 9 predicted proteins | sample S1TSphgellanicum_3_FD_87313 | JGI IMG/M metagenome (GOLD analysis project Ga0116229, IMG submission 87313) | Host-associated microbial communities from peat moss isolated from Minnesota, USA - S1T2_Fc - Sphagnum magellanicum MG | ecosystem: Host-associated > Plants > Peat moss > Unclassified...
TAAAATATATGAATTTAACCATTTTTAAATTTTTTTTTTCACTTCTTGAAATTGAAATCATAAAATTTTTTTTTTCACTTTTTGGAAAAATTTAGCCATTAAAAAAAAAAAAAAAAGGCTGATGAGTAGCTCATTTTTTTCTTTTTACAATATCTGCATTGTATCTTTCATTGCATATTTGATCTAAACAAGTAAATAAATGCAATTCTTTTTAACTACATATGAATGATTGAACATATTCAATCATAATGTATAGATGACTTGTGCGTACCATTTTTGAATTATACATGGATTTTATTTTATTTTTTGGTCTATTGTTGCAATGTTAATTTTGGGTTTACTACCGAGGCTAGAACAAGACAATAGGGAAGAAGTCAAAAATAAACTTGGGGAATGGCACAAGCAAAACAAAATGAAACATGCAAGGGTTATTGCCTAGAACAACTTAGGGTTACATAGCCTAAAATAACTTATGGTAAAATTGTTTTAAATAATTTAAGGTGGAATAACTTAGAATAGTTGAGAATAGCCTAAAATAGCTTGAGGTGGAATAACTTAGAATACTCAAAAATAATCTAAGGTAAAATAACTAAAAATAGCTAGAATAGAACAACCTAAAATAGCATGGGGTTGAATAGCCTAAAATAATAATAAATGACCTAGAATAACCAAAGGTGGAATAGCCTAAAATAGCAAAAAATAATCTAATATATTTTGAAATAGCCTAGGTTGGATTAGCCAAGAATAACTTTAGGTAAAATACCTTATAATAACCAAAAAGAGCCTAGGGTACAATAAACTAAAATAATTTAAGATGAAACAACCTAAAATATTTTTAAATAAAATAGTCTAAAATAACATAAGGTAGATAGCTTAAAATAATCGATAATAAGATATAATAGCTTAAGACTAACCTAAAATCCTAGAATATGATAACCTAATAATAACCTAAGGTAGACTACACTAGCTTAAAAATAACCTAAAATAACCTAAACTAACCTAGGAATAGCCTAGGACTAATGTAAAAATCTAACCTATGATAACATACACATATATAGGACAAGAATGTGCAATGACAAATCATTGCATTTTTTAAAATATTGGTTTAATGGTGAAGGACTTATTCTTTTAGCACGAAGGTGGGGTAAATGAAAAGTTCAAACATTCACATTTGTACCCTAAATTGATGGGTTAAATGGCTTAGGTTAACCTAAGTTCTTAAATTTAATTTAAGCCACCTAACTTTTGCTAGGTGATTAGATGTTTAATTTAAGTTCTTAGCCTAACCTAACTATGGACTAGGAGGCTAGTCTAGTGAATTAATTATTAATGAATTTGATTAGCTATTAATGAATTAACTATTAATGAATTTGATTAACTATTAGTGAATTCACTTGTCCATAGCAACCAATCATTGTTCATTAGGGGGTTGGCCACTTTTGCCATGGTAAATTTGTTCAATTCACTCACAAATTTAATGAGATATAAAGTGAATATTGGGACACATATTGGTGTAACAATAAGACATTAAAATGTTTTGATTTCAAGAGAGGACTTTGGGAATCCCAAGAATTTTGTGTAAATTGGAAAATAATAAAGGGAGAAATGTGCCTCTTGTAGGAATTTGGGTCATGGTTTAGTTCATGTGAACATGTGATGAATCCATGACTTAGTTTTGGTTCAAAACTACATTTACCACCAACTTTATCAAATTATCCAATTGAAATAACCAAGAAGTGCAAGTAAATTGTCACTTTGTCATAATCATTTGAAGTTTTTGTAATTTAGTTATATTATATTACAAAGTGCACCTCAAGTTTTTGAAAATTTTCATTGTTTTCAAATTTCAAAAGTGGTGGGTTTACCACCAATACCACCTAACAAGCATGAAGGTGCATCATCTATTTCAAATGTTGATTCAATTTATATGTTTTAACTTGTTGTCATGTTGTTTATCAGATTGTTGCCATAGATGTTTTATTATTCTAAATGTTTGAATACCATTTTGAATATTGTCATCACCCATACCATCAATGTGAAATGTCAATTTCAATGTAAAGATATTAAAAAACAACATGATTAGTTGTATTTCAAAACTAGTTGATAAATTAAAGTGAATTGAAAAGTGAAACATATGAAAGAAATGATCATTGATTTGGATCTCTAAATACAAAAGTTAACTTATGAATTGATTACACCATGTTTAATTATGAACCTTGGTGTAAAACATATATTGTGGTTCTCATAATGAATGTGATAAAACACAATGTGCCACAAAATTTTCATTCATAATCCAAACACATTTCAAATTTTGGTTCATTAGAGAAAAAATTAACCTCATATTTAAAAAACTAAAAACATTAATAAAATGGTCAAAATGGATCATAACATATGGATTAATAAAGAAATTTTCATTTTTAATATTTGACATTTCAACATAAGTGGGAATCTAAATCATGGATGTTATGGTGTCATGAGTCCATAGTAATTTTATCCCACCAAAAAAATAATATTTATAGATTAATGTGCCATGTAGTCGACATATATGCCAAACAATGTGATACATTACATTTTTTGTTCAACATCTCATTGAAATTAAAATGACACATTATACGGGAACTTTTTGTTGGTACAAACATTGCTTCATTTTTTTTTTGGAAGGAGCCTTATCTTATATGCAATTATGATTATGATTTTCAAACATTATCAACAAGGCCTTAATGCATGGAACAATGGATGATGACCTAGTTTGCATATGTTCCATGGATGATGTCCTAGTTGCATATGAATTGAGACTAATCACACATTAAATTAGTTGATGACTACATGAAAGACTATACAATATATGCATACCCATTAGCTAGCACTTGGCACATTTGCAACCTCCCTCAAATGTGCCATGCTTGTACAATCAAGACTACTATTTGTGGTAACTAAAGGCCTCTCATTACTTACTGCACACAACCATCCCTCATGAGAATTGAGATACCCTCTTTTCATCCTCAGAGAGAGAGGGAGAGAGAGAGAGAGAGAGTGATTCTCAAATGTTCATCCAAAAGGTTACGGAATCATTGGGCCAATGAGAGAGCTGGGGGTGCCACCTTGTGCTTATAGTGGGTCACTAGTGAAGTGGAGCAATATCATTATGGATTTTGACTCGGTGCTTGACAGCCAATCAGATTGTTAAGATTCTCAAGAGAGATGGTTACATGTAGGGTAAAGGACCTCGGGCAGGCAGGGGCATTCCCAAAATAAGCAGCCCCGGAGGCGGAAGGAAGGCCGAGGGCTGGTTATTTTGGGAATGCCCTTGCCCGAGGACCTTTACCTGATGTAAAAAACTGTCACAGTAAATGTTATATATATGTATATTTACTGTGATAACTGGCGGGTACCAGATGAGTACCCTACAGGATTAATAAAGACTAGGTATATCATCGCCATTCACTTCATTATTTGTTGTTCGCTGTGCAATTCAGCGTCAGCTGTGCATTGCAGGGCCAATATCAGTGGCTTTTTTTTCTTTTCTTTTTTTTTTCAATTTTGTGATGTTGCTCAAGTGGTGATTGTACCCAAGTATTTTTAGCCAAATTTGACAAAATTCAAACTATGAAAGTAGAAAATTTTAAGTACCTTTTGCTAATTTTAGGAAATTGTGGCGAGTTTTGGCGATTTTTAAAGAAAATTCCCCCCCACCCCTTTTTTTTTAAAGAGGGAATTTGTGTGCAACAAAATATTCTTTTTCCAAAAAAATTAAAGCAAAATGGCGAAAATTTCGCCACCAAAAAAAACACTGGGACTCAATACTTTGCCGAAATAAAAAAACCCGCCACGTCAATTCTACCTGAGGACCGTTGTCCTTTCTAGACCTGCCACGTGCAGCGATGTACACGCTTTTTGACAACGTGTTATATTCGCCACGTGTTATAATAACACCTGTCCGTCGACACGACCATTCTGTGACAGAACGGGATGTGGCCACCTCAGAACGTCCGGAACGGCTCCGAGGCCAAGCCGGAGCTAAAACCAGCGCTCTCTGTGTGTAGCACTACTGCTGCTGCGCTTTGGTGAGAACTCGACGCAGCGCACACGCTCAGCACGACAACAACGACGCCGGTGAACTTCACAATCCCAAGGTCAGTTGCCAACTCAAATGTTTCATTCCATTGCTGCTGCTGCTGCTGCTGCTGCAGCTCCCGTCCCTCACAGACGTAACTACTTTTGGTGTGAGTGGCTTTCAAGTGTGGAGCTGGTTGTGTGCTGTAGATGTGGGTGGACATAGCAGCTCTCATAATTGCGGTGGCCATACCACTGGCAGTGGGCTTTACGGGCACAGCTGTGGGTGGAGGTGGACAGAGTGGTGAGTTTTTTCTGCTCTGGAGTTAGGGTTGAAGTTGGCTCTAAACCTTCAACAGCAAAGGTTATGGGTTTTTCACATGGATTGGTGTAGATAGCTGTCAGAAACTAGCTGAATACATCAATATTGTAGTTATTATTATTTTTAAAAGTAATTTATAAATTTCTAGATGGAAGAAAATTGATGCATTTTGTCTCTTGAATTTTGCAGTTTGGTATAAGGAGTTGAACAAGCCCTCATGGATACCTCCGGTATATATTGAGCTTTCATGAAAACTTTTTTCCTTTGTATCTGTGTTCATTCAATTTCTGGCCAGAGCTAATCAACTTCACTGGTTCTGTTTTTGACACATGTTGTTTGGACCTTGCTAGTGGTGTACCTGTGATTGGCATGGTGGAATATGATGGAAAGTGTAATCTTTTGGTCATCATGTAGGATTGGCTGTTTCCAGTAATGTGGACAGCACTGTATGTGTTGATGGGCATTGCGTCTTGGCTCATCTGGAAGGAAGGAGGTAATATGCCACTGAGATGACACTCAATGGTTTGCATTGGTGAAACAGACACAAAGAAACACACAATTCTTGTATGTTGTATTCAATTGTAGAATTAACCATTTTCATGCTGGCAGCCAGTTGTATTCAATCCATCCCTCACTGTAGATTCAAATACACAGTAGTATACTTTGCAAAATTCTCACATCTGTTCAACCCTTCTTCCAGGATTTGAAGGTCAAAGCTATCCTTTGGCGGCATACTTTTTTCAGGTACCCATAATAATCAAGTGATCTTTGAAGTCAAAAGTTTCAATCCAACTCAACCCATAGGACTGGTGCTTCAACGTGATTAGGGTTCAACCATCTTTTCTTGTTGTGGCTTCAATTGTTTTTTAAGCAGTGGCCTTTTAATTGTCTTACAGCTCCTTTTGAACTTCCTGTGGACACCAATTTTCTTTGGCTTGCGCAGACCTGTACGTACTTCAAACCCTGTGTTGCACATGACTTCAGTGCAACTTGCAGTCTTCAGAAGAAACATTTGTGCTTCTTTGAGTGTCAGCTTTGATCTCAGAACACTGTTCTAGTTCACTGTATTGCTTGTAACAATGGTGTTGTCTATTTCAGGATCTTGGATTGGTGGAAATTGTAGTTTTGTGGTTGGCTATTGCTGTCACGATCTACCTATTCTGGCATGTCAATACAATTGCAGCATACTTGTTGGTGCCCTATATCCTGTGGTATGTAATTTTCAACTTTGCTGTTGTGCTTGTATATATGCATCTTGGGGTGGCAGCTGACAATGATAAAATCTGAGTCGCTAGGGTAGGGAGTTGAGCACCACCTAGAAGGTCAGGGAGTTTTGTCTGCCAAAATGTTGAAAGCTGTTATCCCACTCTCTGAAGTGTTGTTTTGGCATTGATGGCTCTTTATTGCATAAACCTTTAAAAAGAGAACTTATGAAGTTTTCATTGTCTAGGCCTGTGGAATGTTAGAACATTTAGTGGTTGTGATTTCTCACTGAAGATTGTTTGTGACCAGGGTTACTGTTGCCATTGCACTTAACTGGTATATATGGATGTACAATGGTCAAGCTGAGCAGGAAATTACAGAGCCTTTGCATCATGGTCAGTCAGTATAACGAGGGGCAGCAACTGTGGTAATGTTTACAGCCAAGAGATTGTCACAGATTATTATGAGTACATTGGGTTTTGTTTGTGAGTGGCAGTATGCAGAGCTTGGTTATCAATTCAGTATGATTTGTTTATTGTAAAAGAAGGTGATGGTCTTTAAGACTTTGCTAGTGAGACTCGTAAGGTTATGACCACACTCATTCTCATCATATGAGTTTTGGTTTTGCTGGAACTGGCAGAATGTTTCTCCTTCAAAGTTTCCTTGTGGAGTTTTCTCTGCAATCTCATACATTTGTAAAAGATGCATAGATATAAAGATAACAGACAGTTACAGATGAATTTGTTACATGGTTTGTTCTCAAATCATGTGTGCATAGCATGATAGAAGTAAGGAGAAAGCATTTTTTGATGGAGCGGAAATTCTGATGCAGGACTGATTTACTATGTCTGATCCTATTTCTGGGTTGGACTGTCTAACATAGAAGTTATCCACCTGGTATGGTTCTGGGAAGGCATACCACTATATCTCAGGTCCCCAATTGATCATGAAAAAATGACACCCATTAGAATTCTATTATCTATGAGACAGTAGATAACTGCTGGGCAAGAGAGATGGTAAGAGGCCCCAATAGTTAAGGACCTGCTGCTTGAGCAATTTGTCTGCTGAAGAACTACTCTTGGATCATAGAAGAACAGTGTTAGAGAATGAACCTCAACAGCTTGAGTGAAGAGTGTAGACTGCCAAAACCTCTGGACAATTGCTTGGGATGGTGTATAATTAAGAATTGAGAGAATTATGGTAGGAAACCATGGGGTCCTAACATTCAGGTCTAATGGACTGTTGTTACATTACAAAGCAAAAGAATTTTCTTACCATTGTTTGCCATTGTAATAATTGTCATTGTGTTTTAAGTCCATCTGTTACAAGTCACAAGGTCTGGAAGGTCCAGGTGGGGCTGTTATCAGAAACAGAAACAGATAACTGGTGGTTCTTGAAGATGTGTACCCCTTGGTTCTCAAAAAAATTAAATCAACAAGTTCTGATATATAACCATGGTTCTCAAAATATCTAAGAATTTGATTCTGACATGTAACTGCAGTTCTCAAAAAGTTTAGGAACCGGTCTAATATCCTTCTACCAAACTGCTGGTTCTTTGCCAGTGATTTCATGAAGATCACTGGTTCTTTGAGGCTGTCCTGGCCCTGGTTGGGTTCAGAAGATTTGTACCAAGATGACTTCATGAAAGATTGAAAGTTTGTAACAGAGTGGTTAGCTTCAGCTGGGTATGACATTTGAAGCTTATCTCTGTTGGGTGTTGTAAGTTGTAACCCATTTTGTATTTGCTCTGATTTCTGAAGTAGATTTGTGGGGAAGCACTTTTTTCTCTCAAAGGTTTTGAGAGAAAAATAGTAGACTTGAGGACAAGTAGAGAAGGCTTCTATCTTGCTTCACTCACACTGGAAGTTAATTATTGACAATCTCTCCGGATTGCATTGGTCATTTCTTATATATTGTGCAGAGAGTCTTTTCCACAGAGTAGGCCAACCCACTTGGAAACTCTACAATAAAAAATTAGAGATGTTTTAAGGGGTTATGGGAAGCAGTATTCTGGCATAACATGAGCCCAACATAAGGACAACACCTTCACACTGCAGAGAATCCAAAGCCATTGCTGGAGAAACTTAGTGAAGTTCACTTTGTGATAGCTACTATGTGTCAGTTATCATCAAGACGTTTTGGTAGACTACCAGAGAGGCACAATGAGCAAAGAAATATACACTGGATGGCATTTTGCAGTGCTATTTTCAAAACCTTAACAGAAATGCCACAAGTGCAAAGAGTGCTTGTGCCATTCCTGCATCACCTTTTGCATGGATGTATGGACTTTGCCTCTCTGGTCAACCCAGATTCCCAGTTTTCCTGCTGCAAGTGCCAGGAGTGCTTGTGCCATTCCTGCATCACCTTTTGCATGGATGTATGGGCTTTGCCTCTCTGTTCAACCCAGATTCCCAGTTCTTGTACTTCACCTTTTCCTTTCCTCTCTAGGGTGATCCAAAATTCTCTTGATCAATGTGGGAGCACACACTTACCAGAGCATATCATTTGGTAGAGAAACAAAACAAGGGTGAACTTGGCATTAGAGGTGGACTGTATTCAAAACAGGGTAAATACAAGGAGCACAATGAATTCTGCAGAACTCAAATCTTTTTCCTCTTCTAGCTGCATATATCTACTCATCCAGAAACTGTCAGATAAACCTCTCAATTAGTCTACATTTTGCATTCACATCAGATCAATCAGAAAGCATATCAATGAGCTCACAGATCATTCAAGCACACACATGACCACTGTAACTTTTGTAGGCACACTTCTGTATTTTAGCGGAAAGACGATCAATGCAACAATCATGCAATGCTAATGGTGTGCTACCTTGAGATCCTCCTCAGCTCCTCCAGATTGCAGAATCAGAGTCTTTCTGCACCACATGACTACATAGCTACTAGAAAATAACACATTGGTGAGCAAGCCTGTAACATATAAGCTACAGCCAGTGCCAGCTTTGACACCTTGCCTGGCAAGCTGGCAGGAAGACTGCATCAAGAGTGCATAAAACCCTTGTACTCAAGATCTGCAAGACGTGTTGTTCACGCCAGCTTCACATGGTCTAGGGTTGCCACTCTTGCTGGTAATGACTGCTGGATTGATCATGAGTCGAAGACTTTGGCTTCAAGCTCAGCAATCCGTTGGGATTTCTCTTGAAGAAGCTGCAGATCCTTCTGGTGATCATCTTGCACTTTCTGGATTTGGTCCTGCAGCTTATGGATGTCCTCCTCCCAGGCCTCGTCCGTGACTTCGAAAATGCCATGCGCCACTCGCACTATGCGCCAGATACTGAGAATGACGAGGAGACCTGCTGTTTCGGCATCCAGGAAAATCTCCAGAAGCAGTGCCGTGGTGACTACCACAAGGTCGAGCACGTATCCGGGATGGAAGAAGAAGGAGAACCCGAAAGCCAACAGAAGCCCCAAGACATTAAGCAAGAGAATAATGAGAATGACGATGCCGATCCAGTATGTCCATTTCCATTCCTCGGTTCTCTCGAAATGCTCTACACAAGAGCACACCTCCACTAGCGAGACACAAGAATTCAAATCATCAGATTTGTCGTGAATGGTCTTGAGAATGTCAATTGCTGTGGCCAGCAGATCCACCAGCAGCAAGCCCACAATGATACAATGCGTCGATGTGGACTCCAGAGTTTCGGCTAGATTCTTTCGCCATGGCGCTCGTCGATATTCTGATTCCTGGACCCATGCCATCATGGGCCTCCCTCCAGTCTTAGACCTCCACACATCCGTGACATGTGCTAGCGAGGATTTCAGATTCTCAATCTGGTCATCACGGTCATAGTCGTCATGAACCGAGCCCTTCTGCTGCACCGCACCCAAGAGCGATTCGTCTGAAGCTGCCATCGACTCTTCTAGTCCAAGCTGATCTGGGATCGAGGCTGCTATACCTCTCAATTCCTCTGCCTTCTTGACGTTCTAGCTACAAAGGTCCTAGCCTCCTCAGCTTCTTTCTCTCCCACCAGATCTCGCCCATGCGAAGCTTTGGATACCGCAGGAGTAGGAGGGAAAAAAAAAAACCTCAGGGATCATGACATTCTCAAGGTTTTCTTCGGATCTACAAATCTCCCGCTTGTTCTTCTTCAACAAATCTCTCCGTGATCACGTCCTTCAGGACTATTTTTTGCAGCCAGAGATTCAGAAGAGGAGCTGATGTTGCAAATGGATAGGTCTTCTGCTGGATAAGAGGTGCTCAAATGCACCTTGCTTGCTACTTCGGAACAAGAAGGAAGGAAGCACCTCCAACTATTCCCGCAAAGCTAAGACATTCATTTAGCACGCCGAATAAAATAACAACATGGGAGGCAGCTTTTGGCTGCCACCGTACACATCCTCCTTACCCACAACAAGGAAAAGAAAAGGGGAATGATGATCATTCACATCTCAGTCACCCCAACAAAAATGGAGGCCGTGAAGTGTAGGGTAAAGCCCTATGACTCGGGCTTTACCCGAAATAAGGGACCTTGAGGTGAGAGCCAAGGGAGTCCTGACTGAATTTCACTCCCTGAATTTCTGTAAAGCTCCAGTCTGTGGGCTTTAGGGTAAACCAGCCAGTGACTGAACACGTAAGTGCTCAGCGCAGGCCGGATCCAAGGGGAGAGCTTTGTTGTCTTCTGTGTCCCAACAAAGCCTGAACCCTTCCTATTGACACATTTGGCACATTAAAAATAGTCAAAAATGAAATAGAATTAAAAAAGTTACGACCCTCCAAAATAAAAGGGCTCAAAAACTCAAAAAAACAACCGATCAAAGATTACAAAGGTCAGTTCCCAAACACTCAAAAAATTCCTTGTATGTTGCTTTATTGTTATTAGAGTTGAAAGATGATTTGTAGAACTTCAGGTGATGTTCTTATATCATTTTAAATTGTTTTAAATGAATACAAAATAAGAGGTTTAAAAGTAAGAGAGGTCCAAAGAGAAGGGAAAAAAAAACATGCATTTTGTAAGTTGGAAAGCTTTTTTCTTTTCCTTGTTATTTTTTCAGTATTCCTTTTCCTTTGCACTTCAAAGATGATTCTCACAGCTTGACCTAACACTCACATAACATTTTAAATCACTCAAAATGAAGCACATATGATGAAGATATAAATAAGTGTTTGTTCATAGGCAGGTGATCAATGATGGGCTAGTTTACCCTATATGCCGCAAAAACCATAATTGGTTGGTTTTTTTATAAAAAATCCAATGATACCTGACAGGCATCCACTGGATATTCGCTAGGTATAATGGGGAAAAAGTTGGAGGGCAGTTTATGTTTTGTAACGCACACTGTGGCCACACTAGAATAAATAATTCAGGTAGGTTTTTATCAATGTTGGGTGAGTATTAGAAATTTGGCTAAAAATTGGGCAAGGTTTCAAGTCAGGTTTGAAATTAATATTTTCAGGTATTACCTCGGATTGCCGTATTTGAAACCCATTCATTGGTTCTCACTAGATTGAGAACCAATTAGTTGAAACCCTATCAATTTTTATAAAACAAATTAATACCTTATTAAGGTGTTAAACAGTATCAAGGTCAGGGTTTTAAAATTCTGCTTAGCACTTGCGTACATTCAACAATCGCTAAGGTGCTTGGCAAGATTTTAAATTAGGTTTAGAGTTTAGAAGATGTTGAAAAGTGATTGCTTTTTCAAATTATAAATAATCTTTTTCTCTCAACCTAGTGATAATTTTTAAAAAAATATAGATTGTGTTTTGAGGGGTTTTGTGCATTGTGTTTTTTAGTTGCATTTCGCTTTTGCTTTTTTTACCGGTTGGTTTTTGTTCTTGTTCTTTTGCTCGTTAGCATTTCTCTTCGTGCTTCTGCTCATGTTTGTCAACATTTTGCCTCATTCATGTGCCCTAATAATAGGGGGAGCATGAAGTTCCCTAGTGATGGCAACCAAAACCTCTAGCTGCCATCGTCAGTGAGCTTCGAGCTCCCCTCCACACCACTTGAAAAAAAACCGAAAAGGAAGAAACCTCTCCCCTTGCTACTACCTCCTTTCTAGCCCCTCACGTTTCTTCCTCTTGCTCCTCTCCTGCTCGCCTCCCTTCCAACCGTGCAACTCTTGCTTTCTCGCACTCTCTCACGCCTCTCTTTCACACGCTCCTCTTTCGCTTACCTCCAACCATCCGGCTACTGCTCTTTTCCACTTTCTCATACGCACACTTTTTTGGTCACCTCCCTTCCAACTGTACTCTCTCACAACTCTTTTCTAGCCTCCTCCCTTCTAGCTTGGCTCTTGCTCTCTCACATGCACACCTCGTCACATGACACACACCTCTTCTCTAGCAAATCCGCACACGCACACACATACTAGCAGGAATAGGATGAAGAGGAACAAGAACAAAAGAGCATAAAGGAGAGCTCTAGGTGAAGATGACAAATGGAGCACAATGGAGCTTGGCAATGGCGGATGCGCGGGAGGGAGAATGGGGTGGGGGGCGGGGGCGATAGGTAGGTAAGAGAGAGGAGTAAGTGAAATTTTTGAAAAAAATGGGTTGGTGGGGGGGGCAGGTCCCAAGAAAAGAAAACCTCACCCCAGGTGAGACAATCACCCTGGGGTGAGCTTCATCCCACCCAAAAAAACCCCAAAACGGGGTTTTTTGGATGGTGCACTGGTGGGTGCTGGGGTCACTCAGGCCCCTCTCGACCTGTTTTTGAGCTATGGCCCTACCCATTTTGAGGAGGTCATTGAGAACAGGTAGGCTACCGACCGCAGCTGCCTTGGTCAGAGCCAGTAAATGAATGCCATGCCAGCAAACTGTCTCCAAACGTCAACCGCGGAGCTGGTAGGTATAGGTGCTGCAAGGCCCTTGCAGAAGTACCAGCAACAAGTAATCACTGACCACACTGGTGGTACTGGCCCTTGTTACTCTAAAGGGAAGCCTGTCCCATTGGATTGCTAGCTGTCTACACCACCAGTGTTGTATGAAAGTTTTACAAAAGTACCCAAAACCAATACCCTGCCAGGCATGGACCAAGTAACCTGCACAAGGCAGCAGGTTACTGCATATAATCGAGCTGTGGGAGTGACAAGATTATGTGTAGTAGCCGAGCCTCAAGCCAGTTTCTGGACATAACCAGTTGTCTGCGGCAAGGAGTTATGCCAGCAGACCAAGGGCATGTCAGGGCACTCACACATGTGAGTTATAACTTGTGTGCAGCTCTCCAATGACGTGCTGCCATGCCTCCTGGCAAACGGTTATGAGAAAACCTTCTCCCCCCCCCCCCCCCCCCCCCCCCCCCCCCCGGCTTTTTTAAACGAGGGACACCACCCAACAATCTCTTTACCTTCTACTTCTCTCATTCCCCACCCCCTCAA
>Ga0116229_10011627_pt1 | contig 12917 bp, 14 predicted proteins | sample S1TSphgellanicum_3_FD_87313 | JGI IMG/M metagenome (GOLD analysis project Ga0116229, IMG submission 87313) | Host-associated microbial communities from peat moss isolated from Minnesota, USA - S1T2_Fc - Sphagnum magellanicum MG | ecosystem: Host-associated > Plants > Peat moss > Unclassified...
CAGAACGTCGCGATGCCCGACTTCAGCGTCGTCTCCAGCGCCAGTTGGTTTGCGTACGCCACCACCAGCACCTCCTTCGAGTCCGCATCCTGCACCACCACGGGCACCACCAGCGACTCCGTCCTCGCGATCTTCTGCAGCTTCGCAAAATCGAGCTGCAACGCGCCACCTTCCTCTAACTCTTTCATCGGATAAGCATGCCTCAAGAGCCGAAGTTGTCGAGTGGCTGGCGCAGTGGTAGCCGTCGACCTCCGGGCGACGGGCTCGCGGGTTTTCGCAAACCGTTTCGACGATGCGTGAACCAGCTCGCCCCGCGCCCGGAGGTCGCGGGCTACCGCCCGAAGTTGAAGAAGCCTCGCGCCGTCTCTGTCGTCCGCGCCGCAATCTCCTCCACGCTTACGCCGCGCAGCTTCGCGATCTGCTCCGCCACGATGCGCGTATGCGCCGGCTCACACCGCTTGCCGCGATCCGGCACCGGCGCGAGATACGGGCAATCCGTCTCCACCATGAATTGATCAAAGGGAACGTCCTGCGCCGTCGCCTGTACCTGCCGCGCGTTCTTGAACGTCACGATGCCCGTGAACGACACCAGGTGCCCGAGCGCAATCACCTCCCGCGCCTGCTCCAGCGTCCCGCCGAAGCAATGGAAAACGCCGCGCACCCGTCCCGTGAATTCCTTCAGGATCGCCAGCGTATCGTCCCACGAATCGCGCTGATGAATCACCGCATTCAGCCCTAATTCGGCGGCCAATTCGAGCTGCTGGCGAAAGAGCAGCGCCTGGCGCCTCTTGGTTTCCGCGATTTTATCCTCCCCCTCCGGCAAATGATGATAATCCAGCCCGATTTCGCCCAATGCCACCACGCGCCGGCTTTGCGCCAGCGCGCGCAACCGCGCGACGGCATCGTCAGGCGCTTCGTGGACATCGCAAGGATGAATCCCCACCGTCGCCCACACGTTCGGAAAATTCTCCGCCAATTCCACCGCCCGCGTGCTCGAATCCACGCGCGTTCCAATGGAAATAATCTCCGTCACCCCCCGCTCCGCCGCCCGCGAAAGAATCTGCGCGCGATCGTCGTCAAAGTCCGAGTAATCCAGATGAGCGTGCGTATCGATCAGCATTTTATTGGGAGGGACAGCCTCCGGCCTGTCCCACTTTAATCACAAAACCCGCACATGCCAAACTAGCGCGCGGCCTTGACCCTTTTCGCGCACGAGCCCGATCTCGCTTTCCAACTTCCGCGTCCACTCCGCACAAGGCCGGTCGTACGGCAGCTTCAGCCGAGACTGAAGCTCGCTCCACGTCTTGCCCGCGCGATGACGCTTCAGCTCACCGGCGATTGCCAATTTATACGCAGCGTAGGTCATGATCACCGGCGGTCATAGACCGCCGCTACATTTACTTCTTAAACGTCACCAGCGAATGCCCGGTCATCTCTTCCGGCTGCGCGACGCCCATGAGGTAGAGCAGCGTCGGCGCGACGTCGGCGAGGATGCCGTCCTGCATCACGGCCTTGTCGGCGTCGGGGCCGGCGTAGATGAAGTGAACGAGGTTCGTGGTGTGCGCGGTGTTCGGCGTGCCGTCGTCGTTGATCTCGCGCTCGCAGTTGCCGTGGTCGGCGGTGATGATGCAGCCGCCGCCGAGGGCGAGCACCTTCTCCACCACGCGCTGGAGGCATGCGTCGACCGTCTCGACCGCCTTGATCACCGCCTCCAGCACGCCGGTGTGGCCGACCATGTCCGGGTTCGCGTAGTTGAGAATGAGCAGGTCGTACGTACCCGTGTCGAGCCGCTTGATCACTTCGTCCGTCAACGGAATCGCGCTCATCTCCGGCTGCAGGTCGTAGGTCGCCACCTTCGGCGACGGCGCCATCGCACGGTCCTCGCCGGCGTTCGGCGTTTCCACGCCGCCGTTGAAGAAATAGGTCACGTGCGGATACTTCTCCGTCTCCGCCATGCGCAGTTGCTTCTTTCCTGCCGCCGCGACGACCTCGCCGAGCAAATGCTTCATCGACTGCGGCGGGAACATCGCCGGCACGGGGAAGGTCGCGTCATACTGCGTCAGCATGATGTAGCTGACCTTCGGCCGGTAAGTGCGCGGAAAACCGTTGAAGCCATCATCGAGCAGCACATGGCTGAGCTGCCGCGCGCGATCGCCGCGAAAGTTGAAGAACAGGATGCCGTCGCCGTCCTTGATCAGCGGCCGCGGCTCCTTCACGCAGACGAACGCGGGCATGAACTCGTCCGTCTTCTTCTGCGTGTACTCGCCCTTCACCGCGCCGACGATGTCGTCTGTGTACGTGCCTTCGCCCAGAAAAATCAGCTTCCACGCCAGCTCCACACGCTCCCAGCGGTTGTCGCGGTCCATCGCATAATAGCGGCCCACCACCGTCGCCAGCTTGCCCGCGCCGATTTCCTGCAACCTCGCCAGCAGATCCGTGAGATACTTTTCGCCACCGGTCGGCGACGTGTCGCGCCCGTCGAGGAACGCGTGAATGAAAATCTTGTCCGGCGCAAGGCCCGCGGCCTTCGCCGCCGTCACCAGCGCGTAGAGATGCTCGATGTGCGAGTGCACGCCGCCGTCGGAAAGCAGGCCCCACAAATGCAGCGCGCCGTTCGTCGACTTCAGGTCGGCGAGGAATTTCACCAATTCATGATTCGTCGCCAGCGTGCCATCCTCGATCGCCTTGTTGATGCGCGTCAGCTCCTGGTAAACGATCCGTCCGGCGCCCAAGTTCAGGTGCCCCACCTCGCTGTTGCCCATCTGCCCGGCGGGCAGGCCGACATCCTGGCCCGAGGCGCTGAGCCGGCTTTGCGGGTACGTTTTGTAAAGATGCTCGTGGAACGGCAGTTTGGCCAGCAGCGGCGCGTTGCCTTCCGCCTTGGCGGCATCGAGGCCCTTGGGGCTGATGCCCCAGCCGTCCCGGATGATGAGTGCGACAGGTTTCATGGGTGGATAAGGGTAAAGGTTGCGGGGGCGTTTCCGCAAGACCCGTGCCTCTTTTGCCCAAACAATGCCGTGCCAGAAAAGCTCCGTTCCGCTAGGCTAAAGACATGGAATATTCCGAGGAAGAAAAGGCCAAAGTTCGCCAGCACATTGCGAACTGGAAGGTCGTCTCGGAATTTTTGGACCAGGAGCGGACGGAACGCCTGCAGGCGATGACGGAAGAGGAATCAGCAGAGCGCTTCAATGGGATGGATTGCGATCCATCGCTGGTCTGGATCCCGGAACATCGCCGTGTATCAAGCGGCTTGGTCGAGCAGCAGAGATATTTCGCCAAAGCTCATGAGCATGCACCGAGTTTTCGCCGCCGCGCTTGAATTGCAGGCGGCGTTGCGGGAATTGGGCCTTCCCTACTGCTTCATCGGCGGGCTGGCGCTACAGCGCTGGGGCGAACCCCGCATGACACAGGACGCGGATGCCTCCGTGCTCACGTCTTTCGACCACGATGATCAGGTGATTGAGCACTTGTCCGCTCGCTTCAAGGCACGGCCAGGGGGCGGGCCAGACTTTGCCCGGCGCAGCCGCGTCCTGCTGCTTGAAGCGAAAAATGGGACGGCTCTCGACGTGGCTCTAGGCGCGCTCCCGTTCGAAGCGAGAGCAGTACAGCGCTCTAGCGGCTGGCAATTGCCGAGGGGGAAGATGTTGCGGACCTGTTCCGCTGAAGACTTGGTGGTCTACAAGGCTTTCGCGGCCCGCGACCGGGATTGGATCGATCTTGATGGTGTCTTAGCACGCCAAGGAAAGAAGCTTCTCGCGACGCAGATTATCCAAGAACTTGTGCCTCTGGTGACTCTGAAGGAAGACGATGCCATCGTTCCACGGTTGGAGAAAGCCATGCGCCGTCGTGGCGTTCTGTCCTAATAATGAAAGCCGTCGATCCCGTCGCCGTCCGCGACGTCCTGCTGCTCAGCCTCGCGGCGGGCAGCGCGGATGCGGCCGGTTTTATCGGGGTCGGTCACGTCTTCACGTCGAACATGACCGGCAACACCGTGTTGCTCGGCATCGCCATCGGGCAGGGACGCTGCGCGGACGCTGCGCGCTCGTTCTACGTGATTGTGGTCTTCATGCTCGGCGTTGCCTTGGGCGCGCGGACCGGACGAGGTGTGGCCGACCAGGACTGGCCCGGGCTCGCGGCACGGCTCATCGGTCTCGAGAAAATCATCCTGCTCCTGTTCGCCGTCGGCTGGACGTTCACGCCACGCGGGACCGAAACGTGGGACGACGTCCTGCTTGCGCTCCTCGCCGTGGCCATGGCCCTGCAATCCGTGGCCTTGACCCGGCTGCGCGCGCCCGGCGTCGGCACCACGGCCATCACCAGCACCATCACCGCCCTGGCCATGGGCGTCGTCAGCCTCGCGCTCCCCGGAACGGGCGAGGCCACCGGCGCGCGCGTGAGTTTTCACGCCGGAGTCGTCGCGCTCTACTGCCTCGGCGCCGCCGTGAGTGGCCTGCTCATCGCGCATCTGCCCTGGTTGGCAGGCTGGGTGCCGATGGCCGCCGCGCTCTTCGTCACCAGCGGAGTAAAGTTTCGGGCGGAGGGCTGAAGTGGGCGCGTCCAAGAGCAACTCGCTTTTCAAAGCAATGCTTTCGCGCTAATGTACAGACATGAAATTCTGGACCACCTTGGATCGTGACGAGGATGGCGCTTGGATCGCCGAATGTCCTCGATTCCCGGATGTGTCAGCCAGGGCACGAACCGTGACGAAGCGCTTGCCAATATCCGCGAAGCCATCGCCGCGTGCCTTGAAGTTCGCGCTGAGCGTGGAATGATACCGTAGGGATCAAAGCCCGTAGCTGGTGGTTGAGCAAGCGGGCGAGCGACGCCACCGGAGTCATAATAAAGCTCAGCATCCCGGAGGGATGCCAGTATCAACAACGCTTCGGGAGCGCATCCTCGCATCCCTTCAGGATGCGGCTTTCCTATTTGGGATATTCCGGTGGTGCCGCTCGCGGACTCGCTTTACCACCGGCTACAGATCCTTCCATCCCTTCGGGATGAATCTTGGGCAGGTGCTTTCCCACTCCGTGTCCTCTGCAGTCCTCCGTGCGAAACCTCAGATCGTATACAAATACGGATTCGTCTCGCACTCGTGGCCGATCGTCGTGCTGGGACCGTGGCCGGCGTAGACGCGCGTTTCCGGCGGCAGCGGCACGAGGTGCTTGCGCAGGCCGTGCAGCAGCGCCGAGCGCGAGCCGCCGGGCAGGTCCCACCGTCCGACCCCGCCGCAGAAAAGCGTGTCGCCGCTGATCAGCACGCCCCAGCCGGGATGATAAAACGCCACGCTGCCGGGCGAGTGGCCCGGAATATGGAAAAGCTGGAACTCCTCGCCCGCGCAGGTGAACTTGGCCGTGCCCCCCTCGGGAAGCTGAAAGTTGCGGATGTCCTGCGGTGCGCGGATCGGGCCGGCGATGCCAAACATCTTCACGTACGACGGATCGCGCACGATGTCCTCATCGGCCTTGTGCACGTAGAGCGGGCAATGATGGTCCTCCTGGATCAGCACCGAGTCCCACATGTGGTCGAAGTGGCCGTGGGTCAGCAGCAGCGTCACCGGCTTGGCCTCGGCGCGCATCAACTCGCGCGCCATGCCCTCCGGCGCATCGAAGCAGATGAACCCCTCCTTGCCCTCAAGCAAGTAGCCGTTGGTGGCCAGATCGCCGCCGGTAAAGATGCGTGGGGAAATCATAACTATTGGACGCTGTCAGGTAAGGAAGTGTTCGATTCTCTGATGTCTGTAATGTTTGTAGCAGAAGTCGCGCCGGAAGCCGAGCCCTCCCGCGGCCCGGTTTTCCGGCCCGCCCGTTGGGCCGCCGCTGCAATTTGCAGCCGGGCCTCGCGGATCTCCTCCGCGTAAGTCGCCGAGGGATTGTCGCCGGTGGCGTCCACCGCATGGCGCGTGGGGTACACCGTGTAATCGAGCGAATAAAGGCCGAAGCGCGGCGCGAAGGAACCCCACTCGTAGTTGTCGAAGAGCGACCAGTGCAGGTAGCCGACGAGCGGCTGGCCGCGCTCCACCAGCCGGTTCACCACGCGGATGTGCTCGCGCAGATAGCGGCTGCGCTCCAGGTTGTCGCGGCGGCGGAACGGGCTGTTGTTCGGCAGCCGGCGATGGGCCATGCCGTTCTCGGCGATGAGCAGCGGCAGGCCGTAACGCGAGAGGTGCTTGGTGAAGAAGGCCAGGCCCTCCGGCAGCATCCGCCAGTCCCACCACTTGCTGGCCACGCTCTCCAGCACCCAATCGCGGGCCGAGCGCCGCCGCACCTCGAAGTCATGCCACGTGGGCCAGCGCACGGCGTGGGCGATGAAGGGGTCGTAGTAATCGAAGGCGATGTAATCGAGCGGCACCTCCGCGCGCTCGTACAGCAGGGCGATCAGCTTGTCCCACACCTCGTCGGCAAACCAACGCTTGGCCACGCGATGGTGCAGCCACTTGAGGCCCTGCCCGAAGTAGTAGCGCGGGCCCTGCATGGGGAAAAGCCGCGCCGAGTTGAAGCGCTCGTCGAAGGCCTTCCCGCGGTCAGCGAGGTCCTCGCGCACGAGCTGCCGCGGCACCTTGCGCGACGGGGCGAAGAGCAGGTCGAGCAGCGCCGTGTCGCTCCAGTAGAGATCGCTGCAATAATTGTTGAAACTGACCATCGGCTTCACGCCCGAGCGCGCGTAGAGCTCGTGGATGAGCCGGTAGGCGCGCACGTGCGCCTCCAGCAGGTTGGCCAGGCAGCGCACCGTGGGAGCCAGCCCGATGGGCCGGCCGGTCGGGAAGATGCGGTAAAGATGATGGTTGAACGCCTGCAGGTTCGGCTCGTTGAGCGTGATGAACCAGCGCGGCGGCGCGCAGTTGAAATCGTGCGGCAGCGTGCGCAGCAGATACTCGACCGTGCGGCGTACGAAGGTCAGGTAGTGCTCGATCGTCTTCGGATCCAGCCACGCATCGAGCCCAAGCCACGCCGGCCAGACGAAGTGATGCAGCGTGAGGATCGGCTCCAGCCCGTGCGCGCGGCAATCGGCGATCCGCTGCGCGTAGCTGTAGAGCGCGCGCTCGTCGAAGGGCGGCGGCGCCTCGCCCTCGGCCAGGCCGGCGGTCTCGCCCAGCGTCGTCGTCGGCTGCACGCGCGCCCACTCGATGCTCATGCGAAAGGCGTTCAGGCCCATGTCGCGGCAGCGGCCGAAATCCTCGTGCGCCAGCGTCCAGAAATCCGCGGTGCGGCCGGAAGGGACGACGTCGCCGGCGTTCTCCGCCCAGGCCCAGTTGTTCAGCGGCTCGCCCGGACCGTTGTAACCGCCCTCGGCCTGGTAGCCGGAAGTCGCCACGCCCCAAAAAAATTCCTCCGAGCTGCGAAAGGGCGCGGGCAACGGGCCCGTCGCGCCGGGCGACACATCAGGCTCGAGACCCTTCATCACCGACGGCAGCCGGTGCGTGTGTCCGCTCAACGACATGCCGATAGAGTACGATATATTTCCCAATCTCCAAGTTTTCCTCGCGCGAGTGAAATTTTCGCGCGCAACCGCCGAGGCTTGCGTCTAGGCTGGAGGGGAGGGCGCCATGAAAATTCTACTTCCGGCTCTTGCGCTCGCCTTGAGTTTGGTGCTCCCGCTTCGCGCCGCATCGTTGCCGGCGGTCACCGCGCAGAACGAAAAGCTCAAAGCGATCAGGCTGTCGCTTGACTTCAACAACGCCACGCTTGAGGAGGCGGTGATGTTCCTGCGCGTCGAGAGCAAGCGTCTTGATCCCGCCCATCAGCAATTTAATTTCATCATCAGCCCCCAGGCCACGGCTGCGGCCAAGCCCGTGACCGTGACCTTGAACAAGGTCGTCTATGAGCAGGCGCTGCAAACCGTCTGCGAACTTGCCGGCGTGAAGTATGTGGTGGAGGCGAATGACATCCGCATCCTCGCGCCCTCGGAAACAGCCCCGGACGCATTCAGCGGGCTGCCCGCCGTTCAGCCCGGCGACAAGGCCGCGGCGGAAACGCTGCACAAGCTCGCGGCCATCACCATCGACCGCGTCAATTTCCAGAAATTGGACGTGGCCGCCGCGATCCAATTCCTTTCGGCCAAAAGCAGAGAACTGGACCCCGAGCACGCCGGGATCAACTTCGTCCTCGGCCCAATTGCCGATGACGGCAAGGTGCGCCGGCAGCTCAGCCTCACGCTGGACCACATTCCGCTGGGCGATCTCATCCGCGAGATCGAAGCGCAGACCGGCCTGCACGCCTCCATCAACGACAATATCGTCACCTTCAGGCAATAGCTGAAAGTCACGGCCAGCGCGTCAGGTCAGACGCGCGGTCATGGACCGAGGCTACTTCGAGGACCAAAGATAGCCGAGCCGCGCGCGGGCGAGCTCGCAATCTTCCTCGGTCAGCTTCTCCTGATTTTCCTTCAGCCAGGCCTTGGCCTCGGCGCGGCGTTCCTGCCGTTCCACCGGTCCGGGCGCTTCCTCGATGAGGCGGATCATCATCTCGAGCTTGCCCGACTCCGCGGCGGCCTCGTCGAGCAGCGCCATGATCGTGTTGGACCACGTTTCCGGCGGCGTCATCAACTGGTTGAGCGCGGTTTCGTGCAGCTCGAAGTTCAGGTTTTCCACGCCATAAATGTGCAGCCTCGCCACCAGGGCAAAGTTAAGCAACGCAAAGACGCCGCAGACCAGCAGCGGCGCGGTCTGCGAATTTATCAGCAGGACGGCGTTGAAGGAGAGGATGGTGCCGAAGACGAAGAGCTCCAGGGCGAGGCCGAAGACGATGGTGTTGACGCTCATCAAGACCATCCACGCCGCCAAACAACCGCGCTCGAGAAAAGCGCGCCAGGTAAACGCATGCACGAAAAAAATTTCTCCTATTATATAAAGATGTCGGAAGAACTCAGGGCCACTTGAAGAAAATTTATCCTTGGCCCTGCATGACTTCGTCCGCCCGACACAGGGCCGGAGAAGTTGAAGAACGTTCGAATGTAAAGAATGCCTTGAGTAAGCCAGGCACGGAGTAAGGAAAGCGCGACTACCCTCCTTGTCAAATCGCGGTCCCGCATTTTGCGGAAAACGTCACACCGACGGGATGGCCCACGCCCTGGACGCGGCTACGGGTGAGCCGCGGATTCCGTCACCACCGGTGAAGTGGCTTTGGTGCCGGCGGGCAGGACGGCAGGGCGTTCGACCACGGGAAAATTGTACGAGAAGAGCTTGTCGTCGCGGCGGACGACCACGCTCATGCTCGCGCCGACCTGGCTGAAGAACGAGGCATCGAGCACATCGGCCGGCCGGTAAATTTCGCGCGCGTCGATGCGCATCAGCGTGTCGCCGGCCTGGATGCCCGTCGCGCTCGCGGGCGAGCCCGGGACCACGTCGACGACGCGCACACTGCGGCCGTCATGGGCCGTGTCGGCCGCGGGAATGACATTGACGCCGACCCATCCCTGCCGCGCATGGCCGAATTGCGCGAAGTCGGCCATGACCTTCTGCATCGCCTCGACCGGCAGCGCGTAGACCGAGCGCCCGTCGTCGGGGCTCGTCGCCACAATGCCCACCACCGCGCCCGTCGCATTGAGCACCGGCGCGCCGATCTCGCCCGGGCTGATGGCCACGTTGGCGTGAATGTGCGTCGTGGCAAAGCGCTCCACCGCCGCGACCTCCTTGCCGTCGACTTTGGCGCCAGCCTGGCCATCCAGGCGCGTGAGGTAACTCGCATCGAAGCCGTTCACCGGCCCCTGCGACGGCGCCACCGGCAGGTTCAGCGGAAAGCCGATCACCATCACGCCATCGCCGGTCTGCAAGCCGCTCGCGTGCGCCAGCGGCAGCGACGGGCTCGCGTTATAATCCACGTGCAGCATGGCCAGTCCGCTGTGCGGGTCGTTGCCCAGCACCTTTGCGTCCATCTCCACCCCATTGATCACCACGCGCGGACTCGTGCCGTCGCCCAGCAGCGACGACGAAGTCAGCACCGTCCCCTGGGCGTCGATGAAAAAACCCGTGCCGGCGTTGATGATCCCGCCGTCATTGCAGTGCACCTGCACCACCGCCGCCTTGGCCTTGTCGAAAAGCGCGCTGGTCTCGTCCGTGCTCAGTTGAAAAAGGTCCGACGCGCGCAGGGCGCCGGAAAAAACCACGGGAGCGGCGAGGGAAATCGCCGCCCATAACCAGATCGCCCGCAAGGGCTGGGGGCGTCCCACCTTAGAACGCCACGGTAGCGTCATTAGCCCCCGGAGTGGTATTGGCGAGAACGTAGCGCGTCGCGGCGGCATCGCCGCGGCTGGGCGTGAAATTCACGGCTTCATTCAACTTGGGGGTGGAAACGTTGGTGGAGGAAAGCAGCGTCCCGGGCAGCATGGCCAGCGAGCTATCATGCGTTCCCGGCAGGCGCAGCGAAAATTTCATCTGCCCATCGGAATTTGTCGTCACAGCCACCTGTTGCGACAGACCCACGAACGCCGTGATGGCGATCGCCGCGGCCACCGAGGCATAAGAGAGCGAAGGCGCCCATTCCAGGCCCTTCACGCGCTCCGTCACCCAAGCCATCGCGCTGCCCAGCAGCGACTTGCGCACAAAGAGCTGCGCGCGCTGGCGGCGATGAAACTCAGTCAGGAACTCCTCTACCTGAGTGTCCTGCGGATAGTCGTTCTTGCTCTGCGCCAACAAGTTGCGCAGGGCGGAAAAATCGTGTTCGTCGTTCATGGGCTTATAAATAGTTCTTCAGGTACTTCTGTAACTGTTTGTGGGCGTAGAACAAGCGCGATCTGACCGTCTCCTCCTTGCAGTTCATGATCTTGCTGATTTCCGAGTGGCTCAGCCCCTCGACATCGAACAAAGTCACCACTGCCCTGTGTTCCTCTGACAGTTTCATCATGGATTCGTTCAATTTTTTTTTCAAGTCCGTAAGCCGCGCCTGCCGTTCCGCGTCGCCCGAGGCACTTCCGTCGATGAATTCCGCCCGGTTCTGCAAGTCCAAATCCGTGTCATCCATGCTCAGGTTATGGCGGTGCTTGTTCCGCTTCATGAAATTCACCGTCAGGTTGAACCCGATCCGGTACAGCCACGTGAAAAACTCCGAGTCCAGCCGGAAGGAATGGATGCTCTTGTACGCCTTCTCGAAGGTCTCCATGGCCAAGTCCCACGCATCCGTCTGGTTATTGGTCATATTATAGAGCATCCCCAGCAGCCGCGGCTGGTGCCGGCGCACGAGATCATCGAACGCAGTGGGATCGCCCGCCTGCGCGCGCTCCACGAGCACACGATCGGTAATCTCCGGACTCGCCGCCTTGGCCGCCTCAGTCGGTTCCACACTCCCTCCCTTCGCGGGCACCTTATCGAAAGAAAAAGCCCCGGCAAGCGTGGTCATGATTCTCCTCCCCCCATACTAGGCCAAGGTACCGCATTTTCCCGTTATTTCCATGTAACGGAATGGCGAGGCGTCGGCGGAAGAACTAACCCAACGCCGCCACATGCTCCGCCAGCGCCTTCGGAATTTGCTCCAGCGTATCGCGGAAGCTGGACTTGGGCAGCAGTTGCAGCGCCGCGATCGCCTGCTCCAGATAGGCCTCGATCCGGCGCACCGCGTTCTTCAGCCCGCCCCGCTCCACCACTTGCGCCAGCAGCGCCGCGCGGCCCTCCTCCGACCCCTCGACGATCACCGCATGCAACCGCGCCCGCTCGGCGTCGTTCGCCTGCGCCAGCACGTGCAGCAGCGGCAGCGTCAGCTTCCCCTTCGCCAGATCGGTCCCCACCGTCTTGCCCGTCGAAGCATCCGTGCCCACCAGGTCCAGGCAATCATCGTAAATCTGGTACGCGATGCCCAGGTAATCCCCATAATTGCGCATCGCCAGCACCTCATCCGGCCGGCAATCGTTCAGCACCGCCGCCATCTCCGTGCTCACGCGGAACAGCGCACCCGTCTTCATCCCGATGATCTTGATATACTCCGGAATGCTGAGTTTGAGATCAAACCGCCGCTGCGTCTGCAAAATCTCACCGCTGCACACCTCGTTCGAGGCCTCCGCGATCGAGCGCGTCAGCACATGATTCTCCGCCGCCGCGCTCAACTTCAGCGCATGGCAAAAAAGACAATCGCCCAGCAGCACCGACAGCTCCGCGCCCCACTTCGCCGCCGCCGTCGGCTTCCCCCGCCGCTTCGCCGCGCCGTCCATGATATCGTCATGCACCAGCGTCGCCAGATGGATCAGCTCCACGATCACCGCCAAATCCAGATGCTTCGGCGTCACCTTCCCCGTCGCATGCGCCGCCAGCAGAACCAGCGCCGGGCGGATCCGCTTGCCGCTGCTCTCCAACGCGTAGCTCACGTACCCATGAATGCCCGGATCGAATTCCTGCACTTGGAATCGTAACCGTTCCTCAATCTTCTCCAGGTCCGGCTTGATCGTTCCCAACTGCCGGCGCAAGTCCAGTTTGCTCCGCAAAGAGGGAAGCATTCCGTTAAGGGATTTCCTCAAATAGTCGCCAACCGCGGAAACCGCCTCGGGGTCGCTCATCGTTAAGAACTTACGGCCATCGCCAACCGTGGTCAAACCAAGTCTCTCCTGCCGCGCACCCCGCGCCCGGCGGCCGCCCAAAGGCAGCCCGCGACCTCCGGGCGCCGAAATCGCGGGCTGATCGCACCCGCGACCCAGTATCGCCCCATCAACGCCCCGTAGCCCGGCATTCGATGGCAACCGCGAAGGCGCAAGCCCGCGACCTCCGCGAAAAAAACAAGGTAAGGCGCAGGTTTAAAAAAACTGCCGCCAACGGCCACCCTAAACACGCTCGTCCTCGCATTATAGAAAGCATAGAGAAAGCCTGTCGCCTGCGCCATGTGACACGGCGATCGCGATTAATTATATTAAAACTTTTCGCAAAAAGACTTCATCTCAAAAAAAAGCTGCCGTTTATCTATAGTATGATTCGAACCACCCTATTAATCGTCACCACCGCC
>Ga0116229_10011628_pt1 | contig 12917 bp, 13 predicted proteins | sample S1TSphgellanicum_3_FD_87313 | JGI IMG/M metagenome (GOLD analysis project Ga0116229, IMG submission 87313) | Host-associated microbial communities from peat moss isolated from Minnesota, USA - S1T2_Fc - Sphagnum magellanicum MG | ecosystem: Host-associated > Plants > Peat moss > Unclassified...
AACCTGCTTGGCGGTATCCAATCCGATCGTGTTAGCCTGTCCCACGGACGCCTCTCCTTGAAGTGCTGTTCAACAACCTCACTTTGGCACGTCGATGCCGTCGGGGGGCGTCCACCCCATCAAACTTCATTCGGCTTCTCCCAGGGACCAGAAACCACCATGGCGGCGCGCCGCGCGCAATCCATGAGGGCCGGGGTTGAGATCCGCGCCCGAAGACCCGGGCGCGCATCTCAGCAAGACACCGCACGCCCCTCGACGCCCAACCCTGTCTCTTGTGCAGTCCCGCGCTCTGGCCTATGTGTCCGCAATCGGACGTCGTTGTGATGCGCTGCTGATCCGCCGCTAACGCGCCGATTATGCCTCCCTCCCTCGAAAGCCGATCCCGGACAATCTCGTTCGGGTTTCGATCAAAAGGAGAGAACGATGGCCCAGGGCGTCGTCAAATGGTTTAACCCCACCAAGGGTTTTGGTTTCATCCAGCCTGATGAAGGCGGTCCGGACGTGTTCGTGCACATCTCGGCGGTAGAGCGCGCCGGCATCGGCGGTCTCAACGACGGTCAGAAGGTCAGCTACGAGCTCGAGCGCGATCGTAAGAGCGGCAAGATGTCGGCAGGGCAGCTGAGCCTGGTCTGACCGCGTGCCCAAGGAAGATTTCCTCGAACTCGAGGGGGTGATCACGGAGCTGCTTCCGGAAGGACGGTTCCGCGTTCGCCTCGATAACGAGCATATGATCCTGGCGCACACAGCGGGCAAAATGCGAAAGAACCGCATCCGTTCGCTGGTCGGTGATCGGGTGACCGTGGAGATGACGCCCTACGATCTGTCGAAGGGCCGGATCATCTTCCGCCACAAGACCGACACCACTAGCTTCCGCCCGGGCGCGCCGCGACCAAACTTCCAGCGCCGGCGTTAGCCGGTCGCAGGGGTTGGCCGGCGTCGGGCGCCTCCGACGACGAAGGGCGCACGCCCGTGCGCCTTTCCCCTTCACCCCCGGCGCCGGCCGTGACATAAGACGCGGCTCCCGCCGCCGGCCTTCCGGCGGCGTGCTTCATTTCAAGGTGAGCTGTCCGCTCGCGCGGCGGCCGCGTCCCGCTTCGGGGCGAAGACGGAAGATCAATATGTCCATTCAGATCGTTGAAAAGTCTGGCGAAGGCCTGAGCCGCGTGTTCGGCGTCACGGTTCCGGCGGAGACCCTGTCCCAACGGCTTGAGCAACGGATCGCCGAACTTCGCCCGCAGATGAACATTAAGGGCTTTCGTCCCGGCAAGGTTCCTGCCGCGCACGTCCGGCGCCTTTACGGCAAGTCCCTGATGAGCGAGATCATCGATCAGGCGGTCAATGAGGGACAGCAGCAGGCTCTGTCCGGCGACGTGCGCCCCGCGGCGTCTCCCGAGATTTCGGTGTCGTCCGACCTCGAGAAAGTGCTGAACGGCGGGGAAGATCTGTCCTTCGATCTCGCCGTCGAGGTCATGCCAGAATTCAAGACCATCGACCTTGCGGCGATCAAGCTCGAGCGGCCCGTGCACGCGCCGACCGCCAAGGAGGTCGACGAAGAGATCAAGGAACTCGCCGAGCAGAACCGCACCTATGAGCCCAAGACCGGCAAGGCTGTGAAGGCGGCGGACGGCGATATGGTGGTGGGCGACTTCGTCGGCCGTATCGACGGAGAGATTTTCGAAGGCGGCTCGATGGAGAGCGCTGAAATCGTGATCGGGGCCGGTCGCTTTATTCCGGGTTTCGAAGAGCAGCTCAAAGGGGCTAAACCCGACACGACGGTGACGATCAAGGTCAACTTCCCTGAGGACTATGGCGCAAAGACGCTGGCCGGCAAGGCGGCCGAGTTCGAGTTCCAGGTCAAGGAGGTGAAGACGCCGAAGGCGGCGGTCATCGACGACGATTTCGCCAAACAGCTCGGCCTCGAAACCCTGGACGCCCTGAAAGAGGCGGTGAAGGGACAGATCCAACAACAGAACGATCGTGCAAGCCGGTTCAAGGCCAAGCGAGCCCTTCTCGACGTGCTTGACTCCGGACACGACTTTCCACTCCCGCCGCGCATGGTCGAGAGCGAGTTCGAGACGATCTGGCGCCAGGTCGAGGAAGAAAAGGCCAGTGGCCAGCTCTCCGAAGAGGATAAGGCCAAGACCGACGACCAGCTCAAGGCTGAGTATCGCAAGATCGCAGAGCGCCGGGTGCGCCTAGGTTTGGTGCTCGCCGAAATCGGCCGCCTCAACAACGTCACTGTCGAGGACCAGGAGGTGAACGCGGCCCTGATCGCCGAGGCGCGCCGTTACCCGGGCCAAGAACAGCAGGTGGTGGATTTCTACCGCAAGAACCCTCAGGCCACAGCTCAGCTTCGCGCCCCGATCTACGAAGAGAAGGTTGTCGATCTCATTCTTACGAAGGCCGCGGTGACCGACAAGACGGTCACCAAAGAAGAGCTTGAGGCGGAAGACGACCTGCCCGAAGGCTATGGCGAGGGCTGAGCCCTTCGCCGGCCTGCCTTGGAGTCAATGAGGACGTTTGGGTGGCGCGAACGCGGATCTATCAGGTTGACGCTTTCACAGATCGTCTGTTCGGGGGAAACCCAGCAGCCGTTATGCTGTTGGACGTTTATCCCAGCGATCACGTCCTTCAAGCCATCGCGGCTGAAAACAACCTCGCAGAGACGGCCTTTATCGTCAGAGAGGGCGAGGGATATCGCTTGCGCTGGTTCACGCCCAAGGTCGAGGTTCCCCTCTGCGGCCACGCCACCCTGGCCAGCGCCGCGGTCGTTATGGAGCGGCTGGATTCCGGCCAAGACCGGGTGGTGTTTCAGTCCGCCAGCGGGCCCCTTGCAGTAAGCCGAACGGGGAGGGGCTATCGCCTCGATCTTCCGGCCCGCCCGTCCGAACGCGGCGCTCCACTCGAAGGGCTGGCCGAAGCGCTCGGGGCCGAGCCGTCTGAAGTCTGGCTCAACCCCTTCAACTATATGGCGGTCTTCGATAGCCCGGACACAGTGCGAGCGCTCCAGCCCAAGATGGAGGCCATCGCCGCCTTCGATCGGCCAGGGGTGATCGTCACCGCGCCCGGGGGCGAACAGCACGACTTCATCAGCCGCTATTTCGCGCCAGCCAAGGGGATCCCCGAGGACCCGGTCACCGGCGCCGCCCACTGCATGCTGACGCCCTACTGGGCTGACCGGCTCGGAAAACGCGCCATGCGCGCTTTTCAGGCTTCCGCGCGGGGCGGGGAGGTCGGCTGTCGGCTGAACGGGGACCGTGTTGAGCTCGAAGGCCAGTGCGTTTTCTATCTTGAGGGCTGGGCGGACTGGTGATCCTTCAACACATCGGCGGTCTGGGAGGGGTCTGGCGCCGGTGCTGGCCAATCCCGGGCGATCGGCCCTCTGACTTTGGCGAGGGAAGCTCCCGCTCTGCTTAGCCCCTCCTTGCGCTTCGCCTCAAACGCCCTGATATCCAGGCCATCTTCATGCGGGTGGGCGTCGCCTGCAAACAAGCTGCACAAAAAGGGTAGGCCAATGGCCGATATGATCGAAAAGACCATGAATCTCGTCCCGATGGTGGTTGAGCAGACCAGCCGGGGTGAACGCGCCTACGACATTTTCTCGCGGCTGCTGAAAGAAAGGATCATCTTCCTGACCGGTCCGTTCGAGGACGGCATGTCGAGCCTCATCTGCGCTCAGCTTTTGTTCCTTGAGTCGGAGAACCCGAAAAAGGACATCGGCATGTATATCAACTCGCCCGGCGGCGTGGTGACCTCGGCCCTCGCGATCTACGACACCATGCAGTATATTAAATGTCCGGTCTCAACCCTTTGCATGGGTATGGCCGCCTCGGCAGGCTCTCTGATCCTGACCGCGGGCGAAAAGGGACAGCGCATCGCTCTGCCAAACTCGCGCATCATGGTCCACCAGCCCTCAGGCGGCTTCCAGGGCAAGGTTTCGGACATCGAGCGTCACGCAGAGGACATCATCGCAACCAAGCGCCGGCTGAACGAGATTTACGTCAAGCACACGGGCCAGAGCTACGAGGAGGTCGAGAAAACCCTCGACCGCGACCACTTCATGAGCGCCGAACGCGCGAAGGAGTGGGGTTTGATCGACCATGTGATCGAGAAGCGCGAAGGCCCAGAGGTCACGGCCTGACCTGCGGCGTCGAAGGCTGCGCCAGCGCGCTTGCACCGGGGTTGCCGCCCCTGTATAGCGCCCGTCTCTCGAGCGAGGCCGATCCGCGGTAGCTCAGTGGTAGAGCAGCCGGCTGTTAACCGGCTGGTCGTAGGTTCGAATCCTACCCGCGGAGCCAGCTCGGAACAGAACCGCGAACTTTCGCGGTATCCGAACCTACTACGACCCCTGAGATGGCCTGCCAGAGGCGCTCAGGGGCTCCGCAGAGGCGGATTTCCTCGTCCGGCACGTCCACCCGTTGCACGACCGCCTGGACGGAGTGGCGGCGGAAACTGCCCTGCGGGTCCCGCAACCGCTTTCGTGCCTCGGCCCCGAATCGCTTCACGAGTTCCGGTGTCATCCTGGGCGCCGCAGGATCGCTCCGCGATTCGGCGCGTTTGACGTCCTCCGAGGCAGAATCGCGGACCCTTCGGAGGTCAGCCAGACGCCCCTTCAGGTTGGGGTCGGTCGGATCGGCCACGCCTTCCTCGATAGCGGTATAGAGGCGAGTGAGCTTGGCGTCCGCTTGTGCGGCGGCTTGTCAAGGGCGTGTTGAGCGTTGGCGTCGATAACGCCCCTTCAGCTCAAGCTCGCGCGAACGGCGCTTGGTCTCGGAGTCCGCGGATTAGCGCGCGCTGCGAGCGTGTCGCCCACCACGATCTCGCGGTTTGAATCCGGTAGGGGCGGCATGCATACGGGAACGCTGGACAAGCTTCAGACCGCTCTGGAACAAGGCTGCGTAATCTTCATCGCGGCAGACGCGAATGGCGGCGTCGGTGTGCGGCTGAAGTCCTAGGAAGTCGGTGACTGCGTTAAACGGCCGAGGTGGGCTGGTAATCAGTATCCGTTGTCAATAGATTGAGAAGCGCGGGATTGATGAAGAGGCGCTCTCGTCCTGCCGTGACCTCTTCTAGGACGCCAATGCTGACCAGCGTCTTCAGATATACCGAGGCTGATTGGCGCTGCGCTATGCCCGCCTCGACCAGATTGCTGATGCGGCCATAGGGCTGAACGAAAATGATCTCCGCAAGCTCGCGACTGTAGATGCGCGGGGCTTGGAGCCGTATGCGCTCCACTGTCTGGTCGAGGAGGTCGCGTATGGCGCGGACCTTGGCGGTGGTCCACTGCGCCGTTTGATGAACGGCCTCGATCATGAACAGCAGCCAAGGCTCCCAGGCGCCGTCGGTCGTCACTGCGAGCAGCAGCCGGTAATAGTCCGACTTCGCACGGATGATTGCGCGGCTGAGGTAGAGGGCCGGAAGGTCCAGAAGGCCCTGTTCAACGAGGTAGAGCAGGTTCAGCACCCGGCCGGTGCGACCGTTCCCGTCGCTGAAAGGATGGACGGCTTCGAACTGATAGTGCTGGACTGCGAGGCGGATCAAGGGATCGACCTCCGGGCTATCCGCATGGAGGTATTGTTCCCAGTTAGCCAGGAGATTGCGCAGGCGGTCAGCTCCCTCCGGCGGGGTATAAATCACCTGGCCGGTGGTGTCGTTGACGAGGGCGGTCCCCGGCGTCGCGCGGATGTCGATGTCCACGCCTTTGATGGTGCGGCAGATCTCAACCGCACTCATGGTCGAGATCGGCCGGGCCGACAGACGACCGAACCCCTCCGCTAGGGCGGTGCGATAGCGCAGGGCTTCCTTGGTCGCGGGGTCCGCCCCTGCTTCACGCCCCTCTCCGGCGAAGCGGAACAGCCGATCACTGGTGGTGACGATGTTCTCGATCTCGGAGCTAGCCTGGGCCTCGAGTAGGGGGATGCTGTTGATGAGAACGGCTTGGTCGGGAATCAGTGCGCCCACCGCCTTTAATTCTGCCAACGCCGCGCGCGCGCCGATGCAGGCCTTCAGGACCGGGATCGTTTCCAGCGCCGCGGTCGGTGGAAGCTGGGGGAGATCGTTGAAGGGACGAAGCGCGTCGAAGGACATATGTCGATATAATCCAGATTTATCGACACGATATAGCGATATGTCGTTGTGAACGACATATCTGCCCTCGCCGCTTGAACGACGGCAGGTGGACCTCGGCGTTCACTGATAGCCCTCGCGCAGCGACTGAAGCGCGCCCAGTGCTCACGCCGGCGCCCTGCCAAGCGTAGCCGCTTTCGGTCAGGTCAAGCGTCCCGAATGTTGAAACGGGCTCGATCAGTCGGCGCCTTTACCGGTCTGGCGCCCTGCCGCACCGTTTCGCGCAGCTTTTCCTGCACCACAGACGCGGGCGCTGAAGCCAGGGCGCCGAGGATCGCGTTCGCGCTTCCGAATCCGGGACTGACCTCGACATGTTGGCCGACGACGCGCCAATCGGCCGTGCAGGAGCGCGACCGTATAGGGCTATCCGAACTCGGCCGGCCTTCTCTGCACGGCTCAAAAAATTGGCCTTGGAAAACTGACGCGCCGCGAGCACGCACGGGAGGCTGTGGACGACTATGTCGAAACCTGCGCCAAGATCGGTAAGCCAGCCGAAAAGCCCCACTCTGGGCAACTCATGGTCTGGATCGCCTGCAGTTCACGCCGCAGTGGCGAAGGTGGCGCAGCTAGCGGGCGAGAGCATCGCCGAGTGGAGCGAAAAACGCCTGCATGCCACTGCCGATAGGGCGCTGAGCGCTTTGGTTTCGGCCTAGGCGCCCAAATGAAAAGGGAGGCCCGTTAGGACCGCCCTTTGTTACGTTTGCATCTGACTTGGACTAAACCCTAAGCGGCGCGGGCGCGGCGCGAGCAGGATACGAGGGTCTGGATGTCGGCTTCACGCGTGTCGCTTAGGGAGTTGATCGCGTTCACCGTCGTCGCCATTGCGGCATTGAGCGCCGGCAGCGAAGCCACCGGGGCCATATCTGGTGCGGCGACGCCCCCGCCGGGCCTTAGCGATCAACCTTGTCCGGACGGTTCTGAGGGTCGCTCGGAGCCTATGCAGGCCCTGGCCCGGGCTTTGGTGGCCGACGGTCCCATCGATCCAGCGGTTCTGAAAGCTTATTCAGATGGCGCTCTTGAGCGCGCCAAGGCGGATGAGGCGCGCACCAAAGACGACTGGGCCGATCTTTGCCTTTATCGAGGCGCCAACGACGCCCTGGCGGCGAAGGGCGGCGCAAGAGTGGTCTTCCTCGGCGATTCCATCACCGAGCTCTGGCAGGCCGCCGATCCTGAACTCTTCACTGACGGAACCGTCGATCGCGGCATCAGCGGCCAAACCAGCGGTCAGGCTCTGCTGAGATTTTTTCCGGATGTCGTGGCCCTGCATCCGAAGGTGGTGCATCTGCTCATCGGCACGAACGACATTGCCGGAAACAACGGCCCAAGCAGGCCCGAGGATCTCCAGAACAATATTCGCGCCATGATCGAGATTGCGAAGGCGAACCATATCCGGGTCATACTGGCCTCGATCACCCCTGCCGCGAGCTTCCCCTGGCGCCCGGATATCCATCCGACAGATCAGATCCTGGCGATGAACCACTGGCTCTACGACCTCGCTCGACGCGAAGGACTGATCTACATTGACTACTACGCGGTCCTGGCCGCTCCCAACGGCGCTATGCGCGACGGGTTTAGCCGCGACGGCGTGCATCCACTGGTCAACGGATATGCGCTGATGAAACCCTTAGCGCTGGACGCAATCAGGAGGTCCCTGCGCCAAGCCCCTTGACGCGGCGCAAGGGGCCAAGGCCGTCGTTGACGCAAGGGCCGCCGTGACCGCGTCGCTGCGAGTGTTAGGGTCCCTGAACGTCTAGCTGGGAACCGTCACATGCTTAGAACCCCACTCTGCGACCTCCTCAACGTCGACACGCCCGTCATGCTGGCGGGCATGGGCGGAGTGTCCTACGCCGGGCTTTGCGCCGCTGTGTCGAACGCCGGTGGTTATGGCGTGCTTGGCATGGCCGGGCGAAGCCCTGGGGAGATCAAGGCTGAGATGGCCGAGGTAAGGCGCCTCAGCGATAAGCCCTTCGGCGTCGACCTACTGGCCGCCAGCCCAGAAGCCCTGACGGCGAGCGTCGAGGTGATCATCAGCGGCGGCGCCTCAGCCTTCATCGCCGGGCTTGGCGTGCCGATGCCGATCCTGGAGCGCCTGCAGAAGGCGGGCCTTAAGGTGATGGTTGTGTGCGGGGCGGTGAAGCATGCTGTAAAGGCCGAACAGGCAGGCTGCGACGCGGTGATCTGCCAGGGCTCAGAAGGCGGCGGCCATACGGGTCTGGTCGGCACCATGCCCCTCGTCGCGCAGGCGGTAGAGGCGGTGGGCATTCCGGTGGTCGCCGCCGGCGGGCTTTATGACGGGCGCGGTCTTGCAGCCGCCTTGGCCCTGGGTGCGGAGGGCGTCTGGATCGGGACCCGCTTTATCGCTTCGGTCGAAGCCCACGCGGGTCAGATCTATCGCCAGGCTATTCTCGACGCCCGCGACGACAGTACGGTGCGCACGCGGTGTTACTCGGGCAAGCCGATGCGGGTTAAAGCCAATCCTTATGTCGAGGATTGGGAACGCCGGCCCGATGAGATCCAGCCCTTTCCCCAGCAGGCGATCCATTCCCATAACGCCGGTGTGATGGGCGGCATCGGCGGCCAGATCGAGGGTCTGGATCCAGACCGATCCTGCTTTGCCATGGGTCAGTCCGCGGGCGGCGTCCATGCCGTGCGATCCGCGGGGGAGATTGTCAGATCCCTTATGGAAGAGGCCGAGGCGGCGATCGGGCGGCTCACGCGCCTTGCCGCCTCAGCCAAACCCGTCGCCGCCAGCGTCTGACGGGCCGCCGATGCGTGATCCATTTAACGGGCCATGAAAGGGCGCGGCCCAGACCAAAGTCAGGGATAAAGGCGAAGCTCGCTGTCCGCCTGATGTCAGCCTGAGGCTCCCCCATCCCTCGGCGATACAACTTCAGGGCGGATTTTAACCGGATAGGCAGAGTCCACGGCCAGAATGGCGGCAGGGTTACGCATAGGGTTCACATGGGTTCGGCCGCCGACACCGCCCCGCCGTCTGACGCTCAGCTTCGCAGCAGCCGGATCTGTTCTGAGGCGCGCCTCGAACGCCTGGCCGAGGATGGCTATTTCACCAGAGGCTGCGCTCTGATTTTAGGCCTGGACGCCGTCCGTGACGCCTTTGGCCATCGCTGGGGTCGGCGCAGCGACGCCGTTTTTGAGCTCGTGTTCAGCGACGCTGATCGCCGGCTTGGACCTGGCGATGTTGTGTTGAGGGTCAGCGAAGTTGAGGTTCTGATCGTCTCGACCCGTTTGGAGCCGCTCGTCTTTAGGGCCATAGCCGTAAAGCTCTTGACCCAAGCTCTGAAGCAGCTGGTCGGGGAGGTGCGCCCGTCTGACGTTTCGGTGCGCGCGGCGACCGGCTGGCACAAGGGCCAGATCGTCAGTCGCCTTCTCGAACCCGAAGAGCTGGTCAACGCCCGCATCGCCGCTGAAGCCTTAGATCGCGAGCGCCGCTCCAGCGCGCCGGACGGCCGGCTCGGGGACGAAACCGCCCTGAAGGTCGAGACGATCACCACCTTTGACGGTCGAAAGCTCGACATTGGCTACGTCGAAGAACCCGTATTTGACCTCAGCCGCTCAGCACTGGCCGGCTACCGGGTCGATCCGCTCCTGACGCACTCAGCGAGCTCTGCGCCGCTTTCAGCGGCTGAACGGATCGGGCTTTTGGCCACAGATATGGAGCGGGTCGATATCGCCACGATCGACCGGGCGCTCGTGAGGCTAAAGACCCGGCGCGATGGGGGCGGGGAGCCCCCGTCCTTGATCGTCTCCATCTCGTTCTTGTCCGCCTCAAGCCAGCGGGTGCGCACCAAGCTGATGCTCCGCCCAGGCCCCCTACGCGAAACGGTGCGCGCATCGGTGATCTGGGCGCTGACTGACGTGCCTGAGGGGGCGCCTGCAGGACGCCTGGCGGAGGTCGCCGCCCTGATACGCCCCTTTGGCCGAGCGGTATTTGCAGAAACCCGACTGAACGGCACGGCGATGAAGTCGGCGCGCAACGCGGGCGTCACCGGCCTCCTGCTGCGACCTCAGGTCGCCGAACTTTCGATGACCGACGCTGCACTCTGGTTGCTGCAGGCCGGCAGGCTGGCGCACCGCGCCGCTCCGGCCCTGATCGCCTCTAATCTCGCGTCCGAGGCGCTGCTTCCCATGGCCGCGGAGGCCGGGTTTACCCATGCGACCGTCCGGCCCCGCCCCCTTGCGCTCGCTGCGTGACGAAGGATCGGCTGACGCGGCGCTTGCGGGGTTGAAGGGGTTCTGTTAGCGCTCGCGGCTCTCCGGCGGCCTGATGGCGGAGTGGTTACGCAGAGGACTGCAAATCCTTGCACCCGAGTTCGATTCTCGGTCAGGCCTCCACCCTCTTTCACTAAAGACTTTAGATGTTTACTCCCCTTTCGGGGCGCATAGGGCTCGTTTTGAGCCCTGGCTGTTTATGATTTCGGTCGAACTTGTGTTTCCGCCCCGTTCTAGGCCTGGAGGCGGAGGTTTAGGAGATAGTCTGTCGAGCGCCGAGATCGCATCCTCAATGTGAGCGCCCGAGGGGAAGCAAGCGCTCTCGCCTTCACGGGGGTATGCGTCGGCGCGGCGCTGAACCGGACGCTCCATCTGATCGACTGAGCCCCGGACATCGGAGCCGTGACCCCCCTGGCAGGGGCGCGCTCGACCGCTTCCGGGTCTTTGGACAGCACCCTAAGGAAGGCCCTGGATCCGGCTTCAGACACACGGCGCCCCTGTTCCCAGTCTCGCACAGCGGCGGCTGAGAGGCCCAAGCGATCAGCAAACTGAACTTGGCTCAAGCGCATCTTCGCGCGAATGGCTCTGGTGTCGATTTGCGCAGGGATATGCACGCGCGAGGCGGCTGGGTCCGCTCGGCCCTCGACGATATCCAGGGCGTCAGTCAATCCGGCCATGATCTTATCGAAGGCTTTCTTGCTCATCCTTGGCCCCTCAATCCGGCCCCTCAATCCGGCGCGTCGCTTTGGCCGTCGCTAGCCGACATTCTCGTCTCGTTCATGGTGGAGTCCTGCTGGCGATGAGGCTATAGCCTTCGGCCTAAGGTGGCGATCGGATTGGGCCGGCCCGGGACTGCAATTTCCTCCGAGTTCGAGTATCGATCAGGCCTCCATGTCTTCAATGCTCTTGTGATTGCACGTTTTGAGGGGCTCGCATGACGCTCGATTTTGCCGTGGCGCGCCAGAACATGGTCGAGAACCAGGTCCGTACCAACGACGTCACCGATCTTGGCGTTCAGGACGCCATGCGCGAGGTGCGGCGCGACCAGCTATGCCTGCCGACCAGACTTCATCTGGCTTATGCTGAGGCGCCCGTGGAGTACGCGCCGGGTTTCTATCTCATGGAGCCGCGAGACGTGTCCAAGCTGCTCCAGGCGGTGCGGCCGCGTCCGGGCGAGCGGGCCCTGGCCATCGCCGCGCCTTACGCGGCAGCCGTGCTTTCGAAGATGGGCCTAAAGACAGCGCTTCGCCTCGCCCCCGGCGTCGAAACCGGCCCCATGGTCGCCCACCTCGCCGACGGCGGTGTTTCGACGCGCACCGAGCCGCTTGGCGCCCTCGACGAGAACGGTCCTTATGATGTGATTGTGGTGGAAGGGGCTGTGAGCCAGGCGCCCCAGGCCTGGACCGACATGCTTCACCTTGGGGGCCGTCTCGGCATCATCGAGCGTCACGGCCCTGTCGGACGCGCGAAGCTCTATACCCGGAGTGTCGAGAACGTCATCTCCTCACGCACCCTGTTTGACGCGACGCCGCCCATTCTGCCGGGGTTCGAGCGCGCGCCGGCTTTCCTGTTCTGAGGTGACGAAAGCTTAACTGGCGGAGCTGATCAACCGCGGATACTCGAGACCCAGTTTTGGGGCCTGAAACATCTGGCCCGGGATGAATTCGGGGACGTATCCGATGCGTATTCGCCAGCGGTCTGCCTGGGCGGCCGGAGTAGCGGCGGCGGCTCTGCTCGCAGGGACTGCAGGCGGCGCCAGGGCTGAGACCTTGGCCGACGCCATCGCCATGGCCTACCGCTCCAATCCCACCCTCCAGGCTCAGCGGGATCTTCTGAAGGTCACCGACGAAACCTATGTTCAGGCCCGGTCGGGCCTTCGCCCGACGGTGTCGGCCAACATCAACGCGACCTATGCCGAGGCTGCGACCGACCTGCCTCCGCCCTTGCCGCAGACCGAGCGCTATAACCAGGGCACAGGGGGGCTCACCATCACCCAGCCCCTCTTCAACGGTGGGCGGACCGCGGCGGCGGAGCAGGCGGCGGAAGCGTCGATCATGGCCGGCCGGGAGGGTCTGCGCCAGACCGAAGCCAGCATCCTCCAGCAGGTTGTGCAGGCCTATGTCGATGTTCGCCGTGACCAGCAGATCGTGGTCATTCGTCAGAATAACGTCGCCGTCCTTTCAGGACAGCTTGATCTGACCCGTGCAAAGTTCGACGTGGGACAGGTCACCCGCACGGACGTCGCTCAGGCCGAGGCGCAACTGGCCGCGGCCAGGGCGCTGCTCTCGACCGCCCAGGCTCAGCTCCAGATCAGCCGCGCCAATTACACCGCTGTCGTAGGGCAGAACCCTGGCGAACTTGCGCCCGAGCCGCCGGTGCCGGGTGTTCCGCCGAGCGTTGACCAGGCCTTCGACACCGCCGAAGCGGAAAGCCCGGTCCTGCTTCAGGCGCGCCGTACCGAACAGGCCAGCCGCGCCCGCGTCGCCGAAGCCAAGGCCGCGAACCGTCCGACCATCTCCCTGCAGGGCACGATCGGATACACGGGCTCCCTCGCGCCGTTC
>Ga0116229_10011632_pt1 | contig 12911 bp, 6 predicted proteins | sample S1TSphgellanicum_3_FD_87313 | JGI IMG/M metagenome (GOLD analysis project Ga0116229, IMG submission 87313) | Host-associated microbial communities from peat moss isolated from Minnesota, USA - S1T2_Fc - Sphagnum magellanicum MG | ecosystem: Host-associated > Plants > Peat moss > Unclassified...
CTGGCTCCTTAATCAACACAATGGGCAAGGGCAAGACCATTAAGGTCTGGGGTGGCAGATTCAACCATTTAGAAAGAACATTTTTGTGCAATAGACACATTTTGGTCACTTTTACATGTGTATAATAATCATCGGATGATTAAGTCATAAGATGTGGTCAAGAAAATGACATAATCTGCAACCCCAGACCTTAATGAGATATGAAGAAGGGCCAACACTGGGTTCTATTTCTCACTGTAATTGTGGATGTTGAAATAGAGGTGGGTCATACCAAAGCTTGTTGCAGACAGATCTCATACACTGTCATTTGACCACATGTTTTGTCTTGTTGTAGGCGGATGGATACCAAGCCACAGGCTGCTATAACCTTCTGTGCTCAGGATTTGTGCAAACAAGTAATACAATTGCAATAGGTGCTTCAATATCACCAGTTTCCAGCTATGGTGGCACCCAGTATGAGATCAGTATTCTCATTTGGAAGGTAATGGTTTTGTTCAACAATTATGTAACTTTCTAGATGTTGGAAAAATCCATACCTTTTCAATATAGCTGTTTGAAGATGTTCAGTGTTGATTTTGCAGATACAAACATCACACCATGTATAGTTTCTCATAAAAGATATGTCATTGTGCTTGCAGGATCCAAATACAGGGGCCTGGTGGATGCAGTTTGGAGAAAATACATTGGTGGGTTACTGGCCAGCATCCCTTTTTACACATCTGGCGGGTAGTGCAACAGTATTGGAGTGGGGAGGTGAAGTTGTGAACTCAGAGCCAGGTGGACAGCACACTACTACTGAGATGGGCAGTGGTCAATTTGCAGAAGCAGGATTTGGGGAAGCAAGTTACATGCGGAACATCCAGTTTGTGGATACAACTAATGTGCTCAGAAGTGTGGTGGGTTTGCAAACACTCACAGAACAGCCTAATTGTTATGACATTCAAGGTGGGTTTAACAGTGCCTGGGGAAACTTCTTCTATTATGGTGGACCTGGGCAAAATCCCAACTGCCCTTAAGCTGGAAAAATATATTAGAATCTTAGGGTTTAGGGTTAAACCCTAGACCCCCAACCACATACTTACAATTCTTTGTGAAGAAGATGGTACTATGATTGCCTAATTTATTAGCATTTATTGTGAGCTTTGTGACCCATCTTCCCCATGTCAACAACAATGACAACAAGTGGATCTCTCATCAAGCACAATAAAAGACAAATGGGGGGAGGGAGATCCATCATCTGCCTGTGACTGTCAATGTATGTCAATGTACTTCTGTGGTTTTATCTCTTGAATCCCACCATTACTAATCACCTTGACATGTGGATTTTCATGATGAAAGTCTTAACACATTCAAGCCACACATAAACATGCTCTCCAAACTAGGCTGCCTCTTGCTAATGAATGTCTTTGAAGAAGCTGGTCAACAAGAACTTTCTTACTTTTAGACTCTGCAAGTTTGTTATAAGTCCCAATGACTAGTTTATGGATTTCATCATTTAGATTGCAATCAGTCATGTAATCCTTTGACTCATGCTTGTTCTTATGTCACCATTTGTAAGATTCCTATAAAATGAAACTCAATCCTCTAAAGCAATCTGCTAAGCACATACCTTTCTGCATCTCCTTGTGACCAAGCTTTGTCCATCTTGTTTCACCCTTTTTATAAAGGGAGATCAATCAATTTGTAGTTGCACCAATCTCTTAACTTTTTGAAGATTGTGAGTTTGTTGTTTTTAGTGCTATTGTCAACCCTCAAATGTCTAAATGAGCAAGAAAATGTACCTCCTCTTTAGTCATTTGATTGATTTACTTGTTTGGAAGAATAAAGGTGAGAAAACAAATGCAAGATAATCACTTGGAATAGAGTAAAACAAAACTTTTGGTACTTCATATTATCAACCACTAATTAGATTTGTGCAAAATAATGTGACAAGTTACATTATATGTGGTAAGGAAGGTAGTTTGTTTATTTTGTTTGTTTGTCATGTTGAGATCTCCCAAACCATGGCACTCCTCCATCACACTCTTGATACCATTGGAAAGTCTTCGATTAGTAAGCGTGCATTGATTTGGTTGTAGTGTTTAGACCTACAATGTAAGAGTTATTGAATATTGAACAATTTTATCATTGAAAAATCAATAAAGTTTTTTTTTTGAAAAATGTTCAACAAGTAAGATTTGATGGAAGCAATTTCATAATTTTTGGACTAAGGTGTAGGAGTTTTGAATAATCTTTGTCATTCCAAATTCAATAAAAATTCTGAATTCTAAATCAATTAGTTAGGTAGTGAGTTCACACTTGTGCCAATGGCATAGGTCATAATAGTGTTGATTATTGATAAACCCATTTACAAAATTGTTGTCCATTTAATATTGTTCATTTTGATTTTAGATATCATCACTTGGTTATCTTTGTGAAATCCATTGGATTATTCCAAGGTACAACAAAATCATATTTTGTTATGATGATATACCTTTGTGTAAATTTCAAAAATCATTTTGGTCATTGTCAATTAAGGTGCAAACATATTAATATGAACCAAAAAATGTGTAATTGTAGTTCAGTTTAAATGATTCTAAGTGATGAACTAAATTCATGTTGAAAACATGTGATATATTTATACAATAATTGTTGTAATATATTATTATAAGACTTGGATAAATTCACAATGAACACAATGAATATAAATACCTCAATAAAATTTAAATAATGTTATAGTGTTTAAAAACAATTTAAGTATTGGTAATAATTCTTAATTTGCCACATCAACCTTAAGGACTAATTTATGGACTATACCTAAGTGGGGCACTTTGGTTTGTGTTACTTTATTGGCACCAATTACAATTCTTTTGCAATAACTAACACACCAATAACTCTATAGGCCATGACAATTTCATAGTTTCACTTTAGCACTTGTTCAAAGAGATTTTTATGTTTGTACATATTGAGATGATATTTTTGTTTTTTCAAAAAGAACAAACATGGAAGTTGAATAATTGACAAAGGTGTTCCATGTCTTATTTTTCTAATGCCAATGGGGTGGGGGGGGGGGGAGCAGGGGGGTATTGTAATGTGGATTGTGTTATGCATGTAGATAGTATAAATATAAGTTAATTTTCATGGGCATGAAAATAATTAAGTCTACAAGATTTTCTAAACCAAAACAAGAACAAGGATATGCTTAATTCCAAATCTAAATCACAAAATAAGAAAAACAAAAACATAACATGTGTAAAACAAGAATCTAATAGGATTTTGTTGCAAGAACAAAACAAAAACAAAATAAGGTTATGATATTAAATTGTACTCAAAATTGGTGTTGAACAAACTAAAAGTAACAAGGAATTATACTTTTATTTATGCACATCAAACACTTTGTTCAAATAAGTTTAAAAAAAAACTTTCAATTTACATGTGGTCCATGTGCACCCATGTATAGCCCACATCCATCTATATGTGAATTATGAATGAACTAAAATTCAATTAAAAGTGAATTGAAAACGAATCAAAACTAATTAAAAATGAATTGAAAGTGAATTAAGACTTAATTAAAAATGAACAAAAAATTAATTGAAAGTGAACTAAAAATGAATCAAAACTTAATTGAAAATGAACTGAAATTAAATTATGAGTTAAATACAAGTTCATTACAAGTTATAAATGAACATTCATAAGAATGAACCTCATAATGTTGACATCTATAACATTAATTTCAAAATAATGAAAGTAATAAAAAATAACCTATTAGATTTGGCCAAAGCCACACAATGTCATCAAATACATTTAATTCTATGTTTTTCAAAATATTTTTATTGCTTCATCTAAGATATTCCACATTAGTTGGTCCAATAATAAATGTCACACAATTTTTTTTTTAAAATAATAAAAAAATTCTTATTTGGTCATATGATTGTGAGAGTGTATGTGTAAGGTTTAAAAGTGTTTTGAAACATCACCCAACCTTGTCTTGATGTTAAATTTGAAATTGCATTAGCAGTTGTAAGAATGTTTCTATTGCAAATGGTAAGCCCATCACATTTGAAAGTAATGAATTGATTCCAATAAAGAAAGATTGTAACCAAGGATAATAAAATACTCATTTTGACCTAGTTCTTACCATGAAGAAGACGTGAGATTGCTATTTAAAGAGGGGGGGGGGGGATGTATATTGCTAGCTACTAATTGTCACATCATGTAATTTCAAACACAATACAATTTATCCATGTGTCAAACTAGGTGTTCAAAATGTTTGGAAGGTTTTCTTGCAAGATTTGCAAAAAGTGCTACAAGTATACATGTAAGGGCATAATGCTTCTTACAAGGCTTTTGTTTATGATTGTTTATGATGAGTTTATGATAAATCCCAATTTCAAGTTGTCAACAAAAATCAAACTGCTGTTCACTTTTGTCATCTGCAAGTGAATGGTCAAAGGTGTTCTATTAGTGAAGTTGTATGCCATTGATGTATTTTGGAGCTCCCACTACTCGAACGTAGTCATGAGAAACTATGGAACATGCCAGCTATAATTCGTCTATTTTCCATTTCAAGTTTATACTGAGGAATTGCTACCTGGTATCCATTATCATTTGGCAAAACCCATGCACAAGAAATAGGGGAAGGGGGTGTGGTGGTGACTGAATATTTGAAGATACTGGTGTAAGAAAATATTTAAACATCAAATTTAAGACACAAAGGCAATGAGAGTTATGAAGGTGTGCAATGTGTTTCATGTCTCTTTACAAATGGGAAGGTGGGTAGTCAGCATCAGCCCACCACTTCTCATTATTGATGAATTGCTTTTGGAAGTTCAATGTATTTTACATCATGAAGTAGAAGGTAGTTGCAAGAAATCTTTGGAAGGCCTACCTTGTCAAGTGGTTAGGTGAATGCTTTGAAGTAGAATTCTTGAGCACCTTCAAAAAAATTGGGGCCTTGAATTTGTGCAATGAATATTAGAGTAAGTGTGGAGACATACATATTCTCATGTGCTCAACCTAATACACAAATCAAAAAAGTGCAAAAGCAATTAGAACTGAGTTTGTTGCCAAGCTACTTCTCTGCTCTTTTCTTGTCTAGCTTTTTTTGTCATTAGATATCTGATTGAAACTGGAAATCCAGCCCCATGTGAAGAACGAACTAGCCCAGTGTTATAGGCATGGTGCCATTGTTTCTGCATTTCTCCAACTGTGCATGGGGACTAACTAGAGCTTTGTATCGAAGACTTTTCACTTTAGAACCCTTTGATTGTTTTGTGTAGGGTAAGGCCCCAGGATGAGGTGGCCTAGGATGAGGTGGTAGTCCACTCAAGGTGCATATTGAGGATGACCCCCAGGTCCTACCCACAGGTTCTACCAACCATAAAGCATGAGGCAAACATTAGCATGGACCTAAACATACATAGATCACAAGGCATAGAAGGGGGAGGGTTCTTACACCTACTGATTAAGAGTGTGAGGGATTTTACACCTAGGAGGGATCTTAGGTGTACTTACAGGTGTAAGATCGATAGCACTCTTGAGGAATAGGCATAAGATCCTTCCTCTTTTTCAGAAGGAATATACACAGACATCTGTGCCCTCCAAATACACTTCTCCAAGTTCCTTATGTCCAAAGGCACAGCTGCAAGTGTTTTTTGGATCTGACTTCTAAGGGGTGTTTTGCATCAAGAACCTGAAGGTGACAATGAGCTGCACTATACTGACTTGAATGTGAGAAGACCCACATCAATTCATGGAGATAAAGACCATTGCATAAGGCAAATATGGCAAAGCAATGCTCTAATAACAATGTCTTTTATGAGATTTGACAGCAGATTTGAAGTCTGTTATATTCTCCCTTCTTTGCCCCTTTGCAGTATGATCTCTCATTGGACATGCAATCAAACTCGGGGTCAGGGGACATCTACCTAAACTGTAAAATATCAAACAGATTTAGAGAGGACCCATAGCTCTAGCAGATTTTTAATTTGTTGTGTGTGGAGAGTTGAGACCAATTTCTGAGGACAATTTTCAGTTTTTTCTTGCAGTGTTTCAGGTTACTGTTTCCAAATGGAGCCTCCTCAAAATGCACCAAAAAAGATTGTTACCTGCAGCAGGTCTTTTGTCTGATACTTTTGGGAGAAGTCTTCAGGGTTGTACCAAAATTTCTTGACTGAATTTCCAGACTATAAATGATGTACAAGTTGATCTGCTTGTGTGAAGATTTAATGTCTTGGGGAAATCTGGAAAGCTCATATGAATTCACCAAAGTCGACCACAAATGAGCCCCAAAACCATCACCAGCATTCATTTGCTCACTCACCTTTGGCCCCGCTGGACATAATTCTTTCTGCTCAACTCCATTTGGGTTTTCTCCAAATTGGGTGCAAGGTGAGCTATGAGTTCTATGGCCCCAGAAAGCTTTGGCAAATCAACTTCTTCCAAGAACTTCAGTCACCAAATTGTGGGCAATTACAGCTTCAGATCAAAACTCACCGAGGCTGTATAGTACTTGTAAGGACTCCCCTGCATGCCAGAATTTTTTTTTCCCATGCCTGAGAATTCATCAGAATCTTGGAAAGAGTGAGAGCAACTTTAGTCATTTCAGGTCTTAATTCAGGATCAGGATTCACACAATCCTTGGCAAGCTCAGCTGTCTTCAGTGCACAGTCCAAAGGTGCAGAGTCACCAAGCAGGGGATCCATCCATGCCCGAAGCCTTCTCCCAGGATCTTTGTCTGCAAAGATAGCCACTATGACATCAGGGAGAAGGGTCTTCTTCAAAGTGTTTGTATGTGGGTCAATCTGAAAGCTAACAGCCTCTTTGCCCGACAGAATTTCCAACAAAATCACACCAAATGCAAAAATGTCGACCTTTGGTGTGATGATGCCACCAGATTTTTCCTCTGGTGCCATATACCCATGTGTGCCTGAAATCTTGATGCTGTTAGAGCGTCTGACAGAATGTCTAATCTGCTTTCTAGAAGTTGGATCTGCTCCATCTCTCACCTCTTGTATCTCTCCACTACTTGTAGATGTGCTGCTGGTGGAGACTTCCTCTGCAATGAGTACACTGGCAGTTCTTCCAACAAGAGGCAACATTGTATCTGTCTCTCCCCGAATTTTTGCAACCCCAAAATAGGCAATGCGAGCATGAAGTTTACTGTCCAAAAGGATATTGCTGCTCTTTAGGTGTTTATGTACAAAGGGAGCATTGTGTGTATGGTGATGCAGATACTCAAGGCCCTTGGCAACATCAAGGACAACCTGCAATCTTCCAGTCCAATTGGGAAGAGCTGAGAATCCTGGGGCATACTGGCTATGAAGGTATTGTCGAAGGTTTCCAGTGTCTATGAACTCATACACAAGATAAACTTGGCTGCCACTGTTGCACCCACCTATGAGTTTCACTAGATTCGTGTGATGTACACTACATAAGTTCTTCATCTCAGCAACAAAATCAGCTGTGATTGAAGTACTACTAGTCCCTGCTGCAAATCCTGGATTCTTGATCACTACTATTGCCACATCCATGCCATGGACCGAACCCCGAAACACAGAAGTCCCCACTTTCCTGGCCGACCGGAAATTCTCTGTTGCCTTGCTCAGATCCTTCAATTTGAAAATGATTGCGCCATCTGACAGCATATCCCTGATGCCTGCTAAAGATGCTGCACTGCTGCCAGTGCTTGACACTTGTGACTCTTTTGACAACTCATGGCTAGAAATTGTTGTCGTGCCACTTACCTGCTCCATGCTGCTGTCATCTGCAGCCTGAGCTTTCACCTTGGTTCTTCTGGCCTTGTGGGAAGTTGCAGAAGAGCTGGATGTTGAGGGCAATGTCGTCGGCTTAATCACCATATTTATCCTCATTCGCTTCATCATACACATGGTAACTAGAACTCTGGGCCTGGCCTTCAAAAGTGTTCTGCAAAAAACACGATGTGACACCCCAATGAGCTTTAACATCATCTGTGCTTCTCCTATTCAAGTGCTGAACTCATCTGCAGAGATTTTGCAACAGAACAGAGTACAAAATCACATGTGTCTACTGCTGCATCACAGTTTTCAAGGATTAACCTCTGCAGCAGGCTATGGATCATGATCTGCTTTGTACAAGGCAGCTAGCTGCTTCCTATCCTAATTACCAACAACACCAAGCAGCAGCGGCAGCCTTCTACCAAAACTCCTCACAATGTTTATGTTTACTTGGTCCCAAGTCTTCAGATTTCAAGTGCACAAACAAAACAACAACAACATGATGATGAACATTGAAGGTACCAAACCTACTTGTTGCTTCATCAAGAACATTCTGAGGGAAGGTGCAAAAACAAACACTTTGTACTTGAGAAGAAATTGAAGGAGGACCATTTTCGGACAACATCTTCAAACAGGACTTCACAGAGACCGTTTTCTGCCACCATTGAGTTCTTGACACAAGGTTTTGCTACTGTGACAACACCATAGCCAGCTAGCTTTATATATGTGCTTGTTGTTTGCACATGATCTTACCCAGGTCTCTCGGAGAAGTGTCCGTCAGTTGGCTAGCTAGTGTTGGAAACTATGTATCCAGCATCCTGCAACCTCCGAGCCGCTAGACACGGAAATTTTCAAGGACAGTCACCATCGATCCATCATCATTCATGCACTCATCTCAGGGCTGCCGGCCGGCAGCAGATAGTGTCTCCTCCCATAGCCAGTATCCTCGATTGACTAGCAACTGTCTCGAGTGGATGCAGCTCCTGCAGGACAGGCGCAGCTGGAGGCGAAGCACTAACGGCTGAAGAAGAAGAAGAAGAAGAAGAAGAAGACGAATATATACCGCTCCTTCCGGCCTGTTGCCAGAGATCGACCAGCAAGAGTACAGCTGCTTCAGAGGCTTTGAGCTGCTGGGAGCTGTACATGATCGAGTAGGCCGGTCCTGATCATGAGTCTAGTAGCTGATGCCTCGTGCAACATTTGAGCGAGTCCTGCAACCGACCGGCCATCGATATTGTGTACCACTAGACACCTGTTGCTCCAGGCTTGTGAGATCCGATCACGATAGTACTACGCAAAGGACAGCTAGCTGCGGGCATGATCATGAGTAGGAAAAAGCACTAGAACCCATGCGCGTTTGATCCCTTGCAGCACCCAACCTAATAATCACAGCAGCTTCTGCAATACTAGTGGAACCCGAGCTCAAGCTGCCATGCTTGCAGCAAGCTGCTAGTGCACAACTACTTGTCTAACTCATGTTTTCCTGGTTCATCAATGCAGGCGCGGCGCATGAATAGTCGATCTCCCACAATCGGAAAAGACCTCAGCTCAATCAAGCTCGCCATTCCATCAACAAAAGCGAGAAATAGATAGATTTTTTTAATAATGTCTAGCTACTACTATTCCGATGATCAGCTGCTGCTATCTAGTCAGTCTCCACAATCTAGAATACAACAACTGCAGCTGCAACTAGTGCGTACTCTTCCTCCTCCTCCTTCTCCTAACACGTGCGGTTGCACTACTACACGTTGGCTGCAAGTTGCAATTAATCAGGACCCCATTTCTGCAGCACAAAAGTTTTCTAGTACAGTATATGTATTGTCGGATTGCAAAACTTATACGCAAGTTCGACGACTGCAGTACACACGGGCCACGGGGGAGTACACAACGGAACAAATTTTATATGAGATCAACTTGTGCAACAATCTAGACCTCCTCACGGGTAATATCACAGAATTTCTTCTAGCGCGGCAGCCAAAAACTAACTTCCAAACACCAGATGATGAAGAAGAAGACGACAGTGCAGTGCTATGCTATGCTATGCTGCAATAATCAAAAGCACGGATCCAGTGTCGAGTCGGTAACAACAAGAATGAATTCACAACTGTGGATGGGCTTTAGGGCTCATCATAGGGTTCGGTACTGGCGAGAAGTTAAAGAGGAAAAAACAGAAGGTAGCGTGAAAGCCGCTGTGCATGGATATTCTGGCAGCAGCAGCAGAGGGAGCAGCAGGGAGCAGCTAGCTTGCTAGAATGGGAAAGGAAGATGCAGTGCAAGAGGCGCGCGCGCCCACCCACACACACACACACACACACACGGACACGGTTCTTTTTTTTATAACATTATAATAATTTTTTTCATTTGAAAATTATTTATTTAAAATTTATTATTATTCTTTTTTTTTTGGATTTTCATACTGTGGTGACCAAAAAATGCCAATACGAATTGTCCAAAGGTTTTTTTTTGGGGGGGGAAAAAAAATGCATTATATTTTGAGGAAAACAAAGTCACATGTCGCCATATTTATGTCCACAATGAGTTCCTATCTAGGGTGCCACAACTAGGCAGGATTCTGAAAAAAATTCTCCTTTATTGTCTGACCTTTAGCCAAATTTAGCTCATTCCTCTGGTGGATGATGGCCAGGCCACCTACTTCACAAAATTGAGAAAATTTTAAAATTTCACTATACACACATCAGCCTTTGTTTTTTTTGGGTGCGAAATTTTATCAAAATGTGGAAAAAAAGAGAAGAAGTTAATATTCTATCACAATAATATTTTCCTGGAAAAAACTGTCAAGTTTTCTAGAAAAAAGATATTTCACCTCATTTGGACTCTAATTTTAGTTTGATAAACATTGAAAAAACTAGTTTCTTCACTGTTTAGAATCTAGATAGGTGTGAAAACGCATCGAAATCCTTGTAATGCTAAAAATTCCTCTTAGGGTACCAACCAATGACACAACATCAGAAAACTGAAAAAATCAAATCATCACTGATACCCACATTCCCCACCCAAAAAAAAACTATTGCGGCTAGCAAGAGAAAAAGATCAGGAAACCCTGACAAACACCATTAAACAAAGCACCCAGCAAAGGGGCAAAGAAGGAAGAGAGAGAGAAAGAGAACCCAAGCCGGAGCCAGAAAAGAGGTTCGAGGTAGGAGAACTATCACGTGGCGAGCTACACGGTTCGCCACAGGGCCACGGATTGACTGCCTGTTGGCTGATGACGACTGTGGAGCTTGTGATCGAGCGACCGTGTCAGGACGGAAAACTTTTCCTCCTTTTGTTTGGCTTCTCGGCAGCCCCGCAATCGGTTGCATAATCGCGCACTCACCCGACATGAGTCTTCGCCATGGGCTCCACGGGTCCACGCTCCTTTCGCTTCTCCTGCCACTCAAGAGACCCTGTAAGTGGTTACCAGTGTTGGCTCTGGTAAGCTCGTACTGGTATTGGCACTTTGCAAGCTTTTCTCACCCCAGTCTGGTACTGGTACTGACTGGTATTGGCTATTTTTTAAAATATTTTGATACCAGCTTGGTACTGGTATTAGGTTCAATACTTATTTGAGACTGTTATGCTTGGTATATAGACTGGTATTATTACCTCAAGTCATTACCAGCTGGTAGGGATAAGACCATGAGACTACACATTGGTGTTAGACTATTAGTAGTAAGCATAAAATTTTGACCCAATGTGTGATTGACATCTGAAATAATATGTGTGCATATATGATGAATGGTAGAATTGCATATCTTATGATGAGAAGTTTCAAATTTAGTAAAGGAAGTTTTAAATTGAAGTTTGAGCGATTAGTGAAAACAAGAACAACCTTCAACGTTTGTAAATTTTTGGGTATGTATTGGCGTTGGTTGGTTATTGAGTTTTGACTCAATTATCAAGTTGATTATTAATAACTTACTAGTCAATTCTTGGGTTTTTTAATAGTCAACATGATAACATGCAGTTAGCAATCAGGTATTTGATAACCTACTTGACAACCAAAACTTTTTTGATATTGATAACTCAATGTGTGGTTTGAAAAAAATTCAAATAAAAACGTACAAGTAGTTATTAAAATAATAATAATGAGCCAACAATTAGTATATACCCACTTATTCACTAGAGGTGAAAAAACTTCTTGAGCTCTTATTAGGGTCACTTTGACAAAGAAAACTACATCTTTCAATTCTTCTGCTTGGGAGACGTTTGGTGACAAAAAAAAAAAACTATAGCTTTAGATATTTGGTTGCAAGTTGGCACGAGGTGTTATAAGATATTTTACATCCTTGTTTTTTATGGGCTATAGAAGGAAGTCTTTTTTGGGAGCAAAACAAGGTGGGGTCCTTTACAAATGGAAAAATGAAACTGTCAGAACTTTTTGTTGCAATTGTGTTTATTAGAAAACACCAATATGGTTTAAACACATGAAGTTTTTATTTCCAGTAGCAAAGCCTCACTTCTTGGGTTCTTCTTGTTGGAAATGCAGTTGTCATGTTTGTTTACCAAGTTTTCCAACTTTGTCCATGTTTCTTCATTGATTAAATGGGCCCTTCTTTTTGGGTTGATACTCAATTTTTTCAATCCTTTTTTCCCCCATGTTAATGATGTTTGTTGTTAAAGAACATGTAAGATTTCTTATACTAATGTCTTTTTTGTTATGTTTAAATGTTTTGTAAAGTGTATCACCCAAAATGAAAAGGACCTAATTTGTATTGAAATTTAATTTAATTTTTTTTTTGATCCCATCAAAGTTAATGATTTAAAAAGTGTCAAATATTTCATAAGTACTATATTTTAGACCATTATACATCATAATAATTTATAAATGTGTTTTTACATGATAAAAAATGACTAAGTACATTAAAACGTGATATTGTGTCATGATTTGGAACACCTTAAAAAATTTCAACTCATTTACTAATTTTTTTCATCATGAGTTTAAACAAAATAATAGGAGCCACACAAGTCATTTCAATGACTATTTATTTGAAAATATTCTTGATATATTCCATTTGTAAATTGAAAAAATCATCAAAAAATCATTTGATCTTATACAATGTTGCATTATATTATAATGTAAAGATATGTTCAAAGAATCTTCCTCAAAATATGTCATGTGTAAAACATTTTTGCACCAATATGAATCCTTGTAACGTTTATAAACATTAATTA
>Ga0116229_10011633_pt1 | contig 12909 bp, 9 predicted proteins | sample S1TSphgellanicum_3_FD_87313 | JGI IMG/M metagenome (GOLD analysis project Ga0116229, IMG submission 87313) | Host-associated microbial communities from peat moss isolated from Minnesota, USA - S1T2_Fc - Sphagnum magellanicum MG | ecosystem: Host-associated > Plants > Peat moss > Unclassified...
AGAGCGAGGCCGAGCTCACGATGTGATCGCCGGCGCCCGCGATGTTGAGGATCGAATAGACGACCGCGGCCTGGCCGCTCGCGACCGCGAGCGCGGCGACGCCGTGTTCGAGCGCGGCGAGCCGCTGTTCGAGCACGTCGTTGGTCGGATTCATGATGCGCGTGTAGATGTTGCCGAACTGTTCGAGCGCGAAGAGGCGCGCGGCGTGATCGGTGTCATCGAACCGGTACGACGTCGTCTGATAGATGGGCACGGCGCGTGATTTCGTCGCGGAGTCGCCCTCGAAGCCGCCATGGATGGCGATCGTTTCGAAGCCTTGGGTGTGTTCGAGTGTGCTGCTCATCGTGGTCCTTTCACGATAGGAGAGTGAGTGGCAAACAAAACGGCCCTCGCATCGCTGCGAGGGCCGGGTATTCGATCGGATTGCGTCGACGCAACGACCGGCTACACCGTCCCTCGCTCGGAACAGCACATGGTCATCATCACGGTCGTGGCGCAAGCCATGCGGCGATGCTAGCCTACCCCCGCGCCGGAGTCAAGAGCCCGGGCGGACTCGGCAACGCGGCCCGCGTAGGCCGCAGGTATGAAAGCCGTACGACTCAACGAACTCGGCGGGCCCGAGAAACTTCACGTCGAGACGATCCCCGACCCCGAACCGGGTGCCGGCGAGATCGCCGTCAAGATCCATCGGGCGGCCTACAACCGGCGCGACGTGTTCATCACGCAGGGCCTCTATCCGGGGATCGAACTGCCGCGTACGCTCGGTTCCGACGGCGCCGGCGTCGTCGCCGCGCTCGGCCCAGGCGCGGACGGGCCGCCGGTCGGGACGCCGGTCGTCATCGATCCGATGATCGGCTGGGGCGGCGATCCCCATATCTGGACCGGGCAGCAATCGATCCTCGGCATGCCGCACGATGGAACGTTCGCGGAATATTGCGTCGTGCCGGCGATCAACGTGCACAAGAAGCCCGCGCACCTCAGCGACGACGAAGCAGCGGCGATTCCGCTGGCCGGCTTGACGGCGTACCGCGCGCTGATCACGCGCGGCCGCTGCACGAGCGCCGATAGCGTCCTCATCACCGGCATCGGCGGCGGCGTGCAAACCTTCGCCCTGCTCTTCGCCAAACACATCGGCGCGAAAGTCGTTGTCACGTCGTCGAGCGATGAGAAGCTTGCGCGCGCCAAAGCGATGGGCGCGGACGTGACGATCAACTACAAACAGTCGGAGAACTGGTCCAAAGAAGCGCGCTCCGCGGCGGGCGGCGGCGGCCCGTCGCTCGTGATCGATTCGGCCGGCGGCGAGACGTTCGCCAAGTGCCTGAACATCGCGCGCCCCGGCGCGCGCATCGTGACGTACGGCGGCACACTCGGCGATGCGAAGATTCGCATGTTCGACATCTTCTGGAAGCATCTCGATATCATGGGCACGTCGATGGGCAGCCCGCAGGACTTCGCGGGGATGCTCGCGCTCTTCGAAACCGGGCTGCGCCCTGCGGTGGACGAGGTCGTTCCGATGGACGAAGCCGCCGCCGCCGCCGAGCGGATCAACAAATCCGAGCAGTTCGGGAAGGTCGTGCTCGCGATCAGCTGACGAGCGAGAAGCGAACGAGCGGTTCGGGCGCGTGCCCGAACCCGAGCTCGGCGCGGATCACCGCGAGTTCGGCCGGCGATCCGAGGCCTTGCAGCTGCGGGTTGAGGATATGCGACTCTTCCTCGGTGAGCGGGCGCGTCACGCGCTCGGCCGCGATCCGGCCTTCGCGTCCGAGCGCGATCAAATACGCGAGCACTTGACGCGCGGCCGCGGGCCACAACTCTTGTGAGACGTCGGCGTAGATATCCGCGACGATTTGCGGAATCGTCGCGGGCCCGTCGCCGAGCACCTCGATGATCTGCATCTCGCGTTCTTTGCGGTGTTCCATGTATTCGCGCAATTTGACATTGGGATTGCGGATCGTCGGCCCGTGGCCGCCGTAGATCGCATGCGCTTCATCGCCGTAGAGGTCGTAGAGTTTCTTGAGCGTCGCCTGATATTGACGCATGTCGCCCGAGGGCGGCGCGACGATGACGGTGCCCCGCCCGATCACGACGTCGCCGGTGAAGAGCGCCTTTTCTTTCTCGGCCCAGAAAACGAGGTGGTCGGGGGCGTGGCCCGGCGCGTGGATGACGGTGATCGTCTCGTCTTCGAAACTGAGCCGCGCCTCGTTTTCGAGCTTGCGGTCATGCGGGAATTTTGCGTCGGGGTGCGCCATCACGGGTGCACCGGTTTCGCGCCGCAGCGCGAGCGCGCCGGGCGCGTGGTCGGGATGACCGTGCGTGACGAGGATCGCCGCATAGCGCGAGTTCGAATCGACCGCCGCGCGAACGAACGACGCGATGTGGACGGGATTATCGATGCCCGGGTCGATGGCGACGAGCGCGCCCGGACCCGCCTCGATGATGTAGCCGTTCGTGCCTTCCAGCGTCATCGGCGAGGGGTTAGGGGCGACCAGCTTCGTTACCATGCATCCTCCATGCCGCTCGGCAGCGCGAAGACCGCGCCGTCCAATACATCCGGTGTTACGGGCACGATCGACTTCGTGCGCGCGAACCCGATGAGCGCATCGACCGTGCGAAACGGGGCGATTCGCCTCAGGTGTTTGATTGTCGGAAAAACAAGCGAAAAATCTTCGCCGGCGGCTGCGAGGGCATCGGCCGGCCGGATCCAGACGCCGTCCGAGGTCTCGTGGGCGTCGGCTTCCGCCGTCTGTCCGTCGGGCATCCGTGCGATGAAGAAGCGTGTATCGAAGCGGCGCACCTCAATCGCCGGCGGGGTGATCCAGCGCGAGAAATAGACCAGCGACTGTGCCTCGATCTTGGTATCAAGGATGTCGAGCGTCTGCTCGAAGTTCTTGTCGCCGGCCAAGAGCTCGGCGCGCGCCGCCGTGATGGCGGCCTGGTCGAGTGCCGTCGATGCCAGGAGAATCCCAGCCTCCTCGAAGGTTTCGCGCGCGGCGCAATACAGGAAGGCCGGGTCGTTCGGCTTCGTCTCGCCCGCCACGCGCATGCGGGCCGACGGCGAGCGGTCGACCGAATCGACGCGGCCGCCGGGGAAGACATAGGCCTTGGGCATGAACGCACTGCGCCCGCTGCGCTTGAGCATGAAGACTTCGATGCCGCCGGTCGCGTCGCGGACGACGATGACGGACGAGGCCGGTTGCGCTTCGCTCACCGGGACCGTCGTTCGACGGAACGTCGTCGATTTCCATGGCGTCGGAGGGTCGGACGGTTGCGTACATGCCAATCCAAGGCGCAGTATCCGCCGTTTGTCAGTGCGTGTCGGCGAACATCACGCTCGCCGCAAAGAAATCTTTTGGAGGACCCATGTTGAAACGTTTTGCGGCAATCGCTGCCGCGCTCTCGCTCTCCGCGTTCGTCGCCGTCCCGGCGCTCGCACATCAGGATTCGATGTCCGGCGGCTCGATGTCGAGCATGAAAGATCCGATGGTCGGCGGTGCCGCCATGTACCCGACGAAGAACATCGTCGAGAACGCCGTCAATTCGAAGGACCACACGACGCTCGTATCGCTCGTGAAGAAGGCCGGACTCGTCGAAACGCTCGAAGGCCCGGGCCCGTTCACGGTGTTCGCGCCGACCAACGAGGCGTTCGACAAGATTCCGAAAGCAACGCTTGAAGCGGTCGGTAACGATCCGGCGACGCTCAAGAAGGTGCTGACGTACCACGTCGTTGCAGGGAAGTTCGATTCGAAGGCGATCGTCGCGGCGATCAAAGCCGGCGGCGGCAAAGCGACTCTCAAGACGGTCGAAGGCGAATCCATCACTGCGGACATCGAAGACGGTAAGCTCGTCCTCATCGATGCCAAGGGCGGCAAGTCGGCGGTCACGATCCCCGACGTGTATCAGTCCAACGGCGTCATCCACGTCATCAACACCGTGCTGATGCCGTAACGCTTCCCGCGCGAAGCATGCAAACGGGGCCCCGCCGTCCGGCGGGGCCCCGTTGTACTATTTTTGGTCGTAGTCGTCCGCTTCGGGTGCGGCTACGACGGATCGTCCTTCGGCGGATCTTGCGGGCTCATCAGTGAGACCGTCCTCCTTAATTCAAGACGTTTTCGCGCTTATGAGTGAATTTTTCGATTCACACCGGAACGGCGCGCAATCAGCCGTTTCGGCGGTTCCTACCCAGGTGGATCTTGCGGAGTCAAGCCGCCCTCCTCTGGTGTCTCAAAGCGATGTACCCTCGCGAGGTTCGCTGATGGTACACCTCGCCGGGATTGGCTGCAATAGGGGAAATTTGCACGTACCGGAGGCCGGGTTTTTCCACAGGCGAGAGGCCTCGCGCGGCCGTCCGCAAACTCGGCCCGATGTGAGTCCGCGTACGTCGCTGTGGCTGCGCCGGCTTGAAGCCGCCGCGATTTTTCTCGCTTCGTTCGCGCTCGCGGCCTTCGTCGTCGCACGAAAAGGAGCGGTCGAGCACTTGCTCTCATCGCTCGGCTGGTTCGCGATGCCGCTCGCCGCGGTGATCTTTGCCATCGTCGCTTCGGCGCCGTTCTCCATGACCGATGCGCTCGCCGTGATGGACGGCGTCTTGTTCGGACCGTTCTGGGGCTCGCTCGTCAATGCCGTCGGCATCGTCCTGGCCGCCGTCGTCGGCTACTTCGTTGCGCTGCGGACGTCGGCGCTGCTCGACATCGACGCCCAACTCCAGCGCTTACCGAGCTGGGCGCGCCGCTTCAAGCCGGGTTCGCCCGCATTCTTGATCGCCGTGCGGATCATCCCCGGGCTCGGCGGCACGATCGCGACGCAAACGGCCGCCGCGCTGCGGGTGCCGATCTTCCGTCAGATCTACACGATGTCGGCGATCGCGATTCCGATTTGCACGCTGCTCGCGGTGGGCGGCGACGTCGTCTCGAACTATGTGACCGACCACATCTACGCGCCGACGCGCGCGTTTGCCGAGCGTCATCATTTACATTTCCCGCACCGCCCGAAAGGAATGGGATTGCAACTCTTCCCGCGCCACACTCCGCTGCCGCTGCCCAGCATCGGTCCGATCTCGAATCCGTGAACGAATCCGCAACCGACATCGTCCTGGTCGATACGCCCGAGACGCTCGCGGCGACCTGCGAGCGCGTGCGCCGCGCGACGCGCGTGGGTTTGGATACGGAGTTCCACAACGAACGCTCGTTCGTCGCGCACTTGATGGTGATCCAACTCGCGTTCGACGACGGCGTCGCGATCGTCGATCCGCTCGCGTTCAAATCGCTCGAGCCGCTCAGCGACGCGCTTGCCGGGGTCGAAGTCGTCGGCCACGCGCTCTCGTCGGACCTGAAGATCTTCGCCGAGTTGTTCGGCCGCCTGCCGAAATCCGCGTACGACACCCAAGTCGCCGCATCGTTCTGCGGCTACGGGTTGACGATCTCGCTGCTCGATCTCGTGCGCGAGCTCGCGCGGGTGACGCTGCGCAAATCGCAGACCGTCAGCGATTGGTCGACGCGCCCGCTCACGCCGAAGCAGATCGAGTATCTCGTCGACGACGTTCGCTATCTCTTTCCGCTCGCCGATGCGCTCGACGCCAAACTCACCGCGCGCGGCCGCACCGAGTGGGCGCGCGAAGAAATGGCCTCGCTCGTCGATGTCGCGTCGTACACCTCCGACAAGAGCCGGCTCTATCTGCGCGTCGGCGGGAACGCGCGCATGAATCGGCGCGAACTCGGGATCCTCAACGAGCTCGCAATGGTCCGCGAGCGGCTCGCGCGCGAACGCAACACGCCGCTCAAGTACGTGTTTCCCGACGACGTGATGACCGGGCTCGTCGCGCTGCGTCCGAAGACCGTCGACGAACTCAGCCAATTGCGCCGGCTCGATGCGGGGGTGAAACGCAACGCCGGCAAGGCGATCGTCGAGGCGATCGCCCGCGGCGAGGCATTGGCCGAAGAGTCGCTGCCGCCGCGTGCGCCACGGCCGCTCGGGCCGCAGCGCGAAGCGCTGGTCGCGACGATGGCGGTGCTGGTCAACGCCGTCGCGGCCGAAAACGATCTGCCGGCGACCCTTTTGCTGCCGCGTCACGCGCTCGAGAAAGTCGCTCGCGAGACGCCCGCGTCGCTGGCTGAAATGGAAGCGCTGCTGGAGCTCGCGCCGTGGCGAAACGGTCTCGTGCTCGAGCCCCTGTGGGGGCTCCTCACGGGCGAACGCGTCGTGCGCGTGCGCGGCTACGTCGAGGGTGCGCCGCGTACGACATTTGACGTAGTCGGGGAGTAAAGGCGGGCGAGCCGGTCGCCGCCGAACCCTGCGATGTTGTGAATACGCATCATCCGAACAGTTTCGGCGCTCGCGACACCCTGCGCGCCGGCGATCGTACGTACGCTTACTTCCGCTTGGACGCCCTGGCCGCAGCCGGATTCGACGTTGCGACGCTGCCGTACTCGATGAAGGTTCTGCTCGAGAATCTGGTCCGCTTCCAAGACGGCCGTTCGGTGAAGAAAACCGATATCGAGGCGATCGCGGGCTGGAATCCGACCGCGCCGGTAACGAGCGAGATCGCCTATCGCCCCGCGCGCGTGCTCTTGCAAGATTTCACGGGCGTCCCATGCGTCGTCGATCTCGCGGCGATGCGCGACGCGGTGGCGATGATGGGCGGCGATCCCAAGCGCATCAACCCGCTGCAGCCGGTCGAGCTCGTGATCGACCATTCCGTGCAAGTCGATGCGTTCGGCACGGCCGACGCCTTCGAGAAGAACGCCGACCTCGAATTTTCCCGCAACGGCGAGCGCTATGCCTTCCTCAAATGGGGCCAGAACGCGTTTGCCAACTATCGTGCCGTGCCGCCCGACACGGGCATCGTGCATCAAGTAAACATCGAATTTCTCGCGCGCGTCGTGTTCGGCGCGGGCGGGGCCGGTGAAGCGGCGCCGGCCGGCGAGCAACTCGCGTATCCCGACACCGTCGTCGGCACCGACTCGCACACCACGATGGCCAACGGCCTCGGGATCGTGGCCTGGGGTGTCGGCGGGATCGAAGCGGAAGCGGCGATGCTCGGCCAGCCGGTGACGATGCTCGTCCCGGACGTCATCGGCGTCAAGGTGACCGGCAAGCTCGCCGAGGGGATCACCGCGACCGATCTCGCGCTGCACGTCACGCAGATGCTGCGTAAGCGCGGCGTCGTCGGCAAGTTCGTCGAATTCTACGGCCCGGGTCTCGCGAACCTGACCGTTGCGGATCGCACGACGATCGGCAACATGTCGCCGGAGTACGGTTCGACGATCGCAATTTTCCCGATCGACGATCAGACGCTGGACTATCTCCGTCTCACGGGCCGCAGCGCGGAGCAAATTGCGCTGGTCGAAGCCTACGCGCGCGCGCAAGGGATGTTCCGGACGGACGCCTCGCCCGAACCGCGCTTTACCGATCGGCTCGCGCTCGATCTGAGCACGATCGAACCGAATCTCGCCGGACCGCGCCGCCCGCAAGACCGCGTTCCGCTCAAAGACGTGAAGTCGACGTTCGCGGTCGCGCTCGAAGAGTGGCAGAACGCGCGCGGGCCGGTTCCGGCCGCGCAGATCGATCGCTTCGCGGGCGAAGGCGGCGGCACGGCCATCGCCGCGCAGCCGCGCACGGAGCTCGGCGACGGCGCGGTCGTGATCGCCGCGATCACGTCGTGCACGAACACCTCGAACCCCGCGGTGCTCATCGGCGCCGGGTTGCTCGCGAAGAAAGCCGTCGAAGCGGGCCTGGCCACGCAACCGTGGGTGAAGACGTCGCTCGCGCCGGGTTCCAAAGTCGTCACCGACTATCTCCTCAAGGCCGGCCTCACGCCGTATCTGGACAAACTCGGCTTCAACCTTGTCGGCTACGGCTGCACGACGTGCATCGGCAACAGCGGTCCGCTCTCGGACGACGTTGCAAAGGCGGTTGCCGAGCACGACATGATCGTCGCCGCGGTGCTTTCGGGCAACCGGAATTTCGAGGGCCGCATCCATCCGCAAGTACGCGCAAACTATCTCGCCTCGCCGCCGCTCGTCGTCGCGTACGCGCTCGCCGGCCGCATGGATATCGATCTGACGACCGAACCGCTCGGCCGCAGCGCCGACGGTCACGACATCTTCCTCAAAGATATCTGGCCGACCAACGCGGAGATTCAGACCGCGATCGCGGGTGCCGTCGACGAAGCCGCGTTCCGTTCGCGTTACGCGGATGTGTTCGAAGGCGATAAGCGCTGGTCGTCGATGGCCGTGCCGACGGGCGAACGCTATGCCTGGGATCCGCAGAGCGAATACGTCAAACGCGCCCCGTACTTCGACGACATGCCCGCCCAACCGGCGCCGGTGAAGAACATCACGGGTGCGCGCGTGCTCGCCGTGCTCGGCGATTCCGTGACGACGGATCACATCTCACCGGCCGGCAACATCGCGAAAGTCTCGCCGGCGGCAAAATATTTGATGGCCAAGGGGATCGATCCGGCCGACTTCAACAGCTACGGCGCGCGTCGTGGCAATCATGAAGTCATGGTGCGCGGGACGTTCGCGAACGTGCGTTTGCGCAATGGGCTGGTGCCGGGCGTCGAGGGCGGCGTGACGCGGTATCTTCCGAGCGGCGAGCAGATGTCGATCTTCGACGCCTCCGAGAAGTATCGTGCGGACGGAACGCCGCTCATCGTGCTGGCGGGCAAAGAGTATGGATCCGGCTCCTCGCGCGACTGGGCGGCGAAGGGGCCGATGTTGCTCGGCGTACGCGCCGTGATCGCGGAATCGTTCGAACGCATCCACCGCTCGAACCTCATCGGCATGGGCATCTTGCCGCTCGAATATCCGGCCGGGCAAAATCGCGAGTCACTCGGCCTGACGGGCGAGGAGACGTTCGCGATCGAAGGCGTCGCCGAGAAGCTCGAGCCGCGGATGACCGTGCGCGTCACCACGACTGGTGCCGCCCTTCGACAGGCTCAGGGTGACACGATGACCTTCGATGCCCTGGTCCGGATTGATACCCCCGACGAGGCGGAATATTACCGGCATGGCGGGATCCTCCAATACGTCCTCCGGCAGGTCGCCGCGCACTGAGATGGCGACCGGGGCTCCCGTCGTAGCCACGGCAGGGCGGCCTGCGAACGCCCCGGAAGCGCGCCCGAAGATGAGCTCGCTTCCGAAGCACATCGCCATCCTCTCATTCGAAGGTCCGGATCGCTACGCGAGCATCGGCGGCCTCGGAACGCGCGTGTCGGCGCTCGCGCGCGCGCTCGGCGCGGCCGGCCACGACGTGCAGTTGTTCTTCGTCGGCGATCCGGCACTCAAGCCGGCCGAAGAATTCGCGCCGGGCGTGATGTTGCGGCGCTGGTGCGGCTGGATCTCCGCCCAACATCCGCGCAACGCCTACGACGGCGAAAACGAGAAGATCGCGGACATCAATTCGAGCCTGCCCGGCTGGCTGGTCGACAACGTCGTGGCGCCGGCGGCGGCGAAGGGCGAGCGGGTTCTCATCATGGCCGAAGAGTGGCAGATGGCGCAGGCGGCGATCCTCACCGATCACCTGCTGCGCATGCGCGACCTGCGCCGCAGCGTGACGATGCTCTGGAACGCCAACAACACCTACGGGTTCGAAAAAATCGATTGGCGTGCGCTCTCGGCGGCGGCCGCGGTCACGGCGGTCTCGAAATACATGAAGTTCGAGCTCGCGAAGGTCGGTGTGCCGGCACTCGTGATTCCCAACGGCATCGATGCGGATCTGCTGGACGGCGCCGATCCGGCACTGGTCGATGAGTTCAAGACGGCGTTCGGCGGTAAGCCGACGCTCTGCAAAGTCGGGCGGTTCGATCCCGACAAGAATTGGCTTCAGGCGGTCGACGCGCTCGCCGAACTGCGCAACAGCGGCGTGCCCGCGCGCATGATCGTGCGCGGCGGCAAAGAAGCCTACGGCGACGTCGTCTTCGGCCGCGCGCGCGAGCGCGGCTTGATGGTCGAGCGCATGCAATACGAGGGCAGCGATGGTCACCGGCTCGCGGCCGCCCTGCAATACGTCGATGCGCCCGTCGTTCACGTACGCGCGTTTTTGGATGAGGCGACGCTCTTCGCGCTCTACGCGGCCTGCGATGCCGTGCTTGCCAATAGCGGCAAAGAGCCGTTCGGTCTCGTCGGTCTCGAAGTGATGGCCGCCGGCGGCATCGCCGTGACGGGGTCGACCGGCGAAGAGTATGCCGACCCGTTCGTCAACGCGGTCGTCTGCGATACCTCGGACGGCCGCGAACTCGCCGCCTATCTGCGCGGTTTGCTGAGCGATCCCGATCTGCAGGAAGAACTCCGCCACGAAGGCGCGGAGACTGCCGCACGCTACACGTGGAAGCACGCGATCGCCTCGCTGGAACGAAAAGTCGCCTACGTCGAAGCGGTCCACGGCACGTCGTGATCGTCGCTACGGAGCGCCCTTCACCATGACGATCGCTACGGAGCGCGCTCCATCATGACGATCGCTACGGTACATGCTTCGTCGTGATTGTTGATATTTCGTCGGTCGTGGTCTATGCGTGCGGCGCGTTTTTGCTATGGGGCGAGAACCGGTTTTGCTACCGATTCCTATGCGCGAACCGCATCCTCTCGTTCGTCATCGCCGCGGTGATCGTCGCCAATATCACGATCGGCCTTGCGATCACGTTCGTCGCGCCGAGCGAACGCGAAGTGCCCGTGCGTCTGATCTTCGGCCTAATGATTCTCATCCCGTTCTTCTACGGCGCCGTCGCCCCGTTCACACGCAACCGCTTCGCCCCCATTTCTATCGTCGATGTCAGCGTGTAACTTCCGAAACGTCAGCGTGTAACTTCCGAAACGTCAGCGTGTAACTTCCGAAACGTCAGCGTGTAACTTCCGAAACACCCGAACGGAAAATGTCATCCTGAGCCTGTCGAAGGATGGGCGTGGCAGCGAAGTGGCGCGTTACGCCACGATTGTGGCTGGGGCGGGCATCCGAATCCCAGGCCCATCCTTCGACAGGCTCAGGATGACACCGTAGCGGCTCAGGATGACACACAAGGCTCAGGGTGGCTTGGACTAGACGCCCGCGATTACGCGAACCCGTTGCGCGATTTCATCCACGTAGCGCTCAGCGTCGCCGTGACTCGGTCCCTCGGCGAAAACATTGACCGATGCTTCGGAGGCATCCGGGAGAACGAGGACCCAGCCGCCGGGGCGCGGCATCCGCAGACCGTCGAGCGTTTCGACATGGCCATTTGTTTCGGCGGCCTCGTCGTGCAGCGAACGCATCACTTCGCCTTTGCGATCCCAGGGGACGAACACGATACGGCTGTCGACGTGCCAGCTCGGCAGCATGTCGACGAGTTCGCTGAGTTTCGTGTCCTCTTTTGCGAGCAGTTGCATCACCTTGACCGCGCCGTAGAGGCCGTCGAAGGCGGGTTGGAACTCGGGGAAGATCATCTCGTAGCGCGCGCCGCCGACGAAGGCGATCGTGTCGGCCTCGCTCGCCGCTAGGGCCATCAGCGCGCGGCGGTCGCTGCGAGCGCGAACCAACGTGGCGCCGTTGTCGCGGGCGACTTTCTCGACCGCGGTCGGTACGGTCAGCGGCATCGCGATGCGGGCGCCCTTCTGCGAGCGCGCGACGAGCAGCGTCATCAGGGCCATCAGTTTGTTGCGGCCGATAATGCGGCCGGCGTCGTCGACGAGGGCGAACGTCTCGCCGTCGGAATCGATCAGGATGCCGAAGCTTGCGGAGATCGAGCGCACGACCGAGGCGAGTTCTTGCAGATGCCGTTCGCGGTCGACGCGGAACGTGCGCACCTTGGCGGCATCGAAGTACGCGCTGAGCGCGATCTGTTCGACGCCGAGCGTGCCGAGGATCTGCGGCAGCACGATCGAGGCGTTGCCGTAGCCGTAGTCGATGACGACGCGGAATTTGGCGGCGGCCAGCGACTTGTCGTCTTTGAGCGCCTCGATGAACGAACTCGTATAGCGTTCGAGCGCGCGCGAGGGGAAATCGAGCGAGCCGACCTCGTCCATCGGCGTGCGGCGGAAATCTTCGCGGAAGAACAGGTTCTCGATTTTCCGTTCGGCGGCTTTGTCGACCGTGATCCCGGTCGTATCGAAGAACTCCATGATGATCTCGTTCGGATCGTCCGGCGCCACGCGCACGTGCACCCCGCCGTCACCGCCGACGCGCGTTGCGTAGCGCGCGAGCGGGAGCGGATAGGAGCGCAGATCCATCACGTGGATTCCGACCGAGAGCAGCCCCGAGATGATGCAGCGGTTCATCACGCGCGCCGCCGGGTGCGTGTCGCGGCTGGTCATCACGACCTGGCCGGGCTTAAGCGACGAGCCGAACGCCTGACCGAGTTTGAGCGCGAATTCGGGCGTGATCTCGAGGTTCGCAAGCCCGCGAATGCCGGCCGAGCCGAACAGCGAGCCGGGCCATTTCTGTCCGTAGATCAGCGACATCGAGACGATCGATCCCGATGTCACCCACTTATCCGGCCACAGTTTTAAATTCGCCCGGATGAGCGCACCGGCACCGATCGTGCAGCCGCGGCCCAGGACGCTCGATTCGTGCACCTGGGCGCGCTTTTCGATCGTGTTGCGGTCCGCGACGGTACAGTCGTCGATCGCGGCTTCTTCGCCGATGTACGTATCGTTCCAGACGACGCTGCGCTGGACGCGCGCGTTCGCCTCGATCATCACGCCGTTGCCGATGACGGCCGGCCCGATGATGTGCGCGCCGGCCGCGATCGTGCAGCCCTTCCCGATGACCAGCGGGCCTTCGAGCCGGGCGGCGGGATCGATCGTCGTCTCTTCGCCGATGAAAATCCGATTGCCGGTCTCCGTGCCGGCGATCGTCGCGTGCGCGGTGCCGGTGACGGCATCGTAGTTCGCTTGCTGGTAGGCTTCGAGGCTGCCGATATCGGTCCAGTAGGCATCGGCG
>Ga0116229_10011634_pt1 | contig 12907 bp, 10 predicted proteins | sample S1TSphgellanicum_3_FD_87313 | JGI IMG/M metagenome (GOLD analysis project Ga0116229, IMG submission 87313) | Host-associated microbial communities from peat moss isolated from Minnesota, USA - S1T2_Fc - Sphagnum magellanicum MG | ecosystem: Host-associated > Plants > Peat moss > Unclassified...
CTTTTTTGAAAAAAAGAACCAAAAAACTTTTGCCACTTGGCGTACGCGGCCCATTTCCACGTAAACCAACGAGTAAAAGTTTTTTGGTTCTTTTTTTCAAGAAAGAACACCTTCCTCCCTTTTAAGCCGCCTTCGCCTGCCCCACCACCCGCGTCAAATTCCCCAACACCTCGCGCGCCCGCCGCACCCGCTCCGCCACCGACATATCCGCCACCAGCGCCAGCTTATGATCCGGCCGCAACTTCACCGTCCCCTTCGTCGTCCCCAGCCAGTTCGCCAACCCCGCCGGATTGGCAAACTTGTTCGCCCGGAACGAAAACACCATCCCCTTCGGCCCCGCATCGAGCTTCTCCACGTTCGCCTCCCGGCACGCCCGCTTCAAGCTCACCACCTGCAACAAATTCTCCACCTCCGGCGGCAGCTTGCCAAACCGGTCCACCAACTCCGCCGCCATCGCCTCGCCTTCGGCGTCCGACTCCAGCGCGCCGATCCGCCGATACAGCCCCAGCCGCACCGGCAAATCGCGCACATACGCCTCCGGTATCAGCACCGGCAGCCCCAAATTGATATTCGGGGTCCAATCCCGATCCTCGGTCCGCCGGCGCCCCTTCGCCGCGCGCAAATCCGCCACCGCGTCCTCCAGCATCTGCTGATACAGCTCGATGCCCACTTCGCGAATGTGCCCGCTCTGCTCATCGCCGAGCAAATTCCCCGCACCGCGAATATCCAGATCATGGCTCGCCAGCGTAAATCCGGCGCCCAGCGTATCCAGCGTCTGCATCACATTCAGCCGCTTTTCCGCCGCCGCACTCAATTTATGCGCCGGCGGCCAGGTCAGATACGCATACCCACGCTGCTTGCCGCGCCCCACCCGCCCGCGCAACTGATACAACTGCCCCAACCCAAACAAATCCGCCCGATGGATCACCAGCGTATTCACCGCCGGCATGTCCAGCCCGGACTCGACAATATTCGTCGACAGCAGAATATCGTATTTCCCATCGCCGAACTCGGTCATCACCCGTTCCAGCTCGGTTGGCGCCAGCCGCCCATGCGCCTCGATCGTGCGCGCATCCGGCACAATCTCGCGCAGCCGTTCCGCCATGCGCGCCAGATCCTCGATCCGCGGCACCACGCAGAAAATCTGCCCGCCGCGGAACCGCTCGCGCTGCAACGCTTCGCGAATCACCACATGATCGAACGGCATAATGAACGTCCGCACCGCCAGCCGATCCACCGGCGGCGTCGCAATGATGCTCATTTCGCGCACGCCGGTCAGCGCCAGTTGCAGCGTGCGCGGTATCGGCGTCGCGGTCAGCGTCAGCACATGAATATCGGCCTTCAGCGCCTTCAGTTTCTCCTTGTGCGACACCCCGAAATGCTGCTCCTCATCGACAATCAACAGCCCCAGATCAGCAAACTCCACATTCTTCGCCAGCAGCGCATGCGTGCCCACCACAATGCTCGCATGCCCCTCTTTCAGCCGCCGTTTCGCCTCCGCCGTATCCTTCGCATTCACCATGCGGCTCAATTGCACGATCTCGATGCCCAGCCCCGCGAACCGCGCGGTAAATGTGCGATAATGCTGCCGCGCCAGCAGCGTCGTCGGCACGATCACCGCCACCTGCGCGCCGGACATCGCCACCACGAACGCGGCCCGCAGCGCCACCTCGGTCTTGCCGAACCCCACGTCGCCGCAAATCAGCCGGTCCATCGGCTTGCCGGACGCCAGATCCTCCAGCACATCCGAAATGGCCCGCATCTGATCATCCGTCTCCGCGAACGGAAACCGCGCGCAGAATTCGTCCCACGTTCCCTCGGGCGGCGCCACCGTCGCCGCATCATGCATGCGCCGCTCGGCCGCAATCCGGATCAGCTCTCCCGCAATATCGCGAATCCGTTGTTTGGCCCGCGCTTTCCGCGTCTGCCAGCTCGCCCCACCCAATTTATCCAGCGGCACCGCCTGCGCGTCGCTGCCGAACCGGCTCAGCAGCTCGATATTCTCCACCGGCAGAAACAATTTTTCCGCGCCATCATAAATCAGCCGCAAACAATCATGCGGCGCGGCACCCACCGTCAGCGTCTCCAGCCCGTCATACCGCCCAATGCCGTAATCCTGATGCACCACCAGGTCGCCCTCGGCGATTTCCGTCGCCTCGGCAATGAACTGGTCGGCCCGCTTGCGCCGCCGCGGCGGCCGCGAAATCCGCTCGCCGAGAAAATCCTGCTCGCCGATCAGCGCGAAATCCTCGGCCAGAAACCCGCGCTCGATCGCCAGCGTCACCAGCGCCACCGTCCCGCGCGGTGTCGCCCGCGCCACGTCCCACGAGTCGCAGAACGCAATCTTGAACCCATGCTCCCGCAACAAATGCGCCAGCCGCTCGCGCGACCCGCGCGACCATGCCGCCAATATCGTGCGCCTAGCCTGCCCCGCCCAGCTCTTCAACTGGTCATCCAGTTGCGTAAACAAAGTATGCGGCCCGCCGGCACTGGCCTGGGTGAAAATCGGCCCCGGCCGCCCCCCCGCATCGATCCCGTCGCCCGCATCCGGCTTGGCGTAAGGCGAAAACACCAGCACCGGCCGTGCCGCCAGCATCGCGTCCCACGCCGCATGATCCAGAAATAACCGCTCCGGCGGCACCGGCCGATACGGCAACTCCCCATCCCGCGGCGGCATGCGCCTGGCGTCATAATGATCCGCGATCATTTCCAGCCGCCCCGCCAGCACCTCCTCGGTCTGGTGGTCCATCGACACCGAGGCACCGGGCAGATAATCCAGCAACGTATCCATGCTATCATGGAACAAAGCCGAAAAATGCTCCATCCCAGGGTAACGCCGCCCCTCGGACACCGCATGGTAAATCGGGTCCGACGCCGCCGCCTGGCCGAACAATTCCCGCCACGCAGTGCGAAACCGCGCGATATTCTCCTTGTCCAGCGGCGTCTCGCTCACCGGCCGCACCAGGAACGCGGCCACATCCTCCACGCTGCGTTGCGTGGTGGCATCGAACCGCCGAATGCTCTCCACCGTGTCACCGAAGAAATCCAACCGCAACGGATCGCTCTCGCCGCTCGGAAACAGGTCGAATATGCCGCCGCGAATGGCGTATTCCCCCGCCTCCATCACCGTATCGGTGCGCCCATACCCGTTCGCCTGCAAAAACGCCGCCAGTTTTTCCGGCCGCTGCGTTCCGCCCGCGCGCACCGACAACGATTTGCCGGCGAACACCCCCCGCGGCGGCACGCGCTGCACCGCGGCATTCACCGTCGTCAGCACCAGAAGCGGCCCCTGCGCCGGCTCCAGCAACCGTGTCAGCGTGGCAATCCGTTCCGACACCGTCGCCGCGTTCGGCGACACCCGGTCATACGGCAGGCAATCCCACGCCGGAAACCGCAGCACCTCCAGCCCCGGCGCGAAAAACCCCAGCAAATCCGCCAGCCGTTGCAACCTGGTATCGTCGCGCGCAATATGCAGCAGCGGACCGTTATGCTCGCGGGCGCGTTTCACCAGCAGGAGTGCGTCGAAGCCCTCGGGGGCGCCATAGATCGTTGGCATTAAGCAAAAGGCCTTCTTTTTTGAAAAAAAGAAGCAAAAAACTTTTGCTCCTGCGCCCACCCCACGCAATTCGAAGTGGGCCACGTACGCCAAGGAGCAAAAGTTTTTTGGTTCTTTTTTTCAAAAAAGAACATCTTACTTCCTCGCCGCATCCCGCATCGCCAGCACCATCGGATATTCCTCCGGCACGTCCGCCCGCCCCGTCAGCCAGTCCCCCAGCACCGGATCAGGCAGCTCCAGAATCGCCTCCAGCGCCGTCAGCTCCGCGTCGCTGAACCCATCCAGCCCGGCGGCGACAAATCCGCCCACCAGCAAATCATTTTCCCGCGTCCCGCGATGCTGCGCGCGGAATAGCAAACGGCGGCGGCGCTGATCCAGCGCCACCGGTGCGGGTGTTTCGTCCATCGTGCGCGTGACATATAGCGGGCTCGTGCCGGACACCACCCCGCCCCCCGCTCAACCGGACATCGCCCCCCTGATGGCGCCGGCCACCGACCTGCGCGGCGTCGGGGCCAACACCGCCGCTCTGCTCGCGCGCGTCACCGGCGGCACCCGCGTGCTCGACCTGCTGTTCCACGTCCCGGAATCCTTCATCGACCGCCGCGACCGCCCCACCATCCGCGCCGCGACGCGCGGCCAGGTCGCCACGTTGGCGGTCGAGGTCGTGCGCCACGAATCGCCCAACAGCCCCCGCGCCCCTTGGCGCGTCATCGTCACCGACGGCACCGGCTTCGCCGAACTCGTCTTCTTCAAACCCCAGCGCGCGCAGGCTCTGGTCCCCGGCGCCAAAATCCTCGTCTCCGGTAAAACGGACACTTACCAGGACCGCCTCACCATTCCGCACCCGGATTACATCGTCCCCGCCGACCAGCCGGAGCGCGTTCCAGCGCTCGAACCTGTTTGGCCGCTCACCGCCGGCCTGTTCCCAAACCAGGTCCGCGGCGCCATGGTCCAGGCCCTGGCGCTGATCCCCGACCTTCCCGAATGGCACGACGCCGCGCTGATGCGCCGCGAAGCCTGGCCCGGCTTCGCCACCGCCCTGCGCGCCCTGCACACGCCCATCGAACATCCCGGTGCCAAACCCCGCGCCCGCCTCGCCTACGACGAACTGCTCGCCCACCAGCTCGCCATGACCTGGGTCCGCTCGCGCGAAAAATCCCGCCCCGGCCGCGCCCAAACGGGCACCGGCGCCCTCCGTGCCCAGGCGCTCACAAGCTTCGGCCACCAACTCACCGCCTCACAAACCACGGCGCTGGCCGAAATCGACGCCGACATGGCAGCGCCCATGCGCATGCTGCGCCTGCTGCAAGGCGATGTCGGCAGCGGGAAAACCCTGGTCGCCACGCTGGCCATGCTGCGCGCCGTCGAAAGCGGCGCCCAGGCCGCTTTGATGGCCCCCACCGAAATCCTCGCCCGCCAGCACCACCGCACGCTGGAGAAAATCTGCCCCGTCCCGGTCGCGCTGCTCACCGGCTCGATCAAGGGCGCGGCCCGCCGCAGCGTGCTGCTCGGCCTCGCCGCCGGCCGCGTGAAACTCGTGGTCGGCACCCACGCCTTGTTCCAGGACGGCGTCACCTATCAGGATCTCGGCCTCGCCGTCATCGACGAGCAGCATCGGTTCGGCGTCGATCAGCGCCTGCTGATGGGCGGCAAGGGTGCGGCCGCCGATGTGCTCGTCATGACCGCGACCCCCATTCCGCGCACGCTGCTGCTCACCCAATGGGGCGAAATGTCGGTCAGCCGCCTGCTCGAAAAACCCGCCGGCCGCACCCCCATCCGCACCACGCTGCACTCGCTTTCGCAGCTCGAAACCGTGATCGAGGCCATGGCCCGCGCGCTTGACCGCGGCGAGCGCATTTTCTGGGTCTCCCCGCTCGTCCGCGAAAGCGAACTGCTCGACATCGCCGCGGCGGAGGACCGCTACGTCCTGCTCCGCCGCCGCTTCGGCAATCGCGTCGGCATCGCCCACGGCCAGCAGGACACCGCCATCCGCGAGGCCGCGCTCGCCGCCTTCGCCCGCGGCGAAACGCAGCTCCTGGTCGCCACCACCGTGGTCGAAGTCGGCGTCGACGTCCCCGAGGCCAGCGTCATGGTCGTCGACCACGCCGAGCGCTTCGGCCTCGCCCAGTTGCACCAGCTCCGCGGCCGCGTCGGCCGTGGTGCGGCCGCCAGTTTCTGCCTGCTCCTCCACGAAGACGGCCTGCCCGAAACTGCCCGCCGCCGCCTGACCTTGCTGCGGGACACCGACGACGGCTTCGTCATCGCCGACGCCGATTTCCGCATCCGCGGCCCGGGCGACATGCTCGGCAAGCGCCAGAGCGGCCAGCCCGGCTGGCGCCTCGCCGACCCGGTTGAGCACGAAGGCCTGCTGCACATGGCCAGCCGCGACGCGGCGCTGCTGCTGGAAAAGGACCCCAAACTGGAATCCCCCCGCGGCGAAGCCGTTAAAATCCTCATGCGCCTGTTTGAACGCGGGGCGGCGGTGCGCACGTTGCAAGCCGGGTAGGATGCAAGTGTTCTTTTTTGAAAAAAAGAACCAAAAAACTTTTGCGCGTGCGGCTGGCATCGAGTGCCCTTGGAAGACCAATGCCAGACGCAACGGGCAAAAGTTTTTTGCTTCTTTTTTCAAAAAAGAAGTCGTCTGTCATAAAACCTTCACGAAACTGCAATCGCACTGTCATCATTCATGGCTAGGAAACCTCGGCGGCGCTGCCCCCGGCAATGGGCGGCCGTTCCACGCGCCCGATATCCCCCTCGCAGGAGGCCCCATGAATTTCCGCAGCGCATCCCTGGCTTTCATCGCCGGGATTGGTCTGACGTCCGCCGCGTCCGCGCAGCAAATCACCGGCGCCGGCTCCACGCTGGCCCAGCCGATCTACGGCAAGTGGGCCGACCTGTCGCACGGCGCCACCGGCGTCACGTTGAACTACCAGGGCGTCGGCTCCGGCGCCGGCCAGAAGCTGGTCATCCAGCGCACCGTGGATTTCGGCGCCAGCGACGCGCCGCTCGCCGCCGACAAGCTCGCCGCCGCCAAATTGCTGCAATTCCCCACCGTCATCGGCGCCGTTGACATCGCCATCAACCTGCCCGGCATCAAGTCGGACCAGCTTCGTCTCACCGGCAAGCTGATTGCCGACATCTATCTCGGCACCGTCACCAACTGGAACGACCCCGCGATCGCCGCCGTCAACCCCGGCCTCAAGTTGCCCGACCTCGCCATTGCCCCGGTCTATCGCGCCGACGGCTCCGGCACGACCTACGTCTTCACCGGCTATCTCGCCAAAGTCAGCCCCGATTTCAAATCCAAGGTCGGCGTCGACAAGGCGGTCAGTTGGCCCGCCGGCACCGGCGCCAAAGGCACCGCCGGCGTCGCCGGCGCGGTCCGCAACACCGTGGGCGCGCTGGGCTATGTCGAAAGCGCCTACGCCACGCTGAATCACCTCGCCACAGCCCAGTTGCAGACCCATGACGGCAATTTCGTCAAACCGACGCCGCAAGCCTTCGCCGCCGCGGCGGCCGCCGCCGACTGGACCGGCGTTGCCAATTTTGCCGTGGACATGAACGACCTTCCCGGCGCGCTGAGCTGGCCAATCGAATCGGCCACTTTCGTGCTGCTGCCCACCAACCCGAAGGACGCGGCGCGCGGCGCCGCCGTGATAAAATTCTTCGATTGGGGCCTGACCAACGGCGACGCCGCCGCAAGCGGCCTGCAATATGTTCCGTTGCCTGAAAAGGTCAAAACCGCCGTCCGCACCGCCTGGAAAACCGCGGGCGTAACAAACTAACCGCACCGCGTCGGTTCGTCCACGACCACACTGCCGCCCCACCGCCGGAGCAAAAGTTTTTTGCTTCTTTTTTTCAAAAAAGAAGACCTTCCTTCCTTTCGGAACCCCCATGTCCCGCCCAGGCGATAAAATCTTCTCCGCCCTGGTCCACGCCGCCGCCGCCTTCGTGCTGCTGCTGCTCGGCGCCATCATGGTATTGCTGTTCCTCGGCGCGCTCCCCGAATTCCGCGCCGCCGGCATCGGTTTTCTGTTTTCCCCCGCCTGGAACCCGGTCACCGAGAAATACGGCGCGCTCGTGTCCGTCTATGGCACCGTCGTGAGCTCGATCGTGGCGTTGCTGATCGCCGTCCCGCTGGCGTTTGGCATCGCCTATTATCTTACCGAACTGGCCCCTGCCTGGCTGCGCCGCCCGGTGGGCACCGCGGTCGAACTGCTCGCCGCGGTGCCCAGCATCATTTACGGCATGTGGGGTTTCTTCGCGCTGGCGCCGTGGCTTTCCGCCACGGTCAAGCCGGCGCTCGCCGGCGCGCTCGGCCATATTCCCATCCTCGGCGCGGTGTTCCGCCCGGCGCCCGGCAACGCCAGCATCTTCACCGCCGCGGTGGTGCTCGCCATCATGATCATTCCGTTCATCGCCGCGACCATGCGCGACGTGTTCGAAACGGTGCCGCTGATCTTCAAGGAATCCGCCCGCGGCCTCGGCTGCACCACCTGGGAGGTGATGCGCTACGTGGTGCTGCCCTACAGCCGCGCCTCGGTCATCGGCGGCATCATGCTCGGCCTCGGCCGCGCGCTCGGCGAAACGATGGCGGTCACCTTCGTCATCGGCAACACCAATCGCATCAGCCCGAGTATTTTCGCCCCCGGCAATACCATCGCCTCGCTGGTGGCGCTGGAATTCCCCGAAGCCGACCAGGGCAGCCTGCATTTATCCGCGCTGATGGCCATCGGTTTCATCCTGTTCGTCATTTCGTTTATAGTACTGGCGATTTCCCGCCTGCTCCTGCGCACCACGGCGCAAGCGTGACGGCGCCGCACGCATGACCCGCCTCGCCACCCCGCAGGCCGCCATCGGCATCCGCCTCGGCCGGAGACGTCGCCGCACCGACCAGATATCGCGCGTGCTCGCCACCGCCGCGACGCTCATTGCCATGGGCCTGCTCGCCTGGATACTGTTCACGCTGCTGCGCCTCGGCATCCCCGGCCTGCGCCTGCCGGTGTTCACCACGGTCACCAAGGCGCCCGGCGACAATGGCGGCCTGGCCAACGCCATCGTCGGCAGCATCCTGCAAACCGCGTTGGGCACCGCCATCGGCACGCCGATCGGCCTGCTCGCCGGCACGTACCTCGCCGAATATTCCGGCCGCAGCGCGTTCGGCGGCGCCGTCCGTTTCGTCTCGGACATTTTGCTCTCCGCCCCGTCCATTCTGATCGGTCTGTTCATCTTCTCGGTCCTGGTGGCGCCCTTCGGCGGTTTCTCCGGCCTCGCAGGTGCCGCCGCACTCGCCGTCATCGTCATCCCGATCGTCGTCCGCACCACCGAGGACATGTTGCGCCTGGTGCCGATCACGTTGCGCGAAGCCGCGATCGCGCTCGGCGCGCCGCGCTGGAAAACCACGCTGCTGATCTGCTACCGCGCGGCACTTGACGGCATCCTGACCGGCGTGCTGCTCGCCGTCGCCCGTGTCGCCGGCGAAACCGCGCCGCTGCTGTTCACCTCGCTCGGCAATTCGGACTATGCCGGCCTCGGCTCCGCCATGGCCAGCCTGCCGGTGACGATCTATCAATATGCCGCCAGCGCCTTCAACGACTGGGTGCAACTCGCCTGGACCGGCGCCCTGCTGATCACGCTGGGCGTGCTGGGCCTCAACATCATTGCGCGCCAGATCGTGCGCCGCCGTTGAAAGACATGTGGATGCAACCGCAAGCCAACCCCGGTCCCTCGAAGCTGCAAAGCATGTCGCAAGGCCAGCCGATCTCCTCGATCACGCCTGCCACGCCTCGCATGGCGATCCGCGACCTGAGCTTTTATTACGGCGCCAACCGCGCGTTGAAAAACATCACGCTGGACCTGCCGGACAAGAAAGTCACCGGCATGATCGGCCCCTCTGGCTGCGGCAAATCCACGCTGCTGCGCGTGCTGAACCGCATGTTCGACCTCTATCCCGGCCAGCGCGCCGAAGGCGAGGTCATCATGGACGGCGAAAACATCCTTTCGCCCGACACCGATCTCAACGCGCTGCGCAGCAATGTCGGCATGGTGTTCCAGAAACCCACGCCGTTCCCGATGTCGATTTACGACAATATCGCGTTCGGCGTCCGCCTGCACGAAAAGCTCGACCGCGCCGAGATGGATGCGCGGGTGGAATGGGCGCTCACCCGCGCCGCACTGTGGGGCGAGGTGCGCGACCGCCTGCGCACGCCCGCCGCCGGCCTCTCCGGCGGCCAGCAGCAACGTTTATGCATCGCCCGCACCATCGCCATCCGCCCGGAGGTGATCCTGCTCGACGAACCGACCAGCGCGCTCGACCCGATCAGCACGCTGAAAATCGAGGAACTCATCGACGAGCTGAAGCGCGAATTCACCATCGCGATCGTGACGCACAACATGCAACAGGCCGCCCGCTGCGCCGACCAGGTGGCGTTCTTCTATCTCGGTGAACTGATCGAAGTCGCCCCCGCCGGCCAGCTTTTCACTGCGCCGCGCCAGAAGAAAACGCAGGAATATATCACCGGCCGCTTCGGCTGAACCCGGAACCCAGGCACATGTCCGACTATCCGCAACATATCGTCAAGAGCTTCGAACAGGAACTCACCCGCCTGCGCGGTCTGCTGGTCGAAATGGGTGGCCTGCTCGAATCGCAACTCTCCACCGCCGTCACCGCCGTGCTGCTCGGCGATAGCGCCGCCGCCACCGCGGCGATGGAACAGGACCCGGCGGTGGACGCGCTGGAACGCGAAGTAGAACAATTCGTCATCCGCCTGCTCGCGCTGCGCCAGCCGCTCGCCGGCGACCTGCGCCAGATCGTGGCCGCCCTGAAAATCAGCAGCGATCTCGAACGGATCGGCGATTATGCGGCCAACGTTGCCAAGCGCAGCATCGTGCTGTCGCAATTCAACGTCCCGTTCAAACTCGCGGGTTTGGCCCACCTCACCCGCCTGGTGCAAGAAAACCTCAAAAGCACGATCGACATACTGGGTGACTACGATGCCGACCGCGCGGTCGAAGTCTGGCGTGCCGACCAGGCCGTGGACGACATCTACACCGCCATTTTCCGCGAACTGATCACTTACATGATGGAAGATGCGCGCAACATCACCCCCTGCACGCATCTGCTGTTCGTCGCCAAAAACCTCGAAAGAATCGGCGATCACACTACCAACATCGCCGAAACGGTCCATTACGCCACCACCGGCGAAGTCCTTCCCGAAGGCCGCCCCAAAGGCGAAACCTCCGCCTTCATGATCGTCCGTCCCCGCGAAACATAACAAGGAAACGTCATTGCGAGCCGTGGCGAAGCAATCCAGGGCCACGCGCGAGATCTCGCGCTTCGCACCGAACCCGCAGCTTCTGTAATGAACTCACAAAGAATTTTAGCACGAAGAACACAACGGACACAAAGAGGCAGGCACAAAGAAGTGAAAAACCAGCGCATAAAATCTTCTCCTTCGTGCCTGCCTCTATGTGTTCTCCGTGTTCTTCGTGGTAAAATTTTCAATAGCGACGCGCCGCCAGCCGAACATCGGCCGCGTATATCTTGATTCCGACCCCATAACTCTCAAGCGAGAGACCCCACCATGAGCACCGAAACCCTGCAAACCGCCGACAGCGCCGCCGCGCTCGCCAAACCGCTCGTTCTGGTGGTGGAGGACGAAGCTGCCATCGCCACCATGCTGCGCTATAATCTCGAAAAACAGGGTTTCCGCGTCGATGAAGCCGGCGACGGCCAGGAAGCCCTGACCCGCATTGCCGAAAACACGCCCGACATTGTCCTGCTCGACTGGATGCTCCCGGTCATGAGCGGCATCGAAGTCTGCCGCCAGATACGCCGCCGCCCGAACACGCGCGACCTGCCCGTCATCATGGTCACCGCGCGCACCGAGGACCAGGACGCGGTGCGCGGCCTCAACACCGGCGCCGATGATTACATCACCAAACCCTTCAATCTGGACGCGCTGCTCGCCCGCATCCGTGCTTTGCTGCGCCGGTCCAACGCGGTCCCCACCAAAGGCCGCCTGGCCTTCCATGACATCACCATGGACCTCGCCGCCCACCGCGTGCAGCGCAACGGCCGCGCCGTGCATCTCGGCCCCACCGAATTCCGCCTGCTGGAATTCCTCATGCAGCATCCCCGCCGCGTCTTCTCGCGCGAGGAATTGCTCGATGCCGTCTGGGGCCCCGACATCCATGTCGAACCCCGCACCGTCGACGTCCATATCCGCCGCCTGCGCAAATCCATCAACGGCGACACCGAACTCGACCTCGTCCGCACCGTCCGCGCCGCCGGCTACGCCCTCGATACCGAACCGATCTGACTAAATTTATCTGGACATCCGGCACCTCTGCCAAGCACGTTGATCACCTCTTTCACCCGGGGTGAAATATGCGCGCATCCCACGCCGCCCTTGCGCTGACGCTGCTCACGCTCGGCCGCGCCCACGCCGGGCAACCCCCCGCCAAAAACGCCGCCCAAAAACCCGCCGCCATCGCCGTCACCAACTGGGCAACGCTCGGCGACGACCCCGGAAAAACCTCCCTGATCCGCGCCGCCGCCAACCGCTACGTCCCGCCCGCCGACGACAATTCGGAGACGATAACCGTCATCGGCCGCCGCGGCCGCACCAGAGACCAGCAATGGCGCGATGACATCGCCGCGGCGCAACCCGTCTACGAAGCCGAACACTCTGCATCCGCCCAGCACCTCTACGCTGCCGAACCAGTTTGGGGCGGCCCCGAGGAACAGCGCGCGACCTCGATCGTCAAAGACACGCTCGGCGCCTGCGGCCTCCCCCTCATCGACTGCCCCAACCTGCACTGACGCGTAGGGCGTATGTCTTATGCGCCCCTTCGGCGCGGCACCCCCAAAACCGCCCTGACCGCCGCCCCCACCAAAGTAGGGCGGAAGAGCGAAGCGAGATCCGCCTCTCACCCAACGCGGGAAGAAGGACGTGTTCTTTTTTGAAAAAAAGAACCAAAAAACTTTTGCTCTCCTGCATCCGCGCAAGCTGAGCCAACTCCACGTCCGGTGACACCAGCGCAGGAGCAAAAGTTTTTTGCTTCTTTTTTTCAAAAAAGAAGTTCTTTCTTACTTTTCTGCGCCCGGTTGCACCCCCGACGCCCCACCAAAGTAGGGCGGAAGAGCGAAGCGAGATCCGCCTTTCATCCAACGCGGAAAGAAGGAAGTGTTATTTTTTGAAAAAAAGAACCAAAAAACTTTTGCTCTTTTGCAGCCGCGCAAGCTGAGCCAACTCCACGTCCGGTGATGCCAGCGCAGGAGCAAAAGTTTTTTGCTTCTTTTTTTCAAAAAAGAAGTTCTTTCTTACTTTTCTGCGCCCGGTTGCACCC
>Ga0116229_10011636_pt1 | contig 12907 bp, 11 predicted proteins | sample S1TSphgellanicum_3_FD_87313 | JGI IMG/M metagenome (GOLD analysis project Ga0116229, IMG submission 87313) | Host-associated microbial communities from peat moss isolated from Minnesota, USA - S1T2_Fc - Sphagnum magellanicum MG | ecosystem: Host-associated > Plants > Peat moss > Unclassified...
CAGAAACGCAAGGTGGTGGTGGTTGTCAGTGCGATCAGGCGGCGACATGAGCCGCCATTTCCTTTGCCACCCGCACACTTTCGGCAATGCCGCGGTCTTCCGGGTAATAGGTGGAGGTGTCGGCGACTTGCAGCCCGGCGATCGCGGTCTGTACCGGCGGCAACATCGCCGCGTAGCCGGGCGGGCAGACCGGCTGGGCATGGCGCAGCCGGGCGACCGAGGAGGCCATCCGGTCGGCATCGGTGATCAGGGGATTGATCATTTTCAGATAGCCGAAGGATTCCTCGATCAGCGCCTGGTCGGAGAGCGCCCATTTCGGGTTGGTCACCGGCATGTAATAGGGCGTGTAAACAACATGATCGTCGCCCAGCGGCCGCAGATTTGAGAACTCGATCAGGCCAGGCACGTCGATTCGGGGGTCGTTGGTGTTGATCCAGAAATCCTTTCCCACCGCCCGGCGCAGCTTGTGCACCACGCAGACGACGCCGATATTCCGCAAGGCGGCGTAGTGTTGCTTCACCGGATCGGGCAGATCCGGGATCAGGCGCGGCAGCAAGACAAGCGGGGCGGTGCAGATCACGGCGCCGAACGGGCGTTGCGTGCCACCCACGCGCAGGCCGCTCACCCGGCCGGCGGCGCTGAGCACCTGCTGGACCGGGGTGGAGAGATGGATTTTTCCGCCCATCGCCTCAATACGCTCCACCAGCCGCCGCACCAGGGTTTCGGAGCCGCCCTCGATATAGCCCATTTCCTCCTGAAACATCGACAGCCGCGAGGTGCCGACACGCTTGATCCGCGTCCATAGCCATGCGGCGGAAACATTATGCGATTCTTCGAAGAATTTCAGGGTGAACAGCTTCTCCCAGAGCACCTGCCAGACTCGCTCGCCGCCCCAGCTTCGCACCCAGTCATCGGCGTGCAGCCGGTCAAGTTTCGACCAGTCTTGCCGCTTGGTGCTGGTGAACATGTGCAGGCCGTAGCGGAGCTTTGACAGCAGATCGAGATGCGGAAAGCGCAGCAGCGAGATCGGGTCGCCCCATGGATAGACGCGGCCGGCGTAGAAATAGCACATCGAGGTTGGCCGCCATTTCAGCGCATCGGCCAGCCCCAGCTCCGCCATCAGCTCGAAGGTCGGCCGGTCTGCCCTGCAGACGAAATGGTAGAAACGTTCGATGGACAGTCCGTCCAGGTCGAAATGCGCGGCCATGCCGCCCGGCCGGTCATCGGCTTCGAAAACCTGCACGCTATGGCCGGCTTTCAGGAGGTGGTAGGCGGCGGCCAGGCCCATGGCGCCGGCGCCGATCACGGCTACTTCGGTCATTATGTTCAGAATTCCAGCACGACGGACGAGGCGGCGGGACCATAGGTCTCGGCCACGGCCTGGGCAAACGGCGTGGCCGTGGTGCCAAAAATGTCCCACCAGGGGATCAGCTCGAACTCGTCAGGCGTGACGAGGGCGCGCAACTGCTTGGTGGTGAAAGGAGAATTCGGCTTCAGCGTGCCGTAGACCTTCAGCAGGCACCAGAACGCCCAGTAGGGAATATGCACGATGCGCGCGCGGGCGGCGGTGGCGCGCTTGATGGCGCGGATAATGTCCACGTAGTCGACCCGCTCCCGCCCGGTGATGTCGTAGGCACCTTCCGGTTGCTGCTGCAGGCAGGCCAGGATGATGCGGCAAAAATCCGCGGCATAGAGCGGCTGGCGCATGTAGCGGCCGTCGCCCGGGATGGGGAAGACGGGCACACGCTGCATGAAGCGCGACAGCCAGCCCAGATGCTTGCGGTCGAACGCGCCGAACATCAGCGTCGGCCGCAGCACGCAGTGGCGGATGAAGCTGGCGGCGACCAGTGCCTCCTGCGCCTTCTTGGTTTCGGTGTACCAGTCCCGCGCCGCCGATTTCACCACCGACGAGCTGATATGGACCAGATAGGGCACGCTCGCCCGCTGCAATGCCGCCAGTGCCCGCCTGGTGGCGATGATGTTGTTGCGATCGAACTCCGCCTGTACCTCGCCGCCGATCTGGGCTTGCAGCATCACCGCGGCGGAAGCGCCGTTACAGGCTTCCTCCCACGCGCCGGGCTCGGCCATGTCGGCTTCGATCACTGTTACTTCCGGGTGGAGGCGGCGCAGGATGGCGGTATTGGCGGGATGCTTGTCGATGCAGATCAGCCTGGTGAAGCCCGCTTGTTTGAGCAGCATTACCAGATTCTGGCCGACCAGGCCGGCGGCGCCGAACAGGAGGATGGGGCCGGCAGGAGTCACGGTTGGTCCTCAGGGAGAGCGGTGCCGGGCTTGCTACCCCGATTCCCGCGCGCCGGCCAGCGCGTGTGGACCTTGATCCTGGGTCGAGAGCTTATTCGGCTTGGCAGGGCGCTATGCGCGGTGGCAGGGGGCCGAGGATCGCGCGGCCGATTCGGATGGCGGTCGCGCCGCATCTGATGGCGGCTTCGTAGTCATTGGTCATTCCCATAACACATTCAGCCAGATGCAGCCGGTCGGCCATCCGCCGCAACCATCTGAAATGAGGTTCGGGATCGTCGTCGCGGGTGGGATCGCCATCAGGCCGGCGATGTTCAGCCCATAGGCGCCGCGCGCCAGCGCGCATAATGCCTCCAGACCCTGCGGCGCAACGCCGCCTTTTTGTGGCTCGCAGCCGAGATTGACTTGCAGGTGGAATTTTCGCGCCCGCCTGTCCCGATCGGCAGTGGCGGCAATCCGGGCGAGAAGCCGCGGGCGGTCCAGGCTTTCCATGCCGTCGAACCGGCGGAGGCTGGCGATGGCCTTGTTGGTTTGCAGGCGACCATAATTATGCAGGCGCAGGCCAGCTGGAAGTGCCGCGTGGGCCGGCCATTTCGCCAGCGCTTCCTGGACGTATTTTTCGGCGAAATGACGGTGGCCCTGTGCCTGTAATGTCAGGATCACCTTCCACGGCCGCCGGTCTGTGGCGATGAACACCTCGCCGCCGTCGGCCAGGAAGCCGCGAATGACCGGTGTTGCCATGAAGCGGTCGTAACGGGCGGCGACCGCTGTGAGATCGGCGCCGTTGCCGAACGGCTCATCCTGCATCGGCGGCGCGCAACCGGCGCTCAATGCGCTGAATAATTTCGGTGGTGGATATGTCAGGGCTATAGTCGACACGCCGGCGCATATGCGCGGGCAGATCCGCACAATCGGCCAGCTTGCCACGATGCTCGGCCTCGTCGCGCGCGCCAAAGGCGTAAAGCGCGTAGCCGTAGCGATGCATGAAATCCGGGGTGATGATTTTCGGACCATCGGCAATGACCTGGTCGACGCAACGGCAGGCGGCCACGACCTCCAGCCGTTCTGCGGTCGTCATGATCGGCCTGCGCTTTATCGCCATCACGCGTTCGTCTGGCACCACGCACACGGTCAGATGGGTGCCGAGCGCACGTGCGGCGGCAAAGAACCGCACATGCCCCGGATGCAGCAAATCCCCGACGATCTTGGCGTAGACACGGATCTGTTGCGGTGCCGTCGGCGTCATGCGGCGCCGCCTGCTCGCTGCAGATGGCGCAGCAAGGCCGATTGCCCATGCGGTTGCCCGCGCAACTGTTGGGCTTCGTCGCTGGCCATCAGCTCGGCCACCAGCAAGGTCGTCAGATGGGCTGCGTCCGCGCTATCCTGGAGGGGCATCCCGCCATAGCGCGCGTGGCAATTGCACAGACCGGGGGGATCGGGATCCCGGTTCAGCACCAATTGATAGCATAGGCCGACCAGGGCGCTCAGGTTATGCCGAATGGCCGGGCTGGATGGCGTGACGGGCAGTTGGAACTGCAGAGCGGCGGCGATGATTTCATCGGCGCATACCGGGCGGCTATCGACGCCGAAGGGCGGAAACCAGGCGGCTGGCAATGCCGCACGATCCAGCGCTGCCCTGGCGCCGAACCCGATTGCCGGCTGCCCGGAGGCCAGTATCGCCAAAAGCTCAGCAAAGCTCATAACGAAGCGCGGGTCGATCGCGAAGCCTGTCATTGGCGCGCGCAGATAGAAAACGCTGCCGGGGTCCAGAAACGCCTGATCGAGGTCGTAGGAGACAGGATAAAGCGATAGGTCCAGCAGCAGATGGACCTTGCGGCCAAGGGCGATGGCTTCGAAGGTCAGCGAGGACAGGTCGCCGACGACGATCTCCGCGGCCGTCAGGAGATCGGCGACCAAGATGGGCGTTGAGCGCAGCGCCAGCGCACAGGTGAACTGGCGCGACGACAGGAGCGAATCCTCGATTGCGGGATGAAACAAATACACCACGCCGGTTATGTCGGGCAGGAGCGAGATGGCGTCTGGGGTGATGCCCCAGGAGAAAACCACCAGGGTCCGCGGGCGCTGGCCGTGTTCCGGCGATGACGTGCGGGCGCCGAAATAAAGTGCTGCGATGATCTCCACCAGTTTGCGCCGCTGCCGAATCTGGTCGGCAATCTCGTCGAGGCGCGGATATCCGGCGGTGACGAAAAGATGGCTGTTTTGCGGATATAGCCGGCACAGTCGGTCTTTGATCAGATCGGTGGAGGCCAGGTACAGATCATAGTCCTGCACATGCGGCGCGTAGGACACGCGTTTGAACGGGGCGATCCCATGCGACATGTAGACGACAAACAAGCCCTGGCGTGGCCGCAGCCCGACAAGCGCCTGAAATGTTTCGCGAGCGCCCAGAATGACAACGGCATTGGGGGCGGCGAGCAGCTGCTTCAGCCGGCTGGCGGAGGGATCACACTCGAGCTGATCGGTGTCGGCCAGATCGACGATCTGCGTGGCGATACCGCGCCGGGCGAGTTCCGGAGCGAGCGCGGAAATACAGAGCTGCTCCACGCGAGACATGTAAACGAGGTAGATCGGCGTCGGCTCCGCATTCGGTCAGCGCCACTCGACGGTACATGACGTGTTGCGGGCAAGTCTAGCCAGCGTTCATTGCATTTCGTAACGAGATGAGCCGGCGCTATTTGTCGACGGCCACTGCTGACACGCTGTTATAGGGGCTGCCTTCCGGGGTGAGGGCCTGGGTGGACCAGACGAGATAGACCAGAACGCGCTTTTGCGGGTCCCAGATGCGGGAGACGCGGATTTCCTTGAACAGCCAGTTGGCACTGGCGCCGAAGACAATTTCATTGGGCGGGATCTCGCCCTTCAGCGTGACGGGCCCGGTGGCCCGGCAGGCGATCGAAAAACGGCTTGGATCGGTGGCCAGGCCAAGCGAGCCTTTGAAGCCGCCGGTTTCGGCCCGCGACATGTAGCAACTGACGCCATCGACGCGCGGGTCGTCGTAACGATCGACAACAATGCGGTCGTTACGGCCGAGCAAGCGGAACGTTGTATCGACGTGACCGACGCGGGTCGGGTCACCTGAGCCGGCGAGCGCCGGAGGCGCGGCCATGCACGCCGCTACGAGAACGGCACAAGCCGCGCGCAAACGCATTGCAAAATCACCACTTGCCATTGCCTGAACACTCCGTTGCCGGTGCGGCACATGGCTATGGGTACAGGCTTGGCCAAGCCCCTCCGATCGCGGCGTCAGGCCGGGCGGATGGAAGCGGCCTCCGGGCCTTTCTGGCCCTGGGTGATCTGGATGGCCACGCGCTGGCCTTCGGCGAGCTCCGTCAGGCCGGCGCGCCGCAGGGCGGAGGCGTGCACGAACACGTCCTTGCCGCCATCTTCAGGAGCGATGAAGCCGAAACCCTTGGACGTATTGTACCATTTCACCGTGCCGTGCTGTTCAGGGCCGGAGGCGGATGGCTGCTCGAAACTGCGCCTGGGGGCGCCGCCCGGGCTGCCGTAACCGCCGCTGGCCGGGCGTGGCGCGCGGGCGCCGGTGGCGCCGGCAGTCGATTCATCCACCTCCGTCACCTCGGTGACTTGCGGGCCTTTCTGGCCCTGGCCGATCCGCACCTTCAGCGTGGCACCGGGGCTGACCGCGGTGACGCCAGTGCGTGCCAGAACGCTGGCATGCAGGAACACGTCGCCGGTGCCTTCGGTCATTTCCACGAAGCCGAAGCCTTTTTCGGCGTTGAACCATTTCACCACCGCCGTGCTCTCCGGCCCGCTGCCCATGGGGGCCGCAGGAGGGGTCGGGCGCCGTGGGTAAGAGGGCGGGATCGCGGGCAATGGATCGGGGAAGTTGGCGAACTCGTCGAAACCTTTTTCCGATCGCCGCCGCCGCTGCCAGTTATCCGTCTTGGCCATGGATTCGTCCGCACTTGGTATCAAATTGCCTGGGCGATGCCGCGCCTAGCCTGCGCATCCCCCATGCCGGGAGCTTAATCATACACCGGACCGCAGGCTAGGAAAGCCCTCGATTCGAAGACAATGCGTGTTCGCGCTCCGGGCTGAAACGCGGCGTGCCAAGTGCTTGAAATCGCGATTTTTGGCGCGGGTGAACGCCCGGCACCATGCTGCGTTCAGTCGGCACAACACAACAAGGAGCCGAAAATGTCCGCCAACCCGCTCGATGACACCGACGAGACCCGCAACACCCGCATTCGCGAGCGGGCTTATTATCTGTGGGAAGCCGATGGCTGCCCGCATGGCCGAGAGACGGAATACTGGGAGCGCGCCAGCGAATTGGTGGGGATGGAGGAGAGCGCGGGGTCCGGGCAAAAGAAGGTGGCAGAGGCGGTGATCGAGGAAGCGTCGATCCAGGAGAATCTCGGCGAATTCCCAGGCCGCTTCGCCGACCAGGGCGAGCGTGAGCCAACGCCAAGCCGGAAGGCACGGAAAACCGCCGGATAGCGGAAAGGGGCCGGACCATGTCCCGGTGGCGAAAGGCGGCAAGGCCTATCATATAGCCCGGTTATGTCGCCGATCGTCTTCATGTAGGAAGTGGATTTTGCCGTGTTGCGCTGGTTGATCGTTCTGGGCGTCTTGTCGCTTCTCACCGGCCTGCTCAGCTTTGGCATTATTCCAACGAATTCGGTTGGCATGACCCGCATTCTGTTTGGCGTGTTTACCGCGATGCTGGCAGGCAGCCTGGTGGTCGGCATTATCCGCGGCTGAACGGCGGCCCATTCATCGGTTGAGCCCCGCTCTGCGGCTGCTGCATCGAACGCAGACGTATGAGCGCAAAAGGGTTGCTATCGAAACGTTTTCCTGCAATTAACTATTGCGTGTCCAGAACGTGTTCTTTCCGCCGCGGCGAAGGAAGCGCGTTTCATGGCAGCACGTGTGTTCACCTGGCTCTCCATTGGGGGCGGCGCATGGTCGATTGCAGCCAATTGGGACGACGTTACCGATAATGTCAGCCCCTCAGCGATCACGCCCGGCGTGCAGGATAGCGTAACGGTGGCCGGCCCCGCTGGCGCCACGATAGAGACCATTACCGGCAATGGCGCTGTGGCGGCTGCGCTGTTCACCGGCAACACCATGCTCACCGGAACTGTTTCGGCCAATCTGCTGACTGTCGGCACGGCGGCGAGCGGCGGGTTGCTACAACTGGCGGCGGGCGCGGGATTGCAGGCCAATGCGGCCACACTGGCAGCCGGCAGCGTGCTGGTGAACGGGGCGGCGGCGGCATTTGCGGTGGCCGGCACCTTGGCGCTGGGCAGCGCGCAAGGCGGTGCGTCGGCAACGCTCGATGTCACCGAAGGCGGCTATGCCTCGGTGCTGGGCCTGGTGCTCGGCGGGCTGGCGGCGGATATCTATGTCGATCCGGTATCGATACTGGAGGTGGGCGGTGCGGGCGAGGGGCAGGCCGGCGCGCTCACCGTGGATGCGGGCGCCCTGGTCTCCGGCGCCGGCGATGCCAATGCCTATGGCGCGGTCGCCAATAATGGAACCATCGCCGCCGCCGGTGGCACGCTGTCGGTGGGCAGCCTTTCCGGCACCGGCCAGTTGCGCATCGGCGCGGCGGCCACGCTGCTGCTGGATGCGGCCTGCGGGTCTGGCCAATCGGTGGTGTTTGCCGGCGCCAACGCCACATTGGCGCTGGCCGCCGAATATGATGCGCCTGGCGGCACACTGACCGGATTTGCCGCCGGGGACAGCATCGATGAGCTCGGCAGCCTGATCTCTTCGGCGAGCTATGTCGCCACCGGCGCCGCGAGCGGCGTGCTGACCTTGTACTACGGCGCCCAGGTAGCGGATCGGCTGACGCTGGCCGGAAGCTATGCCGGCAGCGTGTTCCTGACATCGGGCGATGGCGAGGGCGGCACGCTGATCGGCGTGGCGCCCAGCTCGCCCGGCGGCGGGTCGCCAAGCCCGGGCACGCCGTCGCCGGATTCCTTTGTCTGGGTCGGCACCGGCTCCGGCGCCTGGACCAATGCGGCCAATTGGCAGGATCAGACGACGGGCGCCGATCCCGCCCCCATCGCGCCTGGGGTGAATAACAGCGTTGCCATCACCGCACCGGGCACCAGTTTCTGGGTGATTGCCGGCCCGGCCAATGCTGCCTCCCTCGCCATTATCGGCGAGGTGGCGCTGTCGGGGGCGTTCGGGCTCGGCACGCTGTCGGTCGGGCAGGCGGCGGGCAGCGCGGGTACGCTGGACCTGCTGGCCGGCACCTCCATCGGTGCCAGCCAGGCCGGCATCGCCGATGGCGGCATTTCGGTGGCGGGCAGTGCGGCGATGCTGTCGGTGGCCGGCACACTGAGCCTGGGCGGCGGGGTTTCCGGCGTGGGTTTGCCGGTGACGGCGCTGACGGTGACCTCCGGCGGCAAGGTAAGGGCAGGGACGCTGACCATCGGCGGCGGCTCCGGTGACAGCATCACCACCGATCCCTCCGGCTCGGTCGAGGTGGGCACGCTCGGCACCGGCGCCGCCGGCGCGGTCACCATCGATCCCGGCGCAAGCCTGACCGGCAATGGCAGCATCAATCCGTTCGGGGCGGTGGTGGATAATGGCAGCATCTCGGCGTTGGGCGGGGTGCTGGTGCTCGGCAGCGTTTCGGGCACCGGCGCGCTCTCGGTCGGCAATGGCGCGCTGGAGTTGACCTATGCCACGCCGGTGCCGATCGGTTTCACCAGCGCCACCGCCACTTTGGCGTTTGCCGGCGAATCCTCTGCCCCCACCGGCACGCTGAGCGGGCTGGTGCCTGGCGATGTGATCGATCTGCTGGGCAGCCCGCTGACCAGCGCGCAGTTCAACGCCAATAGCGGCGGCAATGGCGGCACTCTGGCGCTGATCTATAACGGCACCACGGTCGGCCGCCTGTTTCTGGCGGGCAGTTTTGCAGCGGACCATTTTGCGATTGCGCCGGATGGGCAGGGCGGCACGGATATTGTGCTGGCGCCTAATGCCGGGGGTGGCGGCGGCGGCGGCCAGACGGGGACGGACCAGCTGGCCTGGATAGCCGGTACCTCCGGCAATTGGAGCCAGGCGAATAACTGGAACGACGTAACCACCGGCAAGGTGGCCACTCTGCCGCCCGGTGCGCAAACCCCGGCGACGGTGGCGGGGCCGAGCGGCACCAGTTTCCAGACCGTGGCCGGCACCGGCACCTGTGCGAGCCTGGCAATGACCGGCAACAGCATTCTGTCTGGCAGTTTTGCCATTGGCACCTTGTCGATCGGCACGGATGCAACCCAGGGCGCGGCGGCCGCCCTTGGCACGCTGCTGGTGAATGCTGCCACCACCCTGTCGATCGGCCATGCAACCTTGCGCGGCGGCGCGTTGATCGCCGAGGGCAGTGCATCGGTTGCCGATATCAGTGGCACGCTGACGCTCGGCGATGGGACGGCCCCGGCAATGCTGCAAGCGAGCGGCGATGGCGCGGTGCAGGCGGGCGGGCTGAAACTGGGCGGCGGCAGCGTTGGCACGGACACGCTCTCGGCGATCGAAATCGGCACGCTGGGCGGGGCGGCGGCGGGCGCGATCACGGTCGATGCCGGGTTCGAGGCGGCCGGCTATGGCACGCTCGCGGCGCTTGGCGGCCTGATCGACAACGGCAATGTGCTGGCCTCGGGGGGAACCCTTCTGGTGGGGGCGGTGAGCGGGCTGGGCGGGCTGGATATCGGCACCGAGTCGACTCTCGCGCTCGCCGCTTCCGCCTCCGCCAAGATCGTTTTCGCCGGGGCGGGCGCCACGCTGGTGTTGCCCGGCACCGATGACGCGCCATCGGCGGTGATTTACGACTTTGCCCCCGGCGACAGCATTTTAACCGGCGAGAGCCCGGTGGATGGCGTGGTCTATCAGCCCGGCGTCTCAGGTGTCGGCACCCTGACCTTGTCGGAATCCGGCCAGGTGGCGGGAACGCTGCTGGTTGCCGGCAATTACGCTGGGGACAGTTTTGCGGTGCAGCCGGATGGGCTGGGGGCAGCCATCATCGTCACCGTGCCGACGAATAATGGCGGGCCGCCGCCCGGCACGGTGACACCGGACCAGTATGTCTGGACCGGACTGGATGGCGTGCTCTGGTCCGATACCGGGAATTGGTCGGATACCACCCAGGGGCAGACCCCGGCCGTTTTGGCCCCCGGCCAGAATGACAGCGTGACCATCGCCGCCGCCTCCGGTGCGGTGCAGTCAGTGACTGGCCCGGGCGACGCGGCCGCGCTGACTCTGCTGGGGACGGTGGCGCTCAGCGGTGCCTATGGGGTGGGGACTCTCGGCATTGGGTCGGCCGCGCAGGCCGGGGTGCTGGCGCTTGGCGGCGGTGCTTCCATCGCCGCCTCCTCGGCGTCGGTGATCGGCGGGATTGCCGGCACCGGGGGCGCGCTCTCGGTGGGTGGAACCTTGGTGCTTGGTCAGGCAAGCGGGGCAAGCGGGGTGGTCGCTGCCACCGGCAACAGCCTGATTTTCGCCGGCGCCGCCTCGCTGCAAGGCAGCCGCAGCGCGCTGGCCGTCAGTGGCAGCGGGCAGATCGAGATCGGCGGCGGCACCAGCGGGGACGCGGGCGTGCTGACCATCGATTCCACCGGCAGTCTGGCGGGCGCCGGGGCGGTGAACCTGGCCGGACAGACCGACGATAACGGCATGCTGGTAGCCAGCGGCGGCACATTGCTGGTGGGCGGCGTTTCCGGCACCGGCACGCTGCTGGTGGGGGTGGCGAGCGACCTTGGTCTGGAAGGGCCGGTTTCTGCCGGGCTGACGGTGGATTTCGCCGGGGCAGGGACGCTCAACCTGGCCTCGGGCGCCGCGGGGATGAGCGCCGGAATCGCCGATTTCGGTCCGAGCGACCAGATTATTCTGCCGGTCAGTGGCGCCACCCAGGCGGCCTATGCGCTGACCGCACCCGGTATCGGCCTGCTGACCATTTATGGCGGCAGCGCGATCCTGGCCCAGCTGACCCTGTTGGGCAGCCAGGCCGGGCTGGCCTTCTCCGTTGCCGGTGCGGCCGGCGGCGGAACCATCCTGACAGCAACGCCGGCCAATACGGGCGGCGAGGGAGGTGTGACCATGTCCGACAATCCGACCACAACAGGCGGTTACGAAATCAGCTCCGCACAATTGCAAGCCCTGGAGCCACCAGGGTCGGTGGCGCAAATCGACCTGGAGAAACTCAATAACGAGTACAGGAACGAAGGCATTTATGAGTGGTACTCGGTGGGTGACCCAACGCTTGTTGGCGCGCCCTTCTTCAATGCGGATGAAGGGGTGGACATTGAGGTGCTTGGACCGGGCCTGACGCCTGCTATCGCGATCCCTCTTACACCCGGCTATAGCGCGCTGATCGCAACCGGCAGCGAGGCGCTCGGCCTGACCGATGGTCTGGCGACATCGATTGGCGGAAATGCTCTGTTGGTTGGCAATTCCGGCAACGATACGATTGCCGCCGGCGGCGCCAATGACACGCTGGTCGGCGGGATAGGCGCAAACACGATATTCTTTGCGGCCTTGCAGCCGGGCACGCCGATCCCGGCCGGGCCGAGCGTGTTCATCGATGGTGGCGGCAACGATACCATCACATCAGACGAGAATGCGGCGATCACCACCAGCGGCGGCAATAGCAGCAAGGTGTTTCTGGGTCCGACCGATAACGACGTGGTGTCGCAAGGCAGTGATGAGATTGTCTGCAGCACCGTCTCCGGCGTGGCGCAGGATACGGTGACGGCGTCCGAGGCGGCTGGCCTGGCGGGCGATACCGTGTTCGGGCCGGCCCATGGCGAGTTGGTGTTCAATGGCGGCAGCGATCCGGCGATCGTGGTTGGCGGCGGCGGCCAGGTGCTGATGAATGGCGGCGGTGGCGCCCGCAGCGTGTTGTGGGCGGGGAACAGCCCGGCCGAGTTTTTGGGGGGCACCGGGTCGGCCATCGTCGTTGGCGGCAGCCAGCAGCTTCTGGTGCAAGGCGGCACCGGTCCGCTGACGGTGTTCGATGGCACCGGCAACGCGATCATCGAGGGTGCGGCCGGGCCGAGCACGTTTGTGGTGGGGGTGGGCGCGACCACGGTGGCGGCGGCCAGCGGCAATACCGTTTGGATCATCGGCAGCGCGCCGGTTTCGGTTGCCGGCAGCGCGGGGGTGGATGCGTTTGGCGGCCTGGCGCTGGGCAACAACATCTTTCAGGCCGGCGCCGGATCGGAGACGCTGTGGGGCGGGGCGGGCAATGACAGTTTTATCGGCGGCAGCGGCAGCGCCACCTTCGTCTCCGGCGGCGGCAACGATGTGTTCAGTTTTACCAACGGCCTCACCGGTGGCTCGGACGAGATTGTCGGCTTCGTGCCAGGCGCCGACACCGTGGACCTGCAAGGCTACGGCGCTGCCATCCCGACGGTGACGGTAAAGAACGGCAGCTCCTACGTCACTTTGGGCGATGGGACGCATTTGTTCTTCTACGGCATCACCGACCTGACGGCTGCTTCCTTTACGACTCTCTGAGTTTGGTGCCCCTAAAGCGGCTTCAGCGTGACTGGAAACGGCCCAGTGTCCGTCAGGCCGCTCTAGATCTTTGTTTTGGCGGGCATTTTTATCAGCCTTTGGCCACCTTGGACCGGCGTGGCAATTCCAGTCAGGCTGATAATGCCCTAAG
>Ga0116229_10011639_pt1 | contig 12906 bp, 6 predicted proteins | sample S1TSphgellanicum_3_FD_87313 | JGI IMG/M metagenome (GOLD analysis project Ga0116229, IMG submission 87313) | Host-associated microbial communities from peat moss isolated from Minnesota, USA - S1T2_Fc - Sphagnum magellanicum MG | ecosystem: Host-associated > Plants > Peat moss > Unclassified...
TATCAGACAATCTAAAAAGATTGATTTCATTACTACAATCAATTTTTGTAATTAAATAATAGGTATTTATTGGCATATAATATGGAAACACATGTCTAAACATAGTAAAACCATGTGGACAAGCTAGTGAATACTTATTAGCTTAGCTTATAGACCTTCCCTCGGTTATATACCTAAATAACCTAGGTTAGCCTAAAAAACTAATCTATCTAAAGCTAGGTGGCTTAAAATCTTAGCCTAGGTAGGTCAATAGGCTTAAGGAAGCATGTAGGTAGGTAGATAGGATCCTATCTAGTTGTGGGATACAAGCCTTTTTATTAGCTCATATAAGTCTTACTTACATTTTGAATATTTTTCATTCATATATTATGTATAACTCTTTTATCTAGCTATATAGTTTACAAAGTTGAACTTGTTGACAAAGGATATGGGATAAATTTTGTGAAACAAAACCATGACAACACTATCCCAAATCATCTTTTGTCTCAATTTAAACCATTATTATCTTTTCATACTTTGTCCAAGGTTTTAAAAAAAGACTTCATTCATAATTTTTTTTCAAATTGTACAGATTTATAAATTTCTTAAATGTCAAATATCAAATAACTTGATTGAAATTGCATTTGAATCTTGTTATTTAATACATTTTGAACGACAATAAAGTCTAAGAAAAAAAACTCTTTTTCATAACAATTTATAAATAGTATTATTTATAATCAACATTTAATTATTTTGGAAAATATTTCAATGCTTGAAATGACATTAAATGGAAGATTATATTTCCCCATGTATTAAGCACATATTTTATCAATAATAATTGTATAACATTTGTATTATATTTACATATAATTATTTAATTGAAGATTATTTCCATAAAATTTTATAAATAATGATATTTATAATCAACATTCAATGTTTTTGGAAAAACATTTATTCTAATAATAACATATAACTAAACTTCATATTTCCCCACATGTTTAGCATATATTTAATGATAAAAAATTGTATAATATTTAATTATTTAATTTACTTCACTTAATTTAAATTCATAATATGCAATATATTCAACCTTTTTTTTGTTTTGAACAACATATATTAACATTGTATAAATTATAATAATTATTAAATTTTTATGCATTTAATATTTTAATATCATTATTTTTTTGAAGAATTATGACTATTAAAGTTTTCGTCTTAAGGGAATTTCCATGGTACAAACTCATCTTCATCGCATAAGTTGTGTTTTGTTCAATGCCTAGGGTTTCTTTTCTACCAGTGAGATTTATGGGGGTGAATTAGGCTATTTGTGGTGCAAATGACTTATGCATCACCTAATGAAGCTGAAGTTATAGCAACAACATAATCTCCTTACCCATTCTGTGAGAAGGAAGACTCTTCACAAAGACTAGAAGTGTATGTATGGACATTACTGAACCTATTGCCATAATCTGGGGATTAACACATTTTAATACCCTTGGCTCACATGGGGCTGTGTTTTGCTGCGTTAATTGACCATATTTTTTTTTCACAATCCCTGAAGTATGAATCTAATCATGACATTGCCAAGAAGAGTTGTTGTTGGGTCTAATTGAGAAATGACATGTAAATGTGTCATTGCAGCCTTGTGGTTTCATTCCTACCAAACTAATCTTTTGTTGATGTCATTACAACACATATTGGAATTTGATTATGTTTTGGGGTTGAATCACTCATCAGCATGATTACATATGGGAACCACTTTTAGTTTTTGCAGCTAAACATATTTTGCCATTATTGCTAATGTAAATTGTTGTGGTTCAAACTGTACTTTTTACATAACAACTTTAGTTGTTATAACTAGAAAATGAAGGAGTTTCTAGTTGTTGAAAAGAAGTTATTTGTCAAACACTGATACATGAAGGAAAACACACACGAATAACAAAATGTGGTTACAATAAACCATGAAATAAAAACACATGATAGGTTGAACCTTGACATCCTAGTTAACAAGGGAAGTAACCAATTGGCAACTTATCTACAGTTCCTAGTGTAGCCTAAATCAATCATGAACCTTGGTGGAGTGGGGAATTGCTTGGTGGTTGGTGTTATTGCTAGTTTTATTAGCTAGTTCCAATGTGCCAACAACACTTACACAAGGAGTTACAGAAGTGAATTATTGTTGTTGAGTTAGAATTGAATGTGCCGTTTCAATTATAAAACCTTGGTGTCAGGCGAGGGCCTTGTATTTTTGGCTTACAAACAAATGAATCTTTGCAAGACATTTTCAATGGGAGTCACCTCTTTAATGGCAATGTTACTCAAGGCAAGCTAGTAGGGGGTAGAGAATCTTTGAAAAAGTGGGATCTTAGACATAGTCTTCCATGTTGCCAAGCTCTACTCCACTATCTGGAGGTTATTTTCTAATGATTGTTAACTACAGGTATTTAATGGCCATCAGTTACTTCACATGTTCATAAATCATGGTTGTGTGTCGTAAACCTCTTTCCATCCACTAAATTTAGTGGACTTTGCCAATAAACAAAAGTGTTTCTTTGCTTAACCTTAAAGGCAAAACACAAGAAAAAATTAAAAAATTTATGTGATTACTTTTTCGTTCACCTACCCTTTTTGCTTCCTACCTACTTGCCCATCTAAGTAAGTAAATAAGTTTGCTTTTCTACCTACCTAGGTCCTAAGTAGGTAGGTAAGTAAGGAGGTTGGTATTTAGGACCTACCTATGGCTATGTACCAACCTACCTAGGTACTTAAATAAATAAATTTGGGGTCTCCATTGCTTTGCACTACTAGTGATAATGATTAAATTAATTTTTATGGACATAATAATTTTGTTGTAATTAATTTCATCTTTTCAAAAGATAAAATTTTGTAAATTTCACTACATGTCATTTTATTCCATTAATGTTTTTTTACATTCTTGATTTGTTAGGCAAAAGGCCAATGAAAATTCGATTCATTAGCAAAGTTCACAACAAAATACAAACAAACAAAAGAAAAAAAGTACAATTTTGAAATGGAATTTGAATTATGATGAATTATAATTGAAAATGACTATGGATTTGTTTTTGTGATAATCACCAAAATACTCATCCTACATAAACTAGTTTCGTTGAAACATCATCATTGGAATACATACATATATGTATATATATATTTCCAAATTTCCATTGATATGCCACATGGCAACTTTTGGTTGTGTCATGTGTCATAATCTAAAACCATTTACAAAACACAACCATGTAGGTAGATGCAAGTTTGTTTAGAATCAATAACAAAATACCAAAACCTAGTATATGGGATCAATCATCATATATATGCATCAAAAGCATATGATATTTAAATGAGTCCATTCACTATGACCCACTTCAAGTGTAACCATTATTGAATAAAACACAAATTTAAGTCCAACTCAACTTTAAATTTGAAAATATTCAAAATGATTTATACGTAACAAGTTGCTCTTAATGAAATGTAAAAATTTCATAATTTTCCATTATCAAAAAAAGGTTCAAAAACATTAATTTAATAGCATACCCACTTTTGAAATCTTAAATTAGTCTTAAATTGAACTTGATTTGGGCTTAGTTTGAATCATTTTCTTTTGGAATTGTTCATAATTTGCATAGATACTATAGGGTAAAGCACATTCAAAGGAGCCACCCAAGTGAGTGGACACTCTTTAAAATTTCGTTTTTGTATGTTTAAAAGATGACAAAAGAAACGTAATAGTTTGTATTGTCATAAATTTTTTTGGAATGTTTTTCATTAATTGCAAGGTTTATATGTTCAAAGCTTGACACAAATCAATTTTTTTTCACATGTTCAACACTCAAACCTCTAGAGTGGATAGTCCTTATTTTTTTCAAACATTTGTTTTTACCAAATGTGCATCATTCCTTTTGCAAATTGGAAATTTTGACATGAATGATTAGAAGGGCACAAAGATTTGAATCAATGATTTTTTTAATTATTAATTTTAGCACATTTGGTTCAAACATGTTTTTGACTTTGAAAATTATGGATTTTGAAAATGTCGTTTTAATAAAAAGTTGTTCATATTCATATGATAAAAAGCATGAATGCATAACATATATGATATAAATTCAATTTTTAGTCACAATGTATTTATATCTAACATGCAATGTTAAATTAGGTATCCAAAATATAACTTATAAATTATAAATCAACACTAAAATGACGTGTCATGTGGGATCCTTGGAAAAGGATTTTTATTTTGGCACCCTTAATTCCTTTGACCTTGTTTTCAACCAACAAGTATTGTATTTTATGTTTGGATCTGTTATTTACAAACACACCATTAACATATGTAGATTATATATCATTTATAGGTGTATTAAATATAATCACAACAACACATCTTGGGTTTTACAACTAGTTAATAAAACAACTATTGTCTTTTTTTACTACAATTGTAACTACGAGTTCATCTTAATGATTGCATAGTTGTGAAAGACATTGTGATGCCAGATGGCATTATGGTTTTGTGATTGTAGTCGATATCACAACTTGATAGTATTTACACAAATATCAAAAGTTCAAAAATGAATTTTTAATCATCCAAAATTAGGTACTAACAAAATTCCATTGATTTTTGCAACTTTTGGTGAATAATAACAAGTCATGGTCTTGTAATGTTGATGTGGCATGCCACATGGCAATGAGGTTAACTAATAGTTGCAACACCTCATGACTTATGCCATTAACTTCACACCATGATTCATGTCATTGATTTGATGAATTAATGTCATTTATTAACAAGTTGAAAATATTATTGGTCTTTGCGATTAATAATGATTCGATCTTCCATGTGATGATGACATGGCATGCCATTGGGCAACAATGTGTCACAAATTTTCATGGAAATCCATGATTTTTTGTGACACTGTCGCAACCCCACTTTGAAGGAGTTTGAAGATGAAACTCACACTCCCAAAATTGGGACTTGGGAGTCTTTTAGGACTCTCAAAAATTCAGAGTTCAATTGTAAGGGTCAAAACACCTTACATTGGGATGTTCTTTATATCATTGAAAAGATATCAAAGTGTAGATGTCGAAAATGGGCTCGCATGGGCCATTTGGACATTTGCAGCACAAGTTATGGCAAAAAGAAGAGCGGAGAGTCAAATTAGCAGTTTGACTCCCGACCACTAGAATTCATGAATCGACCTGACCCTGGTGTGTGCAGGTGGAGTGCGACATACCATTGGAAAGCTTTCAAGGAGAGCTACATGTTTGCTTTAGACCTCATTCCGATCTGAGGTCTGAGCAAGGAGCTATGCCTTTGCAAAGTCCCTGGAGTCTAAACTGGGACAGTTTTGGGACTCCTCCTTGGGAATCCTAGGATAAAAAGCCATTCGGATGTGATTGCCATGGAGAGGCACAAAGTGTATTATATGGGGGAAGGTGGTGGCTTCCCCCCAGTCCGGGTCGTGATGAGTCTTGTGAGTCCAGAGTTGCCCATGGTTTGTCCTAACACTAAAGGTGTTCCAGAAAATGAACTAACCTGTTGGTTGGTTTAATGCAGGTTCAAGTAAGTAACTAAAGTTTATCACTCTTCTTAGTCCCATCCCGGAGCTTCAGCACGCCCCTCTACCCCTTTTAGTGTTGAAAGCTAGGAACGTGCCCCGAGTTCCTCACAATTCTGTTGTGTAAGTAACCTAGACCCACTTTGGGTCTAACTAGGAACTTGGGAGCGCATTAGACACCATAAATTTTTAGGTGTTTTGAATTTATGGCACCAATATTTGTCATGGCATGCCATAATTTTTTGTGTGCCATGAGGTTTTTGAAGTCATGAATTCACATGCATGTGTATGTGTATGTGTATTAAACAATCTATTGTTGAGTTCTAATTATGACTACAATATTAATAGTTATTTTGAAAAAGGTGATGCATCATTCCTTGATTTTTTAACTATTCAACACACTAACTTATGTTAACATACTTATTAAATTAACTTATGTATGTAGGCTATCTTTCAAGTTACTTAATTAAACATAAAAAAATTTACATCTAGTATGTTTAATATACCTAGAATAGGTTAATCTAAGTAGGCTTGCTTAAATTCCTAACTTTAGATTTTTTGTCAAGTTAATCTATGTAATCTCATTACAAATTTTTTTTATCAAGTTTGTAACCACTTCGAGTTTGTGCAATTAAATGTGACTATAATACAATTAAATGTAATTGGATGCAACATAATTATCTTAGGTTTCTTTTTTTAACCTAAAAATGCATAGCTTAATTTAGGCTAGGTGAGTAAGTAATATAGGTTGATAAACTAGTTCATTTTAAGTCAACCTAGGGAGGTCTAGGTCTAGGTTAGGTTTGTAGGTAGTAAGTAGGTTGACTTAGGTCAACCTCAGGTGGCAAAAAATAATTCAAAGTTAAAAATTTTGAGCTTTATAACTTTGTGTGAAATATAATTAATATAAAAAAATGTGGTAGTGCAATGGATGAAGACTTGAACCCTAAAGTGAAGGTGAGGGGTTCAACTTTTCACACATACAACCTATGATACCTAGGCCACTTGGCTTAGGTTAACTAGCATAGTTTAGGCTTCTTGGGCTAGGAGTCCAACGTTTGTTTTTAATCTAGACCACCTAACCTAAATTAGGTAGTTTAGGTTTCCTAACATAGGTAGTTACCTTAGCTAAGTTAAGCTAAGTTGACTTTAGCTATGTTAGCCACATGGGCTAAATTAAGTTGACTTTTGGTCATGTTCAATGACTAATAACGTGTACGACACATGTCATCCATCCATCAAGTTGTCTTTTGTAACACTTAGTCGAACAAAATGATTAAGTTGAGATGGCATGCACTTTACATGTCATACCAAGGTTAATGATGACATGAAATTTCATTATTATAAGAAAATTAAAAATTCCTAGTCGTTAATATGACTAGGTTTTACAACTAAATGTCCCTTATGACTAAATGAGTGAAATGACATGGGTTTAATAACTTATTAGTCACTAGTTGCATATGTCCTTTTTGACTAATATGTAGTTGTAAAGGTTAATCACAAAACCCAAAATGTGTTGATGTGAATACAAATTGTCATATTTGTTGCTAAAATCTCATTTAAATTTGTCTTGAATAAAAATGCATAGATTAAGTTATATTTTTTAAGGAATCCTGATTTTTAAGATAATAATCTTAACTCATTAAAACGTGCATGTATGGATTTATTAAAATTGATATTTGTGGTTAATTATATGAAGCAAGTTTGAAACTATTTTCAAAAAAGGTAAACACATGGATGGATAGAACACAAATGAAAATTATTGATAAACAATTGGTTATGTGAAAATATATTTAATAACCTTAATCATCCATGCATTAAGTGTAGGGTTTAGGCGGAAAACAAATGTGATGAACAAATTACTCATCAAGATGGTCACGGGATCAAGTGGGAAAGTTCTGTTTGTTATTCAAGTTGTCAAGCTTTGAATTCCAAGCATCATCACCCAAGAATGGTGATGGCATTTCTTAGTTTCTAAATTTGGTCAAGTCAAGAATGTTTAAAGTTTATTATATTAATTGCCAGATTTGTTCCATTTTAAAATTCTAGCTAATTATGTGCAAGTGTGGATGTTACAATGATTAGCAAGTGGAAATTTTTGGCCAACTTTTCCTTTGCCCTTACATTTAAATGGTGGCATATAACCATTGTATCATTGAAAGTTTGATTCCCCTAATCTATGGTTTAACAAAAATTACAACAATTGAAGTGAATTATGTTGTTTTGGCAAGTTTGCAAGGTGACCATTTTCAAGAACCTATCATGGTTTTTGAGATGGTTATGCTGAAATTTCAGTCCTCCCTTGCCTCTATTATCAAGGATCTCACATTGCAAGCCATTGTGGGATCAAGGAATGTCCAAATAAACTATGGAGAAATGTTGGACCTTCATGACTTGCTTTTCCAGGATCTTACACAATCGGTACCTTTTTTTTTTCAAATCAAAAGATCATGATAGAGAACCAAAATCCTTTCCCTTTCCACACTTGGATTCGAAATTCATTGCTGAAACTTTTTGGTGTTATAGTCATATTCTTCTTTTGTTTAAACTCTTTGACACTAGTCTATGATATAAAACAGGTATAGTGTTTCAAGATCTCACACATCTGGTATCATTTTTCTTCTTAGATCAAAATATCATGACTTGTTGGTTGATTATTCAAACAAGTTGATACCAAGCAAGTCCTAGAAAATTTGAAAATTTTTAATACTTGATACCATGTGTGTAAGTGAAAAAATGATTAAAAAAAAATGGATCCAATGGATATTGAAAAAATTCGAAAGTTGGTCAACACTAGTTTATACATAGGCAAAGGTTGTTTTTATTACCTACTTATTAATGACCTACTTGTGGGATGTTGTTAGTAGGTGTGCCAAAAAAAAAATCTGAATTAATCATGCCATGGTTAGTTAAAGAATTGGAATTCAACAAAAAACTATTTCCTAACCACTTACAATTCATCCTTCGAGGTGCACTTGTGGGTGGTGGTCCACTATGGCCAACATACTATAGTTGAACTTTTTGCATGTCCACTCATAGGTGGCAACCATGAAACTATTATTGTTAGTTAGTTTATTTATGACAAGTGAAGCGTTACTTCTAAGTGGTAATTGAAAAATAGGGTTTACAATTTGCGAATGATAGAAGATGGGAGTCCCACTATGGTGTTGCATATAACTAAAGCCCTTGGAAAAAAAAAGATACCAAAGCAACTTGTTGACTTTGTTTAGCTTAACATTCATTGCACATGTGAAAGTTATTTCAATATTTTTTTTTATTGTTCTCCAATAGTTTGATTAGCAAACCTTCAAAAAATAATGATTGTGCAATTTACATTTCCCATGATCCTAAGAACATTTCCCCTATAGCCATTAATAAAGGATGCTTGTATAAACAAAAAAAATGATGTTTTGTGTTTATTATACCCAGTACAAATGTCAAATAGTTCATTTAAAAGAATGGTAAACCATTAGGAATTTACATCTAAACCAATATTTGATTAGGACCAAAATTATAGAAAATAAATTAATTTCACATTAATTTTTTGGATTTTGAGGTGTTCCTTCCAACTAGTATTGTTTTTTTTCAATTTTCTGATGGAGTTAGGGTGGTGAACATCCTTGGGTAGATTTAGATAAATTACGTCAAATTGGTGACATTATTTGAAGGAGTTTTTAAAACTGCAACCAATAGAAATAAATGTGGCGACACCTTCTCCCAAAAGATAATTGATGTTGCTTTTAAGCAATCTTAAATATTAAAAAAAACCCCTTTGTCTTAGTAGCCAAGGTTTTTTCAAAGTAAAAATATAGCGATAATTTGCCAAAAAAAAAACTTTGCTTCCAACAACCTTGGCATTTTGATGATTCAATATCAAATAGCAACAAGATTGTTGTTATCCTCTTGCAAGATGTAACATAAAGGCATCTTAGGTTACCACATGGTGAAACATTATTTATACTTAGCTCTAGGCTACAAAGGCCAACCACATGGCAACATGGAATTAATCAATAAATTATTCATTTATATTTTAAAAATTAAATTTGGACCATTACATGTTTCTTTGATGATTATGTTAATAATGCCTAGTCATGGAAAGACACAATTGCAAATGACATTTGTGATTAACACCATGAATATGACTAATGGCATTTATAACACAACTATTTGGACTACGTAATCATGTAGCTTAAACAATCATATATGGCAAAAGTAGTTACAAATGTAATCATTTATATGGAGATGTTTAGGCATAATGCCAAGTGATGGCATTGAAAGACAAGTTGAAAGGCTTTCAAGTTCCCTTTGCCTAGGGCAATTTTTTCCCTCCATTTTTTTGTTCCATTTCCAATTTATCCATATATTCCCTTCACACCCCCACTTGCCCCACTTTTGAATAATTGTGAAGACATGAAAATGAATGGGAAATGAACACAATACATATTTTGAAAGTTACAAAACTTGACAGAAATCACATTATTATTATATACCAAACTTGGAACATTTTATATCTTAAAATGAAGCTGATATTTTTATTATTTCATGGCATGATGGGCACTAATGTTTATTTTTGTTAATGAATTTATACATAAAAATTATGGTTTAATTATTTTTTATAAATTAAAAGATAAAACATGAAAGCATGGTGGTCACAAGCTTTAGGTCAATGACATCATTGAAATATTAAGTAGCAAGGATTTTGGTAATATTTAATATTTTTCATTTTATTTTTGGAAATAATATTAAAAAATTCATATGGTTATGTGTTGAATTTTAATACAATAAATATATATAGAAATTAAAATTTGGTGGACACCATGGATCAAGTTTGTTAACCAAGTAGGTGTCAAGTAGGTTTTTCACAAAAAAGAAGGAGCAAGCAAGATATTTTGTACATACTTGTTACTGAGTTTACTACTAGAAGACATGGAAAAAACAAATTTTCAAATTTCTAACTTTCCTTTAACATTTTTTTAAAAATGAAACTTTTAGTTTTTTTCATGGCCACCTCTCCATCTAACTTTTCAAAGCAATTTGTGTCATACCATTTGGACTTGAAAAAGTACCTCAAAAATATCCCCAACAATTATATCATTTTATAGGGGTTGGGGAAGATTTTAGTTATGAAATAAAATTCCATTAACCAAAAATATTATATTAGAATGTTCACCACATCAATATTGAGAGGCTTAAAAAAAAACATAAATCCCAAAAGCTATGGACTTTTGAAATTGAAAAACTAGGGTGTAATGCCAATTGGAATGAGGCTAATGGACTTTAATTTGCTTCAATGATGGATCTAGAACTTGTTTAGGGAATTGGTTTCAAGGTGGAAATGTATTAATTAAAACAATACAAAAGAGTTTTGCATCATATGAATTAGAAGTATTATACGATGGACTTTTGACTACTAAAAAAACACACCATATTTTTAAAAGTCCCTAGCATTTAAAAACAAGGAGTTTTGAGTTTAAATATTGTAGATTTGTATAAATCATTAACCTTTATAACGCATAAATCACATATGAAATTTTTTTGTTAAGAATAAATAAATATCATTTTGTCATCATCATGTGTCAATATTATGCACACTGTAAAGCTTGCAAAATGGACTTTGGGCCAAGTTTTGGTCCACCCAACCATGCCAAGACCCTTTAAAATTCATTTTTTCTTATATATATATATATATTGCAAATTAATGTTACTTAACACAAACTTTCATTTAATTTGATGCTATTTTATAACAATTATATGAGTGACACAAGGTTGAAATGAAGATGTCGACCTTGGGGACATTGAGTGTAAAATTGAGGATTTATGTGTCAAACGATTATTTTTAGGGGGGGGTATTAGATAATTGTGCAACCTATTTTTTATCACCCTATTATTATTTAATTTTTAATACACACATGTTAAAGCCACTATATATTAATTATAATCCATTATTTTAGATTATTACATACTTTATATTATAATTAAATTGAATTATTTGAATAAAATGTACCCTATTTTTTAACTAATTAACTTATAATTTCTACCCAACAACGAATATATAAAGCACCTTATATTTTTACTCACATATTTTCTAATTTTTTTTTCTTATTGTCCTCCTCAAGACGTTTACTTTTTTTTTTGTCTACTTTATCTTGCTTTGACTCTTATACACTATAAAATAATATAACATTTTGTAAGGTTAAAGACTTTTTTTTTTTTTTTTCAATTTCAAAATGAAAGTACACTAAAAATATTCTTGAAAAAGTGATCATCAAAAGGGCACATGCAACTTCTATTATTGCACTTGCGCCTAATCATAATAAAGAGCCTTGCACATTAAATAATCTAATGATTCATGTAGTGACTTCTTGCATGTGAACCATGCACATTAAATGGACCAAATTTAACAATAACTTTTAAAACTACCCCACATAAATTCATTATCATTGATTACATGTGTAATTCACCAATTTCACTTATATTTAACAATAATGATCATTGAGTCTTGATAGAATGTGGTAAGGGCAAATATTACAAAGAAAAAGTTAAAACACCCTCATTGAACTTTGCGAGGTGTGTAAAAAAATAGACCTCAAGTGCCCCGACACAGTTGTACTGCAAGGTTTGACTAAAACTCTGAAAAGTCTAAATAAATAAATAAATGAGTACAATTCTTTCAACTGATATGAAATAAGTTAATGATAATAACTAGATCCTACTTCCATGTATTGGTGGGTTCAAATCTCATGAACCATCGTTCAGAACATGAACCATGCAAGGTGCAAACTGACAAGCCAATGAAGTTCGATGAAAGAGTATAACATCCTACCATATTACAATACTATCAAATTATGGTTAAACATCACATATAACTTTCAAAGAAATGGCTGAAACCACAACTTAGTTCATCTAAAAAATATGCCATGAACCATGAGTCTATGAACTAATGATTATTCAACATGAATAGGTGTCACAATTGATGCAACGGAAAACCCTCTATTGTTTTGTAAGATGTCTAGTTAGGAGGTAATTTTTCTCCTAACTTTTCAAGAAAGCGAAGGCACCTGTGCGGGTGCTAGTTCACCCTGGCCCTAACTTTGTAGTTGTCTTCGGAAAATTTACTAATTTACAAACATTGGTTTGCCTTTTCTTTTACATGTACATAGACTTCTTATACACCAGCATTTGACCATTGAGTTAGGGTAAGGCTTGAATTGCGACCACAATTGCGTTTCAGGGCTATAACCTGGGCCAGAGTGAATTAACAGCCACCAATGCACCAGTTGGCCGTTCTGTCCACTGGATGGGTTGCGTTTTTTCATTTGGCGCCGGATGGGGTTCATGACAGTCCATTTCTTTTTGCTGCTGA
>Ga0116229_10011641_pt1 | contig 12905 bp, 8 predicted proteins | sample S1TSphgellanicum_3_FD_87313 | JGI IMG/M metagenome (GOLD analysis project Ga0116229, IMG submission 87313) | Host-associated microbial communities from peat moss isolated from Minnesota, USA - S1T2_Fc - Sphagnum magellanicum MG | ecosystem: Host-associated > Plants > Peat moss > Unclassified...
AAAAAAAAAAAAAACAAAAACAAAACAAACCACATAAGATAAGTATCCTGACCTATCCCCCCCCCCCCCCCCCCCCCCAATGCACTCTATGAAAGTGCACTTTGTAGATATAACCCCCACACAAACAAACACAATGAAAATTGAAAAACTCCACAGGTCATTTTTGAACTCTTATATTTTTTCATCACTCCCCAGTCATCAACCTCTAGGTAGTTCATTATAAATAAACCTTGCTTACTAAGCACATGGTGTAGCACATACATCATCACCTAAATACAACAAGACCAACATGTAAAAAAAAACACCGATCACACTCCAAAACTCTACTTTAAAAACTCCAAACAATGCACTTATTTGCACAACCATCCTCCAAGCTTCATTGGTGCCACCTTTTTCAAATAGTTATTCCTCTTATTTTTCAACTCCTTGTTTGATGTTCATCAAAACACCCTTGCAAACTAGGTTCCACCACCAAAAATGCATCCAACCAAAACCAAACAACCAATAGGTGTTGCTAAAATTGAATGCAGATCGATAGTGTTCATATCTTGTATACAAAGAAATGCAAAAAAATAACAACACCATCAAAATTCTAAACTTACCATCACCATCAACCACTCACAAACTTGTTTGTGACTATGGTGCAATTAATTTGTGATTACTAAGTTTTCCATCCTTCTTGGATGAAAAGCCAAAAAAATTAGTAATTCATTTTTTGCTTTTTGCTGTTGATGGCATGGTCTTATCATCATTAGGGTTTCACCCCATCAACTTTCATCAGAGTACCATGATAATCTTGATATGTAGTCCTAAAGTAGTATTGGCAACTCCAGATTATCAACCAAACAATGTTTAAATAATGTTGAAGCAATGTTGAAATAATGTTTTTAAGGATTCATTTCAATTCTCAAAATTTGGTTTTTATTTATTTAATAGAATACTCAAATTTATCCAAATGTTACATCGACATATTATAAACATTAATGAAAATTTATCAAACATTCATGTGAAAGCAATAATTAAAACATGATTTTAATCATGTTAAGTTAAGTAATGGTTCCTTTCAGCTTGAATATGCTTACATTACAAGAAATAATGTCCTTTTCCACTTTTTTTTAATTTAAATTTTAGTCAAACAAACATTAGACAATTTTTTGCTTAGTAAGAAAAGATTGATTATTAAAACCAACAATTTGCTAACATTGAATAGTCATCATCAAGAGATTGATTGTGACTAAAATCTATCAAATCTATTTTGACTAAATGTGTTATTTTCCTTTCAAAAATTTATGTTAATTTATGAAAAAACAAATCTAGAAATAATTGTTTAATGCCTATTTATTTCCTTAGGCACGTAGGTAGGTACATATTAGCTAAGTATGTAAGTGGTAGGTAGGTACACCGTAGGTGATGGTGGTTAGTATGTAATACTTACATACTTTCCTATCTATTTACCTAAGTAGTTGGGTAAGTAATATTTCCATGCCTACTTAAAGGCATTCTAATAATTTTAATATTCATTTGAAAAATTCAAACAATGTAATTTTTTGAATTTCAATTTGTGTTGTAAACTAAAAAACAATCATTCAAATTACATTTTAGGATTTTTTAACTTCTGAAATTTTCACCACTTAATTTAATTTGATAATGTATTAATTGAGCATTTGACGAATAAAATTACTTAAATTTTAAAATGAAAAAAATTATGTGTGAAAGTTTGTAGTCAATTTCACATATGTATAATTTCATAATTAAGTTTACTTCAGTAATGGTTGTATTTCAAACTTAAAAACATGACATTGATTTTAAATAATTATTTCAAAATGTTGAATGTAATGTTTTTAATCACAATAGAGTCAAACTAATTTCATTTCACATGTGAAGTACAAAATAATTATAATATGATTATAATTTTTAAAAATTCATTATTACATTTTTAATTTAAAATTTTAAGAAAAAATTATATACATTATGCAATATACAATAGAAAATGTAGCACATTTTAATCACAATGCCACATAAGACTTGACACAAATAGCATGTTTTTGTCATAACAATCATACATAGTGACACATCACCATCCTTGTGATTTTTTGTAATTAAACTTAGTTATGAAGCTAGCATTATGATCTTCATATGGATTTGCCATGGTCCATGTGTTAGTAGCAATGCTCTTTTTGATTTTGTTTTTTGGAACTTAGTCAAATTAGACATTGTTAGTTTTGACATGTCAAAAAAAAAAAAAAAATCTATTAATCAAGTTGGAATGACTTTATAATCATTTTAGTCACAATAGGGGAAGGGCGGGGGAGAACATATTGACATATATATATATTGTTGCAGTGTTAGTTATTGCCCCAAGATTGATTATTAAATTACTCCAAGTTATTAGCTTGAGTTTTTATCTTATTTTTCTCGTTTAATGTGGTAGTATTGAATTTTTGAAAAAAAAAAAATCCTTCCAAATTCAACCCTTATGAAACAAAATAGTTGATATTGGTAACCTCTTGATTCCAAGAAAAAAGGAATTGTAATAAACAAATGTATGATTTTCATTCTACAATTGCAAGGTAGAAAAAAAACATGTCAAAAAGTGGGCATTTAATCCTTCCCAAGGATTGGAACTTCAAGCAAAACATTGAAATTTTCCAAATTCAACAAGATATTTAACATTTAAATGTGCACAAATATATGAACAAATCTATAGTTGTTTTCTTCTCAATGAGGAATGTTCCATTTGGTTCCATTTATTGGTGCCATTTCTCAACTTATGGAATTTATGTATGTGGAATTTATGTGTGCTAGTGGACAATTAGTATTTTTTATCTCAATTTTGTGTTCAAAAAAATGTTAAGCAAATATCAATTTGTTACCATACAATAAATTTTGGTTTTTGGGTTCATGTTTACATCCATATACAATGACCATTAACATTTGCATCATGAGGATATAAAAAGGTGCAAACATGTGTTGCTGCTTCAATTTTAAGTCTTACAATTGTGTTGGGCTTGTAATTTCCCAATTAGTTTAAAAGGCATATTACAAATAGTTTAAAAAAACATATTGGCTTTGTGGGCTTGGATATGCATGATGTTGTTTGGACTTAATTAAATGCTCGTCGGGTAAGGTAGGAATTAATTAGGTCCTTGTCATGTTTTATCCAAAGTAACCCTAATAAAATAAAGGGGAAATGTATACATTTTGTGGTGGTTGGATAAGTTGTTTAAAGTGAGTAAGTTATGTAAAATAGAAGAGTAGTTCACAATTCAAAGTAAATGACTTATTCAAAATAAATAAATAATAAAGAATGGGTCAATTTTCTAAAGTATATAATCTGATCAAGTTTGAAGTACATAAGCAATCTTTAGCTAATAAGTTGTTTAGAATAGGTATGGGTTCATGAATGGAGATACTCAATGGTAATATATATATATATATTAGTAGGACATACTTTTCCCACGGGATGACATTTCTTAAAAAATTGAAAATTACATGCATAAAAATATAGAGTCCACCCCAAAGGTGATGTAGAAATGGTATATCTAGGACCTCAAAATGACTATGGGTTCAAAGGTTCAAACCCATTAGTATGCAAGTGAAGTCCTTATTGGCCTTTTACCACTGATCTTAATTTGGGGGTGCTAACAATTTGGTAATCAACTTTGTTATTTTGCTTCATATATATATACGTTCCAATATCAAATTGGTTGTTGAGTAAAAATTAGTAAAATATATATGAAATATGTACAATATACTTTGAATTGGCACTAGCAAAAGTTTATAAAGAATTTTTGTATTTCTTCGAGTCTTTTATTTCTCAACATGTTTTCAATTCCTTTTTTCTCACAATGCACTTGCATATGGCAACAATTGAAGATGCAAAGGTTGTAATTTATATTGAAGGTTCATAATAAAGGAAGTACAACATTAATGAAATGGTATTTATTTGGTTAGGGGAAGGAATTGATGAAGGTCCAAATGTAGCAACTTGTATTGTAATGCACATCTTATTTGTTTTAATTTTAAAACCTAAAAGCCTCATTTTTTTGGCATGGAAACAAATCAAATGTTCACAATTTGTGATGATTTTGAAAGTGTTCAACATGGTGTTCATCATCCGAAATGTGATATGGTATTTAATTGTCTATTGATGTGTTTCTAAAACTAAATTTGAGCATTTCATATGTGATGTGTTTTTAGTCACACACAATCACAACCTCTTTCATCACGCCTCACACTTTCAACTAAAACTAAAAATTTAAACAAATACATGATGCCAAAATTTAGTGCAAAGCATAAATTAAGTTTAAAATGATTTGTATATGTGGATGATAGAAATCTACATTATAATATGGTGGATTTTTTTTAATCTCCTTCATGCAATAGAGTTGTTCATAAAGTCACCTTGACTTCACCTTGTTTTTGGGCTTCCTTTCATCCCCAAACCCCTCTTTCAACCTCAAATTAATGGTATTCATGAAATAAGGATATTTTATCACATATGGGTGTGAAATGTTGAAATTCAACATTTAATGCACAAGTTTTGAGGGTAATTATAATAGTTGTACATGTAAGAGCAATGAAATTATATGTAATAGTATTGGAAAAGTTAAAAAAGAAGAACCAAGGGGTGAAAATATGATGATTTCAATTGACCACAAAAATTGATGGTTTTTTGAGTTTCATCCCTCATTGAATGCTAATGTATTTTTTTCACATAAAAATTTCACCATGTTTATGACCAAATTCATGGTTTTGGTGTTGTGTTTTCTTTATTTTATGGATAATTCTAATACATCATAAAATTACCTTTGCACACACTGGGAAAAATTAACACATGGTGTCCCAATTGAAACTTTTCCATATTGCCAACTTGCATCAATAATAACGGCCATGTAAAATGGTTATAGATAATTCAAATCTAAAAAATTGAGATTTTCAATAATAAAATCATCAACGAATAAAAAAGGAAAATCCTTGGGTTTCACAAAAATAACAATGAAACAAAAATGAAAAGGAGCAAATTAGGGGTCAAACTTTGTATATTTTCTAATAGGAGCAAACTAGGGATTTGGTTCTCCTTTGTTATTTTATCCTTAATTAAAATTCTTAAACAAAATATACAAAACTTGACCCCTAGTTTGTATCAGCAAATGTACAAAATTCATTTACATGATCTGCACCCTAGTGATGACATTCTTCATTTTGCACATTAAAATTCTTAAAAATTCTTCATTTAGCACCTTGTCATAACATTCTTTACCGGCGAATGTTTACCAAATTACACTGGTTGATCTATAAAATTCTTTAAAATTCTTGCTTCTTTGGGCTTCCATAACATTCTCGCACCAAGAATGTCATAACTATGATCTGCACAAGTTTGAACCGAAAACTTCATGGTGGCATTCCAATGCTTTTGCCACCAAACTACACAACCTTTTGCTAATAAAACATTTGCAGCATTTTATTTTACCTTTTTAACTATGAAACCATTAGGAAATTTCAAAATTGACATGCCTATTTTATTTCAAATTTTGTTTCTAAATGAAGCAAATAAAAAATTATCTTGTAACTTATTCAAAACTTTATTCAATAAAATTAATATATTTTAGAATGTTCAAATGAGTTTTTTGAAGAAATGTTTTTTAAAAAATGAGATTTTAACAAATTCACACATGTTGAATTATGATTCTTCCATTTCAAATGACATTCATTATGTGATTGAACAAAAATAATTAGGTGGATAAATAGGTAGGTAAGGCAAGTAAGTGGGCCTATGGTAAGTGTGTAACACCTCATGTGATAACATATAATCTAGCACAATTGTTGTTATTGTGTATAAGTGTGATGCAACTTCAAATAAAAACAAGAGAATTATACATAACATGAAAAACATTTTCTAGATTGATTTTGTTTGGGTTTGAAAATTATGTTCACCCAAGGCATGAGGGTTTAATTCTCCTTTGTTATTTTATCCTTAATTAAAATTTTAAACTTTCTATGGATGAAAAGATTTTAGTATTTTTTTTTTCCATCATGCTTGATTTTTTTATATGAATCAAGGGCTATACATATGTAGATATTCAAATTTCAATTCAATACTTAAGTAGTGGAAGTGCGATTAAATGAACACCAAGAAATAAAGGAGACCTAAAAGATATTGCATTTTTCTTTTATTATAGATAGATGTATATATATTAGGTTGTTTGATTGTCTTATTCACAAAATATAACAAAATGTTAAACACATGTTACATAACCAAATTCACAATATTTGTACAAAACCTTTCCAAATTAAAAAACAATTTACTTGGTTTTGAAGCTACAAGTTACCCAACAAGATTGTACAATTAATTGACATGTAATTAAATTTAACATCTAGCCACATAGGTAGACATGTTTTGTGAATATGGGGGTTCCAATTATAAAACATAGTTAGGGTACCTAACTAGTATAAGTAATGTCATGCCCCTTTTGATTGCCAAATACATGATATAGTTAGGGTATTTAGTTAGTATAAGTAATGGCATGTCCATTTTGACTTCCAAATTATAAGGCATAACTAGGGTACTTAATTAATATAGGTAATGGCATGTCTTTTTTGACTACCAAATTATAAAACATAACTAGAGTGCCTAAATAATATGGGTATTGGCATGTCAATTTTTACTAAGCCCTTGGAAATTTTGACCAACGACATCATTTTTTAGTACATCTTGATTGGATGTTTCATTTGATACATAGTCAAATATGTCACTTTAGTCAAGTTGATTGGTCAAATGTTATATGTGCCATTGATGTTATGAACCTTTAATCAAAAATAAATTTTTTATCTAGTAAAAAAAAACAACTTAATCAACATGAACTTTTTAAAAAACCATCATTTTTTGTTGTGACATATAATATATGAACATTTATAAGTTTTTTGCAAGTCTACTTACATAGGTAAGAGGGTAGAGTATAGGTAGGTAATTAACATATTTAAGTAGGTAGCTTAACCTAGGTAGGTAGGAGGGTAGGAAATAACTAGGTAGGTAACTTAACCTAGGTAGATAGCCTAGCCTAACCACCTACCTACCTAGCATAACATGGTCTATCTATCTGCCTAGGTAGGTGTTTAATATTGTAGCCTCACTAGGTAGCCTAATTGAACTAAATAAGTAAGAAATAGGTAGTTAGGTAAATAAGTAGGCTCACCTATCTTGCAAGGTAGTTGAGTAAGCTAGCTTAACCTAAAATTACTAATAATTGAGTAGCCTAACTTAGTTTAGTTTGTTAGGTAGTTAAGGAGCCTAGCCTAACATGGTTAGGTATCTAGATTAAAGTGTAGTCATGTCATCACAATGTAATCACAATAGTCTTCATGTAACGTGTAGTGATTAATCCTATGTACACATGCAATCATGTAATCACAATACAATCACATTGATAATTAAAAGTATATGATCGAGTACATATGACTACATGACTAAAATTAGGACACAATTGTTAAATGTCTTAGTCATGAAAGACACATTTTGGTGTTATGACTCGGATTTTAAAAACAATGGGATCTTTTTTTTCGTTTTTGTATGTGTTCTCAAGAAGATCACCCCTTGAGGTCTTGAAGTGAATTTTACTAAGTTTATGTCATTTCTTTTGATTTGGATTGCAAATATAAAAAATGTTTTAATTTCAGCAATTGTTTCATTGTTTTAATTTCAAATTTGGTCGCAAATTCTTTTTGGACTATTTGATATTTATCCATAAATTATAATTATTGGTATTTTTTCCTTCCTTTGTAGTAAAAAAATTGATTAAAGCTTGAAACAAGTTTGGGAGATTCTCAATACCCTACCAAAACATATTTCAATAGAAGAGGTTTTTGGTGTTTTTTCAACTTCACATAGTTATGTCATTATAGTGTTTTTGCAAAATTTTCTATTGGAATGTACCACTCCTAGATTTTTCTTCTTTTAGAAACATTAGTTTAATCAATTGATAAATATTGAATGGCCTTGACCAAAGACATCAATTACACAATAATTATATGTTGCATGTTCATCACTATTTAAGCAAGTGGACTTCATTTTAACCATTATAATCTAACCACCTAGATTTGTTTGAAAAGTCATGTGAATAAATGTAATGTATCCTAGATGAATGCTAGACTTCTAACTTGCTTGGTAATATATGCGACATTCCCTTTAAATGTTAGTTCTATTTTACAATCCTAATGGAAATTAAAGTAATGCCAATAGGCACATTACTATTGCATAATCATGAACATAATTTTTTCCAACTCATTTTTTATTTATAAAGAACAAGAAATAATCATTTGTTCAAAAGGCTAAAGGTTTAAATTGGAACTTGGGCCAATATTCACAAAGAAATGAACCACTAATGCAATTCATTAAATTCTAGTCATTGAATGTTGTGAAAAATATGAAAATGTTGAACCAACATGATAAGTTCTATTTAGCCCACTTCAAATCACTAGCTACTTGGCTAAAATACCTTATTATGTTATTAATAAAGTTTTATTTTATTAAAACTACCATATTCAATTAGCCTAAGCTACCCTAAAGACATGATAATACATTTTAGTTTGGTTATAATAGTTAAGAATAGTAATTTTGTCAATGAATAAAAGGAAGTTACAATTTTAAAAAAAGGAAAAACAACCAATAAATCACATAGTTTCACTACATCAAAACATGGTTTTCATGATTAGGATAACTTGTGACTATTATCCAATTATCGTCATGTAGTTATATTTCGACTTGAGTCGTTGCCATAGTTTTGATCATAATTTGGACTACATGATTGGGTGAACCCATCCTTGGGTGGTACCACTAGGAACCACCTCAAGGAATGGTTAAGGAACCAAAAACATTCAAATCATTTTTTTAGGCCCTTTTTGTTAAATGTTTTAACAATTATAAATTATTATTATTTCATATTTATCAATTCCATGCATGAATATATGGTGGACCCGTTTAGCCTATTTTAGTTTCACTACTCATTAGTGCCTAAATTTAACTTAGGTTTAACCTTTAAATTTAGCTTTAGGTTTAATTTAAGTTTAACTTTTAAATTTTAGCCTAGTTTTAGCTTTTAAGTTTAGCCGAGGTTTAACTCATGTGATTAATTTCACATACTTGAACCTAGACTTAGTTTAACTTGTTTAAACCTAGTTTAGGTTAAGTAGCCTGAGGTTATATTAAATTAACTTAAAAGCTAAACCTACTTTAACCTACTTGAGTTGAAATAACTTATTTTAGCCTAGTTTATTCTAATTTAGTATAAGTTTAGCATATTTACCTTAATTTATTTTATATAAAATATAGTTTAAGTAGTTTAGTTTAGTTTAATTTAGAATAAGTAGCCTTAATTTAACCGAATTTAGTCTAAATAACTTAGTTTAACCTAAGTAGCCTTAGGTTAATTTAAGTTTAGGTTAAGGAAGCATAAGTTAGCCTATAATAACCTAACTCACTTAAATTAGTTTAAGTTAAACTATTAGGTGGCCTATGTTAACTTAGGCTAAAAAGATTTATTATTATTATTTTATGGTAACTAATTATATTACAAAGAAAAGGTTATGGTGCAATGGTTAAGGATATGAACCCAAGAAAGTGGAAATGAGGAGTTCAAATCTTCCCACCTACAACCTAAATATTACTTAAGTGGTTAAATTAGCCTAATGTACGTTTTTTTAGTTTAAGTGGCTTGGGTTAGGCTTCCTAAGCTAGGTGGCAAACCTAAATTAACTTAGGTTTTTAGCTTCAGCAACCTAGGTTAAGCTTACTTGTTTGCGTGTCTTAAGTTATGTTCATTTAACCCTATTAAAGTCAATTTTGATTGCCACATGGCATCACATGATTAAAGATGTAGTTATACTGGTGTTTATGACTAATACCATGAATATGACTTTTGATAAATATGACATATTTCTATAGTCATATGTAATCACAAATGGCATATTTAATGACTACAAATGTAATCATTTATGCAGTATTTAAAATCGCATTTTGACATAATGTTTTTACTATTAATAAATATAACAATTAGTAGAAGAATTAAAACAAAATAATTTGTAGATATAATCCTTTATTAAATTTAAATTACAAACAAAATGTAAAAGAGTTCAAAAGTATAGAGAGAAAGGTGGTGGGACATGTATTATTAAAAATCTTAATGGATTGATAATTATAAACCCACACTTGAAAAAAAGTGTCCAAAAATGAATTTCCTTTTTGTATTCTAAAGGTTCAACACAAACATTTACACACAACCACAAACGCTATCCTATGGTAACTATTCTATCCATTTCATCATAAAGATAATTTTTAAATTTTGCACCATCCATGGTATTATTATCATGGACAATAAATTGTAAAGGAAATTTTTAGAAGTTTTTTAAAGAATCCATAAAAAATATGTTTGAAGATTTCAAAAAGTTGCTCAAAAGATCCTTGAGATCCTTGTAGCATCCAATCCACAAGCTTCACAATGTTAATGAAAGCCATCATAAGATTTACAATGCCATTCCAATTTCACAACATGTAAAGGAACATAAAGTCAGTATGTTTGAAAAGTTTAATGAAATAAGATCAAAATTGGAAGGTTTTATGGCCTACAACAAAGATTTCATCCTACATTGACCTATGCTATGGACTTTTGACAACTAATATGTGATGTTAATTAGAATGAAAAATCATGTGATGTACATTAGCCAATTTTGTTGGGGTTTTATGAAATGATGTGAAGGATTTCATGCTCACAATGCCAAAAAAGTGAACACCTTAGGTGAATTCATCAATCAAACCATCATATATGATAATCACTTATTTAAAAGGTGACAAGAAAAGCAATTTGGATTCCATTGGATAGTATAAGAAGAGGTCTAGATGGCACCACTTTCAATTATGTCAATGTAAGTTGTGTCTTTTTCTTTTGTATTTCATTTCATGCTTAATTTACATCATGCTTTATTCAAGTAATGCAACCAATTATTTTTTATTTATTGTCAATTTCCTTGTTTCTTAAGTTTTCTCTGAATTGTGTCTTTGTCTTTTCGTTAACAATAAGGTGGATCTTTTTTTTTGTCACATTATAGTTTTATGAAGTGTTGTGGATTGACATGTCATTAACATACCATAAAATCATCAATAATATGTCAACTTGAATAAAAAGACATATATACTAAAAAATATTGCAACAAATATACACCAAATATAATGTAAGGAACTTTTGAAGTTGAAAAATATGGATTTGACTTTTGTTTATGCCTTTACATAGATGCATTTTTGTTTATGGTTTTTTTTTGGGATGTTTTATATGTGATATATTAAAAAAAAATGAACACATAAATAAGTGTCTTGTTAAAAAACCCTTAACCTAAAAAAATTATGAAATTTTGAACATAACCTAAAATGGGCATTATTTTTAAATGTCGATGTCATAATCATCTTTAATGGATTTCAATTTTTTTTTCCCTTCTTAATATGTATGTTTTAAAAAGTCTAATTGGATTTTGTTAACATAATTCATGAAGTAACCGCCATATAATCCCCCTATTTAACCAATGGTATCATTGTAGACTACTTAAAAATACATATAACCAAATTATGGGTTTATATGGAGTGTTTTATTCTTAAAATGTGATCCACCTTATCTTACAACCACCCTTGTCATAATATTTTGATGTTGTTGTTTTAAAATAATTCTATTTAGAATTAGGGTGTAGGCATATGAGCTTCCATTAGATTCCTTTGTTATTCAAATAAAAACCTACCATTGACCATTAGCCAAACTTGGGGCATAGTAAAAAATTAATAATTGTTGATTATTTTTCATCTTCACATGTGATTGTTTCTTGATAATGAAACCTAAAAATAAAAAATAAAAAATGATAAAAGATGGGGGGGAAAAAAAACATGAAATCAACAAAAACAAATTGTGTCAAATTTCCCTTGAATTGTTTTTTGGGTTACAACCCCTACAAAGGAGTTTTTAAAAAAAAAAATCAAAGAAATTGCCCAAAATACAAGGTTTTGGAAGTGGATTTGTTATATTTAGAACATTTGTTCTTGCAAATTGTTAAACAATATCAAAAATTTAAAAACATTTTATTGTCTTACTTGTCATGTTGTCAAAATCTAACTAGATCTTCATGTGGATGGTTTGCTAGTGTGATGACACCACAAAAGTGAAAAGAAACCTTGCATGAAATGATGATAACTTGAAATTTGTACACAATACATGACTAGAATTACATAGAATTTACATGGGGTTTAATTAGGATAATCTATGGCATGTCAAATTGTGATGTTGTAATTGTATCTTTGAATAATATCTTCGAATAATTTCATGATTTCAATTATGTGAATTAAACTATTTAAATGTTATCTTTTTCATTAATTTTGATGATGTTCAAAAACCTATGATGCACATGTCTCAAAAGATAATTAAATTTCCAATTTATTATCCATATTATATCCACAAAATTTGTAGTGAAATTTATTGGTTTATTCCTTTGTGTTTCCCATGATGGTTGGTTTTTAAAAATATGACGTTTATAATTTGTGCAAGATATTGGCCCTTTGGTTTGATATCCAAGTAATATGCCATTGAATTTTGAATTTGATGTTTGATTATGCTGAATCATTTAGTTTTGGTGAATTTGTCCCATTGGTGGCTTGGAATTATAATTGTTTGAATCATTTAGTTTTGGTACCAAATCATGGAATTTTTACATGTCATTAGGATTACTTATATAACATGTGCTTCCTACATGCTTTTCATATATGAATTCATGTTTTGTCTCTTTTCCTCTTATCACCACAAAGTAGATTCAAGATGTCGAACAACATCAAGTTTTCTCCCTAAGATTTTTTTATTGGAAAAAATGACAAGAAACCT
>Ga0116229_10011642_pt1 | contig 12903 bp, 10 predicted proteins | sample S1TSphgellanicum_3_FD_87313 | JGI IMG/M metagenome (GOLD analysis project Ga0116229, IMG submission 87313) | Host-associated microbial communities from peat moss isolated from Minnesota, USA - S1T2_Fc - Sphagnum magellanicum MG | ecosystem: Host-associated > Plants > Peat moss > Unclassified...
AGTAGGATTGGGCATCTCCAAAATGGCTACTACTTTGGCCCAATGAGCCATAATACCATTTGGCAAAATTTTATGTCCAAGGTAGATTACTGAGGTGACAACAAACTCACACTTTTTAGGATGGATCTTCATATTGACTTTGTGGAGCCTCTTGAATAACTTTTCAAGATGAACCAAATTTTGCAGGAGTCCTTTGCTATGCACTAGGATGTCATCTATGTAATACTTTAGGAAATTTGCCCTTTGGAGAACCTGGTCCATGACTCGTTGAAAGAAGACAGGTGCATTCTTCAATCCAAAAGGCATCACAAGCCATTCCCATAACTTGTTGCTTCCATGGAATGTTGTTTTATTGCGATCCTTTGCAACGAACACAATTTGGTTGAAACCTTGCCTCAAATCCACAATTATGAAGATGTTTGAATCTCCAATGTTATCAAACAATTCTTCAAGGATGGGCATGGGGTACCTATCGTGAGGTGTAACTAGGTTCAAAGGCCTATAATCCTCACACATTTTTTTTTCAGTCCATAATCCAGCTAAATATTCTTTGTTGGCATTACTGTAGCGGTTGCAAAATCAGAACTTGATGGTTGAATGAGACCAGCCTCATGGAGCTCTTTGCATCTTTCATCTACTAGTTCCCACTCATGCTTGCTCAACCTATGCCTCCTTCGATAGACGGGTGTCTCATTTGTAAAGTCTATAAAAAACTGCATGGTCTTACACTTACCTAGGTCTTTCATTGAGAATGTGAACACATTCTCATATTTAATTAGCAAGTCTGTGACCTTGTTTCTCTCCTTCTTGGTGAGCTGGTTCCCCATAACAAAAGGGTAGTTGGAAACACATGGAATGGACTTGGAAAGTGTGTTTGAAGAACTTGGTGTATTGGGTTCTCCACTATCCAATTGCGCATATTCGTAAAAGGTTATAATTTTTTCTCCAGAAATTGATGTACCTCCAGGTATATTAAACACAACTTGAGTCAAATTACATGGTACCTCCTCCCCCCCAACACTAAGAGTGAAATGTAGAGTGTTGAAGATAGGCAAGTGTACTTGGTCGGGGTACCATGTGGTTGCATCGCCAGAACTACAAGCTAATTGAATTAGTGTTGGTGTTGTGTACATTTGAAAGAGTACACAAGTTACCAACAACCATGTAAAGGAGTTCAGGTCCATGCCTTTCCCCAGTAGAGCGTTATGTTTTAATGTAGTCACCTTAGTGTGACTAGTAGTGCCAGCTTGGAACCCCATAGCCTTTTCTTTTTTTTCTGGGCTTGGTTCATCTCAAGTGGCTGAAGCATGACGATACACCAGGCTTGGTCCATCTCCTTGAAAGGCATGTGCTCCTGGGAAGGAGACAAAGGTGGGCCAAACACCTTTTGGTTTTCCTATTGTGTTCATAGGAAACCAAGGAGGTTTCTTTTGCCTTGTAATTGGTTGGCAAAAACTTTGATCATCCAATATGTGAAAAACCTGTAGGTTGGGGTCTCTGATGGTGTATTTCAGAACTAGCAGTAGATTTGAGAGTGGTGCCAAGTTGGTCCACTAGTTGCGTAGCTGGTGTGCATAGGAACCACATTGTGCCGCATCAAGTAGGAGCGGCTCTCCAAGGTAATGCTTGACCAATGTGTAGTGCTCCTGGACTTTCTTCTTCTGATCAAGCTGAGAAGGGGTGTTCTCAATTACATAACCAAATGTAAGAGAAATGGATTGAGCCCAGGTGATCAATCGTACCATGTCCATGAAAAGATTAAATCTTGTGTCATTGAAGCCTTTTCCAAATCTAGCTGTTAAAAATTCTTGACACTCTCAACCTAAAATGATGAGGTTGATGGGGCCAAGTAATTCCATATGCTTATTCTGAATTAGTTGTATGTTAGAGGGCAAAAATGTGAAACTACCTGACGCGCTCCCAAGTCCCTAGTTAGACCCAAAACGGGTCTAAGTTACTTTCATAGTAGAATTGTGAAGAACTTGGGGCACGCTTCCAACTCTCAACACTAGAAGGGGTAGAGGGGTGTGCTGAAGCTCCGGGATGGGACTAGGAAGAGTGACAAGCTATTCACTTACTCGAACTTGCATCAAACCAACTAACAAGTTGGTTAATTCACTTTTTAGAGCACCCTTGGTGCTAAGACAAGCCACGGGCGACTTTGGACTCACTTGACTCACCACGGCCTGGATTCGGGGGAAGCCACCACCTTCCTCTATATAGTATACTCTATGCCTCTCCGCAACACCTGCATCCGAATGGCTTTTTGTCCTGGGACTCCCAAGGAGGAATCCCTAAACTGTCCCGATTTGGACTCCCAGGATTTTGCACAATCATAACTCTTTGGTTAGACCTCTGATTGGGATGAGGTCCGAAGAAAAGTTGTAGCTTTCCTCGAGGGCTTTCCAACGATGTGTTGCACTCCACTTGCATGCACCGGGGTCTGGTCGATTCTCGACTTTTAGTGGTCGGGAGTCAAATTGCCAGTTTGACTCTTGACCCTTTTTTTTTGCCACAACTTGTGCTGCAGATGTCCAAATGGCCCATGCGAGGCCATTTTCGATCTCTACACTTCAATAGCTTTTCCATTATATAAAGAACGCCCCAATGCAAGGTGTTTTGACCCCTGTAATCGAACTCTGAAGTTTTGGGAGTCCTAGAGGACTCCCAAGTCCCAATTTCGGGAGTGTGAGTTTCATCCTCACACTCCTTCTAAATAGGGTTGCGACATTAGCCTTCCATGTGGTGGTTGTAAACTGTTGTGGAAATCTTGTTGTGAACTCTCTCATTTTCGATGTCGCCACTTGCCTTGCAATAGGATCAATGTCTACGTAGAAATACCTTCGAACCACCATCCCTAACTATAGTAGGGCTTCGAAACCTGTACCAATACCACCAAAGAGCTCTAGTAATGTAATTCCTTCTTTAGGTGGTGTCAAGGTGATTAGTTGACGAAGTAATGGCTTAATTGGTTCGCCATGGCTCTCCATGCTCTCAAAATTAGATAAAGCTTTGACCAAGGGCTTGTGGGCTACTTTGAACATGTGTAAAACCTCTGGTCCATGTTGAATGTCAGTAGGAACCACCCTCAAGCTTTCAGTAGCTCGAGCGTAAGCTATCTCCTCCTCATCTCCCTTTATCCACTCATGGCTAGCTTGTTGGATGTAAAAAATGGTGTGTGCTTCCTTGAGCATACAATGGTGAGCCATAGGACTATGGTTCCCATGTAAATCAAGGAGTATGTATTTCAAGTGGTGGCCATTAGTCTCTTAATCCACTCGGTAGTACGCATGTTCGAACCTGTTGTCAATTGTGAAACTTGGTGGAAAAAGGGCTTTTTGCCCAATGAGCACATCATAACTGGTGGCATTGGTGACTAAACATCTGACTTGTAAGCAAAGCTCCTGATCTGTACTTTCATTAAAATTAAGTGCAATCAAATCCGAGCTTTCCCCAAATACCTCCTCTACGCTCCCACTAGCGGTGCGAATCTGTCACATAGATTTCCGTAATTTGGAGTTGAGCATGCCCATCTTCTTGGCGAATTGAACTCCAAGAATCATTGGTTGGGCACCTGTGTCAAGAAGTACCATTCTAGGTGTATGTCCTCCCATTTGGAGTACTGACCCAATATTGTCGACAATGGCAACTTTGGTGGCGATGGAAGTTTTCTCACTAGGCACCATCTTTGAAATGAGTGAGAGACTTTGTGGAGAGAATGACTATCCATAACACCTTTGTGGAGTAATAAATTCACAAGTAAGGTGTTTTTAACTCCCTTTTGATATGTGAATGTAAAATCAGAGGTAAGAGAGCCCACTAGTTTAGCCATGCTAGAACTAGTGACCAAATTATGAACGCCATCTGCAACACGTGAGCCAATCGAATGTTTCTCCAAGGTGTTAGATGGGACCTTTGTAGCATGTGGAACAGGGATTGGTAGAGAACTTAATGTAATGTTCAGGGTATCCTTTAGTACTACAATTATGTCCCTAGTGCTGAGCTTCAAATCTTGAAAACTAGACAATGGTGTACTCATAAGCTTTTGTGCCACTTCATGCATTTGAAGTTGGCATTCCATAAGTTGATCAGTGGAAAATTGTGTGTTTTCATGATGTACATGTACTCCTAAGACACGGGAATTTGATGCCTAATAGCTTGTGGTGTAGTACTCTCCTCCCCCCTTGCCAACAAGGTGTGTTCTTCTTTCGTGTTGAAAGGATGAAAAGATTGTGGCATGGTTACTCGAGCTCTTCTAGCTCTGGTAATAGGACTTGAACTAGATGCGAGTCCATCAATCTAAATTACTTGACTAGTGGCAAAAACTTTGGGTGCCATGCTAACCTCTTGTGCCGCAACATAGGAAGGGCAAAAAAAAGTAATAAATTTTGGAGTGAGACTAGAATTGTGTGAAGTGGAAAGAACATACTCCTTAACCATGGCATCATGTGGGAGGCCATAAAACGACCTCAGAGGTCCCTCCTCCTGCGATCCTGAACCTTGTACAGGTTGGGCATGACTAGCTAGTTGGGAGGATTACCTTTTAGATTAGCAAGTTGGGCCCTCAATAATTCGAGTTCATTTTGTAGAGTTTGAAATTGAATTTCATGGGCTTGAAGCACCTCCCTCTTGTCAACATTCTACTCTTTCTTCTTAGCATTCTTATTGGAATTACCCTTGGTGGGCAAAGCCTAAGTGGATGGCTAAGGTGCCTTGTCTTTTGGTTGAGGGACAATAGAAGATGCTGGTAGATTTTGCCATGGTAATCGGAGTTGCTTCTGTTTCGGAAACTTTGCAAAACAGACAGATTCCTAATGTCCTTTTTTCCCACAATAATCACAAAAGAGATCCTCAGAAGGAATGTTGCACTCACTAGCTTTGTGGGCAGGATTGCCATAATAGTTGCAAGAAGGTAGGATGGGTGTAGCCAAATGCACTGCTTTAGCCCTTGAAAAAGAATGTGATGAGCTAGTTGGCGCAGTTGGTGTAGGCTGAGGCCTAGAACGTGATGGCGGTTTCATAGTATTGGCCTCATAGTGTGCATGAGCTAGTTTCAGCTTTTCGAAAATGCTATACACATCCAACAAAGTGTACGAGTCTTCAAATTCTGCAAAAACCCGTTGCAAAACCTACGCATTGAGTGTTGGAGTACCTTCCAACGAACGAAGATACCGGTGGGTAGCCTCTAGGTCTGTGATGCTCTGGGTATCCTCTTTGGGTTTGAGAAGCCTCCTGTAGAACATTTTGAGGGTTTCATCCTTTTGCCGAGAGAAAAGGGCGAGCTGCAAATTTTTTTCAAAACTTTCAATTGGAAATTCCAGCTTAAGAACTTGAAAGAATTCCCCCACTAGATTAGCAAAAGCTGGCGCATCAGTGGTGGGAAGAATGTTTGTGATAGCAACAATGAGTTATTGAGGAGAAAAATTTACTGAGGTAGGTATTGGGTTTGGATTATTTGGCATAGTCCCGTGATGTGCAATTGCAGCTTACAATGCAGTTTGAGAGGCAGTGGCGATGGTTGTGGCATAAGTTGGATTAGGAATCTAGATGATGCCCAAAATCCTTGCAGAATGTTGTTCGTATACATCCAATGCTTCATAGTGCACATAACTGCCAATTGTTTAAATGTAAACGCCTCAATGTAATTAGCGCCATACTTGAGCTCCAATTCACAAACCATAGTTGAGAAAGTTACCTTGAATTCCCTCAAAGAAATGGTATTTGGCCTTCCACTAAACTTCTCAATTCTTCTAGAGGAACTACTGACCTCCATGGTGTATATGGGTGTAAAGGTTATGGCTTGGAGCAGAATATACGATGATGGTGTGAAAGCATGTGCAACAGCAGGTGTACCCCATTGATTAACCCCTCCAAATGGACTTTGATGTATCGTTGATGTAGTGTAACCTGAACCTAAATTCCTAGTAGGAGTTGTACTGGATGATGGTGGTGCTGTAGATGCTTAATGGTATCGTTGTGAAAATTGTGAGCTTAAAAAAACGGCTCAAAGGATTGTGTGTTGCTTCGTAACTAATATTTGGGCTCTGATTGAACGGTAGTGCTCTCATCACTTGAGGACATGGTGTTGTCCCATGCCCCAAAATTTTGTGATAATACACAGCAGTCGTTACAAAATTCTAACACAACATACGGTTTGAAGAATATAGTGCATCTTTGGGAATGACCTGTGATAGACAGACGTCGCACGGAGGTCAAACGAATGTCCAATGAAGGTCGGACAAAGGTCAAACGGAAGTCAAATAGACATCGAATGAAAAGGCAGGACGACAAAACGGTAAGATGTAGGATGATAGAATGTAGGATGATAGGGCATAGAACGTCATGTGGGCAGGACGACAAGGCGAAGTACGTCAGGACGCAAGACAAAAGTCGGACGGATGTCGGACGAAAGTCCAACAAGAGTTCGACAAATGTCGAACGGACCAAAGTTGGCCACCACTGTTGCGATGGCGGCGTTGTTGCTAGTAATGCTGCAACAATGGCTATGGTGCTATAGTTCGCAACATTGCAATAATGATGGCATTGCAATGATGGCACTGCGACACTGTTATAGTTCACAACACTACAATAATGATGGTGTTGCGACGTTGCAGCACTATTGCAACTTGCAACATTGTAGCAACAATGGCACTGCGACACTGTTGCAACGATGGCGGGCGTTGTCGCCTAAAATTTTACTTTTTTTTGTTTATTGTTTTAAGTTGACAACCACCACAAGAAGGCGCGTTTTTACACGTGAAATAGAGAGAACGAAAAAGAAAAGAAGGGGAGCTTTGAAAGCTGTCAAAGATCCTGACTCTATTGGTTGGCAGGAATGTAACAACGCAAGCTCCCTTTGGTAGCAACAACAACATCAGTAGCAACACTAGGAGCAAAAATTCTAGAATTCAAAGGCAAAATAAATTTGTCGCTTTCAACATTAAGTAACAAATAGTAGAGTTTTTCTAAAATTAAATGCAAATAAATAGTTGAATTGCAAAAAAAAAGAAAGATGTAATGTATGTAAACGGTGGCCGTGCAATGGTCGTCGTGAGCATTTAGAAATCCTATCTGATTATGGAGGAAACTCTTTTGACAAAGGAATTTTTAAAAAATTAAAGAGAAAAGAAGGGCTTGGCCTTTTATACAACTACCAACAAACTGAAACCCTAAGTACCTAATAACGTATAATCACTTAAGACTGTAAAAGCACATGGGCATGCCCGTAATTGGCCATCTTGTATGAGGCCATATACGTGCATGACAATTGATTGAAAGATAGGAAATAACAAATTTGTAATCTAGAATAAATTTCTAATGACAAAAATCACTTTAAATTCAATAGCTTTTATTACATTGATTTAAAAATTGGGAAATGATCATTGTAGACATGAAAACTTTCCAATGATACCAAAAGCACAATGAGGGACCTTAGGGTTCAAAAGGTGCAATCACAAACAAAATAAACACCTATCTTAAATGTATAGATTGAAAATGTATGCACTTGAATAACTTTTTTTATCTAGCACATATTCATTCCAATGAAAGATATTTATATCTAAGATAACATGACCCCCCAAAAAAAGAAAAAGTTGTTTGAATAAATTTAGTTGGAATTGGATGTACTAAGAAATTAATCTTCACCTTTTGGGCAATTGCCTCTTGTATTTTGATCAAATACTCGATGATTGACTATTTATTAACTATAATATTTCATTATACAATAACATGCATTCTCATTCTCTTTATGCATCGTTAATTGATAATGTCATGTTTGCTCCATGAGACACAAAAAAAAAGTGTGAAAATTTCTTATCTATTTATCTTGTGCGTAAAATCATACTAGAAATAAAGTTTTAAACATTATAGTCTAATGATGAAAGAGACTTTACTTCTCATATGTTTTAACTTTGAATACAATTCACCAAACATGAGGATTCAACAAGGAATTAACTATGTAGTAAAGCTTTGAACAAAATCTCCCTAACAAAAATCATGGAAATCAATATTAATAAAAATTTCCAAAGACGGCCCCATTATATATGCAAAATTATGGGCACATTCTTGAATTGTAAAGAATTTATAGATATGTATTAGGTTTTGATGATTTGTAGATGAGGGGTAGATAGTTTCATTCGCATTTAGATAGTGAAAATGAAGTTATGTTTAGAGAGAAGTTAAGTTTAGAAATAGAAATGCAATGAATCAAGATTGAGTGGGGATTGAAAGATGAAGTTTTGGATTTGAGGTTTTGTGAGAGATTTCATGAGTCATTAAAGAGTAGAAATGTTATTGGTTCATTAGTCATTTTTTTCCAAATTGTGAAAGTGAAGTTATGTTTAAAGATATAATTAAGTTTAGAGAGAAGAATGCAATTCAAAAAATAAAATTGCAAGGAATAAAAATGAGTGGGTGTGAAAGTCCTACTTAATAAATCATCAAGGTGATATCAAGTAATCATATTTTGATAGTTTAATCCAATCCACCTTTCATTTTTTAATGTTTTTATGTAGGCAACATTGTTGTAAATGAGGAAGGAGGTATATTGTAAATTATATTTTGAAATATTGACATCAATTGAGTTATGGTTTCATGAAATGTGTGAATGCAATGCACTAGTGTCTAGTTTGAGAGATTTTGATTACACTATATCATTTTGAAGTCTTGAAGTTGGTTAATGGGAAAAAAATGAAAATAAGAAAATGTGAAAAGAATGGAAATAAGAAAACGCGAAAAAATGAAAAAAAAGAAAAAAAAGAAGAAATAAACGATAATTAAAAAAAGAAAATGTGAAAAGAATGAAAGTAAGATGAACGAAAAAAGTTTGCTTTAAAAAAACGTTGTTTGATAATTGACCTAGGCACGATATTGGCCAATTCTCAGGAGGGTCTTGCAAAAATCGATCATTATGCATATCAGCTGATTTTTACATGTAAAAAACACAAATAAATTGATACCTTTATTGGTTGATTATTTCAACAAGTTGATACCAAGTGAGTTCTAAAAAAATTGAAAAATCTTAATATTTGATACCTTATGTGTAACTGAAAAAATTGACCTGTAGATATTGCAAAAAAATCAAGAACCAACCAACACTGATATAAACCATCTACTTAGCTAAAACTTGCCTATTTTCCTACCTATCTGCCGATATATGAGACCTATTTCCTACAGAATTGGTTACCAAGATGAAATCAAATATTAACTCAGTTGAGGTTCATCCACAACTGAGTAATAATGGACATCTAGTGGATGGTGCACTGGTGGGTGCTGGTTCACTGTGGCCCTCTGACCCAACACTTGAATACATTCCCATGGATGGGGGGAGTTCTCTGTTATAGTGTCATCAAATAATTACGTGTATGAATATTTCCTTTCCTTTAAACCACTTGCGTGGGTGGGCATCTTACCCAACACTTAAGTACGTTCGCATGGACGTAGTAGTGTCATTGAATAAAAAATAAATAAATGTGTATAAATTATTCTTTGTAACACATTTTACTGCCATGACATTGATGTGTTGTCATAAAAAAATATGGTCCCTGAAAAGTTCTTAACTGGTCTAGCGGTTGAGGGAGGGACATTGCAATTCCGATTGCAGAAGTGGAATATCTCATGGATTTCAAACAAGGCATTACAAACACGCTGGCCCTGCCAATAGAGAAGATGCTGTACATCGACCTACTGTGTCCACACTCTGAACAACAAAACAATCTGTTCTGATCTAAATAGTCTAAACACTTTCACCCAAGAAACCAGTTCTAATAAGGTAAAACTTCCAAAAGTTGGATCCAATGCAATAGTCCCTGTTCCTGTGGGGTCTGGGCTCAACAAATGGGGATTTGGTGTCCTCATTTTGCGTGAGACACCCCAACTTTTTTTTTGGGGATATTTTTTTGGTCCCTTGTCTGCCCTAAGAAAACCTGTTTCATGGACAGCCTCGAGGAGAAATTTTAGAGGGGTGGAAGTTACTCTCCAAGCTGTCAAAGGAACTTTCTACTTGGAAGTTACCCTTCTGGGCTGTCATTTAAAAAATAAATAAATTTAAAAGCATTAAAAAAAAATTGCTATGCTTTTATGTAGGGGAAGGGTCTAGGTTTTAGACCCTTTCAAGTTTTTGACTCTCCTCTCGGTCTACCGCTCTCAGGAGTTCTCAAATCTAAAAGGGTCTCAAAATAGTCCCTTCCCCTACAGTAGATGGAGTAATAAATCACCCACCATGAATAGTTTTGGACTTATTTTTCAGTGTCTAAGATGGGTGCTCCCCCCTTGCCTGGTGTTCTCTTTACAGTGGATTTTGCATTTGTGTCTCAAAAAAAATTCTTGACTCAATGCTGCTCCTGTGCCTGGTGGCGTTAAAAACATGTTGGAAAACAAAAAAAAAGTGAAAGAACCCCCAAGCCCCCCCCCCCCCCCCCCATTTGTGAAGCCCCTTGCTTGGGTTTCCTAACTCCACTCTTTAAAAATACATGAGGCAATATATTCAATTCTCACAAAATTATAGAGTTATTTGAAAAGTTATGTGATTAGGGGGCAAGAATGGCCAGTTTTGGCATAATAGGGCATCAAATGTGTAACTGGGAATGAAAATTTTACAAATCAAAATAACTGGGACCCAAACTAGTTTTTCCATCAATTTTGGTGGTAAACTGAGTGTGACTTTAGACGAGGGTCCAAGGTCCAAGGACCAATGAATTCAAGCAATCTTATTGGTCAAAAGCTTTAAATTGATCCCAAGACCTTTAGACAAGGGTCCAAGACCAAACAATGGCAAATTGAGGCTAAACCTACATGGCACCTGTTTTGGAGGGAAATTCAATTGGTTCGGACCAAAAACCAGTGCTAAAACGAGAGCTCCTGATTTCGAGAACCAAGAATCAGGCTAGGGACCAAGGTACAATCCAACTCAAGGATTCAATTTGCTTCAAATCAGTGCAAATTGGTTCGTGGGAGATTGGATCTTGGACCCTAGTCTAAAGTGGGCCTGAGTTTCATCTGTCGTTCCTTGTTCCTTTTCCTAAGCGTCTCCATTGCTGCTACATATATTTTCACTGCTCCTACCTGTACAACTACTATAATTACTCTCGAACCTTGTCATACTGAGATTTAATAAAATTTTCTTACTTTACAGATAACTTTAATACATATTCCAAAATTTCCATGTGCTGACAAAAAGAATCTCACAGACATACCCCCCAGGAAGGGACTCCACGTAAAGACCTCACGAAAGGACTCCACTTAAGGACCCGCCGAAAGAACCCCCCAACACGCGATGGCGGCGTTGTGCAGACTCCTCAGCTGCTGCGGTTGCCTCGTGTGGTTTCTTCCCGTCCGTTGCTCACGCACCGATTTCCTGCTCCCGCACCGAACTTCCGCTCGCTCGCAGACTCGCTGCATTTATAGTCGCAGGCATCGCGTGGCAGTCTGTTTCTATTATTATTATTATTATTATTTTCTAAAATCATTCGCATCGCGATCATTCAAACCATCACTCATTTTGATATCTTGCTCGCACACTCCTGAGTCGTCTCATCAATTGATTGTGCAGCAGCTGGATAGATCCATCATCGCTTTTTGAGGACGTAAGTCTTGACTTAAATGAATGCAAAGGCACCAATTCTGCATCCTTATTTTCTTTTTTTTCAAACATGGATGGGGGGTGTGGCGCATGAATGAATTCTGCAGTTCAAAAGAGTTTCTCTTTCTTTTTTTCTCTCTCTCTCTCCGTTGTCTCCTGTCTCTGTCTCCATTAATAGATAAAGCGCCTCTATGTATGTTTGTGTGTGTTGTAAGTACTTACAGGGAATGAGGAAATGCATGTGCGGCTGGCCGAGTCCAGATTTCGCGACTTTTGCGTTCGGCTGTTTTTATGAGATGGGTTGACGCATTGTTGGGGGCAGAATTTTGTCATTTGTGTGCTTATTTTTGGACTGATCCGTTATGAGAGGAGAAAGGCTTCTACTGGGTTGTAAGTAGTTTTTAGCAAATACAAGAAAAAAAAAAGGGAGGCCCCTTCACTCCATGAGGAAATTCTCTTCCTAAAATTGGGCTTGCCACTATTTTTGACCTGGACTAATAGCCCTTCCTAAGAACATCCTACCTATTCAGGGAAGATGGGTTGCTGAAGAGAGAGAGAATAGTGGCCCATGGGATGTGCTGAAAATTGAACCCACGATTCCTGATTTCAATCACTGCTTTTTCTTTTTTTTAAACTTCTAAAAGAATGAATGAAAAAATGGTATTGAGTAAGAGAGGCTAAACCCATTCAGTAAAAACCTACAACATTAATTGATTGATTTATGATTTGGATCATTGCTTTTCGTGATCATTGCTTTTCTACTATGAAGAAAGAAGTGGGCATTGATTGAATAGGAAAGGCTACGTCCATTCTGCCAAAACAAAAACAAAAACAAAAAACCTATGACATTTATTAATCAAGAAGGGCTCCATCCATTCTGCAAAAATGGCAGGATAGACGGACTCAACAGGCGGCGGCCCCTTTTGATGCAATCAATCATTTGCCTTACAAGGACAAAAACACAGACAGTAGCCTCTCTAGTCAGACGCGGTTGCAAAAATGTCCTTCAAAACTCTAGTGTAATATGTATTATACTATTATGTGTATGTGACGGACGCATACTCAATTGCGTTTTGCTGCCTGCAACAGAATCTCTGCCTAAAGATAGAGACAAGAATTCACACCCGTGTGATTGTGTGTGTGTGTGTGTGTGTGTTTATGATGATGGTAATCATCAGGTGACTGACATATCTCTTGTACCTGTCGAGGTTTTATTCAGGACTTCGCGCATCAAGCGCTTTTTTTTTTTTTTTTTTTTTTTTTTTTGGTTTTTTTTTTTTTTTTTTTATATTTTTTTTTATTGTTTTGTGTGGGGTCCTTTCTTA
>Ga0116229_10011645_pt1 | contig 12902 bp, 14 predicted proteins | sample S1TSphgellanicum_3_FD_87313 | JGI IMG/M metagenome (GOLD analysis project Ga0116229, IMG submission 87313) | Host-associated microbial communities from peat moss isolated from Minnesota, USA - S1T2_Fc - Sphagnum magellanicum MG | ecosystem: Host-associated > Plants > Peat moss > Unclassified...
AATACAAAGGATTCACAATTCCAAAAGGCTGGAGGGTAAGTTGATGAGGCTTCAACAAGCTACTACTTGTTTATGTTTAAAACCATTCAATCCTTACAAATTTTTGTTGTGATAAAAACCATGGCATTTGTAGATACTCACACACTATGCAAATTTTCTCAATGTCTTGGAAGTCATTTTTAGGCAGTTGACATATCCTTAACATGACTAAAGTTGTTGTGATATCTTTTGTGCTGAAAACATGCATCCCTCCTTTTTTCGTTTTTTTTGGTGTTGCATAGGTATTTTGGCACGTTGGGCGCTCACATTTCTCACCACAATTTTTTCCAAATCCAGAGAGATTTGATCCAGATCGGTTTGAAGGACTAGGGCCACCACCGTTCACTTACATACCGTTTGGAGGTGGACCACGGATATGTCTTGGCATGGAGTTTGCACGCACTGAAATGGTTGTGTTCTTGCACTACTTGGTGCTCAATTATGAATGGTCAATGGTTGATCCCAATGAGACACTCATTCGGAATCCACTTCCTATGTTCCAGAAAGGGCTTCAACTCAAAATTCATAAGAAAGAGCCCTTGGAATTTCTGTAGTAGTACTACTGGACCACAGTAGCAGACTATGGGTCAAGAATGGAAAATTTAGGTCATGTTGAGTTGAATGCAAATAACCACACTTCAGGTATGTGTGGCTGGCAGCAATGTGAATTGTGTGTAGCAAAATAGTATGCTACTAGACTTCATGAAGACAACTATATATGTTGTGTGCTTGTTCAGCCTCAGAACTTGGCAGAATTTGAATTGAAGTGTAGAATGTTGCAACCTGAACATGCCCGTGATCAGATTGAATTTTTTTTTGGGTGTTGTGGACTTCTATGGAAATAAATTACGTGTGAGACATTATTGGGTCTCACAAAAAAACTCTGTGCTAAAGATTTCTCCCATGTATCCAAGCTAGTCACGAATCTGAATACAATTGGGAACTTTTCCAACTCTGTTGATCTAATCCTAAAATTCACTACTTAATAATGGGCTTAAGATTTTCTCAACACCCATATTGGCAGTTGTACATGGTGACAAGTAAACTTCCCTATCTTATCTTCTTTTTATACATCATCTCAGAATCTACAAACTCTTTTAGCTGGACATATATAACTCATGAATACACAAAAGTGTAGATTATCTTAAGGTGGGTTCCACAAATGATTTTCTTAAATCAACAGACATGATTGGATAACCACCCTCACCTCCCAAGTAGTCGTTGTCAAAATACCCAGGTGAGATGGCGCAGGTGGCAAGACTTGCTGCTTTACTGCGTGGATCACTTGCATTCATGCTCATCCCAGTCTCGAGTTTAATGGCTTCCAAGATTCCTTGGAAGACATCACACATAGCCGGCCGGTGGAAACTTGATGGCTCCACACATGAGATTGCAAGTTCAGCAAACTTCCACATTGATTCCGAACTGTAGAACTGACCCAAGGCTGGGTCAACAATTGATTCGATGTCGCCTCTTTGTAATAGCCCCCTTGCCTAATTTTTACATCACATAACAAAAATCCCATTTTCATGGCAGCTGGTGTCAGTACTAGTACATTATGGTTCACAAAATATGGTTTTCAAGTACTATTTGAATGTGAATTCTTCAACACTCAGCCAAGCAGTAATTCAAGTACCCAAGCATTTTCTTTTTGTGAATTTCTGAAGTCTTGCTCCTCTTCCTGATCTCATGAGCTAAAAGTTTATGTGTTTGCCAATGGGAGGAAGGAGTGTTATACAAAAAAGCCTTACCCAAGTGACGATACTGAAGTCTATCTGTTTTGGTGAGATTGGTTCACGTCCTGAGATGAGCTCAAGAAGAACTACTCCAAAGCTGTAAACATCACTCTTCATTGTCAGCTGCTGCAATTGATAATACCTGTGCACACACAGACACATAACCATCAATTCTGGGTGCAATCTGCCTTAAAACCCAGCAGCAGCCCACTGGTTGTTGTGATGATGTTCTTCATCTTCTTGGAAACATTTCTTGGCTATGGAAGTCAAGGAAGTACAAAACTTGTGAGATGGATAGTACTTCTTCTACTACATCAATGGACTTTTGGAGACCACAAGTCATGCACTTAGAGCTCAGAGAAGCTAGTAAGACTTGGGGTTATGCTGGCTGCTCAGATATGCAAAGAAAAAAAACCTATTGGAGAATTTCTATCGGTAACAGTAGGAAAAGAAAAACCCAAGTGGGAAAGTGTTTAGAAAAAAGGAACTAGGTGTACTTACTCAGGGTCAAGATAGCCTATGGTTCCTTGGATGGTGCTTGAAATATGTGTGAACTCATCTGACGTGAGTTTCGAGAGTCCAAAGTCGGATACTTTGGCCACCATCTTGTTAGTGAGGAGGATGTTACTGCTTTTCACATCCCTGTGGATAATTCCTGGACTGCAACCAGTGTGCAAATACTCCAGTCCTGAAGAGTTACCCCACACGCACAAAATTGACCCACTGTTGAAAGTCTGGCAATAGCAGCTCAAGATCAACAACAGAGCACAAAGTAGTATGTAGTCAAGATTTTGTTATCTCTCAGATCAAGTCTGTTCTCAGGTTAAGATGTTTCCTTGAAGCCATACTAGTTCTTGGAATATGAATAGTGACCAAACCAACTCAATTATCATATTCATTGAACACTTTTTTTTTAATCAAGTTCTCCTCAACTTGAAATTGCGAAGCAAAGAAATTGCTTGCTTTCTCCATCCAGTGGCAAAAATTCAAACCAATTCTTTTTTTTGAGCACCTTTTGCAGCATCATGGGCAATATTGAGGCGGGTCATCCAGTCGAGTGGATCTGAAACTGCTGATGGTCCTGAACAAAAGACCCAAAAAAGAAGCTTTGTTTTAAAGTGTTTGATCTGCAAAAAGTGGTGAAAAGCAATAATATCATTGTAACATCATGGTGTACATATAAAGGAAAAGCTCATGACGATTTAATTGACTGTAAGAAGTTTTTTCTACCGTGGAGGCAGTCATGAAGTGATCCATTCGGCATATATTCGTATACAAGGATTCGATCTTTTGCATGCTGGCAGTACCCAATCATAGCCACCAAGTTCCGATGATGCACTCGTGACAACAAAGTCACCTGCACCCATTGACCCACCCAAATGTTCCAACAAGTCTAAAAACATATGGTTCATTGGAGGCACACAACATAATAGATCCTCATTTTACTCAAGAAAATTTCCTTCCAAAGTAATGGGTTTTCTTTCTAGCAAATAGATCTTCCATTTCTATCATGGATTGAGGGAGGAGTTGTCCCAATTGTGGAGGCAATCATTCATGTCCTTTAGAGATTTAAGACATATTATTGGCTGACCTCATTTGTGAACTCTCGGGCTCCTTGGCGGGAATCACCAGCCAAAACTTTGACTGCAATTTCTTGATTCTCTTTAGTCTTCCCATAATAGACAGGGCCAAATCCTCCCTCTCCAATCTTCGTGGTGAAATTTTTAGTGGCTGCTTTCAGTTCAGGTAATTGAAAGTAGCGGGCTTGATCAAAGGAAGTTTCAGCTGGAGCTGGCAAGGTACTCTGTTCTTCATGCATTGACTCCACAGCCTCTGACGTTGCATCAGTCACCGATGACATTACCCCAATCAAACCTGATTTTTTTTTTGGGCCCAAAGCAGTTAGTCACAATCTGCCTGGCATCTAATCCATAAACTAAAGATTGTTTTCAAGGCATTATAAAAAAAACCAGAACTTGAAATGTCTTTGGGATTTTTTCTTCAAGTTTATGAACACTTCAAACATCAACAATAATGTTTGAAGTGCTGCGAGAGTGGCACTATGATCATGAATTCCATCACTTATGATCTGAATTTCAATAACAGGGAGAAAAAAGAGTTTAAGACTTGGCTCCACCCACTTATTTTTGTGCTGCCGCCTTTTGGTAGTTGCTGGATATGTCGGCAATAGAAGCATGTTCCTACAGCTCCAAGTACCAAGAATAAAGCAAGCACACCGCCTACCACTCCTGCTACCACTGCTACAACATTTGTGTGTGACTTTGGCAAATTTGTCATGCAGCTTGTGTTTGTACACAAAAATGGGTTGTCATAAAACCTGTTGAAATTGAAGAAGGCCAGCAAACAGCCATGAAAATGTTTTTAGAATTCATGAAGCTGATGGATCATCGAATTCTTTCAAAACCATTGAAAAGCATAGTTACATATAAAACTAAATGGTGTCAACAAAATGCAATACAAATATGAAGGTGCAGTATTTTTTTCTAGATTTGTAACATTTAGAGCTTGGAGAAGCAGCTGACAATGTGATTCATATGCATCAAAATTAGGAAGTTTGAGACCTATTAATTCTTGAGTGGTTTGGAAACATTTGGTGATTGAGTTTCTAGGAACTTGGGAAGACCAAGAGTGCCTAAACCCTAAACCCTAGAATTTAAGGCATCTCTCTCTCTCTCTCTGTGCAAGGTAATTTCACAAAATCCAAATATGGGTTGATATATAAATTTCTTTGACACTTAATATCTTTTGTACTGCCTAGCTAGTGAGTTCCAATATTATGGTGGCAAAACCATCCAATTAGGGTTGAGTTTTTGTAGTTGGAAAGTTAACCTGGTTTGCAAGCCAGCTCTGTTGAGTAGACTTTGTGGCACCGATCCTGTCAGATTGTTGTTATCCACCCATCTGCAGCTCCCAAGCATCAGCAACAGAGTCCTTGATTTCAATTCCCATGATCCCACTTAGCAAGAATAAAAGGGACCTTCAAGCAAGTATTAAACACCCAAATTATTTGATCTAAACAAGTCCTAGTACAATTTCAAAACTTCTGCAAATTAGATCTCAACATTCTCCACCCCAGTTGGTGATACCTATTTGCATTTGAACATCAAAAGAGTTCATTCCCAAATTCACAGTTCCATTCGAGACAGAAAAAAATTCAAAGTCTCAAAGTGAATAATCATTCACAAGAAACATATAAGTTCTCTGAAACAGATTGTATAAAACTTACAGTACAGTCAGACTAGGAAGATTTGCAAGCCACTGAGGAAAATCCCCGCTCAAATCATTGTCTTCTAGGTTCCTGTGCAGAAAAGAAAGCCTTTTGAAAAATCACCAAATTTTGTTCCTAAAGACAAATTTAGCAACCGACTCTGAAACAGGGATTATACCCAAAGAAGGACATCAACAGTAAGTACAATATATATATATATATATAGGAGCATATAGCAAGTGCTGAATTCATTTAGAGCCCATGCATAATATTGTACATTCATGAAAAGTTGTGGGCTCATGGGTATTGCACTAGCTATTGAAGGATTCATTTTTTTTTCTAAAGAGTAACAAAAGAGAGGGGTGATAGAAAGAAAGATGATGTACAAGAATTGCAAGCTGCCGAGAGAGCTCAAGTCAGGTATTGGTCCTGTGAAATTGTTGTAATCAAGGGATCTGTAGGTGCCAAGAATAACAACATCAGCCAACAAACTCTTGTAAGATCTGAGCACCCAAGTCAGGATTCTTTTGTCTTTAGAAAGGTTTAAGAGAGCTTCATCATCCTGAACTACTGCAAAACATTGAAAAGATTGCAAGAGACAATTTATGAAACTGAAATCTGTCTCTCACTGAAACAAGTAGTAAATTTAGTACAGAAAATCAGAAATCAAGGAAATAGATTTCCAAGTGAAGTTGAAGACACAGACATGCTTTGTAAGGCTGTCATTGTGGCGAGACTATTCGGGATTGTGCCCGAGAGGTTCTTGTTGGATAAAGCTCTGCAAGCAAGCACCCCAAAAAATATTTTCTAATATGTAAAATGAATGGGTCCCATAAAACCTGGGGCAAACTGTTTTACAATTCTGTAAGTTTATGTGATCAAGAAAATGCAACCTCCTACGGGTGCTAACAGCAAGAAAGGAAGGTACTTAGTTAAGCACAATCCATTTTTTTACAATAAAAGATTAACAGACTAGAAAAACAACACCACCCAATAATTTTACAAAAGAACCAACGAGAAAGCATATCAGAAATTTAGTGAGAAATGCATGTACTTCTTACATGGTTGTAACTTGTGGTGGTGATGCACTGTTACATGACACCCAGTCCCATGGAACAGGGAGGCAAGGATCACCTTGAGAATGTTGAGGAGGGAGCTGACTTGCAAGAGAACTCAGTGCCAACACTGTGACACAAATAATCACACAAAGACATTACAATATGAGCTTTGAAATCACCTAACCATTCTTCACAATTGAAGAATCTGAAGCACGTCTGAGCCAGTCCCTGCCTTGAGTCTCTTGTTAGAGATTAAATAAGGAAGAATTTACATTCTGATCTGAATCAATTGGAGGGTTTAGGGTTTAAATCCATTCACAATATGCCATCATCTACTACCTATGAATTTCCATTGCAAGCCATGATCCATGATGTGCATACAACAGGATCCACCAATTTGAAGCTATGCTTTTCTTTGAAAGGAAGGAGAGAGGAATTTCATATCTTTGACAAAAAGACTTGAGTTTGTAAGAAAGAAAAAAAAAATTACCATCAGCATAGTTGGTTGTAGAAACCTTGGTCACAATCTTGTAGATTTCAAGAGCATTTATAATAGGGTTAAGAGTGGAGTTGGGTGTCCTTATCAATGAGTAATCAACATATTGTGGAATGGTGACATTAGGGTAGCCCGGCTCAAAAGCTATGAAAGGCCCAGTTGCATCTTGTTGGAGATTAAGGTTCTGGTCATTAAAAGTGGGGTCAGCAATGTTGGTATTGAAGATGAAGGAGCGCACGTCAGTTGGTTTCAGGACCTGAATCTCCGCAAAGTAGCTCACTGCATAAGCTTGGCTGGGGAAACCATTCAAGCGTGACCGATAAGAAAGAATACCATTATTCCCAACTGCTGCTGTTTGCATCACCAGTTGTGGAGGTTGGTCAGATGTACTAGTGACGCGCACAGATCTTGTGGTACTGATGCTTGTGACATTTGATCCCACATTCTGCAACAAGCTTGTTGTTTCAGCCAATGCTGCTTGATCTGACATCCAGATTCGGTCCACAGGGTCATAAGGATACCTGTAGTAAGTATCAAAGTCACAACCCTAGCTCTTAGCACTATGCCAAAACATGACGTCCCTGACTAATCCTATATGACTACACATGGCATAGGCAATGGGGCTGATTCAACTACAGTCAAAAAGGACTAGTTGCAAAAATCATGTTTTGATATAGTGTAGACTGATTGCAGCATCTGATCTCTAAGCGGCAAGGAAAAAATTTTTAAAAAATTATATGGCTCTGGAAAACATTGCACATTGATTTCCACACTACCCAAAATGAAGAAGAAGAAGAAGAAGAAGAAGAAGATATATGCAATTTGTGCAAGCTTTCAAGAATACAATAGTGCACCAACCTACCCACTGCATGATGTACTTTCTTCACAGGCTGCAAAGAACTTAGGTTTCTTAATCCTGCCAATCTATGAAGACAAGGAGGGAGGCAGATTTTTTTGTTTGTTTGTGCAGCAATAAACGGAAAAAAAAAGAATAATTACTTACCGGACTGATGCAAATGAAGGTGCTCCAAAGTTGATGCGCAGCATAGAACTCAAGTAGGCAGCACTCATGTAGGGTTGTCCATAAATGCCTCCAAAAAGCGGTCTCAACTCAAGAGATGAAAGGAAAGGAGTGCCCTGGTTAACATTCAAGAGACAAACTGAGAATGTGGAGGATCTGCTTTGAGCAATGGCGACAATCTCCTGGTAGTATGTCTCTGTTGCATTCAGAATAGTGATGGTTGCCCAAATGGTGGCATCAAGAGAGATGTCAAAAATTGGGTTTGTGGTTGCTCCATCATAATTGCCATACAGAAATGTGGCTCGGATCAGGTACCGTGTACTCAGATTTGCCGGAAGTGTGTAGCAGTTTTTGGTTTGGTTGTTTGGGAAGTAGCGCAATCTTGTTAGTGATTGTGGAATGCTAGACTGGTTGTTTGCAGTTGGAAGTGTAGCCACTGACCCTGTCTGCACAAAGCTTGTGTTGTCTGGAATCCATGTAATGTTGTTGCTGTCTGTGTATTCTTGATCTCCACCACAATCCAAGCTTATGAATCCTGCAGCAGGCATTCAGAAAATCATTGCAGGAAATTGTGAAGAAGAACTGATGTCAATTGCACCAGGAGGATACAGTACTTCTACTGTCAAGAAGATCATTTATACAGTGAGATCATGTGCAAAGCTTCCCTGGAGCTGCCATCCTCCAAGCACTCGGACTCAATCCTTTCTTTGTTGTGACAGAAATTTCTGATGTGGGGGGTTTTATTTTTGCAAGGCCTACAGAATGTATGTATGTGCCTGAAGAAGAAGAAGAAGAATGACTTTGGAGGAGGAAAGATGAAATTTAGCTCACCAGGTTGTGCTACTACAGTGTTGAAGCTTTGATGGAGAAAAAGAAGAAACATGAAGCAGAAGAGACATGAAGCTTTCCTCATCATTGCTGTTGCACTTGCTTCTTCCGCTAGCAGACTTTTGTTCTTTCCCATAGCAAACTTTCTCAAGTTCATGATTTTTTTGCAGTCAGTGATGATCGATTGTTCCTGAAGCTCAAGAAACTGTTGTGTGTGCAATAATACTAGTGTCTGTGTCCTCCTCTCTCTGTCCATGCCTACTACTGTTGCCTGATGGGTCATGGTGCTTCCTTCCTTCTGCCATCATTCATTCATTCATTCATTCATTCTTCTTCTTCTACTTTCTTTCTTTCTTTCTTTCTTTCTTCAAAATCTGCTGTTACATGGATTCAGCAGCTTCAGGAAAATTGCTGAAGAATTCCTTCCAGCCCACCTTTTTTGCAATTGTCTCCACCAAGAAAGCAGCTGGACGGATCAATCTCTTTTAGTCTCGGAACTCCATTTCTCAACCCCAAAAACAAAAACACAGTAAGTCTTCTTCAACACAAGCAGAGAATGAATGCTCTACACACTTCCTTTTCCTCCTCCTCCTCCTCCTCCAAAGTTTCTCTAAACCTCTGGAGCAGTATGTGTCAGTGGCAGCAGGAACCTCGACACAATCTTCTCTCCAGCTAGCATTGGCGAGACTGCTCTCAAGTTTCCAAAAAACCCATGGCAAACAAAACTCTGGTCTTCTTCTTCTTCTTCCTCTTCTTCTTCTGCTGCTGCATGAGTTTCCTCTTCTTCATGTACAGCAGCAGCAGTCATGAGGAGCCCGACTGATTGTTCTTCTTTCTCTCCGAGTCCTCCTCAAAGATTCAAGCTCAGCCTGTGGACGGACCATCGATGTGGGTGAGTTCCTGTTCCTTTGTTGTTTTTCCCCGACTTTTTTCTTTCTTTCTGTCTACGATCCTTACTAGATTCCTTCCTTCCTTGTTGCTGTTCCGTCGTGTCGTATGTGTTGGAAAGAGTCACACAGAGAGAGAGACAGAGACAGAGACAGAGAGCGAGTGTTTGTGTGTGTGTGTGTGTGTGTGTGAATCGTCCCTCGAGACTCGGTCGGTCTTCTTTCTTCTTCTTCTTCTTCTTCTTCTTGGTCTTTTTTGCTTTCCAAAAATTCAGAGCTTGTGGCAATGCTGTCCTGCACGTGTTTGCGGGTCCTCAGGCGGTGTATCGGTAGTCAGCACGAGCGCGGACCACCTCCAGCGAGCGAGCGAGCGAGCGAGCAAGAGAAGCAAGCACGAGGAATGAGCACGGGGCCACGACTTCGTTTCAGGCTACAGTAGTAGTACTAGTTCCTTCCTCCGCTAGCCCCAGTTCTACCCCCTACACGACCGCTTCAATTCTTTCTTTTTTTGGTGGATTTCCAGCAATCAAACCAAAAACCATTATACCCACGTTGATCCAAACAAAAATCTTCGCCTTCAAACCCAACCCAAACCCCCAAAAAAAATTAGACAAAAAATCTCAAACCCAAAACTTTTGTTGAGAGTTCAACGAGCAAATTTCCGTCTTCGCTTCAAACCAAAAAGTTGCCGAAATGGATTTTTTTTTTTTTTTGGGGCAAAATTTGTTTTCTGGGGGTTTCGATATAATGATGATGATAGTCTTCTTCTTCTTCTTCTTCTTGATTCCTAACTTAACACAACGCACGATTTTCTTGCATTTTCTTTAGAATCGCAAAAAACTTGCAACAACAGCAATGTACTAAACTTGTGCACAACACTACATTGTGACACTCTAGAGTCCTGGTGGTAGCCACAGTTGTGTGTGTGTGTGAGCTACACGACAATTGTTGATTACACTTGTGCAATAAACATATATACTTTAAACCTCATGGGACCTTGATAGGTAGCACAGGAAGAAGAAAGAAGAAAAAGAGAACAAAAAACAAAAAGGGGAGTGACAGAAACCATGGCAGCAAGCAATCTCGGAGCAGCACTCCCAACCCTTTCTTCCCCTTTTTTGAAATCTCTGAAATTGGGAACAGTTCTAAGAGGGACCCCAGTCTACATAAAGCAATGATGATGATACATCCTCTCAAATCCATCTCTCAAATTCCTCTCTCTCTCTCTCTCATCCATCTCTCTGTCTCTCTGTGTCTGTGTCTCGGTGGGGGGCGGGGGGGGGGGGGGGGGGGGGGGGTCCCAAGAGGCCAGCTGCATTTCATTAAAAAAATTTCAGCAGAAGATGCACGACTGGGGTGAAGTTACTTGGGTATTGTGCAGGAAAGGAGCAGGTGGGAAGAACACCATCAACTTCTCAATGTAAAAAAATGTCTCAGGGGAGCTTCTGCAGGATGTGTCAGTCGGTCTGTTGCCAGATAGTTGTACTGTGAATAGTGAGATCTTGAGCTTGTTTGCTTCCCTTCCACCTCTTTCTAAGTCCACCTTCTTGGGTGGGGGGCAAACTCTGTCCCACACCCTTATTTCTGACGCCAACAAAGCTAAGCTAGCTGTCTGTCTGTCTACATGGGTGCAGTTCAGCAAACAGTTGAAGAGGTAGTGCCAGGGAAGTTGGACACCCCACAGAGAGAGAGGCAGAGAGACAGAGAGTGTGTGTGTGTGTGTGTGTGCAGCAAGAGAGGGAGGTGTTGGGTTTTGGGCACAGAAAACACATCACCATAATCTCCACTATCCAAAGCAACAACAGAAAAACAAACCCTAAACCCAAAAAAAATCATCACAAGTGTACCTGGTGGTGCTGGTGCTGCTTGTTGCTGTTGTTGCATCATCAGGTGAAATCCTGATTCTTGGAGGTGGAGGAGAGACTTTGTTGTTGGCTCAAAGGGGATTATGAACATTAGCTCTTGTGTTGCAATCATTGTATTTGTTTGTCTTTTTTTCTTTTTGGGTCAACAATTTTTTTTTCCACCAACAAATTGGAAATTTTTGGTTTTTTTTTAGTGTGAATTCAACTAATGTTGCTTTTTTTTTTGTTGGAAATATTTGCCGAATTTTTTAAATCACAAAATTGGAAAAAAAAACCATGTTTTGCAATGTGTTTTTTCTCTTGGGCACCCAATAAACAATGCCCCACCCCCTCCAAACACACACACACACACACCATTGCGACAAGCCATTGCAACAAGCAAGTCTTTCAATGGTTGATTGATGGATGGTTTGCACATAATTCTATCAAGTGCAAAGTTTTACATTTAATTTGTGGTATTGCAACTCGAATTTATCCTAGGCTACCTAAAAGCACAACCCAATTTGGAAGTTAAATTTAATTGTTGTAACAATATCTGCACACTTAGCATTGTTGTAAAACTTTATCTTAGGCCATAATGTAACTAGAAATTTGGGAGTTCAAAAATGTGGCAAAATTTACACCATGTCATTTGTATATGAATGTTTTTTTTAAAAGGTCTAAATGTAGCATGAAACCTGGGAGTCCAAAAATGTTGCATCACACCTAATGATTTTTTTCTTCAATTGTTTGATGTTGCATCATTGGTTAGCATCCCAAGAAGGATTTAGCATTAAATGGCCACAAGTTCTTAGAACTTGTCTAAATATTTTTTTTAAAACTAGGTTTTAAGTGCTACAAAACTAAAATTAGGTTATAAATGTGACAAAAACTTGCAATTCTTCTTCCAAATTTGGTCATTTTTTCCAGAATTTTTTGGGGAAAGAATATTCCCTTTGTATTTTTATTTTTCACATTTTGGGCAGTCAAAATTCTGGACCCAAAAAAAACGTTGATCACACAATGCCATTGGTAAACACTGATCAGGAACCCCAATTGGTAGATGGTTTGAGGCCTGTTAAGGGATGATTATAGTAGTGTGAAACCAGTTATTTGTGAAGTACTAAAACCTAAAAAATGAATGTGATTCCTTTGGTGCTAGCCTAAGCTCTGCAGAGTAGGGAACCAGAGACTTCTTCCAGAACCCTCTTTCCATTAGCCTACTAGCTTTGCTGTGTGTACAGAGTACTGACTGCCTGCCTTCTCCCAAGGTCATGTGTGTGGTGGTTCTATGCATCTTTGCAGCTCTGTGGGGTCCTCTGTGAATCTTTGTGTATCTCTCATATCTTAGGACAATATCCTCAAAGAGTGTTGTGAGTACATTCCTTCAGAAGAAAGATCCTGAATTCGCTATTCTTTTCATTGGGCTGAAACAAAATGAGATAGAAAACTTGGCATAGCTTTCATTACATTCAAAAAGTGCAAAGCTCAAAAGAACAGCAAAAATTACCATACATTAGAGTTTTCCATAAAGTCAGGAAAACACAGCACCAGAACCCTGACTTTTAAGTTTTCTGCTTTTCTTAAGTCCAAAATCGGGTGAGATTCACACCAAAAAAAAAAAACCCTGTAAACAAGTAAATTAGCCTTCAGCAGAGGTGTGAAACTCAGAAATGCCCCATTTTTTTTTTGGTGCCAAACTGAGTTTCATCCGATTTTGACCCCCTCTTTCCTTTTTCCTGAGCGCCTCCACTGCTGCTACAT
>Ga0116229_10011646_pt1 | contig 12902 bp, 5 predicted proteins | sample S1TSphgellanicum_3_FD_87313 | JGI IMG/M metagenome (GOLD analysis project Ga0116229, IMG submission 87313) | Host-associated microbial communities from peat moss isolated from Minnesota, USA - S1T2_Fc - Sphagnum magellanicum MG | ecosystem: Host-associated > Plants > Peat moss > Unclassified...
AAACGGCTCAACTAACCAACCGTCCATTGCCCTGATCCGTGACACCTAGAAGTTGATGTGACCTCATTTAGGGTTACAGGGGGTTGTGCACTTTTTAAAAAGTTGATCATGCAATCGTATAATTGATGCTTTAGTAAAATGTTAACACTTTTCTTTTCAAAATGTCTTTGTAGTTTTGGTATTGAGAAAGGGTCTCCAAGTATTGTCATGTCACAAGGTATTGTGTTGGAAGAACATGTACAAAACATTTGTCTTGTTTCCTCACAATGTTGTGATTTATGTAACAACCCTTGCTCTAACAAATAAAACCTTATAACGTTGTGATTTATGTATAATACCAAGACTTTCCTTGTGCTTGGGGTTTTGTGTTTGTTCATTAGCATGTTCATTTTCAAGTGAATGCACATGATTGTGAATTGAATTCATATGATTGTGATATTCAACACACTGTGCTTGTGAGAGTGGCATAAAATTCTAATGTTTTGCACTTTATTCCTTCCAAATAGAAACCTTGTGTGTGATAATACATTTGTGAATTTTGGAAAACAAGCCAAAATAATCTGATCATTATGGGGTTTGTTGGGGATGTAATGATATTGAAAACAATTTTGTTATTATGTGACCCAACAGTAACTTCTAACACTTTTGTTTGGTGCAACATCATAGGACATGAATGTTTTTTCATTGGAATAATCATTCACAATTGGATTTGCATAAAACATGTGTTATTATACATGTGGAATTATCTTTCATTTTCATCAATGATATCATGTGATTGATGTGTAATAGCCATTCCATTAAATGTATGTTGAAAAATATAATCAAGCCCTTGAATTGTTCTAGGATTATGGATTCATATTGATGCATCAAATGTAAACTTGAATGATGAGGTGATTAAGCACACCAAGGTAATTGTGCATCATGATGATACTTTTTTTTTTTTCCATCGTCACAATTGTTTGCAAACATCAAAATCTATATTGGGGTCCATTTTCTCTTTTAGGAGTCAATTTTTTTGTAACCACTACTTAGATTTGCAAATAATATGGTTTCAAAAATTGATACATTCATAGAATCTTGTAATTTTTTTGCATTGACATATTCAATATTAAAATTTTAAAATCCAAATTAAAAGATGACGACAACAAAAATATGAGATGAAAAAGCACAAGAATGTGCTTGTGCCCATGCTTTCATTGTTTCATGAATTTCTAAAAGGTTTTGAAATTATTTGAAAATTTGCAAATTTGTAATTTTTTTATAAGAAAAACTTTACATAATAGTTTATTGGCAACATCTTTTTGGGTCATAATGTGTTTTTCAAAAAAAATAGTGATTTGTAAATCATGATTTAAAAAATATTCTCCCCAAATAATTAATCATGTTATGTCATGTCAACTTTACTAGTTAATCCATTCCTATAAGGACTGATTTAAAAAACCCCTTTGTTTTTCAATAACATGAATGGACCCATTACAAATCCAAAACTATTGTATGGATTTTGGGATCATATATGTTTTTGAAAATCCATATCCAAGTTTGCAAGTATTTTCAATTCGACATCAAAGGCCATAAGCTTCCAATTTTGTAATGTCGATTGACATTTTTCACTTATATTTTCTACAACATAATTTAACGTATATTGATTTATTTGTCTTGATGAAAAATTATTTTCTTAAGTTTTTTTTTTCTAAAGGTGAAATCACAATTGAAGCATAAACCTTCACTTTAAAACAATCTCTTGATAATTGATGAAGATCTTTTATGCAATCTACTTCAAAAATTCATGTATGACCATCTTTATTGAGTGCGATTTGAATATTGGGTTGGAACATATTAAATGATTACATTTGGAGTGTTGACTCCCAATTTCCAAACCATCTATGCCTTGTAATTCTTTTTCTTTGTTTCACCATTGGTTGAAGCAATTTACCACCCATTTTATAAATTTGAAACCTTAAAATATATATGTGAAAATAAATTCAACTATATTGGTGTTAAAAAATGAGTGGTGAATTCGGTCAATATTATGAATGTAATAGTTATGATATTGCATAATGAAGCAAATACCAAGGAAACAAAAAACAAATCCCATGGTAACATGTAAAAAATGTCTTATGGAAATTTGAAGAAGTAAACATTTGTTTAGGTATGAAGAATTACAATATCCGTACTTGGGTTTACTTTCCATTATGTTGTTTAATTCTGAAATTTTCCATATTTCATATTATAAAGTATTTATATGAAAATTTGAAATTTGTGAAAAAAAAAAATTCTTCTTCATTGGTTAGAAAGTTGCTTAAAACTTCCATGTACTAAAATTTGATTCAATTATGCAATTCTACAATTCACGTCACAACATGCAAATTAATTATTTGTTCATTTGAGTAGTATAAGTTAATTTTTTTAAAATTTAAACTCTTTCAAAAGTTTAAAATGTTATAATTATTAAACACATATTTAAGATTGATTATTTCATGTGACTATCAAAACATCATATATTTAGGAAAAATGCTTTTGTGATATTGGACAATATAAAATTCAGAAATTTTTATTCAAGAATGCAATTCATAATTTTTTTTGTATTTCCAAATTGAAGAATGATGTACATTGGATTGAAAAAATCACATGAGTGACTTAAATATATTGATTACTTTTCTTTTTTTCTTTTTTCACATGAAATGGATGAAGTATCATATGTAGTTTCTATTTGTGCATTTTAATGTGCATATTGAAACTATGAATGAAATCAACAACCTTTCATATATGTGTTTAGATTTGCATAATATATTAGTTCAATTGCATGTTCTTCCATTACATGGGTTTTTACTAGTTTTTATAATGTTGATTTGATGGATTATATTTGTTACCTTATTAGTTACAAGTGAAACTTATTATAGTTATTGGTGGTAGACTTTACTGTTTTTAAAAAATAGTACATTGTTTTTGCTCTTGTTAGAGCTTTATCTCTTATAAAGAGATTGTTTTTCAACATCAATTGGTTTGTTTGAAAAATTGTAGGGAATAGTTTTCACATATTATTAATGAGACAAAAATGACATCATGAGCTCCTCTGACATTGCAAAAATGAAGAAAATTCATTTGCCTTCTAAATAATGTGTTCATTTATGGAGAATGCAATTTTATGTAGGTGGCAATGTTTATTTTTTAGAATCACATGACAATAAACATTTTTTTCTTCTACATAAAATCATTAAATTATGCATAATTTTGTGGTTGTATTGAATTCATGCGGAGGATCCAAAATGGCAATTGTGATGTTGCTAAGTATAATAATTAATACTATTTTTTCCCACATGGTGCTTATTTTTGTTTTCAATGTTGACTTGATGTCATCCATGTGACATCATCATTTATCATTTCATATGCCTTTTTTTCTTCGTTCATCTTGGGAAAAGAGGATTGATTGTAGTTGTTTTGACCTTTTCAAAACCCAACAACATCCATGTGTATGCATGTGATTTTGAACTAGATGGAAAAGAATGTCAAATTCTTTTTGTTACATTTAAAAAAGATTTGTCGAAATCTTATAGAAATTTTTTTTGCTATTGATAATTGATTACATGGTAGTAGGAACATCACAAAGGAATACATTATGCAATGTAAAAATTTTAATTAGGATTTATACCATCAACATAAACAAAAGATACAACATCACCTTTTGCTAGTGTTATCATGCACTTTTCCTTCGCCTACAAGTTGAGGTGAATAAGTATGCTTGCAAGATTTATGTTGTTTTTTCTATGTTGTGGTCAAAAGGCACTCGTTTTCTTCTTCTTTTTTATTAGGCAAGTGAAGTGTTTATTTCAACCCAAAAAGGAAAAATGTAAGCTATAGAGAATCAATGTAACAAAATCAAGATTAATTAATATAAATACTCACTAGTGTAAGTAAATCAGCTTTTCACTTTTCAATTAGTTCAAACAAGAAAATTAAAATTATGTTTGATCCAATTTGAGCTTTACATTATTGCACATTACTAGTGATGATTAATTTCTTTATTTTTTTCTTATGGTTTTTAATAAATTTTCATTATTTATGTCAATGTAATTTAATTTAATTTAAATTAAGAAAAATTTCATGGACATGAAAAACACGCATGTTGATTTGTTTTTTCATATCCATATTGTTGGTGGATAGGGAAAAAAAGTGAGGTTGTTTAAAAATGGAGGTAGTTATTAAAAAAGGTGGAGATAGTTATTAAGAAAGTAATGAAGTAGTTAGGCTTGAAAATGAGGTAAACTAATTTTGAAATTGTCTTTCAAATGCCCATGGACAACCATACAAAGGGTTCCAAAAAATCCCCCATATATTAGTTCTAATTACTCATGATTAGAACAAAATTTTAATGTAATGGCAATGATTCAATGTCAAAGTATGTTTTTGAAAGTATCACATATAGGTGGCATCTTGTTCTTTCTCTTTTAGACTACGGTTCAAATCAATGCCATTCACAAATGTTTTTTTGTTGTTTTGTGCTCAAAACATGCAACATGTTGACATCATCATTGTGTAATTATTTAACAAGAAATGAACTATTTGAAATGTGTGAAATAATGTGTCCACAACAAGTATTGGCCATAACAATGCCTACATTCACCATACAATCAAATCAATAATCATTAATTTTCAAGTTTGGACCAACTAGGTTTAGCCTTCAAACTCTTTCAATTCAAAATGGGACAAACCAACCACTTCAATGGCCAAGAAACCATCATGTAAATAAATTTGTAATCTACCCTAACTAAATATTGTTTTATTTTTGTTTCATTTCTTTGTTCTTATTGTTTCACTACGAATTTGAAAACAAATTTCAACTATGCATTTTTGCCTATGGTTATTGATATGATATAAATTTAGACTTGGTGTGTGGCTATTGGTAGAAATACAAAAGCATTTGAGGCAAATGCAATTTTGGCGAGACATCGACTATCACAACATTACTTGCATGTTTAGGTATTGGGTCATAAATACAAGAAATTTCTAATGTGCCATGTGGTGATAACTACTAAGAAAATCACAACCACATACATTTAGTATTTTTTTTTGCAAAGCATAACCCCCCCATTGGAAGGGAAAAACTCAAGATAGGAAAGACTAATGACAATTTCTTAAATAGCAATGAAAACACTCAAGATAAAAAGTTACATAGATAAACAATAAATACCTATGAAATAATACCATTTGGCAATCAAAAGCAAAAAGTACAAGTGTTGCATCCATGCACTTATGATAAGTGTTTATCATCAACTAACTAACACTTAGCTAACATCTATTATACTTTGGTGCCTTATTTCCATGTTTACAACCACCATTTGTAGGGAACTTATGATAATTATGATTTAATTTTCAATATTCTACTTGAGCTCAAATATCGAACTTATTATAATTCAATGGGATTTTAAAACTTTAGTTGGGAACATTTATAAGACAACTTGTCCTCTTGATATCTTAGTTCCTAAAGTCTTCTATTCAAGTTTTTATTTTTGTGTTCCTTTTTTCTTAGGTTTTTTTCTTGATATTTTCCTTCTCTTGTAGCTTTTTGTCAATTGTTCAATATCATTGCAAAGCTTCATGTTTAAAACCTTAATTTGACATTAGTCTCCCTTCACCTATCGTCAAAGCTAATGAAGTTGAAGGCATATTTTGCTAAATGGTGTATAATTGTTGTTATTGCTAAACTACTCTTTAGTTTTGGCTTTTTCTTTTGCTTAATGTTTGATAATATGCTAAAAATATTATTAGTGTTAAAATGTGTCTATATTTATTTGGGGTTCATTTCATTATTTAGGTTGAATTAAATGGTAAAATTTTTAAAAAATAAGTCAATGCTTATGATGTTTAGTAGTTTGGAAACATCCTGTAATTGTGAAGTTTTGTGTTGTGTTGTTATATTGAAAATGGGCTTGTGTTCTTCTATTATAATTATTGTGAAACCTTGTTTATTGGTTTGGTTGCAATGATAGTGGGTTTAACAATCACATGTTCAATGTATTTTTTGGATGGTGGTATATTGAATGTGGTAAGTGCGTTCAAAGAAAGATACAAGTAATATATTAAAGAAATGAAAAAAAATCATAACAACCAAATTGTATATGATATTTTATTATCTATTTGAAAAAAAGAAGTTGAAGCCTTGTTTAAAGTCGGATCTTTGACCTTGTCCAATCCAAACCATTTGCTTGTGATAATGGAAGTGTATGTGTAGTGCGTTTATTTTTTTTTTTTATCAAATTGTAAGTTATAAATGGTATTATTATTAATTTCAACTACAACTTTTATGTAAATGTATTTGGTTTGTGAATGGCACAAAAGATTCCTAAAAAATGCTAGAAATTGAATGTGAGTTTAAGTGCGAGGTAAAATATCATTATGAATGTTGAAAATAGGTTTCCATACTCTTTATTTTTTTAGATGGTACGAATATGGGCACCAATATTAAATAAGGACAATACAACATTATGCATTCAACAAGTGTCAACAATTGAGCCTTTTACCCTACGCAATACTTATGATCTTTTTAATTGCACAATGTAAAAGAAATAGATATCTAGGAAATATTTTCCTTTGTAAGAAACATGAGCTTTTCATAGACATTAAATCAAACATAAAGACTAAAAATTTACTCAATTGTTTGGCACAATACATTGCATTTCAAAAAATGATACATAAGACTATGCATAATTTGCAAACTATTTTTTTCTCCTTTTTTAATAACACAAGCTTATCATAGATGTTTTAAGAAAATTAAAGACCAAAAGTTTGATCAATTGGCCCAACATAACGTATTGCATTTAAAAGAAGATGATACAAAAAACCTATGCATAATTTGAAAAATCTTCTCCTTTCCCATGAAATAAAATCTTTTGACTGATACAAAGACAAAACTAAGGACTAAAGATAGTAAGGATTTTGGTAAGTTAAAGAAGAAAATCAAAATTGATAACTTCAAGATTTAAAGTCTAAGTCAAAGCAATTTGAATTAAACAATTCTATTGTGTTTTCAAGAATTTTAGGTTCACATGTTTTTAATAAAAGCAGCAAGTTTTGATACATCATGTTATTGTGTTCTTAGAAATTTTAGGTTCATATGTTTTTAATACAAACACCGACTTTTGATATATCACATTATAGCTACATTTGAAGAATATGATTTAAAAAAATAATGGAACTTTAAAATATTGACAGATAAAATCATCAAAGGGGGACATAAAAGATATGCTAAATTACACTTTTATTAGATCTAAAACAAATGACGGAGGAAGTTTAACTTTGTACTTGTTGTGACATTGCAAATTTCAAACATTGTTCACATGTGGAATGGATGCCACTGATGTTTTTACATTTTTTAAACATGGTTTTCTCATGTAGATAAAAACACCAATAATATACAAAAATAATGAAATAAAAAAAAATTGTATGTCAAGGAATTACAAATGATATATATGTCTATTAAGGAAGGTTGTGTGTTTATTTCGTTTGTCATATTGAAATCTCCCAAGACATGATGCCCCCTACTAAATTTGATACCATTGGAAAACCCTTGATGAGAGGGGTACATTGATGTGGTTTCATAATGTTTGGACCTATTGTGCAAGAACTATTGAATATTGAACAAAATTGTCATTGAATTTTAATAAAACCAAAATTAAAATTTATAATGAAATTGGGGCACACTATTAGTATCATTGGAAAGCTTTAATGACTAGGGTTCAATGGAGGAAATTTTGTATTTTTAGACTAATGTGCATGATGTATTGAATTTTGAGTATACTTTGTCATTGGAGATTCAACTAAATTACAAAAAAAATAATTGGAAGGAGAAATTAGTTGAGTGACAATTTCACAATTGGGAAAATGGCACATGCCAAATTAGTGTAGTATGAATTTTGAATATGTTCGAAATACCACATGCATGTAATTTTACCAAATGATATTGTAAGATGCATTTTGAGATTGTGTTAAATTTCCATAATTGTGGGGATATTAGTGCATGCATACAAATGAAATACAAAATCAAAATCAAAATTAAGGGCCAAATTTGTGCCATTATGTATATATTGGTGTGTGCAAGCAAATGATTATAATATGCACATCAAATGTATGTCAAATTTGCATCACTGTGCAAATCTATAGTGTGCATGATGTGTTTAGGAAATGCATAATGATGCTTCCAACAAGGAACAACCATTATAAACAAAAAAATCCATTTCAATGTCCTTGTAATGGATATTTAAAAGGATTTTTGACAATGCATGATTTTTTTCCTGCCAAATTATTACCATTATAATGCACATTCAAACATCTTTTGTTCAACAATTTGTCAATTTTTTGTGGAATGAAAAAATTCCTAGTGCACACAAATAAATCACTAGGATAATAGTTGATGTATTAATGTTGTGACACAATTTTTTTTTAGAAATTTAAATTTAAACACAATATTTGTCTTCTATATACCATAGTTGAATGGACCAAAATGAATGTAATGGTGACATCTTACAATGTGGACATAAGTTAGATGGGGCAAATGTATTTAAAATTTTGGAATTATCAATTTAGAACTTAGTTTGATGTTATTAACTCAAGTATCTATATGATGTAAGTAGGTTTTGCATAATAATAATAATAATAATAATAAATGTTAAGGACTATACAACTAATATTAACCAAGGATTGTACCATTAGGGATTGTGGGATTGACAATCAACAAAATTGAAAAGATTGGACCACTACCATAAACTTTCTCTCTCTACCACACATTGATATCTAAACCTTATATTACATTCCACATTATAACACATTTTAATAAATAAATTTGCAACATTCCTTTCCTACTTCTAACCTAAATAGATCCAAGCCCAATGCCTTTTGGGTGAAAATAGCTTTGGACCCATTAAGAACCAACTTGCTGAAATCATGGGAAAGTTGGACCCAATTTTTAAAAATTCCATTTACTTATACATTGGTTTATTTAATTGGACTAGGTGGACTATGTTTTCCCACCTATGCACACACTCATGAAAAATAATGAACACCTAAAAATCTATGATATGCATCGGCATTTTGATTCCTAAACCATTCCTTACTTGTTCCTGACCCCATTCTTGACTCCTTTCTTATAAATGTCCTTACGTTTACACATTAGATATTTTTGCTTGTTTATTTAATACATGCACAAGGGAATGATCCAAACTAATCATTAAAATAATAAAAGGTGAAAATAATTATCATTTGTGTTTTTAACATCAATGGCCCTTTAGGATTTCATGATCTTGATTTCAAAAATTCATAACTAAGTGAAAATTGATTCAACCAATTATTTATAAAAGACATGAAGTAGGTTGACATTTGAAGTATTCTTAAAAATTAACATCCAAGAAAAATTCTCAAAAAATAGATTCCTTTTGTGTTCCTAATCAAAAAAATCCCTTGTGTTGCATTCTTAAAACTTTTTCCTTATGTATTCATTTTCCACATCAAAACACATTAAAAAAAATTTTAATTAGAGTTTTGAATTCTACATGAATTAATAACCTTTTGATAAATAGTTTGAAACGAAAAGTTTTTTTTGTATGAATCCTATATTGTTCTGAACTAGATAGGTTTCAAAAATTTGGGGTGTGACATTCCTAGTGGGTGTAGTCAAAAATAAATTTGCCCTTTCACCTTGTTTGTTTCCACCAACTCCCCACTTTCTTGCCATCCTTCATCAAATCATCATTGTTATATTTAATTATACCAAAAAAAACTTACCATATCCATCCCAACCTATGAACCTTCAACATCACAGACATTTCATTCACAAATGTGTTTGTCCAAATAGTGGAAACAATTGTCCTTTCCACCCAAACCATTTTACCACTCTCCTCTATCTCCTCCTATACCCACCTTCCCTCCATCTCCTCCCATTAAATATTCTTTGGCCAACCAAAACATATAAAGAAACAACTCTATCATTGAAGTTGAAAGTTTCATGCGTGTGGGATATAATGTCTATTCCCAATCTCAAAACATCCAATATCATCCAACCTCTGAGGGTGCCAAACTATGCTTCAAGTTGAATTAATGGCCCTTCACCCAAGCAACCTCCTTCTTAATGACCAACCAAACCATGTACATATTTATAAATAGTATTGTCTCTCTTTATCTCCTCCACAATTACAAGAACTTTTGATGCATTTTGAAAAACAATTCACCCATCTTCATCACATCACCACCACCTAGAATTTTTATAATATTCAACAACATAACTACCCAATTCACCTCTTTGTAAGATAAAAATTCACATGGGTATCCAAGGGAATGGCATGGCTAACAATTGACCAAATCTAAATGTTTATGACTACACGTACAACTTGACGATAATCTCATATACAATATATCACCCCTTTTGTACTACCTTGTTCTACTTACAAATTGAAAAATTACATCCAAATTTTTTGGGCTTCCTTTGTTTACATTAACCAAATCATCCATGAGATCTCCTTGCAATACCCCCCTTCCACAAATGGCTCAACAATTTAACATGTTTTAGAACACTATCCAATCACTTTTGAACCCACCCATTGATCTTAGCAACACAAATATCACAAGTATATCATTTTTGAAATGCTCAATACATGGGCAATTGTTGGAAACATTTTTTCTAGCCTATCCTTTTTCCCATCCACAATGTGCAAGCTTTGTGGGCCCCCTCACACTCATGTGCATGTGTGGTCACATCTGTTGTCTCGTTGTGGACATCCAACACTCCATGATTTAGACATGGATCATTGTAACAAAGCCTATGGCACATTAAAAACCCTCACCAACCAATTTACTAAATGGATCTATGTTTTTATTAATGATTTTGGTTTCCCAATAAAACCCATTGTGCCCCTTTGGCTACTTCCATGCTCTTGTTCCCATCTAAAATGTTCTTGCCTTGCCAAATGACATCCAAGGATCCTCCTACTAGATGACCTCCACACCTACTCTCCACTTTCGATTAGCCCCACTCCTTCAATTCACATCCAATTCATTGAATTCAAAAATATTGTCACAATTAAATTCCTAGGAACTACTAACACCCCCAAAACTTGAAAAATACAACCTTGCTTAAACTCCATCTAATCATATGGATGCCTAGTTGAACCTTCTTAATCCTCCCCACTCATAAAAGATGAAGAATACACTTGCAAACATTCCTCCTCTTCCAAGCAAGATTCCACATCCCACCTTCCCACATAAATTTTTTTTCAAGTCCATTTAAATTTGATCCAATTAATATTAGTCATCGTCTTGAATAAATGTAAATTGAATATGAGACCCCCTTTAACACCAATCCACATAAATGTAACCCACTCAAAACCTTGCCCCTCTTCTCCTACCCCAATTCCCCCACCACCTCCCAAGCGCCCTACACTACCTTAGAGTTTCATTAAAACGAATGATATAGAGCCCACCTCTAACAAGGGGTAGTCACCTTCTTGTGAAAAGGCTCTTATTTGCAAAGGCAATTTAAGGAGTTTTCCTTAGCTCTCTTGTTAAAGGTTCAGACGTGTGTGGTGGGTGATGCTTATAGTTCACAAAATGTACTTTGGGAATATTCAAGTTCACTCCTATTAAACCACTAATGGTTTGGCTTATACTAAAGGCACCTAAATAAAAAAATTGAAGCCTCTACAATTTTCATATAGAAAAATCTCTTCTAGCCTTGGTAACTCACCATCTTCTAAGGATATAATAAATACAAGTATAATCCTTGATATTATTATCAAGTTCTTGCAAATTTGAGGTGTAATTCCATATATACTAGTGGGCCCTTGTGTTATTGTTGGCCCAAGTGCCATTGCCTTCAAGGTTCTAAGGGATAGAACTTTCCAATTAAAATTGCTCCCAAGTCTCTAAGAGATACAACTTTCCAAAACTTCAATTGTGATTTAAAAAAAAAAAAGAGATTATAGTTAATTCATTTTCAATGTCAAAATCACTCTAAATGACTTTTGCTTCACTGGTTTGACAATAAGCAATGCACATTGCCTTGTGAAAGGCTTTTGGACAATATCAAAAGCATAACCATGGGGCCATTGGTTTGGGGGGGTTAAGGTGTGGTCATAAAACAAAACAAAACAAAATAAAACAAACATCAATCTTAACATATATTAGACTAATATAGTTATTTTGAAAAAAAAATAAAATTAAATTGTTAGAATAAGAGGGTGTAATGGGGTTTGCATGTTGAATTTAATCTACCCCCATTAGTTTGTTGCACACCACACACCTAGTTTGCCAATTAAGGCTATTTGGCAACCCTTTAGCTGTTGGATTATCATGTTGACAATTTATTTTTTCAATTGTTATATTTGCATCCATGTAAATTATAATTAATTACCATAGTACCTTGGCAGCTGAATCAACACAAATTAAATTAATTATAGAAATGTTGAAATATTTTTAAAATATTTTTTTCCCCAAAAAAAAAGGATTTTGTGAAGGAAAGTAGAGAATCTATGTGAATATTGTATTTTTTGATCATGGGATCTTCATATTTAACTAATTATTTGACAGACATGTGTTGAAGGTGCTACTTATGTTCATTACATGGGAGCCAGAATCTGCAGTACCTGCGAATTCCGGAAGTTTTCCAGCCTTCTTATAGGGTTAGGAGGGCATAATTCCATACTTATCTACTTTAGTTTATGACCTACCTATGGAATAGGGCCAGTGTTGGGCAGTTCTTAGAATGAGGGGCATATGCCCATCGGTTATCAACCTGTGTATATATCCACTTACCTGCCGGTTCTCAAACTTTTCTTCTAATAACCGGTTTTGATATATAATTGCAATTTTTTCAAAACTTTAAAACAGTCGAAGAACCATTGGTTCTTTGCCGGTTCTTT
>Ga0116229_10011647_pt1 | contig 12900 bp, 4 predicted proteins | sample S1TSphgellanicum_3_FD_87313 | JGI IMG/M metagenome (GOLD analysis project Ga0116229, IMG submission 87313) | Host-associated microbial communities from peat moss isolated from Minnesota, USA - S1T2_Fc - Sphagnum magellanicum MG | ecosystem: Host-associated > Plants > Peat moss > Unclassified...
AAAAAAAAAATAAAAAAAAAAAAAAAAAAAAAAAAAAAAAAAAAAAAAAAAAAAAAAAAAAAAAAAAAAAAAAAAAAAAAAAAAAAAAAAAAAAAAAAAAAAAAAAAAAAAAAAAAAAAAAAACACTAGAAAAAAAAATTGCTAGGTTGTCAAGTCCCAACTTGCAAGAAGGAATGGGGAGAGGGGTGTAGTACAAACTCTTTTGACGAATAGCAACACATGGGTAGGAGCACTAAGAAAAATAGCAGCCTGTAAGGTCCTCTTGTGTCTTAAATAGCTAGTCTTGAGTTGTTTTGAAAAAGGATTGAGAAGCTAATGTGGCAAATTGGGATGACTATTTTATCATTTTTTGGCATTAGTTAGGTTACTTGAATTATGCTTCAAAGTATTCCTTATATAATCTTTGACTATATTTTAAACTCATTATATTCATTTCAAATTTATCAAAATTTTACAATGTTTTAATATTTCAAAGATTGTGTCAAAAAATACGTCACACATGTTCATCATTAACTTAGTTTCCTATTTTAAAACATGTAAAATAAACAACGATTACACTTATTATGGGTTGTTATATTGTGAATGCACCCATGCCCATAACATGATGGTATAGAAATCTTCATGAAATTGAAATTAGACAAATTGAACATCAACTTTATATAATTGTGATGGTGTGAGTATCACTCAATTTATATATTTTGAAAATATTATTGATATAAGTAATGAGGAGATCAATACCCAAAAATATTGAACATGATTATTGATATTAAGTGAAAATCATGTCACAATTTCAACTTCAAATCAATTTATCACAATTATTCATTTCAATCTAGAGAAATCAATTACTACTCTATGAAATCAGAAACTGTTGTAAATCAATAGAAACCAACCTCTTCTAACTCGTCTTCTCACACTCATGGGCTTTTTCACATAGCACAAATCAAGTGGAGGGGAGCTACCTATTATAGATACCTGGCACACAAATGACACTTTGGCAAATCTACTACTGAGCAAGGTGATGAGTTTCCTAAAGACGACATTGGTTCAGGGTTCCCAACCCCACATCCTGAACTGACATCCTAGTGGACATCTTGGACGGGGTTACGACGCAGACCTGCTATATTGTCTTGATCTGGACATTGGAGTAAAAGGTTAGGCTCAGAGTAGGATGTTTTGGTTCAGGGACATCCCAGAGTGCTAGGAAGCACCGACAAGCACATTGGGGAACATCAGGAGCAATGGAGTGCCAAACAGTGTCAGGCAGCGCCAGAAAACACCATGTAGAATCATGCAGTGTTGACCACCGTGCCAGGAAGTCTGGGCATGATGTCAAGAGCACCAGGCAACACTTGAGGAGCACCAGGCAGAACACCAGGAGTGTTGGAGACCAAATGAACCTGCCAAGTTTCATTAACAATGGCAACTACTAAAACTTGATAGATTGAACAAAAACTTATTACAATCAAAGAAAATAAAATTGATAATATATAACAAAAAGAATCAATTTGGATGTGTCCAAGAAACTACTACCAATACAATGTTTTCATGCCACACCTAATATCAAAGACATTAGTCCAATTATTGGCCTTTCATTTCCAACTTGCAAAAGAAGACTGATATCAATGCCTCCAAAAATTTCAACTTAATTTGCTTCACTTATCACCTTTTACTCAAACACAGCTTTGAAAATCCATGTTCACAAACATCTGTATTTGTTAGATTGATGCAACCTATACCAACTACAATCTGCATCTTGTTACCAACACACCGAAGCTTGATCCTGCCATAGGTGGGTCCAGTGGTCAGACAATGTAATCAGTTCACGATGGAAATTCTTATGGTACAGAACTTCATTCCTTGAAGAAGAGAGGTTGGAAAAGACCCAACTAAATTTACAGGGTCTTGCCAAATATCTGAAATGACAGAAAATGCCAGTGGGGTGCCACATACACTTTTAGCAGCAATGTTCCCCATGGCCAAGAAAAGAAAATGAAAATTAAGGAGCTGAGCTCTTTTGAGTTCTTGATCCAAAAGAACTTAGTCTTTCATGGGAAACTCTATTTACACTGGTCACTCATCAAACTCCTACTTAGCAGTCAGTATGATGCTGAGGGTGAGAAAAAAAATGCCCCAGAAGAGTCATGCAAGCTATTGTGATCCCACCTGCTGACACCCAACCAAGTTCAAGCTGCAACACGAGAGGAGGCAACTTCCTCCATAACTTCTTTCACAAGCACTTGGATGGATGGAGAATCCACAACAAGTGAGGTGCCTGAAGCAGGAACAACATTTTTTGGAATTGGTATCACCTGGGGATGATCCCGATTATACTGGCCACGTTTTCCCGCACCATGAGAACTTTTGTGAGTTGGTTGTTGCTTCTTAAGAGCATCCAAGGCCATAAGGATGGAATAGGACAGCCATGCATCACCTGCAGCATATTGGATCTGCTGAAATGTCAGATCTCTAATCTCCCAGTTACTCATTTGTGCCTGTTTGTTTTTCTTGTACGGCACTCCCAGAAATCTTTCAGTCAATGTCACCATGCTGGCTTTTTTCAGAGACATATCTCGAAGAATTGTGGAAGCTAACACTCCCAGGTCCACCTCACCAGAGCATAATAGACCATGATCTTCCTTCAGCTTACGGGTGTCTGCCTGCATACACAATTCCAATATCAGTTGCTTGCTCATACAGCACCACACTCTTGCCACATCCTTGTAAACAATTAGCAACTGAGAGGCTATTATTAATCAACAGCATCTTCTTCAGGACATCAGAATGTAAACCCTAACCCTAAACTGGAACTGTCTACAACCGTGCAGAGCTGGAGTAGAAAACATCCAACGACATCTACAGCGCATGAAGAAAGACATGGACTTGAGAACAGATTGCCGTTGTTTACGTGTGAACCAAAAGGCCAACATGAAGAGAAATATAAATCAGGTGATTTGTGAAGAAAGAAGATAAGAGACGAAGAAGAGGAGGGTTGAGATGGATCTAGGGTTCGCCATGCATACCCTGATGCCCACTCCAGCCAGTATGACCCGCGGATCCGCCAAGAGACTTTTCAACGACTCGGGAAAGAAATCCATAAAGAAAAGCTGAACTAAAAGGCAACGTTTCTCAACCGACAGCTGCAGAAGTGAGGCTTCATGGTAATCGCCTTTCTGAAATGTCGGCCTCCACTCGATATCAAATCCGAACATTGTCTGCCCTTGATGCTCAGCCACCCAGCTCTCTACCGTGGCAGCAGTGGCAGCAACAGTCACCAGTACTTTTTTCCCCAGAACCTTGACCTCGGTGTCACAACAATCAAAACTGCTAACATCCAGCGAAGTGAACGGAATCTCCTCAATCTGTCCCCATCCCTCATTTCTCTCATTTGTTACTGCCGCCGTTGTATCCTGCTGTTCATCATCCCAGCCGCTGGCATTGCTTGGCCCCGAGTCCCAGCCAGAGCCCACAACAGTTCCAAAACCCCAGCTGTGTGATGAGTTCCCTATTTCTGGAAACGTCCTCGCTTGCGTCTCCGAAGAGCTCCTTCGTTGATCTACCTCACTCCCCCAATCAACTTCCGCATATCGACTTTGAACAACCGTTTCTTGTTGATCCCGGCCTATCCCTTTCCCTGTCTCCATCTTCTTCTTCTGCCTATACTGCCTTCTTCCCGCAGATCGCCCCTCCATCTCTCATGCCACATGAACTCTGAAGATGCACAAAAAATGGAGTCGGAAGTGCTTGGGCGCATCCTCAGGTGGAGAACATTTCTAATTTCTTTTTTTTGGCCTTGTCTACAGAGGCAAGGATATAGTGTTTAGATTCATTATAGAGTACTAGTGGGAACCCTGTGCATAATGCACAGGTGTGTTATTTCAACAATGTTTAGTTGATGTTTTTAGTTATTTAAAAAAACTTTTCTTTTCAAACAACCGTTGGTCCCCTTGCTGCCCCGGTCCTTCGCATTTCTCACTCCGGTTTTTTATCTCGTCGATCCTCCCTTCGTCCGTCCGGAGTCAGGGGAAGGAACTTTCAGAACCCCCGGTCAAAACTTGATTTTCTCGACTTGTCCTTCTTCCATGCTCAACCCGTCCATGCTGGTCCACCTTCATTCAAAATTCGTTGCCATCATCCTGCCTACAACGTTAAATTCGCGAAAACACAAAACCCCTTTTTCAAATCCCGTCACACACTAACAAACCAAATGAATTAACATATATGATATGATGATAAGTAGCTTAAGGGATTTTTATAGGCCCCTACTGGGTAATAAATAATAAATATTAGGTCTATTTTTATATGAGGGTTTTTGAAACATGATATCTTGGCTTGTGTTGAACCTTGAGATTAGTTATAATAGAGTTCTAATATCTTGAAGGATTGTGGGTTTCTTTTAAAGGAATGTATTTTTGAAGATTAATTTTTTGCATGGTGAAATATTTGAGTTTCCATAATATTCTTCTTTTGCTTTAAGATACTTAATTTTTAATGTAAATGGCAAGGAAGGCCACAGTGTAATTGACACACCCCTTGTTTATTTACTTTCATTGGTAATTGATTTATGGCTAAATTTGGTTAACCCTTTTCATGAATAATCGTCACATTAGCTACCAACACAAAATTGTTTTGAAAAAAACACTCATCCTTCTCTACTATCTCCTCAAAATTTGATTTGTAGTTTTCTGGACGGCTTTACTTCTTGGGAACAATGCAATCTAAATGTTTTTCAAAAACTTCAGCAAAATTTTAAAAAATTAATTTTATTTATGCCAAAGTTACCTATGTACTATGGTATTCTACCATTTATGAGCACATCAACCTGATATAACAAGTGCTTCTTTTTGACAAATTAAATTTTTTTCAACAAAAAATAAATAAAAATCAGAATATTTTAGATTTTTTTTTTTTTTCCTGGTGTAAATTTTGACTAATTTTGTTAGCTTTTTGGGGAAATTTTTGCCAAAATTTAATTATCACAAAATTAAAAAAACAACAAACCCTGAATATAACTAACATATACAATGTAACTATATTCAACAATTGAAATTTCGTGGATTAGTTTTGCTTTGCATGAGAATCGATTTTATCCTCAACACCTCCTCGCAAGGGTAAACACTAAACTTGTCCATCACCAACACATTTTCATAGTGCAAATCTTAGCTGCTCAGATGGCCATTCCACTCTTCAAAAAAGTGTGTATGATCAAATGCCCAATATTGAAATATTGTGTTTAGATTGTGGATTTTGTGTTCATTTGAGGGTGTCGATGGAGGCCAATATAATATTTTTACTCACTCTCATTTGTGATTTATATATTTGGTGATGAGATATGAATTCTCACATCCTAATGCATAATAAAACTGAATATAATTAAGGTACGACATAATGGGCTAATATCTTGAGTGTTTGGTTATGGGTGTAATTTGGGCCAATTTTTCAAAAATTATAGCACCAAAAGCAAAGACAATGTTTGGTGATGGGGTGGTGAGGTCGATTTTTATAGAATTACAACACAAGCAAATGAAGTGTTTGGTAACGCAAGTGATTTCTATTCGTTTTTTTAAAATTATAGCAACATAAACGAAGGTGATGTTTGGTTATGGGATTTGGTTTGAGCAAAAACCTTCACAATATGTCACTACGCATAACTCACCAAATGCATCAAAACCTTGCAACAAATAACCCTAACACGATATCATACATTGGTAGCAACCCAAAGGAGCAAATTTCCCCCAATCTTTGGCATGTCACATTCTCACCAAAACATCCATCACACAAATAAGCTATTTGCACAATTTGGTGTACTCATTTGATCATCAACATTCTCATTTTTACTCAAAACATGTCTCTCAAGTTTGTTCTCCTTACTAGCTAGTGTAATAGATAAACTCCAATCCTTCTTAGAATTCCCAATGTAATGGACTAAGGTGTTGAAAACTAAAAATAGAAAGTCAGAAATTAAATGTGAAAGTCGGACAATGTATAGAAGAAAAAAGTCAATTTTAAAAGTAAATGTAGAATTATAAAAATCAAACTTGAAAACGTTAGAACCAAGAGACAAAATAGGGATTAAATCATAGACAAGGTTTATGATGAGAGATTCAGAACATATTTATATTATTGCTTGGTCCAACAATTTACAATTCCAAATTTTAAATCATGTAGTTCTAAGAAGGACATATTTCAACTAGCTCAAGGTCATCACACATTTGAATTAAGACCCATAACATGTACATCAACAACATTTATCAATGTAATATGGGACCTGGACTTGTAAGACTTTTATATTTTCATCTCCTTAACTTAACCACTTACTTGTGTTCCTAACATATCTTAATTGGGTATACGTGTCAAAAACAACAATCAAGACTTGGTTGTGCCCTAACGTGGTGAAGCAATTCAAAGCTAGGATAAAAAATTTTGTTTCAAAATCTTGGAGTGGATTTGAATGTTTTGTGGGAAATTTAAATGATTTTATAGTTCCCCAATGTATGTTTCATAAGTTTTGACATTTATAAGGGTGTTCCAAATTGAATCCAAGAAACCTTGGTGTGAAACAACTTGCATTGTGCAAAACATGAGTATAGATTTGAAGGCATTAGACAAGCATCATCTTTGTTCTTGAAATCATCAAGGTTTTTTTATAACATATTGTGCACATAACAAGTATTTGTTGTTTTTAATGATTTTCAATCAAGAAAAAAATATGGCAAAAATAGAGGATCAAGAGCATGGCATAGACTAGTATGTAATGAATAAAAGGTTGGCTCCATGAGAATTAGATGTCTTGTCTCTCTCGAGTCGACAAATTTTGAACACAAAAATAGAAGATTTTTGGTTGAAAGCACATTAGATGGCCAAAAAATTGTTGTCACAAATATTATTTTTCAAAATTATGTGACTTTCAACTTCCACCAAGCCAACATCAAAAGAAGTTTTCATAAATTATATTCAAAATAAGGTGGTTCAATTGCCAAATAATGCAATTGCCAAAAGAAACTATATATTTTTTAATGATATTAAATGATTAAATAGTACATTTATGAAAAATTAATACATGTATCAATATATTGCAAAATGAAAATATACTTTAAAATTTATTCTAACAATTACACCACTTGGTGAAGTATTTAATTAGATATTGAATATGAGTTGATTGTACCATTTCAATTCCATATGAAATGTTCCACTCATGTGATTTCACAAAGAGCATTTAGAGAAGTTTTTCATTCAAACAAACATAATTATGTTGAAAAAAATTGAAATTTTATTTTCATTTGAAAGATAACAAGAATTATGTTCAAGACTTTTGAATCAAAATCCATTTTACGTATATTTATCAAAACGTTAGATGAAATAAAAAAAACAATGCCCCCAAAATAATACAAATGTATTAAAAAAGAATAAATTTTCTTGCTTGAAATGGCCCCCAAATAATGTGCTTTCACCTTTTTTTGGACCGAATTCTTTAAAGAATGGCTACAATATATGATATGAGCTTAATGTTGAGGTTTCTATAATTATTTTGGAGTTATATCATAGGGAGATGAGTAAAGAAAAAGTTACAAATTGTTAAATCAATGTTTTTTCTATTGAAAGTGTGGTGGCATGGCTAAAGGAAAATGTTTTTTATTGGGAAAAATACACAATCTACTACAACAAATATAGATTAGAACTAAGGTTAATTAAGGCATTTTACAAAGAGCAAAAAAATAGGCAAACACAAAACAAGGTCCTACAATTATAGTGAAGCAAACTTTATGTCCCCTTTTTATTTTCAAACATGGTCCACCATATGTTCACCACATAGCCAAGGTGAAGGTGGAACTAAGAACCTTTGTACCATTTGATCAAAATACACCAATGTTCATTCTAAGGGAAAAACCACTATCATATCCAAAGGAGGTTTGGCAAGTGGATAAATTGTTGCAGACTTTGAGAATTATTATGGAAGGTGCAAGCAAAGATATGACAAATGCAAAATCTCAATGCAAGGTGAAGCAAAGGTGCAAGCAAAGATATGACAAATGCAAAATCTCAATGCAAGGTGAAGCAAAGGTGCAAGTAAAGATATGACAAATGCAAAATCTCAATGCAAGGTGAAGCAAAGGTGCAAAAGTGTAAGCTATTCCACCAAGATCATGAATCAATCTATGCATAATCCTAGTTTTTATTTATTAAAGTTAAAGAATCATTAAGCTTGTCATAAAGTAAGTCTAAGGGACAAATTAAAGATGGAAATAAGGAAGTCCTAAATTCCAACATTTCAAATCTTGCTAAGGAGGCAAATATGTCATGTGGACCTCACATTGGTAATGAAGTTCAATTGTCCACTATGGATTTCACTATTCTTCATAAAAAAATAAAGTGGGCTTTTGAGAGTCATGAAAAATAGTTTGGTCAAGGTTGTAAGAATTTGAAAGTGAACTTGTAAAGGCTTACAATAAAGTTCTTTTGTTAAAAAAAAATTAGATGAGCAAAATATGAAGGTTCAATTCTTGATTTCACATATTGAATTTGTTGGCAATTAATTGGACAAGAATGAATCATGGTCATGAAATCACCTTCTATCCACAGCCAATATGTTTCATAATCTTTATTTTGTGTCAAATCCAAAAGAACCCAACATTAAATTACAAATTTTAATTATACTATTTGTGGGCATGACTTTGAGTTTAATTATATGGTGGTTCCAAGTTGTGGCCACATATATCACCCTACATACATGAAAAGGCACACTCAAAACATTTGTATAATGCAAAGCTATAGGTTGTGGCAAACAATCCCATGAGGACTAATTGATGTCTTTTGATGTAAGACCTTGTTTGAATCTTCCTTAGTTGTGCAAGGAAGAAAACTAGTTGCAAAAGAAAAGGTGGATGGACAAAATGCAAGAAAATTGTAAGCCTTTCAATTCACAAGATCCTTTGTGTATGTTCTTTTGTTGTCATCCTTTTAATCCACTTCCAATCTTATAGTCCATAGTGATCAAATGCAAACATTGCAAGGTATATTACATGTAATTGTATCCTTTAGTTAAGGATTCTATTTTGGTTGTCTTGCAAATCATGCACATATTTGAAATGAAAAATATGTGCATGACTCCTAAACTTTTAAATAATTGTAGGATTACCAAATGAATGTGTCCCAATTCATATTTGATTCAAGGACTTTTATGAAGTCATTATTTCACCTCTTAGGATGTTTTGTAATCTGTGGCTTAATGCAAGGATTAAATTAGATGAGGATCACCATAGATTCCTTGGGTTCTAATTTAAATCCTAAGTTCTAAAATAATTGTAAGATTGCCAAATGAATGTGTCCTTATTCCTATTTGATGCAAGGATGTTTTGTAGTCTTTGGTCTAAAAGAATCGGATTGGGATTGTGCCATAAATTCCTTGGGTCTTGAGTTAAGACCTTGTTATAAATCTTAAACTCAAAGGTAATTGCACATGATTACCAAATGAATTTGTCCTTATTCATATTTAATGCAAGGACTTTCATGGAATCATTGTTCTATCTTTTAAGATGTCCTAAAGCCTTTGGTCTCAATGCAAGGATGAATTAGATCAATCCATCACCATAAATTTCTTAAGTCTTAAGTTGGGTCTTGATTTAAGGTTTTGATTTAATTGGATCCTCAATGTATATTCAAAGTTGAACTAGATCTTGATATAAGGATCTCCATACAATCAAATGTCTTAATTTAAGACTTTGAATTGCCTCGTTGAAGGAAATATTTGTCAATCCTTTGGGTCCTAACTTGAAGATCAAATTGTGATTTCTATGAAACAAAATGAACTCGGTATGATATAAGAATCATCTTGTTGGCCTTTCTCACATCAATATTGATTTGTGCAAACCCATTATTTAGTTGTAAAACTAAAGTTGAAATGAACAAAAGCCTTACCCAAAACACCACATGTGATGTTAGGACTAAAATGGAATGAAAAAGATGGTGATCACACATAATTTCATAATATTGTAATTCAAAGCATAAAACAAGAGGCATCACAATTAGGTTTTGATATATTAAATGTCATTACATAAGACTATAGTCCAAAAATGTGCTTAATTACAAAATCAAGCAAGAGTCCACATGTGACATAAGTGTTTAGGTGTGATTTGCTACATCATCCTTCTTGAATTCAAACTTCAAGTGTGAATTCATCTACCACCTCATTATGTGAATTATATTTTAGTTGAACTTTCAATTTAATAAATGTCTTTTTTTGTCTTTTGATTGTTGAAACTTTTGTATTCAAGCTTAATAAAAAAATGAAAGTTCCACTAATAGGATGGATTAAATGTCATAAGTAGTATCTATGTTTGATTATGAATTGTTGGTGAGGGTGCAAATACATAGATAAGAGCCAATGGGATTACTTTACAAAATGACTACGAGTCCTTTTTCATTTTTTCATGTGAAAGAATTTTTAAATGAATTTTTTTGCAAGTTGATATTAAAAAATACATATAGTTGCCTAATAGATCACATTATTTTGTTAATCATTGTTGAATAAATATGAATATTTCAAAGTGTGTAGATTTTGCTAGAATTTTTGTTTCAACTTGAAATTTTATCATAATTTGAATTATACCAAAATATGTGAACTATTTTAGGTTTTTTTTTAATATCATAAACTACAAATTTATTTTATATGTCATGCACATTACACCCCATTTACATGTGGTAAAGGATTGAAGATTCAAAAAATTTAAAATATTTTGAATTTTTTTAAGTTTCAAATTCCATATCTTTTAAATTGTGAGTGTTTTTTTAATGTGGGTAGTAGGTTATTATCATATTATTATTATTTACCATCAAATTTATTTGATCAAAAAAGTCCTTTACTTAATCCTTTGCAAAATTAATTACATTTGATGCAAATATTGTTCAAGTTCAAACATCATTTGCTAAAACCAAAACCCAAAATGAAACTTAATAAAATTTTAATTTGAATTCTTCAACATTCATTTAGGCATTTAACACGACTTGGATTGATTAAATATAACTCTAAAAAATAAAAAAAAACATATGTAAAAAAAATTCATTGTTTTCACCACTATTTGACATGGTTTTTGGCTCCTAAATGCATGTTTGCACCCATGATATATAATTGATGTAATGCAAAAGAAGCTTGTTTGCTTGAGCTCAAGACATGGAACTAAACATTAATTGACATTTAGTCACTTGATTGGGTTATAGTATGGAAACCAAACTTGCACAATTATTTTTTGTAGTTGACATTGCAATTAATCACCAATGAAGTTTTTTATTATACATAATCATTTTTCTTCTCAAGGCATGAAACCAATAATAACTCAAGTTATGATTTGCATGAATTATAATCCATAGGATCTTGGAATGAAACATATGTGTGCTTACATTTTTCATGTGTTTATTGTTGTTGATTCCCTTTCTTTAATGATACCTCCATTTTTGTGTTGTTGTTGGTGCATGTTTTCCTCCTCTAGATGTATTAGTGTAACATGGTCCACAAGCTATTGAAATTATCTTTTTCCCAGGTTACACCATATCTAATTGTTGGCAAGCTCCCCCTTGCCCCCCAAACACTATAAATCCTTCCAATTGCAAACTCAAAAACAAACCAAGCCACATTTCATAAAAATGAAAATAAAACTTCATAACACTTGTTGCTAACACATTCTTGTGCAAAACACAAACAAACCCCAATGTTAAAATAACAACAACAAATTTAGTTATAGCATTATCCAACTAGATCCAATTTCCTAGATTCAATATACAACTCACTTACACACACATGAATCTAAGCATAACCAAAACCTTTGTGAACACATAAACTTGCATAAAAACTTGGAAAACAACCACAACATAACACAAGAAAGTGGTGGGATTTCAAATTTAGAAAATTGAATTGAATCACACCACTAAGGGATTTATATCCCATTCAAAAGTTCAAAACTTTGAAACTATCTTCACAATTGAAATTGATTCCAAATTAACTTACTTTAGTTTACCTAATGCAATGAGGATGTAACTTGCTAAAACATAATAAATTCCTAACACAATATATAGGAACAATGACTAAATTAATTTAAAAAAATGAAATGGAGGATAAGTGAGCCAAAAAACAATAAATTCCATGAATATTGATATAACAAATATCTCAAAAACAAAACTAAAAAATGTGTAAAAATGAAATGAAATTCAACTTGGTTTACAATCGTTACAAAGGAGTTAAGTGATTACTTTCACTAAAAAATCTTTTAGGCAAGCCTAGAAGCACAATTATCACAATACCAAGGTGTGAACTATGGAATGCACAACAAGAGTTCAACAATAGGTTAAGTAGTGGGCAAGGGTTAGAATGTGAACACAAGGGCACATTGCAACAAGGTTGTAGCCTTCTAATGACTAAGTTCAAAAACACCAAGAGCATTACAAAAGGGACCATTTGAATTTTTTAATAAAAAACTAGAACCAAAGGTTCTTCATAAAGGTAAAATGCAAATCAACATTGATTAAAAACTTTTTGTTCATTTTGTTATTCATCCATTTTGGTGATGGGGGTACATATTGTCCATTCATGGATATTTGAATGTTTGGTAAAATGATTATTCATATGCTATCATGTGTATCTTGGATTTTTTCCCCCAAGTTTAGGAAAACTCGGAGTGCCATATCTTTGTCAATTCTTAACCCTTTTTTAACAACTTAAAAGGCTATGGGTGCACCTAAAGGATCTCCACACTTTCTGTTTAGAGAGCAAGGGCAAAGGACCACAAATGAGGAAGTGAGAAACCTTTGATACATTAGAGTTATCCGTAAAGTAAGACAAACACAGCACCAGAACCCTGAGTTTGGTCATTCACAGGGTGAGATTAAGAAAAAACCTGCCAAAAAGTACATTAG
>Ga0116229_10011649_pt1 | contig 12900 bp, 8 predicted proteins | sample S1TSphgellanicum_3_FD_87313 | JGI IMG/M metagenome (GOLD analysis project Ga0116229, IMG submission 87313) | Host-associated microbial communities from peat moss isolated from Minnesota, USA - S1T2_Fc - Sphagnum magellanicum MG | ecosystem: Host-associated > Plants > Peat moss > Unclassified...
AACGCAAGCTTGCGATTTCTTGTGACTCTCAAAGTGTTTAGCGATACTTTGTGTATTGTAAAATGTGCGATGTTGTGAGTATGATTAAACGTTGCGAAGTGTGGAATATCGCTAGGGTGGACGAAGACTGAGCTGGTCGCAAAGTTTTGTTTGTGGTATATGTCGCAAAAGTGCTGCGATGATTTAAGGTACATTATAAATTAACGATGGTTGGTGAACCACAAGGTGCGATGCGTGTCGCATCGCAAATATGGCAGGTTGTTTTTGCTTCGCAAACCCTTCCGGTTTTTTGTTTTGCCCTTTGCAAAAAGGCACAATATGTAGTAGTGTTTTCTTGAAAGTGGTGGTGTTCCACAACTAGCAAATGTTAATGCTTTGTTGAAGGAAGCCATTCATGTCATTAGTTGTGGTTATGAAGACAAATTTGATTCGGGAAAGGAAGTTTTAGACAAAATTATGTTTACTACAATTTAGTGGTCATCACAAGCCCTATAATACATAGAGTTCAATTCAAATTTTCACAAAAGTTGATTTGGAATTTTTAAATCTTTAAGGCTATGTCAATATTCTTTAATTTTGAAGTTATTATGTCTTTTCTTCAACTTGTTACATTTCTTAAAATGTTTTTAAAATAATGATTTTTAGTGTGTTGTGATGGTAGCTTGGATGGATCTATGGATCAGTCACAAAAGACATTTTGACATGCTTCAAAATGCATTGTTGTGAATGGCGTTCAATTTACTACATGCATAAACAATAAGCATTCAAAGGATTAGGCCGAATTAATCTATCTGATCAACTTAACCAAGTGTTACGATGGGCACTTGGATATGTAGAAATTTGTTTGAACCAACATTGCCGTATTTGGTATGGGTACAAAGGTGGGCATTTGAAATGCCTTCAAAGGCTAACATATATTAACACTTCCATTGACCCATTCACCGCTTTGCCTCTTGTTGCATATTGTACATTGCTAACTATTTGCCTTCCTTCAGGAAAATTTATCATCCCCATGGTATGTTACAATAATTTCTCCTCCCCCCTTCCTCCTTGAATTCTATTTTGAAATTACCATTTCTATTGGTTCAACATACCATGTGGCATAATGTGTAACGGTTTTAATTACACAACCATGAATTGTTGGGCAAGACATTGTTGACCAAAAATATTGAGTTTAAAGTTGTTTTTTTTCATGTGTGGATGAGTAATTCTGCAAGTTTGTGGTTTCTTTATCTATTTCTATCAATTTTTGCAACAAGTATTTTGGAAATGCAATGGTCAAGAATGGGTATTGATGAATGGTGGAAAAACGAGCAATTTTGGGTGATAGGTGGTGTTTATGCTCAATTGTTTGTAATCTTTCAAAGGTTGTTCAAAATGTTGGCGGGTATTAACACAAATTTCACTGTGACATCCAAAGCTTCCGAGGACAAGGACTTTGGAGAATTGTATGCATTCAAGTGGACTACTCCTCTCATTTTCCCAACCACACTTATGCTCATCAACATTGTGGATATTGTTGCGGCAACTGCAAAAGTAATTTATAATGGTTATCAAGCTTAGGGCCCTTTCTTTGAAAAACTTTTCTTTGCATTTTGGGTGTTTGTTCATTTATACCCATTCCTCAAAGGTTTGATGGGTCACCAAAACCACACACCCACAATTGAAATAGCATGGTCACTTATTTTGGCCTCCATATTTTCATTTTTTGTGGATTCATGTTGATCCTTTTCTACATGAGATTATTGGACTAGATCCAACATTATGCGGTGTTAGTTGTTAATTATCTTCCATGCATTGAAACTTCTCTTCAAATATTATGTTTATTTGAGAATTAGATTAATTACATTTTGCTTTGGACTTTGGTTTCTTCTATCCTATGTGTTAAACATCATTTAGATTGAATTCTTTAGCAACAATCAAAAAAATTTAATAATGAAGAAATAAAATGCATTTCATGTAACCTTATTTGAAAAAAAAGAAGACAAATGCACTAATTGACATTCATAAATAAGAGCCTGTTCACCAAAAGACTACTACCCCTTGTTAGGGTGGGCATTATGTCAATTGTTGTAGTGTAAATCTAAGGTCACTACAAGGGGGATTGGGTAAAGGGGGCGGGTGGGGGGAGAGGGAAAGGTGTTAAGGGAGTAGGTAGATTACATTGTTTTTGGATGTACAAGGCATTACGGATAGGGATTGATCATTTGACATTGGAGGTTTAAATATTGAATTCTTGTTTAGTTTTGATACACGTTAATAGTGATTTGAGGATTGCCCAAAGGTGGGAGTTATGGGGAAATGAAATTCATTCTTAGACACATAGTTTTGAAGTAGAGAGATAGATGTAGGTACTTTGTAGCAAAAACTACAAGTTATGTTTTTTGTATACCACATATTTAATCTTGTTGTTTGATTACATTTCAATAGAACATGGAAATTTTTATTGTATTTTGATTAATGTTTTTAATAAACAAGGGGAGTACAAACTTTTGGAATAATTTCCATACTCATATTGTTGAGTGAATTATTTGTAGTATCAAAAATATCATGAGATGAATTATTATTATTATTTTGGTTTTCTACATTGTATTTTGAAGTACAAATTTTGGTTATTTGAAATAACCATGAATATGATGTTGTAATGAATTGTAAACATAAGTGTGTTTAAGATCAAAGCAGAAATTGTGAGTGTGTGAATATTGTAATGCAAATTTGTTGTTATAATAAATGTGGAATAATTATGCAGGAATTTAATCCACATCTACCAAAAAGGTTTTCCCTTTTGGGGTATGGGAAGGAAATGGCCATGCATATCAGTGTTAAAGGGAATCCTAGATTTGAATTTACATTTATTGAAAATGACGGTGGATAATGATTGGATGGAGTTTAGGTCTAGGTGAATTTGTAAAAAAATAAAATGTGGGAGGGTGAAACTTGGAATTGTGCTCATAAACAGGAGGATGTGTGCAAATGTAGTTCTCATTGACCAACACGTGTGTGTCAAAAAAACCTCCCATGAAACCACAACACATTTATGCTTGTAAAATATTGCAAATGAAAAAGTTGGTTATGTATTAAATGGGTCCACTTCCTTCCTTTGGCATCATTTTAAAAAGTTTCATTGGTTTTTTTAAAAAATATTCCCTTTAACAAGTGTAGGTGTAATGAACTTGGATATTCAATTTTTGTTGTCTCCCATATAATATTTGAAAAGTTTTTTTGACACTTAAGATGGGTCCAAATTCTTTAAGGTGTACCAAAATCTTATCACAATGTCACCCTTTTTTTGTCTATTTTACCTAGTCCTTAAAACCACATTTATGGATGATTATGATGGAATCCAAAATTATAATGGTCTAAAATATAGTCCTTTTGAAATATTTGATAATTTTTGACTCATTATTTTTTTATGAAGATCAAAATATAGGGTTAAAAAGGACATAAAAAATGACTAGGCCCTTTTCGTCTTGTGTGGTACACCTTAAAGGATTTTCATGTAAATATAAATCAATTATTATACTTATTAAATTGAAAAATAAATTGGTAATCAATGTTGTAGATATTGGAATGTAAGGCACATCCTTATGTAAATGGCAATATTTTCAAAACAAGGGGCATAAGACGAAGTGGTAATTGAGTTCAACCTTGCATTTTGGGAATGTCCCCACCTATTACTTCAATGTAAATCATGAAGTGAATTTATCATGAACATAGACATTTGTAAATCATGAGGCATAGGAGGGCAAGGGTTCTTATGCCTTGGAAGTGGGTGTTAAATTTGTCCCATTTCTAAATAGTAGGTGTAAGATTAGCATGAGGTGAACTTATCATGAACATGAACATTTGTAAATCATGAAGCATAAGAGGGCAAAGATTCTTATGCCTTAGAAGTAGGTGTAAAATTTGTCCCATTCTTAAATAATAGGTGTAAGATGTATATTTTTAGATCTAAAAGGCATATTCATAAATATAAGATGCCTTCCAAATCTACTTGGAAATTTTCTTTGAATTTTTTTTTTCGAAACATCTCAACAAAAATGAAAAAGAGGGAACCCAACCCCAAAAACAAAAAACAAGCCAAAGAAAACCAAATTTTGATAATGAATTAAAAGTTTAAATGTCCATGTCATAAAATCTTCAAGAATACTATGCCTAGTGTTAACTGTTAACCATTTACCATAGCATCCCTATCGATCTCATTAGTTTCCAATAATGATCAAGAAGATCAAACTTAAAGTTTAACCAACAAATTTAATTTCTCTCATAAAATTATTGGAAATAATGAAAAAAATTAACCATTCATTGCTTAAAAATAGGAACCTTATAAAAGAAAAAAAAAGGGGGGGGAGAAAAGGAAGTAAAAAAATGAAAAAACTACAAAAACTCATCAAAACAATAAAAAAAGCAATGATGCTAGCTTGTGAACAAGTGAACATGAGTAGCAAGCACGTGAACCTAGAAGAATATTTGTAGAATATCCATTGTCACATTATATATGTATATACACACATAATTTTTCAGATATATTTTGCCACATGGCAACTTTTTGAACATGGACAAAGCTTGAAAATGGATGAAAGGTCGATTGTAATCATTCATTCCATAGTTTAGGGTTGGATATATTATATTTAAAAATTAAACAATATAAGTCAAATGGATTGTTTTGCACTTCACATTCATGAGCAAAGCCAAACAATAGAACATAAAAAAATGTGAAAAAAATTTATAATGTCCATTTGCTAAAAGTAAAACAATTTTTCCATTTAAGGATTTGTTTCATTCCCTAGACATGACAAGAAAAAATTTGCTTCACATGACTTGATAAGCATTGAATTTCATTCAAACTATAAATTAGATGATGAATGAATTCCTTTGTCTACCCACCACACATAACATGTTGCAAAATGTAATATATGTGTCTACAATGCACCCACTTCCTTTGCCCACCCAATGAACTTGCCATCATTGTGATGAATTCCATGCAAGTTTATGTTGGTGAAATTTCCAATTACCATTTCATATTGTTTAATGCTATTGGGTGTGTTGGAGGTAATGTTGTAGATGGGTTCATACCTTGGAAAAGGACCTACATGGGTGGTAAAACAATTGTTGTCAAATTGTGAATGATCTCCCACCTATTTGGATTTTCCTTCAAAAGCTTGAATGTTCCATGGTGTTGGATATTTTAAGTGTTGCGAGGTTTTGACCCAAGAATCTACATCCAATGGTTGGTGTAAATGGATAAAATTTTCATCGCCAAAAAGATTGTGAGGAGGACATTTAAGTTGTTTACAATTTGACACAAAATCAACTTCTTCCAGTGTTATTACCTCATCTTGAGTGAGATTTGTGCCTTCTTGGGCAAGCCATACTATAAGCACAAGGGGCCTATCATCCATTTGCTTCCTTCCCAAACCTTCCACACAATGGTTCAAGTTGTTGCAACAATTGTTACCAAAATTTGTGAGACTCATGAACACCACCTTTGAAGCTTGATCTAGCCAACCATCATAACATAGAACATGAATGCCAATAGTTTCTTTCATTGGTGTGATTTTCACCTTGTAGTAGTGTTCGATGTTATTTTTTGAAGCAAAACATTTAGTCATCAACTTGGGGCGACATTGTTCAATCCACCAAACACCACAATTGTAAGGGCTTTCACACATTTCCCCACCATTGTGAGTGAGAAAACAATTTTGCTTCTAGTATGACCGGCAATAAACGAAATAATGGGTTTTACAACCATTATATTTGCAACTAGATGCAATTATATGTCACATGCAACTATCCATGGTGTTTCATGCAATTGCAACTAACTTTTGAACAAATGTTAATTATCTTTGCAACTATGTTGTGATTAAAGTCACTTTCATCTAAACAAATGGATGATTTCTACAATATTAAGCTTTGCACATACAACTTGTATATACCCATAGTTGCACATGCAACCAAGATGGTACAACTATGGTGAGGTGGCCACTTGGATTTCATTGTATTTAGAATTTACATTTAATTGGGTTTATGGGACAACTTGAAAACTTCCAATGCACTTATACCAAAATTAAGCACACAAATAGGCCCTAAATTGTACATATGTCCATAAATTTGAATAAGCCTAAGGCTTCTAAACCTAGTTCCACATGGTGCTTAAGGGTATGGTCTTCCACTTTGTTTATTGTTGTAATAAATTGTTTTAGAATCTACAAAATGGTCATAATAATGACTACATGAATTGGATGCAAACTTCCAATTCATTCCAAACACATCTTATTAGTGTTGGTATGTGGATTTAGGTTTAGTGCTTTTGATGTAAACAAAAAATTGTTTGCTTCAACCGGTCTTTCACCTACCATTGTATGTGTTCAAGCATGTTGCCACTAGTATATCCTTTTACAAGTGGTACCCAAGTTGTTTATATGCAAATGTCCTACCAAAGTCATGTTTTTCAATTGCCTTTCCTAGATAGATTTAGGGTAGATCATAAACACTTGATGAATAATTATAAACACAAATATTGTAAGAACCCATGTCATTCAATGAATCACTTAATAGCTTGTTGAAAATTTCCACATGGTCTTTGAATTTGCAATGAATAATGGTCTAAGAATATAACTACCCACAACCATGTAACAACATAGGTTTAAGAAACTCTAGTTAATTCCACCAATTCTAGGAAACTATTTTAGTAGTAAGTTGCAACCACACTAAGGTGCTCCATTGCCTTTTCCTACACTTTCCATAGGCCAATCACATTGTCTTCAACATGCAACAAACTCCATTTCTTTCTAGGCTTGCAAATTTTGTGGATGGGTGAACAACAAAACTTGCTGAAACAACACAACAAAAAATTGCATCTTAATTTGCACCATTGGCTAACACACCAAGTAACAATATTTCCCAATCCCATTGCCACACACCACATGTAATATCCAAATTTGATCAACAACTCGTCAAACACCATGCACATCCCAACAACAGTCCATGCCATGTGGCCTATGCTATCTATAACCAAAGATGGCAAATTGGATTAGAGGATATTCTAGTCTAGACAACTTTGTTTCCAATTTCAAGAAAGAAACACAACCGATTCTTCAAAATTGGTAATTACAAGCTACCATGAGTTTACTTTGACCTCATGCATAAAAATATAAGAATCCATCTAATCTTTAAGGAAATCCTAGGCTTTCAAACAATTACATCCCTTGCATTTTTTTGGACGCAATGGGATTTCACAACCATTTTGTGTGCATACCATCCAATAGACATAAAATTTGAGGTTTTCCCAAAAACAAATAATTAATGTTCTAAAGGAAATAATTGGTAATAAAAACCACTATGTTGTGTAACATCTAGAAGATTTAAGACGTATTAGATTATTACCAACACAAATGACTAGATGTACCAATTACAAAAACCTTGTTAAATGATGACTAGTTAACCCAATAATGTGATTAACTACTTAGAGAATTGACTAGGGTTTATGAGTTTATGGGGTACAATGGAGAACCCTATTGTATGAACTACTACATTGTTAGGTGGAAATGCATGGCTTGCACCTTTAGTTTATACTTCCACCAAATAATCATTAACATTGGTGTTGGAATAGTAGAACTTTAAATTGGCATAATTAGTAGAGCCAATCAAATTTCATAACAAGAGTAACATGGACCTAAGATGCACACGTGGGGTGGTCAAACATAAAAGAAAGGTTTCCTATCGTGCTAAAGCCATCCATCAAAAGTCAATCAAGTAAATGGGTTTGATCCTATAACAACACATGGTAACCCAATAAACATTTATTAACTAATGCATACAACATGTTATTCATCATCACCATTTTTGTTTTGAATGGGTGTTGAAAGTAGCAAATTAGTTGTGCAATCCATGCGATGTTCTCCACATCCATAAGCTTTGCATGTAGAAGGTGTAGGTCAATTAATCTAGCCAACTATGGCTTTCTAATTGCCGATCCCATCAATGGGAAAATGTTGCCATGTCTTCAAAAAAATTACTTTTCGCTTGCACCAACTTCTCATATATCAACTACATTTGTTTAGCATAAAACAAATTGGTCCAATTGTCAAGATACCTATACCACATTTTGTAGGAAAGTTTGAAGCATGGTTATCAAGTCCATAGTGGATGAACCACCCATCAACATAACTTTTATATAAATGATGTGTCTTTTCTACTTGTGATGTCTTGATGTGAAATATGTACAATTTAGATTTTAACTAAATCCGTGCAACTATCGTGATGTAATTTTGCATAAAACTATGCATTTTTTGTGTATTAAACAAGAACATTCACATATGTCATTAAAAAAAATGTCTCATATATTTGAATGTTTAAGATATTGTATACATACAAATATTGTTCACATTATAAAAACACAAAATTCATACAATTTTTGTATGAACTTATGAAAATGGTTTTCGCACAAAATTTGTATGAACCTAATCATGGTAAGTTTGTGATGCCATTCATTTTTTGGATTTACCACCCCTCAAGTACTCCTTATACTAGGAGTTTTGTTTAAAAAATTGCACATAGTCATCAAAAGTGGTAGTGTACAAGTAGGAACCTTTTTTACAACCAAATTTTGTGAACTATTTCTAACAAATTACAAGTCAACATGTCCACCACTATTAAAATTTAACCAAAATGTAACCATTCCATTTGTGACTATATGCGACTTGTAAGTGTTTGCAATTGACTTTAGAAGTGTTTCCAACTAAAAGATCAAATTTCAACTATTTTGGTCATTTTTGCAACTATGTTGTGATTATTGAAAATTTCATCCCATGGGTTGAATAGTTTTTAAAACTATTTCCATCCATGAAAAGGCTAATATGTCCCATTAGTCATAATAATCACCAAGTTGGTCACACCCCTAGAAGTATTATAGGGTGACTTACGGGTATATTTGAATTTTGAAATTTTATATTTAAATCTTAAAATTGGCATTATTACATTTATTATTAATGAATTTATATTATGTCTACTAAAATTATTATAATTATAGTTAATAATAATTATATATAACAAGTGAGATCATAAAAATAATTATAATGACAAATTAGAAAGCCAATACCCACAATAATAATTTAATAAATATTTTTATTAATCTTATTATGAAAAGAATACCATAGCTACTAAATTTATTATTTATATTATTAATACCACCTTAAATAATTAATTATATTTTTATTTTATTAATACCTATGAAATTTTATTATTTATAATAATTGATATAATAATTTATAGGTAAACTAGGTTGATATAACATGGGTACAAGAAGTAGTTACAAATAAATTGCGACTAGGTTGGTGACATTTGTAACTAAAATGTTGAACCCATATCCTTTGCCTTCCATTGTTTTCATGTATATTATATAAATAAATTCATTAGAAGTCTTCAAAATACAAGTGTCATTCAAGGGATGAGCTAATGAAAGAAGCTCAACCTTAAAGGTTATAACCCAAAATAAAATAGGATTATTTTAAATTTAATTGATTTGTTTAAGCCTACTTACTTACCTCCTTAAGCATAGACCTTCCTTAATTATCTACATGTTGACATCCTATTGACCTTAAATTAAACAATCCAAAATTAATTAATTAACCAAACATACTAAATATTAAATAGGGTTTAAACATGCCACACTTCACCAAATAGTTGGCATTCAAAAGATAAATGGACATAATTTATGTGCCGTGTGGCACCAAATAATTAACATTAAAAATAAATGGACACAATTAGTTTGCCACATGACAAAATTTTATTTTGCCATGTGTAATATACTAAAACCATACAAAGTGGATGATGTGAATTTTTTCAAGATGAAATTAAAATAATTTTGAATATTAAAATATGTTGTCTTGTGGCAACACATCATTTGTTGTTAAAGTGACCAAATTAGTTGCATGGTAGGTCACAACTAACAATATGTATACCATAAGTTAAAGGATGAAATCATATTTCTTTGAATTTTTTTGCATCCACAATCCATGTCGCCTACAATTATTTTCTTATGTGACTTGTCCAATGTGAATAGATGGATTTGAATTATAATTGTCACTTGAAACTAAAAATTAGTCGCAAAAATTAATTAAAAAAAGGTTCTTTTCTACTAGTGCATGAGCTTTTCAATTGAAAACTTATGCAAGCATGTGAAATAAGATTAATAAAACGCATGTTAGGCGAAATATGCATAAATTTCAACATTGTTGGGGAAAAAAATTACATGTAACATGAAGCCTCCCCATTGTATGACACAAAATGTTAAAAGTTCAACCAGTTATTGAACTCATGGACCACATTCTTGCTGGCAACCCCAAAGGAATACCACTAACATTGAATTCTAACATTTTATGTGGAGTGTGTAGGTTCATGTAATGCGATGGACAAAAAGGGCAAGAAAAACATTAACCGCCAAGAAAAATACTAGATAAACAATGAAAATGGTTGTTAATTTGGGCCTTGACTTAGATGATTCTTCTTTAGACAAAAATGATGCTTCGGTTGAATTTGATGATGATGTTGATGGGACAAATTTAGTAGCTAGTTTTCTACCTATTACACATCTACAACCTACTAATTTGGCCTTTGGATCTATTGCTTAATCCAATTTTATCAATGTTTTGTTACTTACATTAGGGAAGCAAACATTTAAACAACAATTATCAAGTTTGAAGCAAGGATGACTAGGGTAGGTAGTTGGACTTGGTGGTTTGGGTGGTTAGTTAAGTCAAATATGCTAGCTAGGAAGTCAATTTGAAGCCTTCTAAAATTGACTTGCCTTACAAAGTTTGTTAACCTAATTCAATGCAAGAACTAGTCATGCATTAGCTATTGTAACCCCATGTGTAGTAACAACTATTGTTAAAGATGAAAATTTTATGGCTTGACTACTAGGGTGAATCTTCAATAGTTCGTGCATATCAATTCCAAGTTCATCGACAAAAGATTGAGACAACAACAAGATTTAAAGCTTTTGAATGAAAGTTGAATGGGCAGATTTTTTATTGGGCACATAATGTGATGCAAAGGGGAAATCCATTGGCACAAGGAGGCATATGCGGGAGTTTTACCTTAGAACATATTTTCATGGATTGGATCCAAACATTATACAAATGGATAAATATCTATTTATAATTGTCATTGCAATATGGGATAGATTGGCAAAATGTTGGGAATATGTTGATTATATATCCTTTGTCATACAAGGTTTTCAAAATATACCTAAAAACATACATGAAGAACAAAAGGCACAATTTGAATGCTCAAATATAATATAGAAGAGATTACACTAAAACTTGTTGCACATTGGGAGAACATGAAGGTGTTGAGTTGTGACCCCTTCAAAATGGAGGAGGCAATTTAATTGAAGGCAATTAAATTTTGTCACCAAAATCTATCTTGTTCATAACATGTTGAAGATGACATTTGAACGTCATTGGTAATGGTTTTTATAATATGGATTAGGTTTTTACAATGTATGTATTAGAACCATCAAAACTAATTTGAATCTCTTGTGATTACAAAGGAGGAAAACCTTGGTAGAACACCCGCCCTTACAAAAAGGTATTGTGGAAGGTAAGTCAAATAAACTAAAGGTGGGTGGGGTTTTTGCTATTTCAATGTAGTGGTGAATTTCCAACTTTTAAATTATGTTATAATAAATAAGGAGAATTATTATTATCTAATCACATTAATGTGCCTTGATGTGTAGGAAGTTAGTTAAGGGAAAATGTTTATGAAGGGCCATTTAAGGTGGTTTTAGAGAAAATAAACTCATATGAACCCAAGTCATGTTTTCATATGAATAAACACATTGACCACATTGAGAATTTTGTCCAAGAGCTCAAAACCTTATGCTTTCTATGACTACATATACTATGAGAAAAAGGGGTGTTTTGCAACTAGCCTTGCAACTCAATTTTTGAGTTGTAGAGGACATTTGTAACTCATTGTATTTATATGCCACGAGTGTTAATGGACAAGTTACATGAACTATAGAGTTGCAATTCATCATATATATTGTGCAACACATTGTAACTCTATCAAAACAATTCATTTTCAACTACTATGCAAATCCATTATAATTGCGCCCATGATGTCATGATGATGTCATTGATTGTCATCCATTTATTATAATCTGACATGTGACACCATGAAGTTTTTTTGACATAAAATTTATTTTTTCGAAATATTGATTTCCATCATTCATTATTATTGTTAATGATGGTCCAAAATTGTGACACATGACATAATAACTTTTTTTCCACATGGCATATTAATTATATTTTGGAATTTAAATATGAATATAAATATTTATTTTAGTAGCTAGGTACATAACCATAGGTAGGTAGGTAGGTCTTAAAACTTCCATACCAACGTATTTACTTATGACCTACCTACATAGGTAGGTAGAAAATTTTAAAAATAGCCATGAAATTTAAATAAATTTTTTTGAGCTCATCCCAAAATGGCATTTGTATTTTAATGTTAGAATATGAAATAACAAGCCTTTCTATATAGTTTGTAACATGGGATTCAAAGACAAAACATATGGGTTAAATCTTTTAATTATTCCTTAGATACAAATTAAGTTGCAACTATAACATGTAAGCATTCCAGGCAAGCCACATCCAAGGGGAGGGTTCCATTATTTTTGGTGTTTAAACAAAAATTGAACCCTTCTTATTAGCACTTATGGGGCACTAAAAATCATAAAAAAATAGAATAAAACTGAGAAAGTTATGGCCCCCCAAAAGAGAAGGGGTCAAAAACCACTAAATGTTACAAAGGCCAATTCCCAAACACCTAAAACAGGTCCTTGTATGTTGTTCTATTGCTATTAAAGTTCCAAGGTGATTTGTAAAACCTCAA
>Ga0116229_10011650_pt1 | contig 12898 bp, 10 predicted proteins | sample S1TSphgellanicum_3_FD_87313 | JGI IMG/M metagenome (GOLD analysis project Ga0116229, IMG submission 87313) | Host-associated microbial communities from peat moss isolated from Minnesota, USA - S1T2_Fc - Sphagnum magellanicum MG | ecosystem: Host-associated > Plants > Peat moss > Unclassified...
AGGACCAGGAGGGTGATGGCCGGATGGCGCAGCACGCGGAGCAGGGTCCATTCATAGGCGCCGAGCACGCCATTGAAGATATTCTCGGAGAGCCGATACATCCGGCCGTGCTGCTTTTGCTCCGGGCGCAGGAGCATCGCGCACATCATGGGCGTGGTGGTGAGCGAGACGACCATGGAGACGAGAATGGCCACGGCCAGCGTGATGGCGAATTCGCGGAAGAGGCGGCCGACGATGCCGGGCATGAGCAGGATCGGAATGAAGACGGCGACGAGCGAGAGGCTGATGGAGAGGACGGTGAAGCCGATTTCCTTCGACCCGACGAGCGCGGCCTCGAGCGGCGACAGGCCCTTCTCGAGATGGCGCATGATGTTTTCCGTGACGACGATGGCGTCATCGACCACGAAGCCGGTGGAGATGGTCAGCGCCATGAGCGAGAGGTTGTCCAGGCTGAAACCGAGGAGGTACATGATGCCGAAGGTGCCGATGAGCGACACGGGCACGGCCACGCCGGGAATGAGCATGGTGCGGACGTCGCGCAGGAATACGAAGACGACGAGAATGACGAGGCAGACCGCGATGACCAGGGTCGTCTCGACGTCGCGGATGGAGGCGCGGATGGTGGTGGTGCGGTCCATGACCGTGCCGAGCTTGATGGCGGGCGAAATGGAAGCCTGCAGGTCGGGCATCAGGGCGTAGATGCGGTCGACCGTGTCGATGATGTTCGCGCCGGGCTCGCGGAAGACGACGACGAGGACGGAGGGCTTGAACTCGGGCTTGCCGCCAGCGTTGCTGCCGGCGTACCCGGCGGTGTGGACGTCCTCAACCGAGTCGACCACGCTGGCGACATCGCCGACGCGGACGGCGGAGCCGTTGCGATAGGTGACGATGAGCGGCTGGTAATCGGTGGCGTGGAAAAGCTGGTCGTTGTTGTCGATGGTCCAGGTGTGGCCGTCGTCGGAGAAGTGGCCCTTGGGTTTGTTGGCGTTGGCGTTGGAGAGCGCGTTGCGCACGTCCTCGAGACCGATGCCGGCGTTGAAGAGCAGGGTCGGGTCGACCTCGACACGAACACCGGGCAGCGAGCTGCCGCCGACGGTCACCTGCCCGACGCCATCCACCTGCGAGATTTTTTGCGCGAGGATGGTCGAGGCCGCGTCGTACATCTGGCCCTTGGTCATGGTGTCGGAGGTCAGGCTGAGGATCATGACCGGCGCATCGGCGGGGTTGACCTTGCGGTAGCTGGGATTGCTCGGGAGGTTGGCCGGCAGGTTGCTGCGGGCGGCGTTGATGGCCGCCTCGACGTCGCGCGCGGCGGCGTCGATGTTGCGGCTGAGGTCGAATTGCAGCGTGATGCTGGTCGAGCCGAGCGAGCTTGATGAGGTCATCTCGGTGACACCGGCGATGTGGCCGAATTCGCGCTCGAGCGGCGTGGCGATGGAGGAGGCGACGATTTCCGGAGCCGCGCCGGGCAGGCTGGCGCTGACGGAGATGGTGGGAAAATCGATCTGCGGCAGGGGCGAAACGGGGAGCTCGTAGAACGCGAGCGAACCGGCCAGCGCGACGCCGAAGGTGAGCAGCGTCGTGGCGATCGGCCGGCGGATGAAGGGCTCGGAGATGCTCACGTGGCCCTCCGATTCGTAGCCGCGCGCGTAAGCGCGTGGACGCCGTGAGAAAAGTCCACCGCCTCACGGCGGCGGTTACAAGACTGCGTCTGCGCTGAAATTTCCTTTGTAGCCGCGGCCGTCAGGCCGTGGACTCCGAGGCGAAAATCCACGCGCTTACGCGCGCGGCTACGAGGCGCGATTATCCCGCTCACGTGGCCTCGGCTCCCAGGGCCGGGTCAGGGCCGGCGGTTTCTTCCTTGCGACGGGTATTCGAGGCGCCGAACATCCAGCGGCCGATCCGGTCGAAGCCGAGATAGATGACCGGCGTGGTGTAGAGGGTGAGGAGCTGGCTGACGATGAGTCCGCCGACGATGGCGATGCCGAGCGGACGGCGGAGCTCGGAGCCGACGCCGGTGCCGATGGCGAGCGGAATGCCGCCGAACATCGCGGCGAGCGTGGTCATGAGAATGGGGCGGAAACGGAGCAGGCAGGCCTGGTAGATGGCGTCGAGCGGCGAGAGGCCGTGGTCGCGTTCCTGCTCGAGCGCGAAATCGACCATCATGATCGCGTTCTTCTGCACGATGCCGATGAGCAGGATGATGCCGATGAGCGCGATGACGTTCAGGCTGTTGTGGCAAAGCATGAGCGCGAGCAACGCGCCGACGCCGGCCGACGGGAGCGTGGAGAGAATCGTGATCGGATGGATGAAGCTCTCGTAGAGCACGCCGAGGATGATGTAGACGGTGACGAGGGCGGCGAGGATGAGCAGCGGCTCACTGGTGAGCGAGGCCTGGAAGGCTTGCGTCTCGCCCTGGTACGCGGTCTGGACGCCGCGCGGCATGTGGAGGTCCAGCACGGCCTGGTCGATGGCCTCGACGGCCTGGCTCAGGGCGGCGCCGGGCGCGAGGTTGAACGAAAGCGTGACGACGGGGAACTGGCCCTGGTGGTTGATCGTCTGCGGCCCGGGTTTTGTCGTCCAGTGCGCGTAGACGCCGAGGCCCGTGGCGGCGAATTGCGTTGAGGTGCTCGTGCCGCTTGAACTGGTCGATGTCGCCGGCGACGAGGCGGAGCCGCTGGCCGAGGCGCCGGAGCCGGTGGTGCTGGCCACGGGATTGGTGGCGCTGCCCGCCGTGGTGCCCGAGGCCGAGACGATGCCGCTGCTCGACGGCGTGATGTAGAGGTTGTTGAAATTAGCGGGGGTCTGCTGGAACTGCGGGTCGAGCTCGAGGATGACGTGGTACTGGTTGATCTCGGTGAACATGGTCGAGACCTGGCGCTGGCCGTAGGAATCGTAGAGCGTGTTGTCGATGGTCGCGGTGTTGAGGCCGAGGCGCGAGGCGGTGTCGCGGTTCAGCTCGAGCGAGGCGCGCAGGCCGGCGTTCTGCTGGTCGCTGGCGACGTCGGCGAGCTGCGGCAGCGTCTTGAGCTTGGCGACCAACTGCGGCGTCCAGGTGTTGAGCTCGTCGGCATCGACGTCCTCGAGCGTGTACTGGTACTGCGTGCGGCTGACGCGGTCATCCACCGTGAGGTCCTGCACCGGCTGCATGTAGAGCGCGATGCCGGAGACGGCGTTGAGCTTCGGCTGGAGGCGCGCCATGATGTCGGTGGCGCTGGCGTTGCGCTGGTCGAGCGGCTTGAGGTTGATCTGGATGCGGCCGCCGTTGAGCGTGGTGTTGGTGCCATCGACGCCGATGAAGGACGAGATGCTTTGCACGGCGGGGTCCTTGAGGATGATATCGACGAGCTTGCTCTGGCGGTCGGCCATGGCTGGAAAGGAGATGTCCTGGTCGGCCTCGGATACGCCCTGGATGATGCCGGTGTCCTGAACGGGGAAGAGGCTTTTGGGAATCTGGATGTAGAGGTAGATGGTGAGTACCAGCGTGCCGAGCGCGACGAGCAGCACGAGCGGCTGGACGGCGAGGACCACGCGCAAGGTCGCGCCGTAAAAGCGGATGATGCCGTTGAAGAAATCCTCCGAGAGCTGGTAGAGCCGGCCGTGGTGGGCCTCGCTGCGCTCCTTGACCATCCGCGCGGCGAGCATCGGCGTGAGCGTGAGCGAGACGACGGCCGAGATGAGGATGGTGAAGCTCAGCGTGATGGCGAACTCGCGGAAGAGCCGGCCGACGATGTCGCCCATGAACAAGAGCGGGATCATCACGGCGATGAGCGAGATGGTCAGCGCCACGATGGTGAAGCCGATCTGGCCCGCGCCCTTGAGCGCCGCCTGCATCGGCTTCTCGCCCTCCTCGATGTAGCGCACGATGTTCTCGATCATCACGATGGCGTCATCGACCACGAAGCCGGTCGAGATGGTCAGCGCCATCAGCGTCAGGTTGTTGATGCTGAAGCCGAACATGTACATCGCGGCGAAGGTGCCGACGAGCGACAGCGGCACCGCGATGCCCGCGATGAGGGTCGCAGGTAGCGTGCGCAGGAAGACGAAGATGACCGCGACGACGAGGCCGATGGTGAGGATGAGCGTGAACTTCACGTCGGCCACCGAGGCGCGAATGGTGGACGTGCGGTCGGTGAGGACCTTCATTTGCACCGCGGGCGGCATCGACTGCTGCAGCTTGGGCAGCAGCTTCTGGATGCTGTCCACGACCGAGATGATATTGGCGCCGGGCTGGCGCTGGATGTTGACGATGATGGCGGGCACCTGCTTGAGCGGCTTGCCGTCGCCCTCGTCCAGGGCCATCCACGCGGCCTGCCGGTCGTTCTCGACGCCGTCGATGACGTTGGCGACGTCGTGCAGGTAAACCGGCGCGTTGTTGCGGTAGGCGACGATGATGTTCTTGTAGTCGTCGCTGGAGAGAAGCTGGTCATTGGCGCCGATCTGGTAGGTTTGCTGCGGGCCGTTGAAGCTGCCCTTGGCCTGATTGGTGTTGGCGTTGGAAATGGCGGTGCGCAGGTCCTCCATGTTGATGCCGGCGGCGGCCAGCAGCGTCGGGTTGGCCTGAATGCGCACGGCCGGCTTCTGTCCACCGACGATGCTGACGAGGCCGACGCCGCTCACCTGCGCGATTTTTTGCGCGAGGCGCGTGTCGGCCAAATCCTCGACCTTGGAGAGCGGAATCGAATCCGAGGTGAGGCCGAGCGTGATGATCGGCGCATCGGCCGGGTTGCTCTTGCTGTAGACCGGCGGGTTGGGCAGGTCGGTCGGCAGGAACGTGCCGGCGGCGTTGATCGATTGCTGCACTTCCTGCTCGGCGACGTCGATATTGAGGTTGAGATTAAACTGCAGCGTGATGACCGAGCTGCCGTCGGAACTCACCGACGTCATCTGCTGCAAGCCGGGCACCTGGCCGAACTGGCGCTCGAGCGGCGCGGTGACCGATGAGGCCATGACCTCCGGGCTGGCGCCGGGATAGAACGTGACGACCTGCATCGTCGGATAATCGACCTCCGGCAGCGCGGAGATCGGCAACTGGAAGTACGAGACCAGCCCGGCGAGCAGTATCGCCGCCATGAAAAGCGTGGTCGCAACGGGCCGCAGGATGAAGGTCCGGGAGGGACTCATTCAGAAACTCTAATTGGCCGGGGCCGCGCTGGCGGGTGCGTTGGTGGTATTGCCGGAGGAATTGTCGCCGCTGCGGGCCACGATGACCTTGGTGCCGTTGGCGAGCTTGTCGACGCCGTCGACGACCACTTCGTCGCCCTCCTGCACGCCGCTGGTGATCTCGGCGCGGTCGCCGTCAACCGTGCCGACCTTTACCGGCGTCATCGAAACGGTGACGTTCTTCGGATCGTCGTCATCGTTGATGGTGTAGACGAAGGTGCCCTGCGTGCCGTACTGGATGGCCGCGACCGGGATGATGACGACACTCTTGTGCGTATCGAGCAGCAGGTGGCCGTAAATCGCCTGGTTCGGGAAGAGCGCGCCGTCCTTGTTCTCGAAGAGCGCGCGCAGTTTCAGCGAGAGGGTGGAGGTGTTGATCTGGTTGTCGGGCGTGAGCAACTGCCCCGTGGCCAGCTTCGTGGTGTTGGAGCCATCGTAGGCATCGACCTGCAGCTTTGTCCCGGCCGTGACTTTTTCCATGAGCGCCGGCACGTCTTTTTCGTTGATGGTGAAGTCGACGTAGATGGGCTGGATCTGATTCACGACCACGAGATTCGAACTGTTCGCGGTGACCTGGTTGCCCACGTCGACCAGCTTGATACCGACGACGCCATCGATGGGCGAGGTGATGTGGCAATAATCGATGTTGAGCTGCGTGGCCTCGATCTGCGCCTCGTCGCTGTCGACCGTGCCCTGGTCCTGCTTGACCAGCGACGCCTGCGTGTCGCGCGTCTGGGACTGAATCGAGTTCTGTTTCAAAAGCGTATCGTACCGGTCGAGATCGATCTTCGCGTTATCGAGCAACGCCTCGTCGTGCTCCTTTTGCGCCTGGAGCTGCTTGAGCTGCGCCTGATAAGGGCGGTCATCGATCTCAACCAGCTCGGCGCCAGTCTTGATCGCCTGCCCCTCGGTGTACTTGACCTTCATCAACTGGCCGCTGACGCGCGCCTGGAGCGTGACCGTGTTGTAAGGCGTGACGTAGCCGATGCCGGTGAGAAAGACGTCGATGTCGCCCTTGGTCGCGGTGGCGGGAACGACGCGGATTTTGTCACCTGCTCCGCCATGGTGATGCCCGCCGCCGCCCGAAGCAGTCGCCGCCTGACCGTTGCCCGCCTGCTGCGGCTGGGCCTGGAAGTAAAAGTGATAAATCGCCCAAGCCACCCCGGCGAGCAGGAGCAACGAAAGGAGCCAGGCGAGAAGGCCGAACCCGCCTTTTTTAGGCCGGCGCGGAAGCGGCTGTAACGGGGCCGAGGGCGCGGGCGAAGGCGAAGGGGCCGGAGCCGCCGGCGCACGCCGGACCGTCGCCGCCGCGCCATTGGTCTGGCCCGGCCCATGCGCAATCGCGGCAGGGGCTTGCGGCCGTAACGGCTCGTTCTGGGTAAGGTCGTTGGGCATGAGTATAATTAAAACGCCGCACCGGGCCGAAATATACTACTTCTGGTCCTGGGTGGGCGAGCTTTGATCGCCCAGCAAGGCGGCGCTGAGTTTCCCGGTGAGGCCCGTCATCTTCGATTGATAGGCCGCGCGATGCTCCGGAGAGAGCTGGTTCGCGATGGCCGCGTGGTCGCGATTAAGAGTGTCAATGATGTCGACGCCGAACTGGTGGCGGATTCTATAGAGGTCCTGCGCCAACTGCTTGGTCAGTGGCTTGATCTTGGCGAGCTCGTCCGGCGTGAGCTGGTAGTCCTTGGCGTACTTGGCATCGATGACAGCTTCCAGCGTATCGGCATTGTTCCAACGGTTCATCGCCTTGGCGAGCGAGGTATCCGAAAAGGAATAACTCATCATCCCTCCCGCCAGGGCGCCAATGACAAAAACACCCACGAATTGGGCGATGAGTATACGGGTATTGGCCATGGCGGGCATCGACCCCTAGGAATAGGGGAGATTTTCAGCTTGGACAAGGCTGCGGACGCCGGGGTCAAAGTCCGAATTGTCCTGGTGAAGGCTGACCGTCAGCGTCACAGCCGCGGCCACGCCCAGTGCCGCCAGCGAGGCCCACAAAGCGCGCAGGCCGATGCGCTCGCATTCGCGCTCCTGGCGCTGCTCGGCGCGGAGGGCGGCGAGCGTGTTCGTGATGAACCCGTAGGGCGGCGCGAGCTCGGGTTCGAAGGTGGACGCGCTCTGGACGAGCAGGTTCTTCCAGGTCGTTTCGGGATCGTTCTTGTTCATTTGCTGTCCTCCAGACGTTGAATCATCTGCCGCAGTTGCGGCCGAATGCGGAAAAGCCGCATTTTTATTTTGGACACGGTCCACCCGGTCGTCTCGGAAATCTCCTGCAGCGATCGGCCCTCCAGATCGACCATCAGCACCAGGCTGCGGTCTTCCGGGGAAAGATGGGAAAGGATGCGGTCGACCACGTCGCGCGCCGCGATGGCGTTGCTGGAGTCGGGGGTACTGCCGGTGAGCCACGCCGCGTTGAAGGCATCGGCCTCGTCCGGCGTCAGGTCGGCATGGCGCACCTCGGGCCGGATTTTCTGGGCGCGCAGGCGATCGAGGCAGGTGGTCAGCGCCAGGCGCGAAACCCAATGCGACAGCGGGGCATCGCCCTTGTACTGGTGCAGCTTGGCGAAGGTTTTCATCAGGATTTCCTGGATGAGGTCCTTTTCATCGTCCCGGCGGGGCAGGTGCGTGCGGACAATCTTGGAAATGACGGGGTAAAGATGCTGAATAATCGCCTCCGCGGCGGCCTCGCTGCCTTCCTTCCAGCGGCGCAGGCAATCGTCGACATCCAAAGACTCGTCCATCGTTCCTCTACCTTAGCCATCACCGGCGAGGCGCAATACAGGAATTGGACCGCGATCATAGCTCGTGTTTAAAACAACCTTCAAATTTATGACGCCTTGGCGGCAAAGATGGTCACTCATTAGTCATTTGTTGACTTCTCATTACAAAAACGTCATGAGGTTAACCCGTTAAAGAGACCGCGCATTTCCTACAAATCGCCTTTTCCAAACTTCGTCATTCTGAGCGGAGGCGAGCATTGAGGTGTGATTTGAGGGCAGCGTTTTGCCGAGCCGGAGTCGAAGGAGCTGCGTGATCTGGCAGCCGAGGGTGGGATGACGAGTGCGTGTTGCCGCGAAAGGCCGGCGGGAGTGGCTTTGCCTGGAGAGACTCCGCGTCGCTGCGGTCGTCCGCGGGCGAGAGAGGCCGGGTCCTTCGACTCGCTCGGGGGCAGGCTCTTTCTCACCGACGTGAGTTTCCGCCTCGCTCGCTCAGGATGACGAGGCGTTTCTATACTTCGCCGGCGTCTTATTCGCCCAACGTTTCGGATAGGCTATGCCTACTCGCCGTCGTTGCCGATGGAGCCGGTCGGGCAGACGTTCATGGCGCGGTCGGCGGCGTCTTCCTCATCGGCGTTTTCCGGCTGCTTGAAGAAGTAGACCTTGGTTTCGTCCTCATTGTACTTGAGCAACGTTCCGCCGGCTTCCTCCATGCAGGTGTGGCACGGGGTGCAGGTGTCGTCCACGTACCATTTTCCCGGCACGTTCTGGGGCACTTTCAGGGTCTTGTCTGCCATGACTGCGGTCTCCTTGGGTTGGGTTGAAAGTTACATGAAGCGGGCGGGCTGGCCGGTCGCCTCGAGCACGGTCATCCACAGGTCGCCGGTCGGGTTCACGCTGCGGCGGCGGACCGTGACCACGCCCATGGGCAGGTTCACGAAATGACCGTGCCAGCGCCCGACGACCATGTTCGTCTTGCCGGCCATGGCGGCGTGGACGGCGTTCTGCGCCAGGCGCAGGCAATAGATCGCGTCCTGCGAGCCGGCGGGCACGCTGCGAATGACATAGCTCGGGTCAATGTACTTGATGTTGACTTCCTTCCCGATGTGCTTGAAGTGGCTTTCGATCTCCCGCTTGAGGAACGGCCCGATGTCGCCGAATTTCTTGTTGCCCGAGGCGTCCGTGCCGCCGGGACCTTCCATCAAATGCTGGCCCGCGCCCTCCGCGACCACGACCACGGCATGGCCGCGCCGCGCCAGCCGGTCCTCGAGGCAGGAAAGCAGGCCGTGCTTGCCCTGGAGGGAGAACGGCACCTCGGGGATAAGCACATAGTTGACGCTGTTCTCCGCCAGCGCCGCGAAGGCCGCGATGAACCCGGAGTCGCGGCCCATGAGCTTTACCAACCCGATGCCGTTGGGATAACCCTGCGCCTCGCTGTGGGCGCAACGCACCGCGCGCACCGCCTCGGCGAACGCGGTCTCGAAGCCGAAGCTCTTGTCCATGTACTCGAGGTCGTTGTCGATCGTCTTGGGAATGCCGATGACGCTGATCTTGAGTCCGCGCGCGCTGATTTCCTCCACGATGGCCTGCGCGCCGCGCAGCGTGCCGTCGCCGCCGATGACGAAGAGGACGTTGATCCGGTTTTCCACCAGGAAATCGACCATGTCCTTGGGCGATTGCGGCCCGCGGGAGCTGCCGAGAATCGAGCCGCCGTCCCGGTTCACGTCGCTGACGAGTTCGGGCGTGAGATTGATGAGCGAGTGGCCGTACTTCGGGATGAAACCCTCGTAGCCGTAGGGAATGCCGTAGATCGTGCGCACGCCGTAGCTGTAGTTGAGGGTCAGCACGAGGCCGCGGATGACGTCATTGAGGCCGGGGCAAAGGCCGCCGCAGGTGACCACGGCGCAGATGGTTTGCGCGGGGTTGTGAAAGATGCGCTCGCGTGGGCCGGCCCGTTCGATGGAGGCGGGTTCCGTGCCCGCCTCGATTGCCGCCTGTACCTTCTCGAGTGAATAGTCGAAGAGGACGCGGTGATCGTCGTCGGTGATGAACTCGGCATCGGCCTCGAAGCGATGCCGTTGCAGGGGCGAGGTAAACTCGGCCGGTCCAAGATTGGGAATGTCCAGTTCGTGTCGGGTGATCTTCGTCATGTGGGCAAGACCTCCTTATTCGCAAACCTTCGAAGCACGAGCCGTTCCACCCCCGGCGTGCAACTTGCCGCCCGGCCCCATCCCACTGGATCGCGGCGCCCAGGGTGGTCTTGCGGAACGCCTGCGGTTTGGCGTGCTCTTCGGGCGGGCATTTGCTAGGGTAGCGGGCTCTTACCCCTGAGCTGCCTTATTTTGTGACGTTATGAAACTGGAAGACCTCCGCATTCGCGCCATTGAGCCGCTGTACACTCCGGCGCACCTCAAGGAATCGCTGCCCGTGCCGGCCGCCGTGGCCGCGACCGTCGCGGACAGCCGCCGCCAGCTCGCCGAGATCATCGCCGGGCGCGACCACCGCTTTCTCGCCATCGTCGGACCGTGCTCGATCCATTGCCCGAAGGAGGGCCTCGCCTATGCCGAGCGGCTGGCCAAGGTCGCGCGCGAGGTCAGCGACGTCCTCTTCATCGTCATGCGCGTCTACTTCGAGAAGCCCCGCACCACGGTCGGGTGGAAGGGCCTCGTCACCGATCCGGACCTCAACGGCAGTGACGACATCGCCAAGGGCCTGCGCCTGGCGCGCGCGTTCCTGATCGACGTCGGCAACCTCGGCCTGCCCGCCGCCACGGAGTTCCTCGACCCCATGGTCCCGCAGTACATCGCCGACCTCGTCTCGTGGGCGGCCATCGGCGCGCGCACGACGGAGTCGCAGACCCATCGCGAGATGACCAGCGGCCTCTCCATGCCCGTCGGCTTCAAGAACGGCACCGACGGCGAGTACCAGTCCGCGCTCGACGCCATGTGCTCCGCGCGCCAGCCGCATGCTTTCCTGGGCATCTCGGCGGAGGGGCAGGTCAGCGTCATCCGCACCAACGGCCATCCCACCACGCACCTCGTGCTGCGCGGCGGACGCAAGGGCGCGAACCACGACCCCGCCACCATCCTCGAGGCCCTCGGCAAGATGGACAAGATGGGCCTCACGCCGCGCCTCCTCGTCGACTGCTCCCACGCCAACTCCAACAAGCAGGCCACCGCGCAGGGCGGCGTCTGGGAAGAGATCCTCGCTTTCCACATGGACAAGGACGCCCGCGTCATGGGCGGCATGATCGAGTCCTTCCTCGAGACCGGCCGGCAGGAGCACGTCGACGGCCAGCCGCTCCAGCCCGGCCTCTCCATCACCGACCCGTGCCTCGGCTGGACCGAGACCGAGCAGCTCCTCCGCGGCGCGGCCGATAAGCTCCGCAAGCGCTAGGCGGCCCTGCCCTATTTCGCTTTGGGAGCCTATAAAAATAGGTGATGTAGAATCTGCTGGTGATTTAGGCGCGCGCCCGCGATCGTGATCCTTGCAGCCGCGACGTATGGGGTATTCACCCCATGGCGTTCTTGTTCCAAATCCTGCACCTTAGCCCATGAAGTTGCCTATGAGTGCACGTCCGACCGGAACCGTCTTCACCAGCCAGAGCCGGCTGGCCATGGTCATCTATTGCCTCATCGGGATTCTCCTGATCGGGGATCTTGACTACATCACCGGCTACCAGACCTCCATCCTCAGCGTCTATATCCTTCCCATCGGCATCGCGGCGATTGAAGTCGGGCCCGCGTTTGCCGTTTTACTGGCCCTTGCCAGCATCGTGATCTCGATCGCGACGGATTTATGGGACGGGATCCCTTCGTCCGAAATGCCCATGCACCTTTTTAATAAGGCCGTCGCGCTGATCGTTTTCTTGATTTCCATTTATCTGCTCCATGCCTTGAAGCGCATCCTCCTGCGGCGCGAGTGACGGACGGATTTTCGATTTAAAGCTGAGCCCTTGTATGAATCCTAAAAAGAAGCCCCGCCGCCAGAAGCGATCCAGAAAAGGCCAGACCCTCGTCGAGTACGCCCTGATCCTGGCTTTCATCTCCGTCGTCGCCATCTCGGTCCTGATCCGGCTCGGCACTCAAGTCAGGTCCGTCTTTTCCAGCATCAACAGCCAGCTTGCGGTCGCCGGCAGCAGTCACTAGGCGACGGTGATTTCACCATTGATCTCATATCTGGGCAACGAGGCCAGCGGAGCTGCCGTGATGGGGTTTCACGCAGCGAGCGCGGCGAAAAGCCCACTTGTATTCCCCGCTGCGGTCTTTGCGTCGCCGCGTGAAACTTGCTAGTTCGTGGCGCGCAGGAGCTTTTCGCGGGTGGACCAGAGGCCGGCGCTAGGGGTGCTGATGTAGAAAATTTCCTCGCCGTCGGGCATGGTGTTCCAGCCCTCCTTGAGCTGGTCCAGGGGGTAGCGTTTGAGCGTTTCGCCGAGGTCGGCGTAGGCGAATTTCACCTGCTCGATTTCCGCGCGCTTCAGGTGGCCGGGGGCGTAGCGGATGGTGAAGCGGCCCTCGGACGTGCCGTGGATGAGGTGCGCGGCGCCGTGCGCGAGGTCCTGCAAGTCGGCGTTGCGCTTGTAGAGCTCGAGCACTTCCCTGGTGGGCGCGTAGCCGTATTTGCGGATGATGGCATCGACATCGGGCTGCTCGCCGAAGCGCTCGAGGCCGGGCGCGATAATGAGCAGCTCGCCGCCGTCGGCCATGGCCATGCGCGTGCGGTAGACCGCCTTGTTCGCGACCCAGGTGCTGCGGAATTCGTCGCCCTGCATGTGCGCGACGATTTTCTTCACCGGCTTGTCGAAGGTGGTGATGTTGACCTCGCGGCTGAGGCGCGCGGCCTGGAGATAGGTCTCGAGATCGTCCCCGACAAAGACGCCGGTGTGGACAAGCCGATTCTCCGGGTCGCGCTTCATCACGACCTGGAAATAAACGTCGGGCAGGCGCCCGAGAAACTGGTCCTCGGCCCAATTATAACAGGCGCGCAGCGGCGTGATGAGATTGCCGAGATTG
>Ga0116229_10011651_pt1 | contig 12898 bp, 4 predicted proteins | sample S1TSphgellanicum_3_FD_87313 | JGI IMG/M metagenome (GOLD analysis project Ga0116229, IMG submission 87313) | Host-associated microbial communities from peat moss isolated from Minnesota, USA - S1T2_Fc - Sphagnum magellanicum MG | ecosystem: Host-associated > Plants > Peat moss > Unclassified...
ACTTAACCGACAGTGTCAATATGATGGCAGGAAATCTGACAGGGCAAGTCCGTAATATTGCGGAAGTTGCCACAGCGATCGCCAATGGGGACTTGTCGAAGAAAATCACCGTTGATGTCAAAGGCGAAATACTGGAATTAAAAAACACCATAAACGTCATGGTGGATCAACTCAACTCCTTTGCTAGTGAAGTGACACGAGTGGCGCGAGAAGTTGGTTCGGAAGGTAAGTTAGGCGGTCAAGCAGATGTGAGAGGCGTGGCAGGGACTTGGAAAGACTTAACCGAATCGGTTAACTTTATGGCAGGAAGTTTAACTGCCCAAGTGCGTAATATTGCGGAAGTGACGACGGCAGTTGCCAATGGAGACTTGTCGAAAAAAATCACTGTCGATGTTAAAGGGGAAATTTTAGAGCTGAAAAACACGATCAATATCATGGTGGATCAGCTCAACTCCTTTGCTAGTGAAGTGACACGGGTGGCGCGTGAGGTTGGCACAGAAGGAAAGTTGGGTGTCCAAGCTGAGGTACGGGGTGTTGCAGGCACTTGGAAGGACTTGACTGACAGCGTCAACTCGATGGCAGGTAACTTAACTGCCCAAGTCCGCAATATTGCGGAAGTGACAACAGCAGTCGCTAAGGGCGATCTGTCCAAGAAGATTACTGTGGATGTCAAAGGCGAAATTTTGGAGTTGAAAAACACGATCAACATCATGGTGGATCAGCTCAACTCCTTTGCTAGTGAAGTGACACGGGTGGCGCGTGAGGTTGGCACAGAAGGAAAGTTGGGTGTCCAAGCTGAGGTACGGGGTGTCGCAGGCACTTGGAAAGATTTAACCGATAATGTGAACTTGATGGCAGGTAATTTAACTGCCCAAGTGCGTAATATTGCTGAAGTTGCAACGGCGATCGCCAAGGGTGACCTGTCGAAGAAAATCACCGTCGATGTGAAAGGTGAAATTCTCGAGTTGAAAAACACGATCAATGTGATGGTAGATCAACTGAGTTCCTTCGCTTCTGAAGTGACCAAAGTAGCGCGAGAAGTGGGTTCGGAAGGCAAGTTAGGTGTCCAAGCAGATGTAAGAGGCGTGGCAGGAACTTGGAAGGACTTAACCGAATCGGTTAACTTTATGGCAGGAAGTTTAACTGCCCAAGTCCGCAATATTGCTGCTGTAACCACAGCTGTTGCCAATGGGGATCTGTCGAAGAAAATCACCGTTGATGTCAAAGGAGAAATACTGGAATTAAAAAACACTGTCAACGTCATGGTAGACCAACTCAACTCCTTTGCTAGTGAAGTGACGCGGGTGGCACGAGAAGTTGGTTCGGAAGGGAAGCTGGGCGTCCAGGCAGAAGTCAAAGGTGTGGCAGGGACTTGGAAGGACTTGACTGAGTCGGTTAACTTCATGGCTGGCAGCTTAACTGCCCAAGTACGTAATATTGCCGAAGTGACGACGGCAGTTGCCAATGGTGACCTGTCGAAGAAAATTACCGTTGATGTGAAAGGTGAAATTCTCGAATTAAAAAACACGATCAACACGATGGTGGATCAGCTCAACTCCTTTGCTTCTGAGGTGACGCGGGTTGCTCGTGAGGTGGGAACTGAAGGAAAATTGGGTGTTCAAGCTTATGTTAAGGGCGTGGCGGGAACCTGGAAAGATTTGACCGACAATGTCAACTCCATGGCGGGTAACCTGACTGCCCAGGTACGCAACATTGCTGAAGTTACCAAAGCCGTTGCTAATGGGGACTTGTCGAAGAAGATTACTGTCGATGTGAAAGGCGAAATTTTAGAACTCAAAGACACCATTAACGTCATGGTTGATCAGCTAAGTTCCTTTGCATCGGAAGTCACGCGGGTTGCCCGTGAGGTTGGCACCGAAGGTAAGTTGGGTGGTCAGGCACAGGTTACGGGTGTGGCAGGAACTTGGAAAGATTTGACCGACAATGTGAATTCGATGGCAAGTAACTTGACGGCTCAAGTACGGGGTATTGCCATGGTAGTCACAGCAGTCGCTAAAGGTGACTTAAAACGAAAACTCATGCTTGAGGCTAAGGGAGAAATTCAAACCTTAGCAGATACGATCAACGAGATGATCGATACCCTGGCAACCTTTGCCGAACAAGTCACTACCGTGGCTCGCGAAGTGGGGATTGAAGGTCAATTGGGTGGACAAGCTCGAGTGCCTGGAGCATCTGGAACGTGGAGAGATTTAACAGATAACGTCAACGAACTTGCTGCAAATTTAACAACACAAGTGCGTGCAATTGCTGAGGTAGCAATAGCTGTGACTAATGGGGATCTGACGCGTTCAATCGCCGTCGAAGCTCAAGGTGAGGTTGCAGTTCTCAAAGACAATATCAATCAGATGATCGCCAATTTGCGGGAAACAACCCAGAAAAATACTGAGCAAGACTGGTTGAAAACTAATCTAGCCAAGTTTACTCGCATGCTACAGGGACAGCGAGACTTGGAAACCGTCTCTAAATTGATCTTGTCTGAGTTGGCACCTCTGGTCTCAGCACAACACGGTGTATTTTACTTGATGGAATCTATTGAAAGTCAGGAAGCGATCCTGAAGCTCATTAGTACTTATGCTTACCGCGAGCGCAAGCATCTTGCTAATCGGTTCCATTTAGGTGAAGGACTTGTGGGGCAATGTGCCCTAGAAAAAGAACGGATTTTGTTGACTAAGATACCAGAGGACTATATTAAGATCAGCTCTGGTTTAGGGGAAGCCACCCCACTCAACGCCGTCGTCTTACCTGTGCTGTTTGAGGGACAAGTCACAGCGGTGATAGAATTAGCTTCTTTCCATCGGTTTAGTGATATTCATTTGTCATTCTTTGATCAACTGACAGAAAGTATTGCGATCGTCTTGAATACAATTGCTGCCAGTATGCGCACCGAGGAGTTGCTCAAGCAGTCGCAGTCCTTGGCAGAGGAATTGCAAAGCCAACAAAACGAACTGAGGGAAACTAACAAGCGCTTAGAATTCCAGGCTCAATCGCTGAAGGCATCCGAGGAACTGCTGAAGCAACAGCAGGAACAGTTGCAGCGAACCAACGAAGAACTGGAGCAGAGATCTGAGTTGTTAGCTGAGCAAAATCAGGAAGTCGAGCGTAAGAATGAAGAGATTGAACTGGCTAGGCAATCTGTAGAGGAAAAGGCTGCACAATTAGCGCTGACTTCAAAGTACAAATCTCAGTTTCTGGCCAATATGTCCCACGAACTGCGGACACCGCTCAACAGCTTGCTGCTCTTGGCTCGGTTGTTTGCTGATAATTCTGAAGGCAACCTAACGCCCCGCCAGGTTGAATACGGTCGCACAATTCATTCAGCAGGCATTGATCTTTTGGCGCTAATCAATGATATCCTAGATCTCTCAAAAATTGAATCTGGCACCATGTCAATTGACTTCAACCAGATTCGGTTCACAGAAATTGCCAGTCAAATGGAACGCAACTTCCGTCAAGTTGCCCAGGATAAAGGACTGAATTTCACCATCGAGTTAGACCCTAACTTGCCGCAGTTCATATCCACTGATGCGAAACGTCTACAACAAGTGCTGAAGAATTTGCTGGCTAACGCCTTTAAATTTACAGATCTTGGGGAGGTTCGTTTGCGGATCTTTGTGGCGAATCAGGGGTGGAGTCGAGACCAAGAGCCGCTCAATCGCGCTAATACTGTTGTCGCTTTCGCCGTCCACGATACAGGCATTGGCATTGCCCCTGACAAGCAAAAAATCATTTTTGAGGCGTTTCAGCAGGCTGATGGCACCACCAGTCGCAGATATGGCGGTACGGGTTTAGGTTTGTCTATCAGCCGAGAAATTGCTCGACTCTTAGGCGGAGAAATACGGTTGGTCAGTCGCCTCGGTCAGGGGAGTACATTTATTTTATACTTGCCTCAGACCTTTGATCAAGAAGGTACAAATGCAGAGGCGAACACGACTTTATTTTTCCCCGCACCTCAGTACCAAAGCACCCCAATGCCCCAGATCCCCCCGATCTCCTCTTCAACCTATGACATCCACCAGCCTAATGCTTCTCCAACCAAATCCCTAACACCCCACAACCCTCTGACCTCGTCTGCTCGTGAGAACACAGACGTAACGCCGCCAAGTGGGCGCACGCTTTTGATTGTGGAGGATGACACCAACTTTGCAAATATAGTTTTAGATCTAGCGCGGCAACAGGGTTTCAATGGTATGATTGCCCCAAATGGAAGTGTAGGGCTGTCCATGGCACGTGAACTCAAACCCGACGCCATTATGCTGGATATCCGGTTGCCGCTCATGGATGGCTGGACAGTGCTGGATCGCTTAAAGCACGATCCCAATACCCGTCACATCCCTGTTTACATGATCTCTGTTGAGTCAGGGCGACAACGCTGTCTCCGCCTAGGAGCGCTTGCCTATCTGCAAAAACCCATTACTAATGAAGCTTTGGCTAAGGCATTTACTGATATTAAAGGTTTTATTGAGCGCTCAGTGAAGCAATTGCTAGTGGTGGTCAATGACCAGGCTCAACGCAGTAGTATTGTGGATCTGGTCGGGAACAGCGATGTCTGTACGACTGCTGTGGGTACTGGGGCAGAGGCACTGGCGACACTTCAGTCTAAGCATTTCGACTGCGTTGTACTTGATTTAGCGCTTCCCGACATCAGTGGATTTGAACTGCTTGAGCAGATTCAACAAGAAGTTGCGATGCAAGGGCTCGCGCCTCTACCTGTCATTGTTTATACTGAGGAAGAGCTAACGCAGGCAGAAGAAACTAGACTTAAGGGTTTAGGCGAGACGAGTAGCGTCAAAAATGTGCGATCACCAGAGCATCTCCTGAATGAGACAGCCTTGTCTCTGCATAGAGTGTCAAGCAATTTAACCGAATCACAGCGGCAGATGCTCGAACGGCTCTATCTGGTAGAGCCCTTACTAGTGGGCAAGAAAGTTCTGATCGTGGACGACGATATACGTAACATCTTCGCCCTTACCAGTACGCTAGAGCGCTACCAAATGCAAGTTTTGTATGCTGAGAATGGCTCTGATGGTATTGCCGTCTTGCAAAATCACCCAGATATCGATGTTGTTTTGATGGATGTGATGATGCCAGGAATGGACGGCTACGAGACAATGCATACGATTCGCCAGATGAGTCAATTCAGCTTGCTGCCGATGTTCGCACTTACAGCCAAAGCTATGCCAGGCGATCGAGATCTGTGTCTAGCAGCAGGTGCTTCAGATTACATTGCCAAACCTGTCGATATCGAGCAGTTGCTCTCACTGCTGCGTGTCTGGCTAGATCAGTAGCCTACTTTTAAGAGGAGTGACCGAAAACAGGGTATGGGGTGTAGGGTGTGGGGTGTAGGGAATATTGGGATGCCTATACCAAATATCGGTACAAGAAAAGTGCATTTATGTAGGTCGAAAAAGAAAAAATGTCTGATCACGATATGTAGTACCATGAATATGGTATCCTTGCTTGAAGCCCCTAATTTCAATGATGGGGTCCCCACACCCCACACCCTACCTCCCTTTCATCTTGGATAACCAGCCGCAAAATAAAGCCATGAATGGATTAGGACAAGACCTGAACAGCTTAGTAGAGGCTGCGACTAAAGCTGTGATTGCTGCGGGTCAGACTCAACAACTTGAAGATGCCCTAGTCATTAGAAATGAATTGCGTCGTCTTCCTGACGACATGGTAACAGAAGTTCTCAATGGCGTCATTTTGAATTTAGTGAGTACACAGCCTGAGTTATGTCGTTGGTTTATCTTGGATGTATTTCTTGGTGAAGCCTCTCAAGAAGGAAGGGCTGATGTGGCAGAACGGCTTAACTTACTGATTGCCGATCTTCAATCCCGGTGATAGGTCGCTCTTCTAAAAACCAATGATATCATGTTCTTACAAAAGCAGGGAGCAGGGAGCAGGGAGCAGGGAGCAGGGAATAAAGAACCAGAAAAACTTTAGTTGTGGGTCTAAAGCCCACTTAAAAAAAAAGATGTGTTGCGCTTTGGCGCTCTTAAGCGAGAAACACGGCGTCAAAGTTCCAATCCCACGGATGGGTGTCGTGGGTTTCCCTGCTAAGAGCTCCCTCTGAAACTACGAACGAATTATTTTATAAGTCATTAACCGAACATAATATGACTAATGTAAAAATCAAAAATCGGTTATTGATCTATGGGCTATTAGGGGCGATCGCACTGGTGACGCTCTTCCCACTATTTTGGCTCGTCAGTACAGCGTTAAAATCGCCAACGGAAAATATTTTTCAATCACCGCCACAGTTGTTGCCTACTCATCCAACCTTAGAAAACTTTGTCTCTGTTTGGCACGCCTTACCTTTTGGTCAGTACTTGTTCAACAGTACCCTAGTGGCGGTGCTGACAGTGAGCTTAAATTTAATCTTTTGCTCTTTAGCTGCTTACCCATTAGCAAGACTGTCGTTCCTCGGACGAGACTGGATTTTTATCGCGATTGTCGCCACGATTATGATTCCCTTCCAGATCGTGATGATTCCGCTGTATATTTTGATAGTTCAACTGGGGTTAAGAAATACTTATTTAGGAATGATTTTTCCCAGCTTAGCTTCTGCCTTTGGCATTTTTTTATTGAGACAAGCTTTCAGCAGTGTCCCCAAAGAGATGGAAGAAGCAGCACGCATGGATGGTTGTTCAGAGTTAGGCTTGTGGTGGTATGTCATGCTACCATCAATTCGCCCAGCACTAGTGACCCTGGCAATTTTTGAATTTATCGGTTCTTGGAGTGACTTTCTTTGGCCTTTAATTGTCATCCAAGATGAGAAGTTATATACCCTTCCTTTGGGAGTAGCAAAGCTTGCAGGTACTTTTTCCTTAGACTGGCGATTGGTAGCCGCCGGCTCAGTCATTTCTATTGCCCCAGTATTGATATTATTCCTATTTCTACAACGCTACATTGTCCCCACCGAAACTAGTAGTGGCGTCAAAGGTTAGTTAGGAGTCAGGAGTCAGGAGAAAATACAACTAACAACTAACAACTAACCACTAACAAAAGACTAATTAACCACCCCTATGGCAAAATTAACTGTATATGGCTCTTCCAATGATTGCTGAGTACTCGCTTTGATCGCGTCAAGATAGCGACACAGAGACTGCTGTTGTTGCGTATTGGGACGATAGGTGAGGCTCCCTTGTTTTTCAAAAAGTGGTGCGGCGGTGATTGCCTGATATTCAGAACTTTCATTTGCGCTTTGAGTCAGCCAATGGGAGTCTATGTTAGACGCTATCAAACCTGGAGGTAACTCACCTTCCAAGAAAGCTAGCAGGCGTTGCTGACAATTGCGGGTATTGATGCCACGATTCTCGAATAACTGGATGACTTCGTCGAAAGATAAGGCTCGATCTGGCAATAAAGAGAGCAATTCTGTAAACAGGAAATAGTCGGTGTATTGTTGCCTAGAGATTTCTAAGACCTGGGGATGAAGTGGGAGCATAGCTAGACCGTATGCAACTCTGCTACAAGTGGGAGCGCCATTTTCACCAAGATACAAATCTTGAATAATCTTAGCGTTAGGGACTTTTTGCCGTAACCAACGGCTTACCGCGCTGATGGATGCCACCCCACCAGTCAAAATAGCTTGGTTAATTGCTTCGGTAGGTATGCCTTTAGCTACCAATAGTCTATTAAGTTCACGATTTAAGCGTCGCACAAACGGGACAAACACTTGGCTTTCCAAGTCTCGCCGCTGCAACACCCACTGTTGATCTGCTAACTCTAGCGTAAAAGAGTCTTGATGCTGCAAAATGAGTTTTAGGGCGATCGCTGCATCTAGCATTGCCTTTCCTAAAAGAGAACCTTCTAGCCGTTGTTGGAGGCAAATGCGATCGCTGATATCGGGTTCCCCTGGTCGTGGCAGGTTTAATTCTTCCCACGCTAAATTAGACAGGTGCATCTGATCCAAACCGGGAATGGCTGGTTGCCACTGCCCAGGGTTGCTAGTGCTACCCTTGCTATCGCCTTGCATTGTACGTGACTGTCGCCATTTTGGTGGAAATAGCAGTTGGCAGATGATATCTTGCTCTATTCCCTTGCCAGCATAGGCAAAGCCATGGAGCATGAAATCACTGTGGGTTAAGTCTTCTAGATGTTCCGGCAAATCGACCAGCGCCATTTCGGTGAAAGCTGCACCAATATTAATGACGAGGGTACTACCAAACAGGGGATGATCGCTGGTTTTTGCGAGCCGAGAACCTTGGTGAGTGTTCAATTCTACTGTTTCACCGTTAGCACCATCAAGTTCTGAGAGCAAACTAGCGATCGCTTCTTCGACAAAAAAGACTTGTTGGGGATGCTGTACTAATTTGCTAATCAGTAAAGCTTCTCGCACATTGAAGCGATATTGTTCCGACCAGTTAGATGGGCAAGTGCAGATGACACCAGCAATTTGTTGGATAATGCTATGGAAAGTTTGTTGGCTCAGACCAACAGCCACTGCAGTTAAACCTAAGGTGGTACTACTGGAATCTGATGTCAATGTTAACAGCAATTTCGAGAGCGATCGCACAACCCAAACTAAAGGAACCGTAGAAAATTCATTTAATTGCAATACTGGTTCCCATTTTTGCTGTTCGCTCTTATAGGGGAGAGCAACCTGTAAGTACGGCTTCAACTGTGCTGAAAAGAGATTTTGTGTTGGATCTGGTGCTGACGCAGGTGGTGTAGAGGCTGTAACTAAGTTTTCAGGGACTTTTTCTTCAGCAACAGATGCCGGTGTCGTCTGATCAATAGCTTCTTGGCTTTCTGCCTCACTATAAGTTACAGAAGCTGTAGGCAAATAAACCTCTGCTGGTAGACGAAACGAGCGCTTGATGGAATTTGCTTCTGGCTGATTTTCTGCCGACCAGTAAAGAGGATAAATCTCTATTGTGGAGCGATTCAAGAGTGCAGCAGAAATACCAGTTGTACCCAAATCAAGTCCTAAATACCACACCGAGTCAAGAGGCGTGAGTGATTCAGTATGATCTATTGGGCTGGAGTTTGAGACAAGTCCGAGTACCGGTGAGTCAGCACTGCCCAGAGAAGTCCTCTCGGAGGCTTCCTCCCCTTGGAACTTCGGAGAGGGTTTCCCTCTTGCCTCTGTGACGGAACTGACATGGCTTTCTATATGGCTTTCTATTATGACTTCCTGATTTTTTTCAGCTTCAGCAAAAAACGCTCCTATGGTACTTGATTCTTGAGCATCTCCATGCTGTGGCATTTCAAGGCTGGTGAGAGTGTTTTGTGATGTTTCTTGACTTTCTGGGTTACTTGCAGGCTGCGGCTGGAGATTTAGCGTTCCATCAAAGTCAGCCAAATCCTGTTCCAATTGCCGTAACTGCGATTCTTCTAGGGAAATATCAGGTACTGCTGTTACCGATGCCTCTGAAACTAGCAAATTTTCCTGCGGCGAAGCGGTCATGTAGTGATCCGATGACGGTTCGTTAACAATTTCTGCCATCATTTCGACTGGGGCTGTCACCGCAGGAGTCCCCCCTGCTTCTGAATTGGCTGCAATATCAGAGGATGCTACTTCAGGCACTTGCTCACTACTGTCTACCATTCCCGTAATTGTCTCAGTACTCAGCGGCACTTCAACGAGGTCGGGTGTTGCAATACTTGTAGAAGAGGTTTCTTCCGATTTGTCCTGGGATATGAATAAGTTGTAAAAATCTGATGATTGATCCTCCGTGGCTTTGATTGGAGTATCTTCTGTGTTAGCGTTGTGCAGATCCAAAAGACCTGCGTCTGGTCCGTCAAACCAGGGGTCTGGCATCATCACAGCAGCATCGACTTGTTGTCCCTGATTGATCACAGGTACGGATGCTGAAGCTGTGGTATTTACAGATGGTTCGTGTGTAGCGTCTATGACCTCAACCGTTGCTGGTGGGGTGACAGCTTCTGCAACTGGTACTTGTGAAAGCACCGTGGGAGAAGAGGAGGTATCTACAGATGGTTCATGTGTGGCGTCTATGACCTCAACCGTTGCTGGTGGGGTGACAGCTTCTGCGACTGGCACTTGTGAAAGCACCGTAGGAGAAGAGGTGGTATCTACCAAGGATTCACTTATAACATCTGTCGCTTGACGCGTTGCATCGTCCTCGAGGCTGGAGTCAGTTAAATTGTCAGAACCAAACAAGCTAGCGTATAGTTGGTCTACTTCATCGCCACTTAACTCTGAATTATCATGCTGTAACTCTGCCCCTAACGTTGCCGAGTTTTGCGGGTCTTGATTTAGTTGCAAAATCATTGCATCTAGATCTGGTGTGGTGGAAGCATCTTCTAAAGCTTCCAAGCTAGTTTCCTGGTATTTATTTGCAAGTGTTGAGGGAATATTAACTTCTAATGGATTAAGGTCATCTGTTGTTACGGCTGATGCGGTTGGCAATGGTGTTTCATTTTCTATCTTTAAAGTAGATGGGTTATTGGAAACAGTTTGTTGTGGCAACTGATCCATCAAATTATCGATCCAGTTTGCCAACAACTGCTCCCCTTGCACTCCTTTGCTGTGCATTCTTACGAGAGCTTGGGATAATGAATCGTGATAGGTGTGGATGTTTCGCTGTAGTGCGTCAAAGACAACATTTACCGTTCCATCTAATCCCAGCAACTGTTGGTCCAACTCTTTAGCAAGTCGTGTTAACCGTTCTACTTGTTCTGGTGACTCTAGTAAAGGTTGAGAGGAGGAGATTGCTAGTTCTATATTGCCCTTTTTATTTGCAATAATAGAACTAGAAGCATCAATTGTTAAACTTGACGTCAGGCGACTCATTAGCACCTGCAAAAATTCAGAAATCATCTTCTCCTGATTTGCCAACTGCTGTGATAATGAGTAATTTTGTAGTCGCCTTTGTTCTAACTGCCGAATTTCTTCTACAAGAGTTGTCCGTTCTTGCAGCAGCGCCTGTAATTCTGCTTGCAACGGCATTAGTAATGTCGAAAAAGCACTCTTGATCTGGGGTGACTCAACAAAACTATCCTCCTCTTGGTTGGGTTGGTTCTGCTGTGATAAGGATGGTTGATGACCTTGATCAACAAATTTTTCTAATAAAGGTGATAATTGAGGCTGTTGCGCTTGCTGGTTTCCAGCACTACTTGCTCGAGTCTCACTTTCTGTCAACCTCACAAGGAAGTTGCGAATTCGCTCTAAAGCCTGTCTTGGCTCTTGCCCTTGACCAGAGAGAATCTTGGACAAGCGATTACCTTTGTTGGCAAGTAAGCTGTCAATATCTGCGATTAGTGTTTGAATTTCAGTTGTGCGGGATGTCACTTTGATTTACCTTATCTAGAACTGTACGTTTTGATGGATGAAAATTGCTTTACATTTTGTGCAGTTATGTTACGAATACTTAGGCGAAAGGGCGATAATTGTCAATCAACCCATAGTTCTCAAAGATTAGCTTTTATAGTTCACTCCAGTTTTAAGACACAAAAGGGGTATTCTAAACGTCTTCTGTAGACAGCAAGCAGTTTACTCCGCCTACAGGGCTGTCTTACCGCCGCCTCAGCTTCTTGAGTAAAAACAGCTAAAAATCTTAGGTTAGCAAAAATCAATTGCCTTGAGTATATTGATATAATTGATTATCGTTCGCGGCAGCTTATTTTTTTTACAATTATGTTTGCAGTGAAGCTAGCTCCACAAAAGACTCCGGTAGGCTATACGTTGCTTTGATGCAAAAGTGTTACGAACAAGGAGTCGTAGGGGCACGGCAATGTTCCGTACGAGTTAAAAGCCAGAATAGTTCCTGTCGTGGAACTAGCTCTTGACTCTCTAGTAAGGGTCATTGTCTTTGAAGGCCGCAATCCGGCAACACAATAGTTATTAACATGCAAATCCCATTGCCTTATGAGAGGGATTCTCCTGGCTCCTGTAATAGGGGCAGGGTTAACACACTCGTGCAGTTCAGAGGCTGACACGATATCTTGTTAAACCCACCCCTATTCCTAAGTCGTTTCGGAGAAACACTTAGTTAGATAGTTTTTTTTGTGTAACATAGATTAGTTTTGTGTGTGAAAGGGGCTGTGCTTTGATAGCTTAGGCTTACAATGGCGCTTTCGTTGTTGTATATATTGCAACTTGAATACAAAAGATTTCTAATGGAAGACCGATATAGCTTGCATGCAACCGTCAATCCCTGGATGCTCTCGAATCCTTTTTTTCGAGGGTTGCCAGAAGTTGTTTTGGAACCAGCCCTAAACCATCTTGTTACCCGCACTCACCCAGCTAATCAAGTGATTTTACTGGAAAATGACTGGGGCGGATCTGTATATTTTATTATCGATGGATGGGTAAAAATTCGTACTTACAATCTTGAAGGTAAAGAGGTAACACTAAATATTCTTGGCAAGGGAGAATTGTTTGGTGAAATGGCGGCGCTTGATGAAGTGCCCCGTTCTACAGATGTGATTACTTTGACTTCCACAGTAATTGGTAGCTTGCCTGCTCAGGATTTTGTCAAGTTACTTCAGACAGAACCCTTGGCGGGAGTCCGATTGGCACAACTGATGGCACGACGCTTGCGACAGGTAAATCGGCGACTGCGGCTGCGGGAATCTGATAGTCAGTCACGGGTGGCAGACACGCTCTTGTTTTTAGCAGAAGGACAGGGAAAGAAAATACAGGCAGGAACTGAAATTCCCAATTTACCTCACCGGGAATTAAGCAGTTTGAGTGGACTAGCGCGAGAAACGGTGACACGAGTCTTGACACGTTTAGAAAAAAAAGGGTTGATTAAACGCGAGCAGGAGGTTATTTGTATCCCCGATTTATTAGCTTTGGAACGAACGATAGTTTAACTTGGGGCAATGGGCAATGTTTGGGAAAAATGACCAATTACCAATTGCCTAGACTCGATACCCCCTGCCCCCCTGCTCCCCTGCCCCC
>Ga0116229_10011654_pt1 | contig 12895 bp, 18 predicted proteins | sample S1TSphgellanicum_3_FD_87313 | JGI IMG/M metagenome (GOLD analysis project Ga0116229, IMG submission 87313) | Host-associated microbial communities from peat moss isolated from Minnesota, USA - S1T2_Fc - Sphagnum magellanicum MG | ecosystem: Host-associated > Plants > Peat moss > Unclassified...
ACCACGGGACTCATGTCGAGACGGTGGAAGGAACCTGAATCGGCGTCTGCCAAGACTACGTCGCGGATCTCCAACGCTTGATGTGCAGTGATCATGCCCTCGCGTCGTCTACGGGCCACGGCTGACAAAACTTCGGTAATGGCGAGTTCCGAGATCATTAGGTCCCGCCGGCCTTGGAAAAAGGCCTCGAGCGTGTCGCTCTCGGGTTCCGGTACGTAAAGTTTCGCCAGCGCGCTGGAATCGAGATAGATGCCAGCATCAGCACCCGGCGCGTCTCGCACCATCGATCCTTCAGCCGCGCTCTGTCCGCTCATCGATGACGGCTGCGGTGAGCGATGCGGCCAGCTTTGGCATCTTGCTGCGGAACTCGGCGCGACCCGCAAAAGGTTTGGCTGGCTCGCGGCGAGGTGGTACGAGCCGCGCGACCGGCCTGCCACGATCAGTGATCGTCACCTCGTGACCCTTGCGCACCTCGTCGATCAACGCGGTGAGGTTCTGCCTAGCTTCACGTATACCCGCTTCCTTCATAAGAAGATTGTGCTACATGTAGCACAAACCTGCAAGTGCGACGTCGCGCCGCCTCGAATGGCTGGCCTACCGTGGTCGAATCGCGCAGCGGGATCGCGGCTCGTGCCCGCCGATGGTTGGGCAACTCGCCTGCCTCGCGCGATTCAAGCCCGACCGCGTCGATGGGTCTACCGGACGACACCCTGCCGCCGTGTAACCGTAGCGTCCGCGGGTTGCATCCCGTACACCGGCGGTTGCGGACACGTGTCGATGACCACGAGCCGAGTGCCGGCCGGCAGCGCCAGCCGATCGCGCGTCCAGCGCCATTGTTGGCCGTTCGCCCCTCGCTCGAGCGGATGCGAACCGGCGGGCCACATGGCAGGGTCATCCAGGCCCACCGCCTCCCCATCGATCTGCAAGCGAAACACCCGGATGCCGAGCGTGCGCCGATCCTGGCACTCGGGCTCGACCTCAGCGGGCACGAAGCTGCGCGAACGCAATTCGATGTTTGAACCGCCCGGCGGCAGCAGCAAGGCGAGGCGCCGTGCATTCAAGCGCAGGGCATCGATGCGCTCGCCATCGACCAGCGCGTGCAAGTCTGGATCCTGCGTCAAGTATCCGAGCTCGACGGCGCGCGCGAGCAACGCGCCTCGCGCCTGCTCGAGGCGCTCGCCCTCGAGCACCAAGGGCACGCAGGTCTCGGCCCAGTGCTTAGGGCTAAAGTCCGGATGCGCCTGCAGATACGCACCGCCATTGTTGAAAAAGCTGGCGCGATTGCCGGTATCGAGATAACTCTCGGCCGCCAGTCCCTCGGCGAGCAAGAGGTCATGGCTCTCGAGTTCCACATGCCAGTACTCGACGCTGGCGAGCGGCACTTGCACGATGGTGGCACCGTTCACCAGTTGCTCGGCTTGGATCAGTACGCCTTCGACGCCGTCGCCCTCGACGCGCTCGACGAAGATCGCATGGCCGGGACTGACCCACAGATCGCGCGCCGGCACACCGTCCGCAAAGGCACTTGCTTGGATGCGGATCGGCCACACCGCTCTCGGTCGCGGATGCCGCACGCAATCCACCCGCCGGGACCCCAGCCAGCACACCGGTCGCTGCGCGCCGGAGGCGGTCACGAGCGTATCCCCGACGGCGAGTCTTTCGACCGCGACTTCGCCGCGATTGGTGCGGATGCGCGTGCCGGTCGCGTAGCAAACGGCCTCGATCGTCACCTCACCGTTGCCGTTGTTCACGTTGCCCTGATTAGCACCGGCGGTGAACACGCCGTTGCTGACGGATGCGTCCAAATAGGAACCGCCGCCACCGCCGCCGTTGCTGCCACCGTGGCCGCTGTCGCCGCCACCGCCGCCACCGCCGTAGCCGCCACCGCCGCCGCCGCCGTAGCCGCCGCCGCCGCCGCCGCCGACACCGCCGGCACCGCTGCCGCCGCCGCCGAAGGCGCCGCCACGAAACGTGCTCCCGACAACGCTGCCGGCGCCGCCAGTTTGCTGATCGCCGACAGCACTGGCGGCAAAGCCGCCACTGCCGCCAGTAAAGCCGCCGCCGCCGCCGCCGTGGTGGCCGCCCTGACCCGCGGCGCCGTTCGCCCCGCCGTTGCCGCCGCTGCCGCCGTTACCGCCCGTCGCGCCAGTGGCGCCGCCGCCGCCCTGGCCGGAAGAGCCGCCGCCGCCGCCGCCGCCGGCAACGGCCAGGATGGTATCGACCGGGCCGCCATTGTACGTCTCGATGACAAAACTGCCCCCGCCCCCGCCCCCGCCGAACACTCCTGCTCCCCCCGAACCGCCGACGACAATCTCAAGCTTCGTCCCGGCTTGCAGGTAGACATCCCCGCCGGCCGCCGCGCCGGCGCCACCTGGTTCGTTAAAGAGGCCGGCTTCTCCGCCCTGCGCGCCGTCCGCGGTGATGTCGTAGGTCCCGCTGCTGCCGATCGTGTATGTGGTGATGCCGGGAGTCGTGAAGGTTTGGGTTGGATTTGTCACGCTCGATCCCCAGCTAGGTATTGTCGGTCGATAATATTTTGGATCGCATTGCTCGTCCAGCACGCGGCGATTGGCGGCCGGTCATGGTCATACGCATCAAGAATCGCCGCTTAACTTATTCAGCGAGAGCCTGAGGCGGCCTCATCAAGGCGGCGGCGAGGGAGGCGCATTGCGCCTGCACGGCACGCCAGTTATTCCAAGGGGCAACGATGCCTTTGTATTCCGACAGATCGATATCGGTGAGGTCGTAGGGATCGGGCAGGGAGAGCTTGACGACGACCGCGGTGAGCAGATCGCCGGCCTCGTCCTCAAACTCTCACATGGCGGCAGCGTCGTGCGATTTGCTTGAAAGCTTGCGCAATAGTGCGGCGAAGGCTCGTGCTCTCGGGTCACGCTCACTCAGTGTCTTGGCCATGTCAGTCACTCGACGGGTGATACGACCGGTCTTATCGGCGTGCATTGCCTCAACGAGTTTGCGCCAGGTGCCAATCGTGCCGCGGGTAATGATGTCATCGATGGCGGCCTTGGTGAGCTCGCGGCCGGCAGTCTCGGAGAGATGCCGGTGCGCCATCAGGGGTTCGTCAAGTTCAAGTGGCCGCGCTTCCAGCAGCCACCGCGTAGGTACGCGATTCCACACTGAAGAATCTTGTCCCACGCGTCCATTTTAGCCGACCCATGGACTGCGCTTCATACGGATGTATCCCTTCGATGAACACGGTAATTTGAATTTTATATATTCTATTATTGGTACAACTTTAACATTTGTAGAGCGAATTAAGCGATTCCCCACACGCACCGTCGTTGACCCTCCTCGGTATCCTGCCCGCCGGATCAACCGAAGGAGTCCAAAGATGCGCTGTAGCCGAATTAGCCCAGCGACGAAGCGTGCCCTCACAGCTTCGACGATGTTGATGCTCGGCTTGATGGCCGCTTGTTCGAGCGGCAGCAGCAGCGCCCCTGTGGTGGCGGCGGCTACGGCTCCATTTTGATCACGGTCAATTGAAACTGATCCGATCGCGTGGCACCGACAGGGGAGGTCAGTGCTGTGACGTCGTAGCATCGCTACGTCGTTACGTCACCGGCCGCAAGCGTGAGTTTCGGTTCGACGCCGGCGATCAAAACGAAGTCACGATCACAATGCAATAGTGGCATCCCCCCGAGAATTGCGTGAGTCGCTATCAGGCAGTCATTTGCGGAGCGGGGGCTCACGCCTGCCCATCGGCATCGAGCATATAAATGTGCTGCGCTCCGCGCGGCGTCTCGGGCATCTGGCGCGATGATCATCGGCAATTCGCCAAGCAATCGATCCCAACGCCTGAACCGATCAGGGCTATCCGCTCCTTGCAGGACTTCCTGCAGGATCGGAGGCGCAAGCCAGACGGGTTCACCTCGGTCGAGAGCTTCGGCGAGCCGTTCGACCACAACCAGATTGTCACCGCGTAAAAATGCGATCCATACCGATGAGTCGACGAGCAATTAGAGTCACCGCGGCGGGCTTGCTGCCTTCGGATCGTAGCCATCTGCAACGCCACCGGTGCCACGCAAAGCGATGACGCCCGAGTAGTCGCGACTACGCACATAGTGCTCAAGCGCGGCGTGAACTGCATCACGAGTTGTTTTCACGTTGGCGAGTCGTTTGACCTGCTCCACCAGCTTCGAATCGAGAACAATATTCGTGCGCTCAGCAGCTGATTTGCGTGTTTGCTTCATATAGGACCTCGTACACATCGCGTGTGTATATAAGTGTACGTCGGCACGCCGATCGACGCAACTGTTGGCAAGAGCGCGGCCGTTTTGGCGATGTCTCCGTGTGCCACAGGTATGCGCAATTATAATGTTTCGTTATTTACGTGTCACGATACTAGGCGCACTCAATGAATTCGTCGGTACGGTGCCGCGCTTATGTGAAGCCGACGGCCTTGCCAGCAAGTGACGAGTTTGTCCTATAGCAACCGGGCACGCGAACGTGCCTAATGTTTCCTCGCCATTTCAATCCAAGTGAAGAAATGGAGAATGCGAACGTAAAACTCGCCGCTGCAATCGTGAGGCAGGGCATTCGAGTGACGGCGCACCCGCCGTGCCTGACGGCATGTCGACACTCCACAAGGATCGAACATGATTCACCCTGTTCCAGGCAGAATGTTCACGCCAAGTAGGAGAAGCGCGCCCGATGAGAAGCCAATAGCTCCGGCCGGTCGCGCCACAGTATCAAATGATTCCGCGGTTAGACAATCGGCAACCGCAACATGCGAGTCGGGTGCGCGCGGCGCGGCGGAATCCCTCGAAGTTTCAGAAGTGCCGGTAGCTCCCGACGCGTAAGAAGCCAGACAGGAGGGGCTCCGCAGACGGACGCCTCGGGCCTAGGCGTAGTGACTAGCGGCAAACTGAGTTGCGGAGGTTTCCGCATTCCGATGGCTAGACGAGTCCCGCCGACCTCCAGCGTACATGTTTTTCATCGGCCGCCAGCGGGGCAAGGTAGACACATATGGCTGCGACGATTTCACCCCCCGCGGTCGACCCGACACCTGCGAAATCGCCTGCAGGGGCAACGTCGGCGTTAAGCGGTCTATCGAGCGAGGAGACTCGTCGGCGGCTGGCAAATGCGGGACCTAACGCGATGCCCGATACCAGCGAGCATCCCTTACGCAGAGCGATCGTACAATTCTGGGCGCCAGTCCCCTGGATGCTCGAAGCGGCAATCATTCTTGAAGTGGCGCTCGGCAAATACGTGGAAGCAGCCATCATTGCCGTGCTGCTGGTGTTCAACGCGGCTCTTGGCTTGTTCCAGGAAAGCCGAGCGCAGGCAACGCTGGCTGCCTTGAAGTCCCGCCTCGCAATGAATGCATCCGTCGAGCGCGATGGTCATTGGAAAACGGTTCCGGCCACCGAACTCGTCCCGGGCGATGTCGTGAAGCTCACGCTCGGCGGGGTGGTCGCCGCGGATGTCAACATCACTGGCGGGGAGGTTCAACTAGATCAATCCATGCTGACCGGCGAGTCAATTCCGATCGAAGCGGGCGCGGGCGTTGCGACATTTGCCGGCTCTTTAGTGCGCCGCGGTGAGGCGACTGCCGAAGTGACAGCGACGGGCCCGCGCACCAAGTTCGGCCGAACTGCAGAACTCGTGCGAACCGCGCATGTCGTGAGTTCTCAACAGAAAGCGGTACTGCGCGTAGTGCGGAATTTGGCGGCCTTCAACGGCGTTGTTATCGTCCTGCTCGTCGCGTACGCATACTTTCTAGAGATGCCCTTCGTGGAGATCATCCCCCTCGTGTTGACGGCGATTCTGGCAGCGATCCCCGTTGCGCTGCCAGCCACCTTCACGCTGGCGGCCTCGCTCGGTGCGCGGTCTTTGGCAAAACGGGGTGTTCTGCCCACGCGCCTGTCCGCTGTGGATGAAGCCGGGACGACGGATGTGTTGTGTGCCGACAAGACCGGCACATTGACCCAGAACGCTTTGACAGTGATCCGCATCAATCCTATGCCGGGTTTTGACGAGGCGCACGTGCTCGCGCTGGCGGCGCTGGCCAGCTCCGAGGGCGGCCAGGACCCGGTCGACGGGGCGATACGGGCCGCAGCGGCGGCGCAGAGTGTGTCGGACACGCCTAAGCTCGTGAACTACGTGCCATTCGACCCCGCGAACAAGATGTCCGAGGCCAGCGCAACCGATCCCGGCGGCGCGGTGCAACGGATCGTCAAGGGGGCTTTTGCCGTGGTCATCAGCCTCACTCAGCCCTCGCCGGCAAGTGCAGCGGCGGCGAAAGAACTCGAGGGCAAAGGATATCGTGTCCTCGCGGTGGCGGCGGGACCGCCGGCCGCGCTCAAGTTGGTAGGACTCATCGCGCTCAGTGATCCTCCGCGTTCGGACTCGGCACAGCTCATCACGGAATTGCATGGGTTGGGTGTCGCAGTGGTCATGGTCACGGGAGATGCACCGGCAACCGCGGGCATCGTCGCACACGAAGTCGGACTCGACGGTGCCGTTTGTCCGCCAGGTCCCATCCCCGAGAGCGTTCATCCCGACCAGTTCGCGGTGTTTGCCGGCGTGTTACCCGAGGATAAGTACAAGCTGGTTAAAGCCTTTCAGAATGCAGGACACACGGTGGGCATGTGCGGCGACGGCGCCAATGACGCACCGGCCCTTCGGCAAGCTCAGATCGGCATAGCGGTGTCGACGGCGACCGATGTGGCCAAATCGGCTGCCGGCGTAGTGCTCACCGAAGCCGGGCTCGTAGGGATAGTCAATGCCGTCAAGGAAGGGCGCATCACCTTTCAGCGCATCCTCACTTACACGCTGAACTCCATCATCAAGAAAATCGTGACAGTTCTCTTCCTGATCGTGGGACTTCTCATGACAGGGGAAGCCATCTTGACCCCGATGCTGATGGTCATCGTGATGATTACCGGGGATTTCCTCTCCATGTCATTGACGACGGACAACGTGCGGCCCTCGCAGAAGCCGAACGCGTGGAGCATTGGCAGGCTGACGGTGGCCGGCGTGATTCTGGGAGTTTGCCTATTGAGCTTCTGTACGGGGGCCTTGGCCGTAGCCAAATTCGACTTGCATCTGGAAAACGATGCGCTTCAGACCGTTGCCTTTGTCGTTCTGGTCTTTGGCAGCCAAGGCACGATTTACGCCATTCGTGAACGACGGCATCTATGGAATTCGCGGCCGAGTCTGTTACTTGTGGCGTCCTCTCTCATGGACATCGCCATCGCCTCGACCTTGGCCGTGGCCGGAATCGCCATGGCACCGATACCGGCCAAGGTAGTCGCCGGCGCGCTCGCCGCAGCGGTTCTCTTCGCGTTCGTTCTCGATTTGATCAAGCTTCCCGTATTCGCTCATCTCGGGATTGCCGAAACCACGGCGATCTAGCGGAGGCCGCTTACGGGCACGCCGTTACGCGATCGTTCCAAGGTTACTTCGGGCCGGTGCGTCACCGCACAGACGCCACGGAGACGAACACCGCATAGTCCGGGCCTGCGCGAACCGACGCAGCCTTGGGTACTGGAGAATTGCGATGGGTCATGCATATTGGAACGACTGGTATTTTAGCTGGGGTTGGTTTTTGTGGTTTGGGATTTTCCTGTTGGTTTTCTCCAGCATCGGCAACTGGGGATATACCTACCAAGCGCATTCGAAATATGGCCGGCTTGGGCGCAAGCCCGCGCTCGACATCCTCGATGAGCGATATGCCAAGGGCGATATCAGTCGGGAGGAATACGGTCGGCTTAAGGTCGAGATAGCGGGCCCGTAACGCAGGCTTGCGACACAGAGCGATTCTTCGGCGAGTGAAGACCCCGAGCGCACGTCCGGCGAAAATGCAGTCTCCTAATACCCGATGATCACGTGATCAAACATCTGTCTCACTACCTTTGGTACGTGCGCCGCGCAGTCATGCTCGGAGTTGCCGCCGGACTCGGATGCCTGCCGTGCCTGCAGGCCTCCGCTGAACCGCTCGAGGTACCGGCACTATCGAATCCCGCCACCGGCGTGCATTTGGTAGGGAAACTCATCTGGCTGGATCTCGAGACTACTGATCTGCCCGGCGCCAAACGCTTCTATCGCGCGTTGTTCGGCTGGGATTATCGTGACTACCACTCGTTTGGAGTGGACTACTCGGTGGCACTCGCGAATGGAAAACCCGTCGCGGGTCTGGTGCGTCGGCCGATCGGCGTGAACGAAACGGAGCGACGCTCGGCGTGGCTTCCATTCTTCTCCGTTGCGGATGTCGGTTCGACATTCGCACTGTCCCTCGACACGCACGCGCACGTACGCTCAGAGCCTGAAAATTTGCCGCTGCGCGGTTGGCAAGCACGCTTGACGGACCCGGAAGGGGCGGTCTTCGCGATCGTCTCTTCTTCGAGTGGTGACCCCACGGACGATCCCAAACTTCAAGCCCTGGGTACCTGGGGTGCACTGACCCTCTTGGCCCGCGACCCCGGGGGCGAGGCCGTCTTCTACCAGAAGCTGTTTGGTTACGCTATTGTGGGCGAACCCACAGAACAGGGTTTCGGTTCCATCCAGCTCTCAGCGGGCACGCACGAGCGCGCCAGTGTGCGGCCGTTGCCCGGCGGCGCCGATGCCTTGAACCCGCAATGGATCAGCTTCGCGCGTGTTGCCAACACCGCTGCTATCGTCCGGCAGGCTATGAAATTGGGCGCCCATGTCCTGGTGGCAACGACCCGGGCAGCCCCCGGTGCGATCCTAACAATCTTGGATGATCCGACCGGTGCGGCGTTCGGGGTTATCGAAGTACCCGCGGCGGTCGTGAGTCTCGAGGCTCGATGAACATAGGGTCGCCCCATTGCGCGGCACATGCCCGACGGTCCAGTTTGCCCGACGCAGTGAACGGTAGAGCCTCGGCAATCACCAGGGTTCGCGGCAGCTTGAATCGAGCCAGCCGCGAGCGCAGCTGCTCAGTCAGGTGTTCGAGTTGCAAAGGGGCGCTGCCCGCCTTGCGCACCACCACGGCCACCACCCGCTGCCCGAATTCGACGCACGGCAGACCGAAAACGCAGGCGTCTTGAATTTCGGGCAAGACACGCAGCGCACGCTCCACTTCCTCAGGATCCACGTTCTCACCGCCCGTGACAATGACCGAGTCGGTGCGGCCGAGTACATATAATTCCCCGGGTGGGCTGCGCGGCATGCAACAACTCTGGCGCGTGTGCAATAGCGGTCTTGCAAACCTTGGTGTGATCCAACGCCGCACAGCCTGGGTAGCGGTAACCTATGTGTCGTTAAGCTCACCACGACGTGAGGCACCAATTCCGCCCGGTGCATCGATAAGACAGAGTGCGCGCGTGCGTCGAACGGCTTTAGAATCCTCCATGAGATCTCGGTCGAACGAACGAGGACTCTTTGCCGCGGAAACGAATAAGTCTGATGGCGGCCGCCGATGGCTTTGGATTCCTCCGCCAGCCTCGTCGCAATTCATAGGACCGTCCGCGGGTCAGTCCGCGTCGATGGGTCTACCGGACGACGCCCCGCAGCCGTGTGACGGTAGCCTCCGCGGTAAATTGATTGGAACGTTTTGGGGCGCGTGACCGGACGATCAGAAGGGGCTGCGCCAGTTCAATCCTTGGAATCGGGCGTAGTCCCGGTCCGTAGTGATCCATTCGCAGCCGGCCTCGATTGCGAGCGCGGCATTCCAGGCGTCTTGTACCAGGTTTCCCGTGGCTTTCGCATCAACACAGAGCTTTCCGAAAATCGGCCAGTGACGGTCTCCGGGGAAGATGATCCTGGCGTTCGGTTGACTGACAAGCGTGTCGCAATATTTCAGCAGCTCCTCGATGCCGCTGGGTTGCACGAATATCTTCGGATGGCTGCAGACTCGCACGACAGACGCGAGCACCTGCGGTGACATGCCGTAGGCGGACGGTCCGTTGACTACGTCTTCCAGCCACGATTTGTAGAGGGCATGATCTTTCGAGTCGACGCGAAACGCATAGATCAGGACGTTGACGTCCGCCAGGATCAACCGACCCCATCCATTTCGTCGAGCAGGGCGGCAGAGTCATCCAGATCGACGCCGGCGATCAAGCCGGAGCGCGCGCGACTTACCGGTAAGAGGACGCGAGTGGTCCGTTCAACCGGTGGGGTCGGACGAATCGCAAGGCGAAGGCCCTGCTCAATGAGCGCAGTCAATGTTGTACCGCGACGCTCTGCCTCGCGCCGCGCTTGGTCCAACAAACCATCGTCAAGGCGCACGGTAGTTCTCATATGTCGGAGCATGACATTTGTATGTCAGTATGTCAAACGCCAGGGCGAAAGCTCGGAATCGCTGCGTGCACTTTTGCTGCGACGACGCACCTTGGCTGGGAGAGAGTTACTTCAATTCGACCGTGAGATAACGACCAAATCGTTGGAACGGGATTTACTTCATTCGATAAGGGAACTCTCGGCCGCCACTCCTTGCTTTCAATGCCCGGCCTGCGGTTAGTTGATCACCGTGAGGCCGAGTGAGCGCGCGGATCGCGCCATCTTGTCGTCGAAGGTCAACAGTTGAGCTTCGCAGCGCCGTGCGATTGCGATGTTGATGGCGTCGGGGGCTCGTAGTCCGAGATCGAGCCGGCGTATTAGGCTGATTGCGAAACCGACATCACCGGTGGTTAGGTTCTCGCGCTTCGCAGCATTCACAGTCCAAGCATCGACGGCGGCGAATACGGCGGACGCTCCGGAATCATTGATTTCGCCCAGTCGGGCGCGTCGTGCAACGCCTGATGAAAATTCGGCGACAGCAAAATCGCTGATCACGAGAATGTTGCCTCGCAGGAGTTCGTGAGCTCGCTGAGTTTTCGGCTCATCGATAAAAAGCGGGAGCAGGGCGCTCGCGTCCAGGTACAGACTCAATGCTCATCCTCGTCCCGCAGGTCCGACAAGAGTTTGCCCGCATCGTCTTTCGGCTGCGTCTGCGGTCGCAGACGGTTTTCGGCAAGCCACAGCAGATCTGCATTTGACACGGGACCAACTGGTACGGGCACGGGCCTGAACTCGACCACGGGCTTTCCGTGGCGCGTGATGATTACGCCCTCGCCGTTCATCGCGCGATCGATCAGTTCCGACAGGTTGTTCTTCGCCTCTGCGACGCTGTAGGTTGGCACGCAGCAAATATAGCTATTAGATAGCCATAATTCAACAGGTCGTGACCAAAAGCCGGGACTGCCGGTCTTGCCTGCCCGACTCCGACGAAGCGCCCGACTCCGACGAAGCGCCCGACTTCGACGAAGCGCCCGATTTCGCCGAGGCCCTCTTTTACAAGCAGCCCCTCGTTACCTCCATTCGACGTTTCTTGCCGTCGAAGAAATCCCGCCGACATGATGCCCCTCAAGCCCGCCTGCATTCGCAGTGCGGACGGACACCACTCGCCCGTTTTGGTCGATAAATCGTCCCATGTTCGACGAGTAGCTATTGATTCGGGATTCACCTTTCTCGGTCGCGGGGCAGTCGCTTGTTGCCGCTTGCACCCCTGGCCGATAGGGCAATCTCCAGAGCGGTTTCCAGACGTATCACGCGCGCCGTCAAGTCTTCGATCTTCGCCTGCTGAGCGGCCATCGCAGCTGCTTGAGCGATCACTTTGTCATTCATTTTGATGACCGTCGAGAAAGCGTCCCAAAGCTTATCTATCATGCTCATCGACTTCTCCGCCCGCGACGTGGTCGGCTTCCATTGCCGCAATCCGTCTATTGGAATCAGCGCAGTACTTGAGCGCGGCATCCAGCGCCGCGGTCGCCTCGTGGGTGGTCTGCTTCACTTGCGCAACCAAACGCATCAATGCCTCGTCGTCGTCGGTCGGGTTATAAAACTCAGCGGCTCGTCTAACAAATTCGTTCACCGTCAACTTGGACGCCTTGGCCTTCTTTATAAATAGCGCTTTTTGCGTCGGCGTTACCAGCAGTGGGATGCGTTCTGTTGCCGCCATGAGATCCTCCATATATGTATGCACATCACATGTGCATAATACGTTGAATGCCGATTACCGGCAAGATAAGGCTGTTGCGTTGGTGCCGACAGGCTTCGGTGCTGCACCGGCACAGCGACCAGACCGCTTAGAACTCAAAACCGGGGGAGACTCCCTGCGAAGAAAGTCATTGCCCCCGCCAAATGCACCGCCTGGCGCCGGAACCGAAGTCCCGAAAGTGACATCGACGTTAGCGGTGTAACCGTAGCGTCCGCGGGTTGCATCCCGTACACCGGCGGTTGCGGACACGTATCGATGACCACGAGCCGAGTGCCGGCCGGCAGCGCCAGCCGCTCGCGCGTCCAGCGCCATTGTTGGCCGTTCGCCCCCCGCTCGAGCGGATGCGATCCGACCGGCCACACGTCATGATCCAGTGCAATTACGATTATGGCCCTGCGCGTTGCATCCTCTCTCGGTTCCAGTTGGCCAGGTCTTTCTCTTCGAGAGTTCCCGTAGCGAGCGACAGCATCGTCTCTATCGCGTCCAGTTGTGTCGTCTCCAATCTCCAACCGTTCAATGCAACGAAGAGGCCAAGCGCGAGGAAGGCGGTCCGCTTGTTGCCATCAATAAACGGATGATTCTTGGCGAGGCCGAACGCGTAGGCGGCCGCGAGTAACGCGATGTCGCTGTCCGGCTTGTAGAGGTGTTGGTTCAAGGGACGCGATAGAGCGGACTCGAACAGTCCGGCGTCGCGAAGCCCGCGCGCACCGCCGAACATCGCGAGACTTTCGTCGTGAAGAAAGAGGATGGCCCGTGCGTCGATCCAGACGGGCGGTGCGCTCACTCCGCCAGGGCCTTGAAGGTGTCTCGGTATTGCTTCATGAATGCGCGGCCAGCTTCCACTTGCGCCGCCACCTGTGGATCGTACGGCGTTAGAAGATAGCCGTCGGGCGTCTCAACGACGTGGAGGAGGTCGCCACGCTCCACCTTCAT
>Ga0116229_10011655_pt1 | contig 12894 bp, 13 predicted proteins | sample S1TSphgellanicum_3_FD_87313 | JGI IMG/M metagenome (GOLD analysis project Ga0116229, IMG submission 87313) | Host-associated microbial communities from peat moss isolated from Minnesota, USA - S1T2_Fc - Sphagnum magellanicum MG | ecosystem: Host-associated > Plants > Peat moss > Unclassified...
ACTTCCAGATAAAACAATATCCGATTCAATAATTAAACTAACAGATGAAAACTTTTTTGTTCGTTTTCCTGAACATTATCAATCAGTTGCTGCATTTACGGACGAAATGGCCGGACTAGGTGGTTTTACTTTTGGAATATGTCAAACAACAACCTATCCACTACAAGAAGCACAACAAATATTGATACAGTCGAGCCGGAATCAAGGGATAAACAGAACGGACTTTTCTGATGAAGAAGTACTAAGCTGTTCCACATTTAAATTGCATTTTCCTGTTTTTTGAGAAAAGCCTCAAACCCTCTTTCTCCCTGCCCCCTGCTGTCTAAATGTGCAAACTAGATGTGGAACAGCTTAGAAGAGGCTAAAAAAATGATGGCAGACCAGTAAAAGTTCTTTATAGGCTCACGCCTCCCACCTTCCCCAGATCTGTGGTATGCTACTCGACAGCAAGGCGGGTACTGCCAAAAAGCTTAAATGTGGTCGGTGTTTGCGTTGTGTTGCTAAACCCTACAGAAAGCTATTAGAAATCACGCTCTTTTGCGCTGTTTACTATTACCCTTTATCACCACTGTTGATCTTAAGTGAAGGCGGCTACCTTCACTTACAGCTACGAGAGATTAGTACTTTGAGGCTTGTATTCCACGAAAATGCTCGAATCCTAAACGCTCCAGTGCCCGAATCGCTTCTCTACTTGAGATCCGTGGCAGCTTAGGCATAGTTGACCTCAATACTGGTTACAAGCCTAGGAGATGTTTCAGGTAGGGGAAACGCCTCTAAGTAGAGCCGCGTTGCCTCTCTCAAACCCGCGAGCGCTTGTTTGATCGTTTCTCCTTGATCAACCGTGCCAACCTCTGGACATTCAGCAACGTATATGTCATCCTCTGTATGAAGAATGACTGTGAAGCTACGACTCTTCATCGTATTCTACCCTCAAAGCCTTTGATAACAAGGATAGCATCATTGAGATCCTGCGCCAGTCTAAGGGGTGAAATGAGCATTGAAGCTCTAAGTACGGACTCACGGACATTAAATAGCGGCTGATTCCTCAAACGAGTCAACAGTTAAATACTCATCATCATCATCCTCAAAAGCTTGTGATGGTGCAGTTACAGTTGGCACTGATGGTGTTTGGACAGTTGGTACAGCAACGCCAGAGACTGGTAAAGTAAATAAAAGTAACAGAGTGATAAAATTAACTTCACCCGTGGTCAATGGCAGGTTAAGCGGTTGCCATTTCAAAGGCAATGGAAATAAGAGCCTGCGCTTCTGCATCGCGGAAATCTCCCGCCATCTCACCAGCAAGTGTAAGGACCGAGACAAGATTCCCGCCGTTGCGTTCTATCCTGCTCAACGCAGCTTGTTCGGTTTTTTCACTTGTGCCGCCGCAAGCATCAACCACGACAAAAGTGCGATAACCCATATCAACGCCACTGAGCGCAGGCAACTGCACTGCAAGCTCCGTAGCGACCCCAGAAATAAGTATTGTGCTACGTCCAGAGGCTTTGATCGCCGCCACGATGTCGTCATTCAGCATCGAGTCTGCCGTTGTACGGTAGATAGTTGGTAGATCTCCGAGGACTTGCGAAATTTCCGGCATAATCTTGGCAGGACCTTCCGCATTCGCCACAGCCGTGACAACAACGGGTATTCCAAGGATCTTGGCTATCTTGGCGAGTCCCAGAACTCCTTTTTTTAATCGCTCCACAGGCAAGGTGCGTGACAGTTCGGCAATTCCTTCCTGGAGATCGGCAAACAAAACAAGCGTATCCTTCGGATCAATTTTAGATTTCATCATTACATGTTCTTGCGGTTAAGACCATTGCAGGCTGGTTTCAAGGATGAGTTGTAGCCTGATCAATACAACTGCTGTACTTTTGGTCGGAGGCTACGGTAGTTTTTAGCTGTCGAACAAATATTTTGGCTACAATCCAGTAATCTGGTATGATTTGCAATATATTTTACTACTTTTTAGTAAAGATCCGCTGTGAATTAAGGTATAAATAATGCTGATCTTAAGAGAGAGAGTTTAAAATGTTCCTAAATCAAGAAGGCGAACTCTAAAATAAAATCGTCAAACTTATTACACAAACGAGGAAAAAGAACGACCAAATGTAGCTGTCGAACCGACGTATATTAACCTAAGTATCTCCTACAACTTAGGAGACAGGTACGGGTGCATCCTAGTTTTACAAAAAAATGTCAGTAGTGTGAGCCGGAAAGCTCACGTAGGCTACAAGCGAGCTTTCCGGCTCGCACTACAAATTTACGCTCATCGGGATGCACCCGACAGGTACTAGGAGTATACGCGTCTCCTTTAGAAAAAAGAACGATTAAGACTAGCCAGCTTTCTGTTTCCTCTACTTTGATAAGAGGCATATGTGGCAAAAAGAAAAAAAAGATAGTTCGATAGTCATGGCATTATTGCTTGCCTTAGCTACCATCCCTACGGCAGCAACTGTTACTGCACTTCAATCCGCCTTAGCACAATCTTCTACTAATGCTCCGTCGCCAGCGCTCTCGACAACTGCTCCGACTAGTGCTACAACAGTACGAATCGATGGTTCGAGTAGCATGGCTGCAATTAATCAAACCTTGAAACAACGTTTTGAGCAACAGTCCTCTGTAACCAAGGTTGATGTTGCTGGCAATGGCACTGATGCTGCACTCAAAGCTTTGAAAGATGGGAAAATCGATCTTGCAGCAATTAGTCGAGAGTTGACGCCAGAAGAAGAAGCCCAAGGTCTGAAGCAAGTACTTTTACACCGAGAAAAGATTGCGATTGTGGTGGGTAAAGATAATCCTTTCAATGGAAGTCTGACCAGTAAGCGATTTGCCAAGATTTTCCGGGGAGAAATTACAGATTGGGCGCAAGTGGGGGGTCCTGAGGGAAAAATTCGGCTCATTGACCACCCGCCAACCAGCTCTACCAGAGAGGCTTTTCGCGACTACCCAGTCTTTCAGACTGCTAAATTTGCCACAGGCTCTACTGCTTTGCAACTTGATGAAGAGAACACTCCTGAAATAGTCAAGCAGCTAGGGAAGGACGGGATCAGCTATGTCTTAGCGAATCAAGTACCGAAACTACAAGGCATACGTGTCCTCAAGATGAATCACATTTTACCAGAGGATTCCAGATATCCCTTCTCATTGCCTTCTGTGTACGTTTATCAAAAAAATCCTAGTCCTAGTGTGAGCAGTTTGCTTGACTTTGCTACCGCCCCTTTAGGACGAAAAGCTATAGAAGAAGCGATCGCGGCTGAAGCTACAGCACTTGCCTCCGGATCTGAGCTAGTGGCCAAAGTTACAAATACCCCAAGCACTACTGAGACACCAACTAGCGTCGCTACTGCTTCACCCGTTGCTGATGCGACAAACACTTCAAAAGCAACTAGCACCGCTACTGCCTCACCAACTGCGACTACCTCACCCAAGGTTTTGGTGACAAACCAGGCGACTACTACTCATCAAACTTCTTCTGATAATCCGAGCTTTCTGGCTTCTAACAAAAATTTAATTTGGGAAGGGCTAACACCACTTTTTTGGTCGCTGTTGCCTTTGTTTGCTTTAGGTGGGTTATTAGTATGGTGGTTACGAGGAAGACGTTCGTCAGAGTATGAAGCAGACAACGGGGTGGAGTCAGTGCTGAATATGCCCTTACAAGAGGCTTCTGCAACAACAATGGCATCTACCCTGAGCAACGCTCACAAGCATTCACTCTCTAACGTCGTAGAGAACCCTACCCAGACAACATCAAATGTGGCTCTCAAAACAACTTCCTCTGTATCCAATCAGGTAGCAAATTCCACCCATGCGGGCAGTGCAACCTTGGCAGATGGTACAGTCTTAGCGGTAGGCACTTCTTCACCACTCTGGTTAAAATTTTTCGACAGAGGGTCAAACTCAGAAGTAACTCATAAAACAACGCAAGACAATAATTCGGCGGAAATTCCTCCTGTTGGATCTAGAGAAGTTGTCGCCGATGAAGAACCAGAAATTGCTGAAGTCATAGCGTCTCCCAAACAACCAAATGTTCCCGTTGCAGTTGATTTGGAAGCACCAGTGACGGTGGTCAATTCTAAATATCCTGAACTGCCGGATGTTCCCATTGCGTCGAATGTGGAACCAAAAGTTGCTGAAGTCACAGCGTCTCCCAAACAGCCAGATCTTCCTCAAGTTGCATTAGATCTGGTGGCAACCGCAGCTGAACCAACTGCCCAGACGAGAGCAACAGAAACGGCAAACAGGATCAAAACAGTTTCTCAACAGCCAGAGGAAACAACACATACTGCACCTGTGGTGGACGAAGCGGATTTTGAGAGTCATATTATCCTCACATCCCGCACACCCAAGTGGGCTTACGCCTTTTGGGAGGTTCCTCTCCACCAAAAAGAAGCACTACGGCAGCAGGGAGGTTCCCAACTGGTTTTGCGACTGTATGATGTCACGAATATTGACTTGAGTTCTCAGAGTCCCCAACAGATACAGCAGTATGAATGTGAGGAGACAATACACGATCGCTATGTGGCTATTCCCGCAAGCGATCGCGACTACATGGCTGAAATTGGCTATATCACGAACAACAATCGTTGGTTGCTGCTAGCCCGTTCAGAGATTGTTCATGTCTCCAGCCGTCCCGAGCGAGATTTTTGGTTTGTGGCGGATGCTGAGCTCATTATCCATGGGGCAGCAGAGCCAGGTTCAACCGTGACTATCGAGGGTCATACCGTCAAACTTAAATCAGATGGTACTTTCCACTTGCGTATCCCCTTTACAGACAGGTCGATTGACTATGCTATGAAGGCTGTTGATGCCAATGGGAAGGAGGCTAAAACCATCCACATGCAATTTTTCCAGGGAACTCCAGAGTAATTTGTCGTTCGGGGGAGCAGGGGAGCAGGGGAGCAGGGGAGCAGGGGAGCAGGGGAGCGGAGGAAGAACTTAAAGCCGGGAAAGGCAGAGCAAAAAATCTCCCCCTACTCTCTCTACCCCTCTGCCCCCCTTCTCCTTTCCTCTGCTCCCCTGCCCCTCTGCCCCTCTGCCCCTCTGCCCCTCTGCCCCCTACTCCCCTTCCTGCAAAGGAAATGTTTTGCCACTCAAGTAAGCATCGAAGTGCTGTTTGAAGTATAGCCAGGATGTCATATCTTCCACATCAAGCAAGGATTTGGGAGCATTCCTGTATGAAGGAATGCGACTATTGATTTCATCCTGAAACAGTTGCGGCAATTCAGTAAAGCCATTAACTTTGCTGCCATAAGCACTGTAAATGAGATGACCAGGGCTAGCACCCATCTTCATCCAAGGAAGCCACTGACCAATCCGATCCCAGCTGAGCCGAAGTTGCGAAACCGAGAGTTGTTCTGGGTTCAATAACTCTGCTGTTGGGACAGTAAGTTTAAACAACTCCGCCGCTTGATAAATGGGTTGTGGACTGTACTGAACAAACTTGGTATCTTCTGCCAAAGGATTGGGGTAAGTGGGAAATATGTCAAATACGAAGGTTGTGCTTTCCTGATCCACAGGTGCGGAAAACTTACCTTTAAAGTGTCCCTGCACCGGATTATTGGCAACGTGCATTACCGGAACTGTTTCTCCTATCCAAGGATTCTCCCACTGATGTAAAACCTTACCTGTGTCTGGATCAAGATAGTAAGTCAGTTCTCGGGAGGTAAAATCCCACTGATCCTCTTGTGTGAGAATACACCTACTCACACTCATACCCAAGATCTTAAACAGGAGTTTTCTCTTCTCCCCTGGGATAAAAGCGTAAATTGAACCCGTCCAAGTCAGAAAGGTTGATTGGGTAGGGTCGAGGGAGGAACGAGTTTTCACCCAGTGTGAGGCATCAAATTCCTGGATTTGGGCTATCATTTACAGCATCCTTGGGTTATAAATATGTCTGAACAAGTTTCCAGATAAGTCTATTATGATGTGGAGGCATAATGGCGGACTCTAGGTGGTGGAGGAAATTTCATTGGGCTGAGTATGGTGCAGAACTGGTGGGAACGGCGTTTAACATCTTTGTCGGACTTACAGCACTTCCAGCAGCTATGAGGTACATCCTCAAAGCTGAAAGTTATGATAGGAGAGGGGCAAGGAGAAAAACTGTATTTCATAATAGCCGGAAGTGCTGTAGTGCTGTTGTCTTCGATTTTGGCAAAGGCTTGCCAATGGAGTACCTGATCCCTGATCACATTACTCGCTTGTTGATTACAGGATTAATCTTTGCTGGTAGTGGGTCATTGTTTGCCATTTCGCCTTTGGGCAAGCTGAGTGGAGCACACATTAATCCTTCAGTGACACTAGCCTTCTGGGCACAAAAGAAAATGCATCGCCAAGATGTTGTCGGATACCTGACTGGACAGTTTTTCGGAGCCATTCTTGGTGCAGGATTGCTGGCTACCGTTTGGGGACGCTATGCTGACGATGTTTATAACGGTATGACCTTGCCTGGAACTGGATACACTCTTTGGTATGTGTTCCTGGCAGAGGTGGGTATTACCTTTTTGCTAGTGCTATTGATTTTCATTTTTGTGAGCAGCGATCGCCTGATGCGTTGGACACCTCTGATGACTTGGCTACTTGTCGCAACGATGGTTTGGTTAGAAGCTCCCATCTCTGGCACCAGTTTAAATTCTGCCCGCAGCTTTGGTCCTGCACTCGTTACCTAGGTGTGGCGAGACCAGTGGATTTACTTAATTGCTCCACCGCTTGGTTCGTTTCTGGCGGCAATCGCCTTTCGTTTATTGACTTTTGGAGAATGTGAAATACTCACGGGTAAACTTTTCCACGTCCCCGATTATCGTAGTATTTTTAAAAATGTCAAAGCACCCTGTCGGCAGGATGGTCAGATTTTGCCCTGAGAATTTTGTGGAAAATGGACAGAATATGTAGCAAACACTTCCTTTCCCATACACTTCAAGGTCCTTCTTCCGCATCTGGTGTCTCATTGTTTAGGAACAGCAGGCGGATGGCGAGTATAGCAAATCCGATAGCTGCGATCGCTTTCAACAACTTTGTGGGTAGCAATTCTGCCACTACCCCCCCCGCTAATGTACCTATTAGACTGGTCAACAGCAATGCACTAGCTGAACCCAAGAATACAGCACGGGTTGATTGAGAACGACCTGAAAGTGCGATCGCCGCCAATTGACTTTTATCGCCTAATTCAGACAAAAAAACTGTGATGAAGCTCAATCCTAAAAGATGCCAGTCCATATTTGTTGATTGTTAGTGGTTAGTTGTTGGGTGTTGGGTGTTGGGTGTTGGGTGTTGATTGAATTTCCTAGTGAACTACTAACGTTGAATAAAGACTACATCCCAAAATAGCAGCAGAGAAATTAGCAGCATTAGCATTCCTGCTGCTTTTTCCACAATTTTAGGAGAAAGTCGGCTAGCTATCCAACTACCTAAAACCACACCTAACAAACTAGTAGTTACCAGTGCAGCCGCAGAACCCAGAAATACTACCCAAGGAGAATGGGATTGTGCGCTCATTAATAAAGTAGATAGTTGCGTTTTATCACCAATTTCTGCCAGAAAAATGGTCACGAACGTGGTGGTGAAAACTCCGGCAGCAGATTGCTGCTTTTGTGGAGGAAGTGCATGAGTCGGCGTACTGGTCTGGTTGCAACCGCCTTGACGAAAAGCTTTTATAGGTGATGGTAGCTCAATTGTACTAGAAAGTTCCAAGGAGGGTTGCTCTAAGATAGAAACTGTCTCTTGCGCAGTTGAGTTAGAGTCAGTATCGTCTTTTAGTTCTGGTTCGCTTTCAAGCTGAGGAATGCAATCAATGCTCAAAGGCGCAGAGTCAAGTTTCACAGGCTGCAGTTCTGTCCCTTCGTTGTTTTCATATTCTTCTCATTTTCTCAGTTTTTTTAACAAATTGCAACTAGGAATTGGGGTGTGAAGGGGTCTCCAAAGCGTGATTAGGGGAGTTCCTCATTCCCCTTTGACAGACCAACCGCTGTGTCGAAGCGCAGCATTTCTTGGCTGTGATCGCCATAAACGCCCTCTATCTGCTGGTGACAGCACTCAATCGCAAAATCGTTCAACTCTTGGGGGTCAATACCGTACATATCATGAAATATATCTGGTTCTACACGACAGAAACGCGGTCGATTGGGGTAAATGCGACACTCTCGTGATGTGAAGTCGAAATTCACACACCATCCCCCTTCGCCTACCATACTGAGGTACAGTTCCAGTTCCTCTGGTGATAAATACTCATGCAAGTCTGGGCGCTCCGCTGGGTTAAGATGACAGCAAGCTCCACATTGCTTTACACATTGCCATGTTGGCATGTTACAAGCACCTCTGTATGTTTTGTCTTATCATTTTGTTAAGTAAATTAAATTTTATGGGTAATTGCCAGATATGATAACATTGCAGGTTTTGCAGATGCGTTATTTAACTTTTTAATGCAATTGGGAGGAAAAATGTTTGAAGCTTTGGGTAACATCAATTGGGAAGTGATTTTCCAGCTAGTCTCTGTTGCGCTAATCATGTTAGCTGGTCCTGCAGTGATTTTTGTACTGGCATTCCGTAACGGCGACCTTTAATAGTCAGGAGTCAGGAGTCAGGAGTCAGGAATAAAAACTCCCTACTCCCTACTCCCCAGTCCTAACTGATTCCAAAGCCTGAAGGGCGGATTGGATTATGCTGTCATATGGTGCTTGCGAAACATCAATAACTTTTGCCTCTTCACGATTGGTTCCTAGTAAGCCGTGGGTTTGTTCTGGCTGAACAACTAAGACTTTCCCTTCAGGATTTTTAATTCTCAATTCCGGTAAAGAATCGTTTTGATATATACCACAGGTATATTGACGCTGATTATACTTAAAAGTGGTTTTTAATGGAGTCAGTTGTGAAGCAAAAAACAGGTGCGACTGAGTAGGAAATCTCGTACCTAGTAACTCTAACTCGATGGTGGTGTTGCCATTAAAGTGGTTTTCGCGCAGCTTGTAGGCAATATCTACTCGCGACGGTAGGGGAAAGTAGTCACGCCAACGCCACGCGATCGCCTTAATTTTGTAACGCTGATGATTGATGGTTTGTGCAAGCATCAGTTTGAGGTGAACCTTACCGACGATTTCCTGTTCAACGACTTGGACATTGGGTGTCCAGAAAACTGGATCGGAGTTGTCAATCCCACAGGGATCTAGCACTTTAAGCTGTTGATCAAGCTGGGTATTGATTTGATTGAGGTTGACTTGGGTATCAATTTTCAACAGTGGTTTGAGGTGCTGGAGTTCAAGGTACTTGTTGGCAAACTCACTCAGACGCGATCGCACTGCTGCTAAGTTTTCTGCGAGTAGAGAAAAACCACCTGCTGCTTTATGTCCGCCAAATTTGCCCAGTAAATCCCGACAATACTCTAAAGCTTCAAACACATGAAACTCCGGAATTCCTCGCGCTGAACCGCGAATAAGTGTCTCACCTTCGTAAGTACCGATAAACACTGGGACACCGTAGCGTTCTACTAAGCGAGAGGCAACGATACCAATAACACCATGATGCCAATTAGGTTGCACAACAACCAACACACGGTCTTGCTGTAGAGACATGACATGTAACGCCTCTACAATTGAGATCGCCTCTTGTTCAATTTGCGTACACATTTCCTGACGCTGTCGGTTGATTGCTTCGCACTGCATTGCTCTTTCCAGCGCTATCCCAATATCATCCGTAGTCAGTAATTCAATCACAATCTGAGGATCAGCAATACGACCAATGGCATTAATTCGTGGACCAAGGCGAAACCCGATATCCTCAGGGTTCAAGGATTTTGGGTGTGGGGTGTGGGGTGTGGGGTGTGGGGTGTGGGGTGTGGAGGATGAAAAAGAAGCATCCCCCTGCCCCTCTGCCCCTCTCACCTGCACTCCAGACACCTGAATTAATGCTTGCACCCCAGGTAACATAGACTTGGGTAGCTGCTGTAAACCGCGTTTCACCCAACGGCGGTTCACGCCGACCAAAGGGGCTAAATCTGCGATTGTTCCTAGTGTAAATAGTTCCAGCATCGAACTTAATATGCCTTGAGTCTGTCCCATTTGTTGTGCAAGGGAAACAGCTACAATGTAGGCAACGCCAACACCAGCAACACCTCGGTAAGGTGAGGATTCTCGTATAAGTTTGGGGTTGAGGATGGCGTCAGCTGCTGGTAATTGCTGAGGGATATCGTGGTGGTCAGTAATAATGACTTTTAGACCAAGTTCTCTAGCTTTAGCAATTGGTTCAACTGCGGAGATGCCATTATCTACAGTGAGAATCAGTCCTACGCCTTTGCTGTGGTATTCTTCGACAATGCGGTTGTTAATACCGTAACCTTCGTGCATCCGACTGGGGATAGCGTAATCTACTTGAGCGCCCAACCAACGGAGACTGCGTAACAGCAAAGCAGTGCTTGTCATCCCGTCAGCATCATAGTCACCGCAGATGACGATTTTCTCTTGATAGGCGATCGCATTTTGCAATAACTCTAAACTAATAGCCAGATCTGGAAATTCTTCTAGTGGCGAAGGCAAAACTAGAGACTCTGGATTTAGAAATACTTGTGCTTCTTCTAACGTTTGAATGCCACGATTTATCAGTAATTGACTGACTATAGGCGACAAATTCATTGCTTGCGCCAATTTTTGCGCTAATTCCGTTTGCTGTGGGCAAATTTGCCACCGCTGATTAGGCAATTGCTGACGGCGACGAGAAGATTCAGGTGTTGGTTGCTGCACAGTATATGAATTATGAATGATAAATTATGAATTATAAAAAAGTTTCATAATTTATAATTCGTAATTCATAATTTTAAAACACATTGACGCGACCATCTTCGCGGAGGTAGATCGAACGATCGCCAAGAGTTTGCCAATTAGGACGCAGTTCCACTCGCAGTGTGCCGAAATTTGGCTTAGAGACTATCGCCCGTAGTGGCTGCCCCCTTTCATTCCAGAATACCAGAGAAATATTTGGCTCTGTATCATTAAGATATTCCGATTGGAATTCTTGTCCAGGTTGTAGGGGAATTGGACTAGTGCTACGTAGTTTTTCTAGTTTTATTAAACTGGATGTGCTATTGACTACTTTTATGAGAATGGGTTGACCAGGTGTAAACTGAATTGGGTGCGGACCACACTTAGAGGCACATGTTTCAGCGAGTGTAACCTTGGGGTTCTCAGTTAATGCTCCGATCAAAACTGTTACTGTTAAGGTTACAGATACAAATTTCAGCATAGAATAAGGACTTACACAGTTTGGCATAAGGTATGTGAATTTTAATACCTTAGCCTAACACCGTAGATTGCGGTTTGAGTAGCATTATTGTAAATAATGTTACCTAATTTGTTAGGGCGTGCATATTTCTCACTATTTTTGTCACCTGTTTTCTACCTGCAAATTTTACAGAAGTGGCCAGGATCTTATTTCTCAAACCGGGAATGACAACAGTTTTATTTGCCATTAAACCGCGATAGCCCATCTTTGCCACGGTTTCAGAATCCATGATCCGCCAAGAACTGGCTGACTTTGCTTTTTCCATCTCAGCTGTATATTGAAATCCGGATGCTGTTGGTCCTGGACAAAGGGTCGTTACCGTGACACCTGTACCCTCTAATTCATTGGCGATCGCTTCTGAAAATGATAAGACATAGGCTTTAGTAGCAAAGTAAACCGCCATCAGCGGTCCTGGTTGAAAGGCAGCAGTTGAGGCAACGTTTAATATTTTGCCATAACCTTGCTTCACCATGTCCTTGAGGAATAACTTAGTTAAATGGGTGACACACACCACATGTACCTGTAGCATTTGCAATTCAGTAGTGAGGTCGGTTTCGTGAAAGAATCCATAGCTACCAAATCCAGCATTATTTACTAAAAAATCCACCTTGATGGATTCTTGTTGCAGCATAGTAAAAATTTCTTCTGCTGATATTGGTATGGATAAATCTTTGGCAATTATTTTGACCAAAATGCCATATTTTTGTTGAAATTCCTCTGCAATTTCAGCCAGCTTTTGTCCCTTCTTATCTACTAAAACGAGATTGTACCCATCACAGGCGAATAATTTAGCGAATTCGTAGCCAATTCCACCAGATGCTCCCGTAATCAAAGCCGTTTGTTTGCGTTGCTCTTGAGATGTTGTATTCATTATGCCATCCTATTTAAATCGTAAACTGTCAGTAAACATAGAGCATAGGCAATTCTAGCGGGAGCGATGCGAAAGCTCAGCTAAAAAGTATTCAGCAACACTTATTTTTTGATGATTTAAATCCATGTCCAATCATCTGTATTGCTCAACTGTAATCTTTTTCAAATCTATGTCTACTCATCTATAAAGTCAATATATTTAAAATTAAAGCCTAAATAAATCTAATGATTAATCTGTATTTAGCTTTGGTTAAACATAAAAAAATATACTTTTGTAGTATACTAGAAGAAACGAAACTGGGCTGCTGGGCTGGTGTTGATTAGCAAACGTATTGGTATTAATTAAACCTCTTACAAAAGAAGGGAGCTTTCTAGCAGGGAATAAAGAACCAGAAAAAATGCGCGTTGTGGGTCTAAAGCCCACTTAAAAAAAAGATGTGTTGCGCTTCTGGCGCTCTTAAGGGAGAAACAAAGGCAGAAAAGTTCCAATCCCACGGATGGGTGTCGTGGGTTTCCCTGCTAAGAGCTCCCTCTGAAATAAATAAGACTTTGACTGTTTAGGTTGTTGACTGTTAATAGTGAACATTAAGAAGGCAGAAGTACGTTCGCGCAGCGTCTCCGACAGGAGAAGGAGAAGGCAGAGGGCAGCTATGTATCCCTATAAATAAATTCAAGGGATGAGCGCAAGGACGTAGTATTTAAGAGCGCCCTTCACAAGCGCGGAGACGCTGCGCGAACGGGTGACGCTCGAGTACTCGC
>Ga0116229_10011657_pt1 | contig 12893 bp, 11 predicted proteins | sample S1TSphgellanicum_3_FD_87313 | JGI IMG/M metagenome (GOLD analysis project Ga0116229, IMG submission 87313) | Host-associated microbial communities from peat moss isolated from Minnesota, USA - S1T2_Fc - Sphagnum magellanicum MG | ecosystem: Host-associated > Plants > Peat moss > Unclassified...
GTAATTGGATTTTGCATCATGATGTAGGTTAAGGCAATGGTTGTTGTTGGATTTTGTTTCCATTACACTTTAGTAATGAACATTTCTCATGATTAGCTTCTATGAAAATTTATAGTGTTGATACTAGGAGGTGATGACATGGAATCATGAGTTATGGAATTTGTAAATGCATTTGCATCAAGGATAAGCATGTTTGGGAAATTAAACTGGAATGTGAGTTGTTAAAACATTGTGATGGAATAATGGTGTGATAAATTGTTATTGTAGAAAGTTGTGTGCTTGCAAAGATCGCACTACATATGGGAAATTGAAAGTTCACTAACTCCTTTGGGGATTTTGGGATATTGTCAAAACTATAGGTGTAAGAATTGAATTTAAGATGTTTATATGGATGGAAAGAGAGAGAATGTCACATGATTTTCAACATGGGTGTGCAATAAATTTAAGTTTAATGTTCATTGAAAGGAATGGAAATAATGTTTTGTTCCCGCAAAATAATGATTGTTTTTTTTATGAACAAGGAAGTAATTGATTTGTGAAATGAGGTGGTTAAGCATGTGTAGGTTTTTGTGTTGTTGTTTATTGCGAATAATGCAATGATTTAATTTAAAGATATTTTAATATACCAAAAGATATTAAAATCAAAATCGGAGGAGCAGATCAAAATCTAAAAATGGAAGGAAAGGTACAATCCCCAGGGGAATTTGAATCCCCATCGCCTCCTTGGCGCTTTTTTAATTGAAGCCCGTTCCACAATTGTGGTATGAAATATATATATATATTAAATTAATTTTTTTCTGATCATGTGAAACAATCATCAAATAACATTCATTAGAAAAAAAAAAAAATTGAAAATTTTCATATGTAACTAAAAAATGTTATATAAAACTATTTTTTAATCACATAAAACAAGTTGTAAAAGATTTTTTTTTATTAGTGATCACCAAAGAATTAGTTAAGACTTGTCAAAAAATTTTGGTGTTGCAAGGTTCTTAGCATAAATAACCTTTACATATATATGATCTTTTTTTATATGAAATAATTAATTTGGTAAAAAATTGACGAAATGCAAACTTGAAAAAATTGAAATTAGATGGATTAAAAAAAATAACAAACAAAATATTTTTAAAACTCTAGTTTCTTAGAATGATGGTAGCTGAAAAGTTTGATACCACATTTATTTTTAAAAAAATAAATAGCAAAAGAGTTTAATATCCTTTTTTTTCACAAAATTAAAATTTTAAATTTTCATTCACGTTGTTATATTTATATATTTACATTTCAAAACTAAAGCCTTGGAATTTTGAAACCCAAAGATGTGAAACACTTGCATTTGCCATGACCTAAAATGTGAGGAAATTTCAAAATGCAACAAATTTCTCACACAATTTGGACACAATTAATGAAAACATAATATATAATGTTTTGATAATTATGCATTGGAAAGATAATTAAAGGAAACATTGTTAGATTTAAAGAAATAATGACATTTTAAATGTTTATTTGAAAAGGAATTTACATAAAATTGTGTAACAACTTAGTAGTTCCAATTTCAATAAGCCATTTATTAATAAGAATTGATTCCAAACAATGTTAATGTACATTCAAAATGTGTAGTTGTTTACAAATTACATTGGAATGACCACAACAAGTTGATTTAATTTCTTTTTATATCACATTTTATGTTTGAAACGTTGCACCGAACACATGTTTCTTGTAACACCATTTGTGACATTAGGTTGTGTTTGGTGTCATGTCATATAAGTCCATCACATCAACTTAAATGACTATGTAAACCTCTTGCAAATCATTCAAACTAGCAAAGAAAGCAAGGGGCACCATGCTTTAATACAAAAAAAATTCACCCACAACCTCCAACACAAGTGATCATGTCCACCAAACATTGAACTTAAAAACTACTATAAATGAAATGAATCTTTGACATCAAATTATAAAGAAATGACCAATTTCAAAGCACAAGAACAACAAACAAAGAAAGACTAAAATAATTAGCATGGGATTAGAAGATGCTACCCACATGTGCATCTTCCCTTCCTTATTTTTTTACAACCCAATCCATGTATTCAAAACAATTGTTGCTACTTACAAATTCTCTAGCAATACCATACACCAACTAGTTGGTGTTTACCCCATACATGCTTCATAAAACCTAAAATCATACATGCATGTCTACTATCTTAGGGCAATAATAATTTTTTATAACATTAAGACACCAACAATATAAACAAATTAATCAATTAAAAATTAATTTCATTATGAATTTTGTTATTGTATTTTCATCAAAGCCTTATTGAAGTTTTAAAAATAATATCAAATGACAAAAAAACATTCATGTCTCCAAAAAATTAAAATAAATAAATAAATAAATAAATAAATAAATAAATAAATTCTAGTTTATTTTAAAATTGACATGTTTTATTTTAATCAATTTTGGTAGAATCTTTCAAATCAAATATTTTTGAAACTCATTTTTAATAAGATTTAAAGAAATTGAAGCTAATTATTTGTATGTTTATCAAACAAATTCCATTTGAACATTTTAGTCATATGAATTGTTTTTTACATTTCATAATGATATGAAACCTCGTGATATGAAAAGCAAGTGACAACCCAAAATAAAATAAAATGATATAGAGGCTTGATTACATCAGTTATTCAACATTCATAGTTTGAAAAGAAACCCAACATGTAGATAGGTAGATTTCAAACAACCCATCAATTGGATGGGTGCAATCAAAATCTACACATGCACATCCATTAGCTTGGGACAATACAAACATTACCAAGCTAAAAAACCTTGTACCCTTTGTACCCTAACCCTTTGTACTTTGTTTGATGGGGTTTGTTACAAAAGGTATATTAAGGTAAAAAACAAACCCCATGAAACGTTAGAAAAAATCGAACCCAATTGTAACTTTGTTCACATTACCCATTTAACAACAATTCAACATACTTGAATGTATGATGATTAGTTTATGAACCTTACTTATATGTTGAAAACTTTGAGATTATCTTGAGAGAAATAATTTGAAATCATTTGACATACATACATACATTGTGAAAGAATATGATATTTCCTGTTGTAGTAGTAGGCCTTGGCTCATGACGACATGCATGTAATGAAGTTCATGGTTTCATACATTACAATGTAAAATATATTATGTTTATTGTGGCATATATGACATTAATATTAGAATTTCCACACATGGCTTCTAACATAAGAGTTTGTGCTTGTACAAAATTCTAAAAATTCAAGTGAAACTACTACACACCCTTGTACAAGACCCTTATTATGCTAGTGACCCAATTGACCCCATGGTTGTTCCTTGTGGTTTTCTTATGTGGTTCTTTTGACCATGAGTTCACAATGAGTGAGAAATCATAAAAAGGACCTCAATTGTCCAATTTGACCCCAATTTTGTTCCCATCTCCTTTGATGGCCAAAATCACCAAGCAAAATGTCAATTGGGTAGTTCTTCCCCTCATGTTCCAATGACACTTTCCATCATGTTCCCAAACCTTTTTACACCCCGGAATGGCACATTATTCTACTCGGTGCATTGTTCTACTAAGCTCACCCCCTCCTGAGCTTACCCATTTGTAGTTTTTACAGAACAGAATGTACATTAAATGACCTATTCTGTAGCACGGAATGAGAGATTCTATCATTCACACTAAAGATCACCCAAAAAATAAAATGAAGTGATTTTGGAAGGATTTTAAAATGGTGGAAGTGAGGGAAACAAAGGGTTAAAATTGCCGGATTTATATGTTTAGTTTTTGATGTGTATAGCCATAAATATAAAAAGGTTGATTGAAGATTTGAAGAAGAAAGTTTATAGCCTAATTTTGGCTAAATCTTCCTACTGAGGATCACCATTTTTTTTTTCTATATATGTTCATTTGGAAGATTGCCACTTAAGCTAAATCATAAAATTCCTTTAATTTTTTAAAAAAAAACCATCACTATTGCATTACCGACTCAATATTTATTAGAAAATAATATTCTGGGTTTCTATAGCGGCGATGCTCTGGAATTGTCACCCGTTTTGGAATTGTCACCCGTTTTGCAGAATGACCACCCGTGGTGTGGAACGGGCAGTGGGAGGAGCGGTTGCGTTCCCCGTCGTCGTCGTCGTCGTCGTCGTCTTCTTCTTCTTCTTCCTCTTGCCCGTTACGGAGCGTTGCTCCGCAGCCGCTCTTTCTCCAACGCCGCGCAACAAGAAGACGAAGAGCAAGCAGCAACTTCGCCCTTTCGCTCGCTCCCTCCGTCTCTTGTTTCGCAAGGACCGCCTTCCATGTACCTACAGATGTGCAGTTTGTTCTGACTTATAGGTGATTTTTTTTCTGTGAAAGCAAGCAAGCAAGCAAGCACTCGAGGGTTTCAGCCTCTAGGTTTCGGGCCTCCTTTCCCTAGTTTGAGGTACACTCGCCTGTAGGCGGCAGTTTGGTGGAGATATCGCATGTTGTGAGTAGAGGCGGCACCTTCAGTTTGCTTTGTCCCTCAGTGGCATTTCTTTCAAGCCAGAGAATCGGAGTTGCAGTTGGATTTCTCGCCGTAAGGGAGATTTGGAGGAAGAGCGTGGAGGCGACGCCAGGTGGAGACTCTGTGACATCAAGCATGTGGACTTGATCTCTGTCTCAGAATTAGGACTGATGGAAGCAGTTACGAAGTTTACGTTGGATGTAAGCAGTGAAGAAGCAGCCCAACTTAGAGCTGCTGTGAAGACTAAGCTCTCCGAGTTGATTGGAAACGACACCGATGATGTCCTTGTGGTATTCTTGCCATCTCTCCCTGCCTATCCTTATGGTTTTGTAGCAAAGTGGAAAAGTTCTAAAGGCTGGATGCTTTTTTAGGGTTTGATTATTATGACTACTCTTGAGATGGCTGCAGCTCTGCAACTGAGAGCCGTGTTATCTCGGTGGCTATGTGACGTTCAGGAATATGTTGTTGTGCTTGTGAGTCACGGGAAGCAACAGTCTCAGGCAATTGTGGATCTGGAAGCATTCCTGGGCGATGAAAGTACAGCTTTCGTGACTTGGTATGTCTGTTCCTTTTAGGTTGGCTACCAGCATTGATGATTGTTTAGCTGCTTCACAGTTATGTGAAAAAGGTTTTGCTTCTTGCAATTGTCATGGCCGAGAAATAGATGTCATCATGAGGCAAGTTTTTGACTTCCAGCATTGTTGAATCACTTATGCAGGCTCTGGGATCATCTTACCACAAATAAGCATCTCTACATGCGCACCATGGAAGACAATCATTTGAGCATGGATGCTGGTGATGAGGATGTGCAGTTGGTTATGGAAATTGAGCCTGAGACCAAGCAACTGGTGACTTTTTTAGCCTCTTGTTACAGTGCTTGCATTAGAACTCGGACTTGTAGAAGAGCAGATTTTTGCAGTGATGCCATTTTATCTTTGGTTGTTTATCTTTGACTTATCAGTTGACAGCAAACTCTTTTGAACTGTGTGCAGAATGGTCACAGTGGCAGAACCTTAGCCTCTGTGATAGCAGTTGATGAAGGAGCAACTGCAGTTTTTGACACTGAGACTGAGGATGGTGCAGCAGCAGCAGTCAAAGGAACAAGATCAGAGAGTCAACTTGAAGTGGGTTACCATTCCATGAAGAGAGGACAGCATGGGGAGAAATCATACCGCTCTGAAAGTAAGCGTGTACGATCTCCAGAGATCTGGACTCGAAAAGGGAGGGGTCGACCTGATATGGTATGACTTTTCTCTGAACTAAGTATGCATTCCTTGTTGTTCTGCAGTCATATGATCCATAATTTTGGACATTATTTGTGTATTCTACAGATTGCCAACTCAAGCATGATTTGTTTTGCAGATAGAAATGTCCCCTCCAGATGTCAAGGCGTCACGTCGCCTTTTGATTTCAGCAGTAAGAGAGGCAGTGGCAGGAAGTGCACTGCTTGCTAGTTCTAGAAGTGCAACACAGAAAGCAGAATCAGCTCTGAAGCACCTCCCGTCTGTGGTTTCAACAGATGTTGGTAAGTTTTGATCTTAAGAAGCTGTCCAATTCACTAAGAGTGTTCATATCTTTAAGAATGTAATCAAAAATTTCTTTTCTTTTCTTTTCTCATAGTGTGTGTGGATTTACAATGTTATGTGCATCCAGATGTGCAGGAGCGTGGCATCGAAATGGTTGATGCTGATGCAAATATGCGCAACATGCAGATTCCAGATGTATCCTTGGAGTCTCAAATTCAACAAAGACCCACATCAGTGTGGGATCGACTGGGAGTTAAGGATAATGAGAGGCTAAGCAACGACGAATTCTTGGGCCGAGTAGTTAGAGATGATGACATGGGTGAAGGGGAACCACATAAAGTATTTGCAGATGGTGCCAGAATTGGTGCCGATTATTCTGAGTATACACCCAGGCGGAGAAAAGTTCCTGAAAGGAAGAACAGAAATGGACGTATGGATCATGTTTATCTAGGTGGCAAGCATCAGAATTACAAATCTGGATTGGAAGAAAATGGTCAATTACTGGGTTCTGCACTCAATGCTAGCTTGGAACAGGGTTTGCCTCTTCAGACTGACACCCACAGTAGGAGCCAGATGTGGGTTGATAGTCATCCACTTGAATCTTACAATCCAGCATATAATTTGCGGGGTATGAATGACAATGGGATTATTGCAAAAAGGGAATTTGAGGAAGCTGATGACGGAAAGACGGGCTTCTATTCTCAGCCCAATCCCAATGTAAAGCTCCATTTTATGCTGCCTGCAACTTCGATGGCAGTGTTCATTATAATTGTGTTGAGCCTCCTTGTGTGAGTTTCTCACAATAAATTTTGTTCTTGGTTGATGTTGTCAGGATGTTGTTGAGATGAAGAAAAGATTGCGGCAGGTGCAGTTGGAAATGACAAAATTGCGAGCAAGGCAAGCAGAAGTGTCCAAGGAGGTCCAGAATGCTCCTATTTCTGGTGAGTGGCTTCTTCATGCAGTCCATAAAATTTTTTTGTTCTTTGTTTTGCAGTGATTGTATAAAAGCTTAGGTTGGGGCATCAAGGATACTGAACCTGTAAAGGGTGGAGAGCAATATCTGAAAAGGTTGAAGGATGTTTACAGGCTAAGAAAGTCTCTTCAGGAATAAAGATTTCTTACAGTGATCCCATAACAATGTTCTTAATCTTGGCAACAGGTGTGAGGCCGTTGCCTGTCCAGCCAAGTCAAGAGGACATCAATGCACGTTCAATTTTTGTCAGCAATGTAAGTTTCAGACAGCTGTGAAATGAATCTGCCTTGCTGCATGGAAGCTAAACTGTAGAGAATGTTTAAGGTCACAAGTTAGTAAGAAAGCTGTTACTGGGTTTCTTTGATACATCTTTGCCCCTTTAGTAGTGTACAGCATTAAGTGCTTTTTTCTATAAATGACTTCTTTTGTTGGAGTATGATGAATGATGTCCTGGGGTATTGCTTTTGCAGTTTTTGTGGTCTCATATTTCACACACATCAAACAATTATGGATCACAATGTCTGTATTGTGGAAAGTCGTTTTTATGACAGCAGAGCTGTAGTGCCTTGTTGTCTTTTTCTTCATTGCTTTTTTCTTCTAAGTTTCACAAAGCCACTTAGAGGGTAAACCTCCACTTAAAATTTTGTAGTAGAGTAGTCTGTCTTTGAAAGTTTGTTTTTAAATGATGAACTCCTTAAATTGGCCTGGTTTTGGCAGGTGCACTTTGCTGCAACCAAAGCAGCCCTTAATGTGCATTTTGGTGATTGTGGGGAAATAGTGCGTGTTACCTTGCTGGGTGATGTTGCCACTGGAAAGCCAAAAGGGTATTCAAATTTACTTATACTCTTCTTGCCATGTAATACTAACTAAATGACTGTCAGACATTGTTTGCTTTGAAATTGGAAGTTGTTATCTCAAAATTCTGAGCATTTGTTTGCATTTTGAAAGCATATGTTGTAAGGGTAATAGTCTTCCTTGCAAGTGTGATATAGATCAGTTTGTGGTAACATCCATGTAGATTAGCCTAACTTACGGGCATGATGTATCAGAGACTGCAAGTTTCACATTGTATTGGGTTTGAGTAAGCTAATTGCATGGCAGTAGGCTGCATAACAGTAATTAAGAAACCTCACTGTTGCCTTGATACAGCTCAAAATCATGGTTGTGATTTGCAATAATACAAGGATGTCTTTTGACATATCTTGTAATTTTAGATGCTCATGCAGTATGCCAGATGAGCACCTTAAAAAAGCTAAGTAATTGCTCCTAAAATTGCAAATTGAACCTAAGATGCAAACTTTCCAAGTATTGAATACTAAATGTGTGTATCACAACTTGTGGCAGGTCTGCCTATGTTGAGTTCTCTACTAAAGAGGCAGTGGAGAAGGCTCTAGCATTAAATGAATCTTCACTATTATCACGCACTCTCAAGGTACAGCAGCTTATTTCTTGGTTGGAGTTCCTATCAACCCACATTCTGGTTCATAAAACTTGAATGCTGAGTGGTGATTCATGAAATGGACTATACTGAATGATGAAATCTGGTTGTATGACCAGGTTGTACGCAAGGATGCTGCAGCTGTGGAAATGATAACCCTCCCTATTGTTCGTGCTCCCATGCAACGTCCTCATCAACGTCCTTTCTCAAGGGATAGTCTTCTAAGAGGAAAACTGCATATGCTGCAGAGACCAGCTGGTATAGGAAAGCACTTTTCTGGGACTTCACATTTGCAATGGAAACGAGAAGAATCACTAACAGGAGCAAGTCCCAAAGATGCTGTGGCAACAGCAATTGGGGAGAGGTTTGGTCATGGTCCTGTGCGTATGACACGATCTTTGTCCTATGTGCGAGTTGCACCATATGCAATGCATTAACTGCTAGGGCACAGTGTTGGTTCTTCAATGTGGATGTTTTTGTATGACTGCATGAGTTAGAAGTTCGCTAGGTATAGGAGCGAGTGTCATACCTGCAAACATGTGTAAAGAAATGTACGCTTTATCACTTGGTGTGATGTCCTTGTTTACTGCAGCAGGGTGCTATTGTGAATTGTATTCAGCTTGATTTGCAGGAAGGCAAAGGTAGATCTCTCAAACCTTTCCAAGTTGGTCAAATTAAGTTGACAAATTTCCTAAGTTGTTCTAGTCTAGTGATGCCATCTCATAAGGAGGTGAATGCAAAAGCATGTGACTGGCTGTTGCTCAAATTACTTCTCAGTTTTGTGTTTATTTTGGTTTTCCTCTTCTTTAGGGTGGGTTTCCTCTTGTTTCTGTTTTTTTGTATGTTATCAGGTCCGAAATCGGTACGATTTATTATTTCAAAATTTTATTCAGGTCAACTTCAAATTCTCAGTAGTTATGAAGATATTTGTAGGGTACACTTGGGTGATTGTTTGACCTTGAAATGAGCTGGTCATATACTTTTTGTTGAAGTTTGGACTCTTTACATGCAGTGCAGGAAGTAGAACTCTTTAGTAGAGAACTCAACACAGGCGGACTATATCTTTGGGCCTGCTTTCACCCTCTATCCCCTCTCTCAGTGGTTATCTGCAAAGGAATTTTTATTAAATCTCAGTATGAAATGCTGAAACTCAGCATATAGTGCACAAGTATTATAGTAGTTGTACAGGTAGGAGCAGTGAAAATATATGTAGCAGCAGTGGAGGCGCTCAAGGAAAAAGAAAGACAGGATGAAACTCAATCTACCACCAAAATTGATGGAAAGACTAAGTTTGGGTCTCAGTTAGTCTATTTTGTAAAATTTTCATTCCCAGGTATGTGATTGATGGCCTATTATGCTAGAACTGGCCATTCTTGCCCCCTAATTGCATGACTTTATGAATAACTCTCTTGTTTACAACCCTGAGGTCCAGGGCCTTACTGAAATCAGGGACCATGTCAAGTTACCCTGATATTGATGGAAGAATTCAATTTGACTCTGGGATAAGGACATCTTTCTTGATGTTTGGCACGCTTTTGGCTTTTATGTGGGTCTTGGGCCTTTATTTTGGTAGTGCCTTCAACCTCAAACTTTGCCCAACATAAAGATCTAATAGAAAAAATTCTTTAATGATAGGTGAATTTTAGAAGCTGTACTATCAAAATTGTAAAGGCCACTCTGAAATCATAAAGTTCACTTTGTTGCCAATGTGGAAATTATGTGTTATAAGCAATGTTGTGCATGTATAGGATTTAGGACTTACACTACATATAAATGTAAATGTCATACTAAAATTCATGAACACTTTGTGTAAGTGTAAAATTGTGTAAATCTATTTTGTGTCTTGTAAAACAATGTAAGTGTAAAACAATTACACTTATATGATTTTATGTGTTTGTGTAAAATAATGTAAAAACATGTCATTTCCTTTTTTTTTACTTTTTTTTTTGTGGGTGAGAGAGTTGGATTTATAATTATTTTGGTGATAAGTCAATCAAAGTGGTCCATTGCAATTTTTTTTAATTAATTAAAAAAATTGAAACATTTGTGTTTTGAGATGAATGACAACAAATTAATATCAATAATAATAAATACCTTAGCTCTTGTGAAGTTTTAAACAAAAAAATGATGATGAAAAAAATTAGGAATATAAATTTTACTAAAGCAATGAGGTTAAATTTTATTTGAGCAATGAGGAAAGACAAAATGCATTTAAGAATGCGCATCCAAAATATTTTCTAGAACAGCAACACAATTTGTCTCATATCCTTTGCTCAAAAGTTTATTTTTGTATTGTATATACTGATTAAAGGAAAGCACTACTGTAATTTGCTATTGGTAGAAAATGCTTTCATTTGAGGAATATTAAAAAGTATCATGATTTTTTTGTGAAAGGCCAATCAAAGTGACCCCTTGCCCAAAAAACATTGAGCTTTGAGATGCACCCATGTTTTGATGTACCAACAATTAATTAATATGCATTCCAAGTAGGTATAATTATTAAAGGTATATAATATATACACTTACATGCACTAAAATATTTATATGACATTGTGTAAGTGTGTTTGACAAATATTTACAGAACTCTTGTGTAAATAAGTGTTAAAAAATTGTGCATGTAAATGATTTACACTTACATGAGATTTACATGCTGGATATACAACTATGGACACTTACATGCAGGACACTGGTTGTAACACGTCATCCACATGCACTACAAAATTTCTGGAAGAGGTTTAGAAGTGCTTTGATCATTTAAAAGAATTTAATTCAATTTCCAATGACAAAATTTACTCAAAATTCAATATCTCTTGCACCTTAAGTCTAAAAGTTTCCAAATCACCTTCATAAAATTTTACTTATCCAGGGCTTTCTAACAATACCAAAAGTGTGCCCAAATTCCCTTATAAGTTTTTAGTTTTGATTTATATGAATTTCCAGTGAAAACTTGTTCAATATTCAATAACCTTAGGTCGAAACATTATGAAACCAAATCAGTGTGTCCTCGCTACTACTCATCAAGGGGTTCCCAATGGTAGGTACCAAGAGCATGGCAAGAGGCAATGTGGTTTGTGGGAGCTCTCAATGTGTGAGAAACAAACTACCTTCTTCTGAGATAGATTTCAACTAATTTTAAATTCGAAACATGTTCAAAATTTTAATGGAACTGAGGATCTAATCCCAGTGACTCCACATTCATAAACCTCTGGTTAGTGGGTATTCCAAAAGAAGAAATCTTGTCCAGTTCCCTTGGAGCTACACACAACAATGGGAGGTGGGAGATTGTGTAGGTACAAAACATGGTACATTGAACACTATCATTGCAAAAACTTGACATCTAACTTGACAAAAAAAGAAAGGGTCTTGTGGGACCATGTTGGACAAATAAAAAATGGTTGTAAGATCACAACCAAGAGGTACGAGTAGCCACAAAATAACCAACTTGTCACAAGCTTCATACTTCATACCCCTAACTAAAAGAGGGAATGAGAAATGAACAATTCTAAACAAGGATGTGCTAAAAGCTTTGTACCCCTAACTAAAAGAGTGAATGAATGAACTACCTCTTTCTAAGAGAATATGTTTGTATGTACTTTGGAACTTGGTGATGATAATGATTTCATTGGCTTTTTTAGGTCCCGAAAGCAACAACCAAAGGACAATCCCAATGGTGCCTTTGGTTTTAGGTGTTTCGACAATCAAGGTGGCAAATTGTCCCTCCTTGATTTTGTGGCCGTGGGACACGTCCCCCAAAATAATGGGCCCCTGAGGCCCGGAGGCCAAGGGCCCATTATTTTGGGACCTTCCCACGGCCACAAAATCAAGGAGGGACAATTTGTCAATTTGTGTAAAAAATCAATGGATTTCCATCAATTAAAATTTGTTTTTGCCCCAATGATACCCATTGATCACTTGTTTTAGGGTTTAGGTTTAAACCTTTTTGAGTACCAAACTAGGCATGTAGATGGATATGGATGGTTAGCTAACTAACTACTATGGTTACTATCGGACATTATAGAATGAAAAAGTGTTTCCTGTCCACACACCATGCGTGGTGGATGTCGGTTCACTTAGGCCCACCTTGCACATCATGCAAGTGATTCAAGGCATACGATTCAATGGATGAGCACCACACATGATTACTCATTTTCCATTTGAAAGTGGCACCAGCCTTTTTATTTCTGGCGGAAATTTTGCCAAGACGTGAAATCAATTAAATTTTTATTTTTATTTCAAATTAAATGATTTTTGAGATTTTAATGACCATAATTCAAATAAAATTAAGAGAAGTTGCCAAAATTATATATAGAAGGATGTTTTTTTTTTAATTTTTAAATTTTCAAGTCTGGTTTATAGCCAAATTTGGCTAAATCTTCCTGTAGAAGATGATGGCTACTCTCACTACATCACCAATTTGACAACACAGCCTTGGGTGAACCAGGGTCAAAA
>Ga0116229_10011659_pt1 | contig 12893 bp, 6 predicted proteins | sample S1TSphgellanicum_3_FD_87313 | JGI IMG/M metagenome (GOLD analysis project Ga0116229, IMG submission 87313) | Host-associated microbial communities from peat moss isolated from Minnesota, USA - S1T2_Fc - Sphagnum magellanicum MG | ecosystem: Host-associated > Plants > Peat moss > Unclassified...
ATATCGTTAGTTAGTTAACCGGTCCCTGGTTACCAGTCTTGCTTACCTCCAATACCTCTTCCCCTCAAGGTGGGCTTTTAGTAGTAACGGTAGGTTTAGATTTATTTTTATTTTATTTTTGTCATTAGGTTAAACTTAAGTTGTTTTGCTTCTCTCTTCTTTTCTTTTGTTTTGTTGTTGTGGTTTTTTTTTTTGGGGGCAATTTGGTGATTCCAAATTATTTATAAACCTCTAACTCTTAGTCTTACCAAATTGCCAAAACAAGCCCTTTCCTTCTTGTTGTTCATATAAGAGAAAGCCACCCACTTAGTAAATTTTAAATTAATTAAAAACTTTTAACATTTGTTTATCATGTGAACATACTCTAGACAACTACCTCCTTTACTTACCCTTGTTTCCATATTTTGAACAATAAACTTTTATCACCATTGTTCAAGCCCTAAACCTTAAACCCTAACATATCATTTATTTTATGAGCTTATTTTATCAAAGTTTCAAGCTCACTCACAAATTCCTTTAAACCTAGTGGTAATTTTACCTTTATAGATGATGGATGGCACTTTAAAAAACGGTAATATTGCCTCCGTAAAAGATGGGACACCTTATATTTCATCATCACATCCTAGCCCTCCAAAAATAATTAAATTTCTTTTATTGCCGATAAGGTCCTTAGATAGGTAGGTAACTAGAACTTGGGCCTAAACCTCGGGCATTCATACATCATACATGGCTTTCGGTCCCTCATTTTGGTAGCGTGCTCATCTTGAGGTGTTACCTTACACATGTCACATAACGCCTATAATATGTGCATATCATGATGGAACAATGGACTAAAGTAACCCTTACCCCACCCATGTGCCGCGCACATACATAGTCGTCAACTTCATGCACAACTTTTCTTTCTAAGTAGTGATGTATGTGTTTTCAATTGAGTAATAATAATGCCTTGGCGGCACACATTACATAGTGTAATAACCAAGGCAAGCTAGTACAAGGGGACCTCCCCTTGTTACGATGATGAGAAATTACATTTGGCTCACCCTACATGAACGCCTTTCACAAAACAAAACTCACACCCACAAGGCTATTACATGTGTGTAAATGAGGGTCATCGTAAATGAGCATTCAATTTAGTGTGTTGCGGTCATATTCCCATCCCTTTTAGAGCCAATTCACATTGACACATCTCACACCACCTTGGTGAGAGAGACAAATGGGTAGTATTCTTTTAAGATATGAAGTCTAGGCTGATTGAACATACCGATCCAAGTGAAATCCAACTACAAATGGAGGAAATCAAGTAATCGGGTATAATGTATATTTTGTTGGGTCTATTGCCAATTGTTGTGTATATGATGATTTTGTCATTTGCATTAATTCCATGTGTTATTGCGATTATTATGTAGCCATAATTAAGTACTACAAAAGGGGGTTTTGCAAACCCTAAACCCAACATATCCAACACATCATGTATGTCTTGTTGGGTCTATCACTAATTGTTGTGTATAATATGATGATATTGTCATTTGCAATGAATTCCATTGTGATATCATGGTTATTATGTATGTAGAACTAATTAAGTAAGTAGTGCCAAACGGGCTTTGGAAAACCCTAAACCCAACAACCATACCCAACACACACACACACACATATATATATGTACTTAAAAATGTTGGATTCTTTGTCACCCACCTACTTAACCCAAATTTCCACAACAATCTCAGGTTGTCTCTATTACACAAAGAAAGAGGAGCTTGGTAGCTTGCACGGTACACAAAATCTGACAATCCATAGCAAGTAAAAGATTTTGAAGTATTTCTTCACACTTATTGTTATGGTCGTGGCTTTCGACTTCAAAATCCAACCAACAACGCACAAGGGCATACATGCAAGTTTTACACAACCTTGTAATAGAAGTTCTTCTTCTTGAATTATTTGGTTAAGGAGCCTAGCCTCACAATAAAATGGGTTGTTCGAATGGATTACTATAGGGAACAACTTGGGGAACATATTGGGAACACCAAAATCCAAAAAATCTTACACCCATCTCTCCCCTAGCCCCCCCCTTCCCAAATGAAAGTGGTTAATATATATACCCATTGAAACCCAAAATCAAATTTCACCATAATAAATTGTCATCTTGCAATTCATCTATGTACATCATCATTATATCAATTTGAATGATTCAAAGACCATGAATTCTATTATTTAATAATTCCCATACATATCAATGTGGGGTAAGAGGTTCAGTTACCAATATTGATTTTATTTTTTGAAAACATAAATTACAAAATTGGCCATTGTTTGAGTATGATAGTCTTTTTCTTCTTTTTCTTCTTTCTTAAAAGCATTTAATATTTTTCTTTTTTTTGCTTTTTTTCTAATTTGGGGGGGGGGGGGGTTTCAAAACTCAAGGGGTTCAAACCTAGGTAGACTACTAGGTCATGGTCTTCCTATGCAGTTAAGAATCCCAGTCCAAGCTTTGGAAAAAACACCCAAAATAAATTTAAAAAATAATAATAACTTATGTTTTTTGACTCATACCCCATAAAAGCCCACAATTAGGTAAAGAGGTAGGTAGGTACAAAATTTTAGAGTGTCAACGCCATTAGATTAGATCTGCCGCCTAAATCTATTTACATCTTCATGTCAGTCTTTCACACAATCTTTCTTGGAGTTCCCAAAACAATTCTCTCAATTTTTGTTTAATTTTTAAAAAATTATTCTCTCAACTTTTAGTCACAATTCTACAAAAAAATTGCATTATTATTATTATTATTATTATTTTGGGTTTTGTTTGTTGCCCTTGTTCCAAAAGAATTAATGTCTTGGGTGACAAAATTTTGTCGTTTCCTTGACCACATTATATGACATAATCTTCGGGTGATGATCATACACTCCTAATAATAATAATAATAATAGTGATCAAAAATGTTTTTTTGAACATCAATTTTATTTATTTTTAATTGTTCAATTGGCTACCTTCTTGGTCTTTAATGATTCTCCTCCCTTTCCCACTCTATTGGGTGCATCTCTCATCACATAATAATGGCTCTACCATTTATGGCAAGCTCCAACCAATGTTTTGTCTAGTTCTTACTTTTCCTTTATGGCAAGTTCAAACCAAATGTTGTCTAGTTCTTAATTTAAAAACCTCTGATTCCACACCAGTTCCAACTTTTTTTTCTTTTTTTTTTTAAAAGAAAATTATTTGAAAGAACCCCTGGTTTCAGTTCAAAAAATTTTTTTTTTTTTTTTTAATTAAAAACCTTCAAACCAACACCTGTTAAAAATTGAATCTGTTCCATTAAGTTCCCAAAAAAATGAACTCACATTTCACAATAAACAACACATTGTGAACATGCATGCCTCATAAATGTGTGACCAAATGCAAAAAATAAAATAAAAAATTAATTAATTAATTATAGAAAAAATTGCTGCATAGTCTCTCCAGAGCCAACAAAAAAGCACCATTATTTTCTTTTCTTTCTTCTAAGTATTTATTGGTTTCTTATAGGCATATCCAGGAGAAATGTATTAAAGACCCATTTACTATTTCATTTATGAGTATTTATTGCCTTGTTTTCAGTTTTACAATGTTGTAACTTGTGCTGCAAGGTGTTGATGGGGGGAGAAAGATGTAGTAGTAGTAGTAGTAGGAGTAGTCTAGAAGGGAGGATCCCAGTTTAGGGTTTAGGGTTTAGGGTTTATTCCATTGATTAATAATAATAGTTCCTATTCTTCTCCTTCCTTTTTTTTTTTGGGGCAGTTGGCTCAAAAGTGGTGAGAAGATCTACTAGAAACCCAAACATCCAAGTTTAATTTAATGCCAAGCAAGAAGCTGCTCCCAAACCCAATATAGTCTAGTACCCCACTTATGATGATTGACAGAATCCAGACTCATTTTGCTGCAAAACTGTAGCTTGTTTGTCCAACTAACCCACCCATGATTTTAGAGATGGTGCTGTGAGGTTTTAAGGCTAGTAATAATTGGGAGGAAGGAAGGAAGGAAGGAAGGAAGGATCCAGTTACAACCCTATGTTGTTGCATTCTTTTAGGGTTGCAACCCTAAATTGTTGGCATTCTTTTAGGGTTTAGTGGTTTAGGGTTGTAACCCTAAATTGCTGCATTCTTTAAGGGTTTAGTGGTTTAGGGTTGTAACCCTAAATTGCTGCATTCTTTTAGGGTTTAGTGGTTTAGGGTTGCAACCCTAAATTGTTGCATTCTTTTTGTTATGTTGTGGTCCCATACAAATTGACAGGCAAAGTGCAAGGAGTTTTTTTTTTTTTAACACATCCTTCTCTGACTTTTTTTTATTGAGGGGGTGCACAAACCCTAATTCATCCTTCTCTGATTTTAATGAGGGGGTGAACAAACCCTAATAGGTTAGTTACCCTATAAGTTGTCAAGCTTGCTAGCTCCTCTTCATAGGAAAAGACAAGGGGGTTCTGGCACATTATTTGTGTTCATTGTTTTGTGTTTTCAGGCACCCAAGTACACATGATTCATGCCTTGAAGGGCTTGAAGTTTAATCAAAGCAAGCTGAAATTGGTGCTTAATCCTAGGAGTTTAAAAAGTAAGGTCCAGGTACTTGTTGTTTTAGTTTTAGGTCAAACTAAGCACTCTAGTTAGTTTTTGCCCTAGGTCAAGGCCATAATAATATAAGCAACCAATCTAATATTAAGAGCTCTCTATCACACTAATAATTAGATGTTTGGCACTAGTAATTATCACAATTTTTTTCATTTTTTAATTAATTAGATGAGGTTCCTTGCAAGTTCAATTTATTATTATTATTATTCTCTTTTTTTAATGAGCCATTTTGATACACACATCACCAAATAATTTTTATTTTATTTTTTAAGTTAGAAACTTTGGAGGCTCTCCAAAATTGAAGTTTTTATTGGAAGATGATGTGCCTCTCCCCTTTGACTCACCTCTCTATGTGAAAAGAGGACAACTTTGGGCTAGAGGTGCAATGTTATTGGGACCATGTTAAGAACTTGGGGAACTTGACATGAACACATTGGGAACATAAAACAATCAAAAACTCTAACACCTTGCCCCTCCCCCAAGAGATCACATGTCCATGGCCATATGATAAATGACATCATCACATTAATTAGCATGGGCTTAACATGAAATTGCTATATAAGTTAAATTAGATTTTAACCTTACAATTTTCACAATGTTGTTACATCTTGGCCGTTTATGTGGCTAAAACAAGTACTATAATGTGTACACAATAATGAACTATTAAAAAATTTGGGGTTTAGGGTTAAAGAAAAAAAAACCACCTTGCGTTTTGAGTTTTACCATACTTTACTACCAAGAAATCATATTATTAGGAATAATTTTCATAATGCCTAAACTCTCATGACCTAGTCAAAAGAATATATGTTGTGTACACCACCATTGTGTTGTGACACGTAGAATTACACCAATGACATTGTAAATTTTCAAATTAGGAATTCATAATAATGAACAATGAATATTTACATTGTGAAGTTTGAACATTAATGCTAATCTTTCAATTATTTAATGTCTTTGTTGAATCTTGATATGATATTAATTGTTATTGTTATAGATGAATGTTAGAACTTAATCATTGAAGTTGAAACATGATACCTGCAACTTGGAGTTTTGAGTGTGCATTGTGGAATGATGTTAAACCTTAGGCATTTGTCTGTTGAATGGTACAATATCCATATTTCAAATTCCAAGTCTCCAACAACCAATCATCAAAAATAAGTTCAATGTTGAATCTTTGTTTTGTTGTTTTCAACATAAAACATTTAGCAATGTTACAATTGGAACGTGAGGAAATTGAAATAAGGATTTGTTAGTGTGTAAGTAGGGGTGAGGTTTCATTTCAATCCCCATTATTGCATATGCAAGAATATTGCATGTAATCAAAATGTGGTGTTTATGTTTTCAAGTGTAAATCTCACTTTTTTTTTGTGCATTGTTGTTTGCACAATGTGCATGATGCACCTACACTTTGGAAGTGGTGAATGTCTTGATGCAAGACATGGGTGAATAGTGTTAAAGTTTTGTGGTGGGCAAGGTTTTGATGGAGTGCAACTTAACTGAATGGTGATGTGTTGCATTGATGGGGACATTGAAGTTGTCACTAAATTTTTGGGTGAGGGCATTGTTTTGTAATCCCAATGTTAACAACAATGAAAGAATCGTATTTGATGCATGTTTGTTAGTGTCCTCTAGTTGGACACCTCCTCCATTACATGGTTCAATTGGAATGTTAATTGGTATGTCCTCATATTCACTCAATAGAGATGGGTGATGTTGATGTCACACAACCTCCACAAAAGAAGCATCGTATAAATTTACAATGTAATTAAAAAATGACATGATGTCTAAACAAAATTTGAAATCGTTAATGGTGTCATAGTATTTTCCAAATGCACATTTGTGAAGTCATTACAAGTTGGCTTAAACACATAATGCTTAAGTGAGACAATTTTAAAAAACATATATGATGATGCAGCGAACAAAACATGACATTTCTAGCAAAAGGTTGAAGGAGAATGAGATTTATTACAACAAGGACAACAAACATGCTTGTAATCTTGCCCTATCCAATGTTTGAGTGATTTCAATATGTTTTGCAACAAGTTGATAATGTTGGGATGTTGGGGAAAATCAATGTAAGATTGTTCAATTTGTCACACTATATCATGTTTTGCAACAAGTTGGTAATGTTAGGATGATGGGGAAAATCAATGTAAGATTGTTCAATTTGCCACACTTTATCATGTTAAAAGGGATGATTAATTCTTAACTATAAATTTTTGAAGCCCTTGTTTGAATTCTTGAAGGCTTTAGGTGTTTGTTTTAGTTTTACCTGAAAAGGGCATGTGTTTGTTTAAATTGTGTTAAATTGTGTAACTCAAAGGCTTAGGTGCTTGTTAAACATTTGTTTATCCCCTTTTTACTAATATGTTGTTTGGTGGTTAAATTGTGCCAAATATTGTTGAACATTTTTAAATTTCCTCTTCATGAACTACTTGTTGCATTCAACATAATTTATTCTCAATATTGATTTTTAAAAAATTATCTTTCGCAAAGCATTTTGCATTTTTAAAACAATATGATGCAAGTTTTTGTAAAATCCTTGTTTTGGAACCAAACAATGAAAATGTTATCAAGCCAAAAATAATGTTTCCTTTAATGTTTGACATGTAACAACGTTTTTCAAAACCACAATGAAATGTTAGGCAAAGGTTGCCATGTGGTTTCCCCTTGACCTAAATCCTTTACACTTGGTCATAGTGTATGATGTCAAGTTTTAGAATCTTGCATCATAATTTGCATGAAAATCTCAAACTTCCTAGGATTGGCAATGTCCTTTTTGTGGGTAATGTGGAAGATGAAATGTATTTATCAATTTTTACTTATTGGAAAAACAAAACAATGTTGGGGAAACTAATGTCTTGCAAAATTTCAATCATTTAAAAAATGTAACCTCCATAATAGGCTAGGTCCATGGTTACCCATAGTTATGAAAAAATTTCATTAACAATTTTTCATATTAGTTGGGCTTTTGTATGAAGCAATTGAATTTTAGAAAAGTGAGACCAAGTAATATGGTGATTTTTTTGTGTTGATATTGAATCCATTGAGGTCTAATTAACCTTTTGTTTTGTAAATCTTTTTAGTTCTCATGATTTTAAACCAATTTTGTGATTTGACTACAACCTAATTCCAAGATTTGGCAACCATGGTGACACTTTTTAGATAAGTGTTCATGCTAGTCCTCAAATGGGTGATTAACAACCATAAATTCACAATGCACATTGTTGTGTTTATGACCTAGGCCCCACATTCCACTACCTTAAACTATAATTCCATTTTTTTTTAAATTGCATTTTATTCAAATGTGTGATTCCTATTACTACCTAGTAGATTTGATTTTTATGTTAGCCTCTTTAATGGTAATTACCTAATACTTAAAATTATCTATGTGTTTTGTATAGATTTAATGTTGATTTAAAAAATTGTACAATTTTGGAAGTTGCTTATATTATTGTTTAGAGATGCAATTCTTTCATAAGTGACATTAATTTAGTCTATAACACATTGAAATTTGACATTATGTTGCAAGTTGTTGTTTTAAATCATGAATGAAGGTGTATTAGTTTTTGCTCGTTGACAAGCCAAGTGCCAAATTCAAATTTGTCCAATTTTAGTATGGAGCCAAATTTGCTAGAATACCATCAATTTCTAATGTTCATGGAGCAAAAACATCAAAAAATGATATTGTTTGTTGCATTTTTTTACAATTTTTTTATACTATTCATTTATTTTATTTTAAAAAGCCTTGAACAAAAAAAACTCCTTAAAAATGATCTATGCTACCAATTGGAGGTAGATCATTCGATGAGTTGTGTTAGTTTGGCAACATGCCATGGGGTGCTAGTGCAAATTTTATTATATATATATAAGCACAAAAGAAAATAAAAATCATTGCAAAGAACAACAAGAACAATGTTGCTAAATTTTGAAAGTGAAAAAAATGATTAATTGAAAGCTTATTATGACTCAATTGTAGTTAAACCCCAACTAAGTTGAAATTGGGTTCTACCTTGGTAACCTATGTTTGCAAAGTTTATCTAGGTAGAAAGGGTAATAGGTGGGTACTAGGTAAGTAGATGTATGTAGATGGTTAGTGCATAAGTAAAGGCTTGTGGCTTGATTGTAGATAGCAAAATCCCAAACTAAGCTCTTCTTGCTATGTTGTAAAGGATAAGTCATGTAAATAAGTAAGTACAAAGGATAGTAAGTGGTGACTAGGTAAGTAGATGCATGTAGATGGTTAGTACATAGGTAAAGGCTAATGGGTTATAACTTATTAGTATGTAGTGAAGATAGAAACGGAGCAAACCACCTTGGTTAGAACTTAGAACTTAGCAAGAGAACTAGAACTTAGAACCCAATGAAAAAGTGTTTGTTGTTCACCAACACTCCATTCCTCAGGTGCACTGGTCGGTTGTTGGTTCACAGTGGCCGTTGTTGTTGCAGCATTAGATTCTGAAACATCATAATTCATAGCTTGCTCGCTCTTTGTGGAAGACACAAGTAGCTGACTTCTCCCATAGAGATGATCAGACTCACACATGTTTTGTTTGGCAAATCCAGAGCTACCACCCCCTCCCTAATCTCAACCTAATTGTTAAGCAAGATTTCTCTCTCTCTCTCTCTCAAAAACATGCCGCATGTGTGGGCTGGTCAGTCAGTCTGTACATAAGAGGATTTATTGAGAATTTGCAGTGCTCAAACCTTCTTATTCTTTTTCATGAAACTGGGGCTAAAGGTACTACTACTACTATCATCTATCATCGTACTGGACACTGATCATCACGGATGTTTTTGTTATCATATATGCTTGATCATAGTGGACGCATTGATGATCATCAATGTTTTCATCCATTGTTAAGGAATGGACCAAGTGAAAAATTACATACTTGGGTCGTTGTGGGAACGGGTCATTGTGGGAACGATTAATCTATAATTCTTACACAATAAACCCTAAACCCATAAATCTTATACCCTAAACCCTAATCCAAGGAGGCAACTCCACTGGAGCTTTGAAGGGAATGCTAATAATTCAATTGCAGACTGAGAGTGAGTGTGTTTTGCATGATCACTCAAGTCTCTGAAGAGTGGAGTTGGGAGGAGAATAATTGCAAGCGGTTCAATACTCCACAGAATAGTGTTTATATGGGGAGCATTATTGGCATGTATTGTTAATATTTTTTTTATTGCGTTGTGGTCTGATATTTGTTCACCTTTGTTTTAATGTTTTAATGATAATCAAAAGCATTATTATTACCCATGTTTTTATTTTCTCGGTTTTCTTTGGATCTTGTTTGGGATTCATTGTTACCCCAACATCCCAAACAGGATTTAATATCAACTAGTGGGTGCCCGTGACCTTCGGCCACTGTGAAGTCCCCCGGTTTCTTTAAACTTGGTTCGCATTTTAGTTTTTTTTAGAAACTTTTAATTTTTTAATTTTTTAATTTTTAATTTTTTTCTATTTTTATTATTATTTTGTCATCCCAAACAGGATTTAATATCAATTGGGAAAAAAGCTTGTAGAAAGCTGGTTGAAAAAAACTGCCCTAAAACTGAAAAAGTTTGTTGAAATGTGACAGAAAGTTAGTTAAAAAACTGTCAAAACTGTAGAAAACTGGCCAGAAACTGTCCCAAAAGGCGAAAAGTGTGTTTGAGTGTGGCAAAAAATTTTCCCCCCCAAAATTATTTCTTGCTGGAAAATTTGGCAAATTTTTCCCACTAAAATCACACGGAATTTCAGACGATGGAATAATCTTTTTCAATTATTTGAGGTGAAAATTTCGCTGTAATTTTTGCAAGGCAAAAACCAGTGATTCTTACTCTCTCTCATAACCAATCATATTGAGCATCATATATATAAATTCACTTAGTCTGTCTGTCTGTGACGGTGGGCCAGCACGGGCGGGCTGGGGACGGGAGAGGTTCAGGTTCATCCACAACAAGTTCAGGCATCCAGTGGATGGATAGCGCACCGATGGGTGCTGAATCACTCCGGCCCAGTGTGATCCGATGGAAACTGGTGTTTAGCAGCAATTGGAAAAATATAAAGAACCGCCGGGGCGAGGGGAGGGGACCAACGGTTGTTTGAAAAAAAAAGTTTTTTTAAAAATCCAAAAACATCAACCAAACATTGTTGAAATAACACACCTGTGCATTATGCATGGGATTCACACTAGTCTTGCTAATGTGACAACACATTATTGGACAAGAGCTCCCTGATCATGTCACATATTTTGCTGCCTTCTGACATTTTTGCGCAATCTTGATTTCTAGTTGGCTGAACCTCATAACTCACATTCTTTTGTGTCCCGCTCAACACTCCCGTACAATCACTTATGTTTGGTAACCAGTCGAAGTGCACTGGTAATAAATAGTCTTGGTGCTCATGCACTTCGACTATTAACTTGTAACCTGTGTGCTCTCACTGGTTACCTAGTCTGAATTGGCCAACTGGTGCATTGGTGGCTGTTAATTCACTCTGGCCCTGAATTTCAACTCTTGGACTGCCTGCCATATTTTCTTCTCTCCCTTGTAACTTGGGTGTCATGAGATCTGATTTCATTTCAATCTAGTTTTTTTTGCCTCTTTAGTTAGCTTCATGGCACAAAAACATTGAGTCCATATCCATCATATCTCCAGCTTCTTTTAGTCCAACATAATTTCTTCAAAAATTTTGTGGATAGAGATTATTTGGTAGCTCAACCTGGTAATTAGGGTTTATGGGCACAAGGAGTACCTGATAGGTCCTAGCTCACTTCCTACCTCACCGAATTAACCAAGCTTGTAAGTTGGAGAGCAAAACAACAAAATTGAACCCTTGCCAACTAGTAGTTTAGCAACTAATTCTCAAGGAATTACTCACATTCCATTTTTCAAATTGCCCACCCTTGTTTTTTTTTTTTTTTTTTTTTTGATTTTAAAAAAAAAAATTAGCATGTTTTTTACACTCCATAAAGACCTCGGCAGTAGGCTTTCACAGATTTGGGCCTACTTCTTACACAATGGGTTACCAAGGTGAAACAAGATAGTGACTCTGGTTAAGGTTCATCCACAACTGAGTCATAAAGGGCCACCTAGTGGATTGTGTGCTGGTGGGTGCTGGTTCACTCTGACCCAATTGCGGTTGTTATTAGTAGGTAGGTAGTTTAGACAAATGAACCGGAGCCAACCTACCATGGTTAGCTCGTGAACTGGAACCCAACAGAAAACCGTTTCCTGACCACTTATCATCCATCCTTTATGGTGCACTTGAGTTGGCACTGGGTGCCCATGTTTTGTTTTGTTGTGAATTTTGTGATATAGCCAAAGTGACGATCATCTATAGGAAGATTTAGCCAAGGTTTTTGGCTACAAGCTAAATATGAAAGCAAAAAAAAAAAATTTCAAACATATCCTTGCATATTTTTGGCTACGTCCTTGAACCATGTATAGAAAATCTGACAAACTTTCTTAAATTTTGGTCGGATTTTCTGGCTATTTGAAAGTCTCAAAAAAGCACTTGATTTTAGAACTTTTTATTTTTAATTTCGATTTTTGGCTATATGTATATATATAGCCAGTAAAAAAAGAGGCCTGTACTGGATGCTGGTTCACTCCGTGATATTTTTTTCAATTATTTTTCTGATGTTATGTCAATGGCTAGTATTCGAAGAGTGAATTTTGCATGAATTGGCAATAGGTTTTTAGAACCTATTTAAATAGTAAAAAAGAGCTTTAAAAAAAATGCTACCAAACTCAAATCAGAGTCCAAAAAAGGCCAAAAATTAGGGAATAATTTTTTTTTCGAAATTTTGAAATTATTTCCAGGAAAGAAAAAAGGAGAAATATTGCAATTGAATATTCCATTTTTACTTGTATTTTTCATATTTTGGCGAAACTCTGCACCCCAAAAAAAAACACTGGGTCACTCTGGCGCAGAGGAAGAGAAGAGAGAGAAGAGAGAGAAAGTTTCTGAGAAATTTTTGAAACACAATGCGCGCGATGCAAATCCGGGATGCCAAAATTTGTGCCATTTTTTTGCTGTTAAGAAAACCCATTGAACAAATTTCTCAGCAAATGTCTTGAGCGGATTATCATACGTACTAGTCTTCTCTCAAGATTACAAGCTTTCATTGAACTTGTTAGTATAGTGTCTCTCTCTCTCTCTGTGCACTTTGCTTTCTGCAATAATTTTTTTTAAAACATTTTTGTTTCAAAGTCTGTTTGTCTATTTTTCTCTCCAGGTGCATAATTGGGTACCCACCTTTGTGTGCTCTTCTTTCTTTAAACTGTTTGTTTGTAGTTGTTTTGTTTTG
>Ga0116229_10011660_pt1 | contig 12892 bp, 5 predicted proteins | sample S1TSphgellanicum_3_FD_87313 | JGI IMG/M metagenome (GOLD analysis project Ga0116229, IMG submission 87313) | Host-associated microbial communities from peat moss isolated from Minnesota, USA - S1T2_Fc - Sphagnum magellanicum MG | ecosystem: Host-associated > Plants > Peat moss > Unclassified...
TTAAACAACACATGTTCATATGTCAATGACATGTCATATTGAAATAAAGTTCTACCAAAGGTAATAATGATATGATACAATGTGTAACATGCAATCAATCTTCCTTATCTGCACCAAGACAAGGAAAAGACAAATTCTTCAAATGTTCTTGAAATGTGAGGCATTAATTCGTTCCTATATGAAGTTGAGACATGAAAGGACAGATAAATTACAAAAGACATTGTTCCATTCCATTCAACAAAAATGTCAAGTGGTTAATGCCTTGTTGTAATGATGACCATTAATGGACCCTATGCCTAGTATAAAACAAGATATAAAAGTTGAGTTTCTTATAATTAGTCCAAAGAATAAATTTGTTACTAGAGACAAAATTTTATAAATAATATTAATTATGGCATAAGGTGGAAATATGGATATAAATGATAGTAAATGATAATATTTATGGGCCTTATGCATGAGGATCTTTTGACCAAGGATTTACTTTGGATTTGTATATTGTGGTCTAATTAACTATTCCAATTTAGGCACACCTAATTAGTTTGATCTCACTTGTGACAAAATACTAGGTTGTAAAGAAAGAAATGTTAAATAGTATAAAAATTCGTCCATGGAAAGGATGAATGTTCTAAAAGATTAGTAGATGGCATAATATTATTGACCTAAATGGATCTAGATGGAAGGGTGGATGATTCATCCATTTTCCTTTCATATATTCAAAAGTTATGGGTGCAGCTTTGGGCACATTTTCTATTTTCCTATTTTTCATGTTGTTAATCTATCATCAAATCTTGTCATTGACATAAAAAATATATATATGTGTAATGAACTTATGATACAATAAATTTATGTTTTTTTTTATTATGAAAAAAATGACAAAAGGAAAACCTTATTCATGTGTATTTGATGACTGATCTCCATGAAGGGAGGTCTTTCAACACATGTGATGAATTCCCCATTGGGTCTTAGCCAACATAAAAGACCAAATTTTAAACACATGAATGTCCTAACACAAATCATATAAATTTCACCTTTTTTATTGTGTGTTATGTGTGTTATGTGAGATTTTGGTTCATTCAATATAACTTGTTCTAGAAAGGAATTATTTTTAAAATAACCTTCATACGATTGAATCCATCCTATGCTATAGACATTACCACCCAATTCATATATTGCATATATGACACTCACATTGAACCCTCAAACCTGAAGCAAGATTACATGTTACTTTTGATAGCATTTTGTTTTGAAATTCCCATTCACAAAATGTTAGTACTAGTAAAATTGTAACTATTGTTTTTACCAAAAAAAATTTGAATGGAAACACAAGACCTAGAGTGTTAAAAGCAATTTGCACTTCATTTTATAAGCCTTGTGAGGTTGGACTCATGTTCATTTGGTCATATTAATAATGTTTTGCGTGCCTATTTGATTTCAATAAATTTTTAGTTCAAAAGGAATGTTTGAAAAGGACTATTAAGAAAGCCCTTTAAAGCCCCTTAATAGTGTGTTAATTCAAATTGATTCTAATTTTTTCCATTGTGGTATCAAACATGTAGGCATTGGTCATAGCATTGAGAAAAAAAAGTTGAATAAATTATACCCAAATTAATTTTTATTGCCCACTAAGTTGTGCAACAAATTGTTGTAACTTTTAGTCATTAACATTTCAAGATATTTTTAATTTTAGCAAACATCTTTAGATTGATGAATCAATTTACCCAAAAATGTGGAAAACAACTAGTAATTTCTTCAAGCTTAACATGAATATTATTTCAAACATGTTGGTTACTATAGAAACTTCAAAGTTCAAATCAATAAAAAAGATTTGCACAAATTTGAACATTGAGTCTTGAAAATAAGCATAGGAAAAAATAAGCACACATCTTTATTCACTAGTAGGTAATCCAATAATATTGTCCCATTTTTGCAAAAAGGTGGATGTTAACATCTTATTGATTTTGAAAGTTGTTTTAACTAGTGTTGGGTGGGTACCCAATTATTAGTTGTGAACTGATAGTTTTGGTTTTGATTCCCAAAAACCTACTCAAAATTGGGTTTCGATTTTGGAATTAGCTAGAACCAAAATTGATTTGATATATAAAGGTTTTTAAATTGGGTGAAAAATGACCCTCAATTTTGAACTTGATTATAACTAGAACCAAATTCAAAGGTTGGTACCAAATTGATATTATAACCAAAACCAAATTAGATTATTGAAAAAATCTACTTTATTTTAGTTTTAGGGTTTAAATTTAGAAAATTCAATGTTGTTTTTATTAGTTTCTTTTCTTTTCTTCATGTTTGTTGAGGCTTCAAGCTTTAACTCCAAAACATTCTTTTTTCTTTTTTCAAGTTTTTTTCAAAGGTTTTGCATTTCACCTTTCAAAAGGTTTTGTGTTTTATTTATTTTCAAAGTTCAAGCTCCAAAGCTTCAAAGCTCAAGAATCAAACTACATAGCTCAAGCTCCAAAAGTAAATTATTGACTTACCTCATGTCTTGGCTATGCTCTTCTTTTGTTACTCTTTATGACCTAGTCATCTTTTTTCTGCTATTGTTATTTTTCACCTTAACCAAGTTAAACTTATTTTTGGTTGTGTTTGTGTGGTTGTAGTAGTTTGTGGTGATGGCTGTTGTGGTGATGGCAATCATGGTCACAACAATGGTGGTCATCATTGTGTGGTACATTGTTATTTTCTTGCTCGTGTTGCTCTTTGTGGCATTGGTTGCACTTTTCTCCTATTGGTCTTTGTTGAGTTATTTTGTTATTACTTTTCATGGCCATGGTCATGTTCTTTTGTTTTTCCTTTTGGCATTGGTCATGCTCTTCTACTACTATTTTTCGTGGCCTTGGTTGCACTCTTTTGTTGTTACTCCTTGTGGCCATAATCACATTCTTCTACTTATCACTTAGATTTTTTATTTTTATTTTTGTCTAGATCTATCATTATTTTTCATTTGAAAATTCTTTGATTTTCTTCCTTAATTTTTATCAAAGGAATACAAAAATTGTACTATGAAGATAAAATCAATAGAAGTAATCAAAAGAAATAGAATCAAGAACATAAAAAAATTTCTAATCGATGTAAAACTATGCTAAAATGTAGGAAAATTGAAATAAAAACAATAACAATTAGTAGAGAATTACACCAATATTATAACAACATTAATAAAAATAATGAAAATGATAAAATATCCCATTACCATTTGGGAATCACATTCCGGAAGATTCAAAGTGTGCAATTCTAGTTTTAGTAACAAAAGTATTATGAATTTAGGAAATGTGTATTTCTTGGATTTAATTTGCGAGATTTTTTTTGGGGGTGAATAATAAATGATTGAAAGAATTAGGATCTAATGAATGTTGAAACAAAAAAATGTTTGTTATAAATATAGGAAATCTAATCTAATGACAAAAGGTAAAATCATAATCAAAGAAACCACCCAAGTGAGTGGACATTCCTTAAAACTGCATATTTGTATGTTTGAAAGATCACAAGGAAAGCATAATAATTTGAATTGTCGTAAAAAAATTTGGATTATTTTCCATTAATTGCAAAGTTTACATGCTCAAAGCTTGACACAAATCAAAAAAGAATTTGCATGTTCAAAGCACTCAAATCTTGAGAGTGGACAATCTTTGTTTTTTTCAAACCTCCATTTTTTCTACCAAATGTGCACCATTCCTTTTGAAAATTGGAGAAGATTTTAACATTGATGATTAGAAGGGCAAAAGGACTTGAAATGATGAAAATTATTTTTATAACCCATTTGAACACATTTGGTTCAAAAGTGCTTTTGACCATGAAAATTATGGATTTTGATAGTGTGCTTTTAACAAAAGTTGTTCATATATATGTGATAGAGGGCATGAATGCATAATATATACATGATATAAAATCAATTTTTAGTCAAAATGTATTTATATTAAAAATACAGTGCTAAATGGGGTATCCAATACAAAATTTTAAACTATAAATCAATGCAGAAATGACAATGTGTCATGTGCAATCCTTGGATAAGGACTTTTACCTTGCCGCCCTTGGCTCCTTTGACCATGATTTCGCCTTAAAAAAATTTGAAATGAAATATTGATCATTGTGAAATGACATGGGTAATTACTATAAGTGTTCCAAAATATATATATTTAGATTACAACCATAATAGATGTAAAAATGCACAGTGAACAATTGCAACATCAATTTGTAGCACCCAAAGACATTAGTGTGTCAATGGAGATGAATGTCTAAATGTTGGAAACACAAGATGTAGATCGTGAGATTTTTGTGTAAGAATTTTCAAATTGGTAGCATGTTGAATGAAGGTAATCATTAAATCAATAGTATGGAGGGGTCATAGAGATACATGTTAACCATATGAATAAATTATAGAGAAGGACTAAAAACTTGAATGTTGGACCTTTTACTCATGTTAATGTGGCTATGGGAATGATTAAAAACTTTGGGAGATTGGTTTGTATGGGCAAAGAAGCTCAATTTGGCCATACAAAAGTTGTAAATGAAATACCTAGCCCTGTGCAACCTAGTGTATAGAAAGGATTTCGACTTCTTTACTTTTGCAATTTTCACCACCCATGCAACAAAGATTTGAGCGATCGAAAATATTGTTGAATCAACAAGCACACTTTTTAAAAAAGAATTGTTGATGAATGCGTTGCATGGACTATTCAAATGTAATAAAATTTTACAAGGCTATTTGTGTTAGTTTGCAATATAAAGCCTACGATGGTTGAAACAATATCGATTGTGTTAGATAGGAATCAATTGGAAACAATATCTAGTTTGGCTTTGGATATTGTACTTGAATGGCCAAATTTGGTTAGCATAATTGTTCATCCTAACTTGAATGATTATTGCTACTATAGAAAAACAAGACATGTGTTCAAGAATTGCCCTCGTGTAGATGTGTAACTTTGACAAATGTTGATTAAAGAATTTTTTGTGGAGTAAAACAAATATTTAATACCTAGACCACATGGATTGAATTTCAACCTATTACTAACTACTAGAAAACATGGTTTTTTTTACTAGCAAATATAGTAAAAAAGTACCCAATTTGGACAAACGTCAAAAAGACCACTCCATCATTTTGGACAAGTTGATTTCAACATGTCCGTTGTGACTAATTTTATCAGCAAAGTATGGACCATTTGACAAGTCATTTTGACTAGTCAAATTTTTGCCCAAATAAAAAAAAAATTGTGGCAAGTAGGTAGGTAGGTAGGTCATAAAAAGGAAAGTAGGTAAATGGTAGCCTAACCTACTTTACACTATCCTACTTGACCTAGCTTAACCTAACCTATTATATCCTACTTAGCCTACCCTACCTACATTACCCCTTAAGCATGTAAATAGGTTATAATGTTAGGAATTAAACCCTTGACCTCCCAATGGACCACACCATTAAAAGGTGTTCAACTTTTATTGATTTTTTTTATTCACATGTTTATTTTAACATTTCATTACAAGATTATGAGGTATGAAGGTAGGTAGGTTGTAAGAGATAGGTGGGTGGGTGGGTGGGTATGTAGGTACATAGTACATGTATGTAAGTAGGTGTGTGGGAAGGTAGATAGGTAGTACATCCATGTAGGCAAGTGGGTGGGTGGGTAGGTAGATAAATAGTTAATATGTAGGTAGGTTATAGGTGGGTGGATAGGCAAGTAAGTAGGTGGGTGGGTGGGTTGGTAAGTAGGTACCACATCTAGGTAGGCGGGTTGGTAGGTAGGTAGTACATATAGGTGGGTGGGTGGGTAGGTAGGTAGGTATGTAAGTAGGTTGTAAAATTGTAAATGGGAGGTAGGAAATAGGTATGTAATAGGCATAAGACGTCCCATTTGTCTAAAGAATGTTGATCATTTTGACTACTGATTTCAATTTCTTATGTTCAATTTGACTAAATGTCCCATTTGACTAAAACCCATTAGCCATTTTGACTATGGTTGTCTAACTTGACTAAATGTATTGGTCAAATAAATCACTATAGTCAAGTTGATTGGACAAAAAATACATGTTTCGAGCCTCTAGTCAAAATGGGCATGTCCATTAATAAAAAAAGACCAATTAGTCAATTTGAACTATTTGAAAAACCATGTTTTGTAATAATGACTTGTATAATTCAACTTAAGAACATTGTATTTAATTTTATGTTAATAACATTACCATCAATAGGAAGCATAATACCAATGGAATGTTAAACATTTTCATTGTGTATGCCACCTATTTTACATAGTACATGTGGGAAATTACTCCATCATGTATTACAATGCAAGTTCCTATGTAATCAGTAACTTTGATAGGAGCTAAAACAATATTGATTCAACCAAATTGTGGTATCAAGTACCATACCAATTACAAAGATTAATACTTATAATGGAACCATTGTTACACAACAAAATGATTAGATTAGTGGACACCACAAGGAGTGAATGAAACACATGATAAATTTATTATGTACTTATAATAATTTTGTGTTGGCATCAACTTGAAGGAGACAATGACAAAAGTCCAAGGAGAGATCCAACAAATGGTCTACCTATCGATTAACATCCATTTAGATCAATACCAATATTAGTGCATGTAAGCAATTTGAAAAATGTGCTTAGATAACCAAACCTAGGTGTTAGTATGATGTGGAACCCCAATTTGCAATTACATTTGGGATAGTCGCATGTTACCAAATGTTCCATTGATGGGTGGTTTGAATTTAGCCACATGGTAATTTAAGGAATCAATGGCCATAAAACACCTGGCAATTTGCCATTTATTCAAGAAAGATATATTATAATCACATAATTCACGTTATTATTATTTTATTGTTGTTGTTATATAATTATATAATTACAATTTATCCTAGGTTAGGCTAGGCTAAAATAGGCAATCTATCATAGGCTACCTGACATAGGCTAAGTTAGTAGTTAGGTAGGTAGGGAGGATCCTATTTATTTTGTTGGTGACAAGCCTTGTTGATTGGCTCATCCCAAATGGCACATGCATTTTAAATGTTTATAATGCATACCATGAATTTAGTCCACTCTTTCACCTAACTATATGTACTATACAAGTTTGAAATTATATCAAAGGACTTTTCATAAATTTTAATGAAAAGGAAACATTACTACATTGTCACATCTTTTGTCCCATACAAAAACACTATCATATATCCATACAATAAAAAATTACTATTTTTTCTACCTACCTAACTACTAATACTATCATATTTATTACATAATACCTAAGTTATATACCTATTATATTTTACTTATCCTACCTAATAAACTAATTACCTAAACTACTTACATAATTAATCAAGTATGTAACTTAATTAATTAATTAATTAATTAAACATTATCACATTTTTACACAATGAAATAACTACAATTTAACCTATGTTATTTACTACCTACTACCTAACCAACTAATTAATTAATAACCTAGCCTATCAACTACTTACTTATTTTGCATAGCTTAACTAGGTCTACTTTTATAGCGTAGCCTATTAGTTAAACGTAGTAAATTAACTTAAAGATACTACTACCTATAGTTAAACTATTACTTATAGATAACTTAGGCCAACTAATTAAATATGTAAGCTAAACTAGACTACCAACATATAAAGGCCTACTTAGTTTAACTTAACCTATTAAGCTTACCTAATCTAGTTTCCCTACTAAGTTATAATAGTTTTTTCTAACAACCTATTACCCAATAAATTAATTTGTACACTTTGAATTGTAATAACAAAAATGCAACACCATTTAATCATTTATATATACTATATAATTGCAAAATATAGTTGCAAAAGCAAATTAGTTGTCAACCATCATCGATAATGGATGACATATATTTAATTTTCATCAATATTTTCATTTAAACCCTACATATTGTAGTCACATTTATGACTAAAATTTGGATTTGTGAAGTTTAATCATATATGTGATTATGAACATTTTCAATTAAAGTGCCACATAGGATTGATATAAATGTAGTTGCAAATTGAATTGGTTTGGACACTAGTTGCACATTATTCACAAACATATGGTCAAAATGGACAATATTTCTACTAACAAAGGCTATTGACATGTATTTTACCATTTTTTTGTGTTGGATTATTTCCCTATTTAAGACTAGCAATTACTAGTATGAAACACAACACCTTTATTGAAGATAAGGAAATTACCTTGATTTGTGATTTGAAACTGGACTTAAGAAATATAATTTTTTTGCAAGGAATATCCTGGAATGGGTATGAACATTACCACCGTAACAAACCACCACAATATTACACCAAACATAATCGAACAAATCATCGAGTTTAATATTACAAGGAACCTAAGAAGGGTAAAATCACAGTCAAAAGAGCCACCCAAGCAAATAGACACTCCTTAAAACTACATTTTTGTATGTTTGAAAAATCACAAGGGAAACATAATAGTTTGGATTCTCATAATTTTTTTTCGAATATTTTCCATTAATTGCAAAGTTTACATGCTCAAAGCTTGACACAATTTTTTTTTTAAATTACATGTTCAAAGCACTCAAATCTTGAGAGTGGACAATCTTTGTTTTTTTTTCAAACATCTTTTTTTCTTACCAATTGTGCATTAGTCCTTTAGAAAATTGGAGAGGATTTTGATATTGATAATTGGAAGGGCAAAAGGACTTGAACTAATGAAAATTGTTTTTATAACCCACTTGAACACATTTTGTTTAAAAGTGTTTTTGAACCCAAAAATTATGGATTTTGAAAGTGTGGTTTTAACAAAAGTCATTCATATATATGTGATAGAAGGCATGAATGCATAATATACATGATATAAAATCAGTTTGTAGTCAAAATGTCTTTATATATAAAATGTAGTGCTAAATGGGGTATCCAAAATACAAAATTTAAGTTATAAATCAATGCAAGAATGACATGTGTCATATGTAATCCTTAGAAAAGGACTTTTACCTTAGCACCCTTGGCTCCTTTGACCATGATTTCACCTATAAAGATATTATTCCAAAATCAATGACTATAACAATAGTGATTGTGTCATAAATGAACAAGCCATTTTGAATATAATCCAAATTTCATTGTATACTTTGTAACCAAGATTATTAGTCTTGGGAATGTCCATACAAAATAAAGGTACATGCATTGGTTAAAAATGAAACAAAGGCCATTGTGACAGAGCAATCCACATCAATAGAAAATGTTATTGCCAACATGGTTGGTATTAATCAATTCTCAAAGTAAATCAATACTAGAACATGTGTTCAAGGACAAATAACCTTTAAGGTTTAAAGGATAATAGATTGGAAGGAAGAATAAGGGTTGAATAATGAATTTGCTAGTACCATACAATAATGCAACATACCACTAAATAGATAAATTTAGAACAAGCTAACATTACACCACTTAATACCAATTGGACAAGACTACTTAATATTCATGTTTCATTAGTCATATCAATAACTAAAACACTAGAGATAATTCATGTTTCCAAAATAGTTCAAATTGTGGATCTATGAACTAACATTGGGAACATATTTTTAACATAAAATATAGGGCAACTAATGCAAGTAGTCCTTGATATTAAAAGATTTCTTTCCTAAAAACCAAAACTAGTTAAGGTTATTAGGTACCTAGCTATGAACTAGGGGATTAAGTAAATCAACCCAGATTAATAATAAACAATGTGTCATGTACAATAATATGTACTTGCAATGAGTGTCATCATTCAAACTTTTGTCCTCTTTCCTAGGGAAGTCTAGTGGATTTTAGTGGATCCAAAGTGAATCATGCAAACTCCATTTTCTACACTTGAATCCACAACAAGAGCTTGACATTCTAAGGGAGGTAACTTCTTTGATATTAATTAATTGTATGTAGACCCATTTTCATTATGGGTAATGTCCATGCATTCCTATGAACTATTCTCACTATGGGGAATGTCTTTGAAATCTTTAACTTCCAAAGCATTTGGTACATTCAAATGTCTCTCTTGGTTTTACTAAAGCTTGCAACCCCCAAAACCCACTGATCACTACCTACTAATCACATACATATAGACATGGTATATGTGAGAATTTCAAGCATGGCTCCAACAATATTACAGGGCTATGAACTACGGAATTGAGTAAATCAAACCAACATTAATAAATTTAACTTGTGACATATATCTACTTGCCATAAGTTTTAGCATTCAAACTTTTTCTTTCCTAGCAAGGTCTAGGTGGATTTTAGGTGGATCTAGAGTAGATTTAGAATGTAATTTATGTAAAAACATAGTGGGTCTAGTCACAATAAAACAAGCCACTTGCAACAAGGTCTAGTCCTTTTCAAGGACTAAATTAGACATGTGGCCTTCTTGTATTGGTTTATAATGCAATTTTAAAACTAAAGTTTCAAGCTAGATATCAAATTTGAGTTCAAATATGACGCACAATATAGTAAAAAGTTTTTACTTTTACATCATGTTCTATATTATAATCAAATGTATAACTTTTCATTTAGCCATGATGATAAATTGTGAACTATTTTAATTATTAAGCATGTTTAAAGACCATTTGAAGCAGCCATGTAGAAAGGTTTCAATACAAGCATGAAATTCTTTTTGGACTGATTCAACACATGTGGCATTTTTTGTGAGGTATATTAAAGCTCATAAAAAAATTGAAAGCATTTGGTGAAGGTTTGATTAACAAAAAACACGTTCATATTTTTAAGTTTGTTTTTAGCACTTGTCAACAAGTGTTTTGTTTATGCAAAAGAACCTTCACAACATAATGAAATGAATTTAAATTAATAAGATTATAATTCCATGAGTAAATGAACACAATGTAATAACTAATTTATTTATATCACTTAAATGTTATATGTGATACATTTTCAAAATAGACAAAGTACATGAAAATTACATAATCAACAAGTCTTTTGGCTCCTTTTATTGTGATTTCACCCTAGTGGATCATGCCAATTCCACTTTGTACACTAAAATCCATAACAATAGTTTCACATTCCAATGGAAATGATTTCTTTAATAATAAATATTTGCAAACATATTCTCATTATGGAAATGTCTAAACATGCAACCTTTTTTCACTATGGGGAATGTCCATCAATATGTAAATGTTCTATACACCATTTTCGACTTTTCATGAACTATGGAATATGAATAGATTAGCACAACATTAATATCAAACTTTTGGTGAGTATATAAATATATATAATTGTGATGAGTTTTGGCATTCAAACTTTTAGATCCTCTTTGTTAAAGCTTGCAAGCCCCAAAAACCATGAAAACATCACCTATAAGCCCCATACACAAGAACACATTTTGGGTTTTATGACTTACCTTTATGACAATGTATTAATTAGAAAAGGGACATTTGCAACTAATGACTACTAAGTTGTTAAACCCATGTTGTTTCACCCATTTAGTTATAAAGGATGTATAGTTGCAAAGCCCCATCATCTTATCAACTAGGATTTTTTAATTTTATTATAATATTGAAATTCCATCTCATCCTTGACTTTGGTTTGACATGTAAAGTGCATGTCCATGTCAACCTAGTTGTTTTACTCAACTAAATGTTACAAAAGACACCTTGATAGATGAATGACATGTGTAAAAAATCTATAAACACATGTTCAATTATGAGTCATCACACATGAACAAAAGTCAACATAGCCTAACTTAGTTAGCCTAGGCTATCTAACTAACCTATGCTAAGTGGCCTAAGTTAAAAACAAGCAGCTCTAGCATGAGAGGTTCTATCTTTAAAATAAGGTACTACATTTAATGTTCTATTATGAATTCAAGTTATATTAGATGAAAGTTTATTGGTTTTATGATGTTTGATGGGTGTACATATGGATAGAATAATTGTTCAAATTTTTTTTGTGTTAGTATTGATATTTATGAATTTTTTTTACACATGGTCCATGAAAAAAAAAGTAAAATTGCAAATTCAAGCCACAATGACACGCTCCCAAGTCCCAAGTTAGCCCCAAGTTGGGCTAAGTCACTCAAGTTGCGAAATTTCCGGGACTCGGGGCACGTTCCCAGCTTCTAGCACTAAAGGGGGTGAGAAGGGCGTGCTGAAAGCTCCATGATAAACTAAGAAGAGGGACAAGCTTACTCAATTATACGGTCCTGCATCCAAATCCAACCAACAAGTTGGTTAGAACTCATTTTGCACTCTTTTGGTGTTGGGACAAGCCACGGGCTACCTTGGACTCACTTGATTCACCACGGCCCGGACTCGGGGGAAGCCACCACCTTTCCCCATATAGTATTCTCTGTAGCTTTCCGCCGCACTTGCATCCAAATGGTTTTTTTTCCTGGGACTCCCAAAGTGGAGTCCCGAAATTATCGCGGTTTGGACTCTTGGGACTTTGGATGCTCATAACTTCTTGCCCCTAACTTGGATCGGGACAAGGTCTAAACCAAAGTTGTAGCTTTCGTCAAGAGCTTTCCAACGATGTGTCGCATTTCACCTGCACACACCGGAATTTGGTCAATTCCCGACTTTTAGTGGTCGGGAGTCAAACTGCCAGTTTGATTCCTGGCCTTTCTTTCGACCATAACTTGTGCTGCAGATGTCCAAATGGTTCATCGAGGCCATTTAGGACATCTACACTTCAAGACCTTTCCAACGGTATAAAGAACGCTTCAAGGCGAGGTGTTTTGACCCTTGTAATTACGCTCTGAATTTTTGGGAGTTCCAGAGGACTCCCAAGTCCCATTTTCGGGAGTGTGAGTGGCGACTTCACACTTCCCTCAAAGTGGGGTTACGACACACAAGGTGCCAACATTTTAGGAGTAATTAATTAGGTGAAAAATGCAACATTTACATGCACATTTCCACAAATGCTACACTTTAA
>Ga0116229_10011661_pt1 | contig 12891 bp, 13 predicted proteins | sample S1TSphgellanicum_3_FD_87313 | JGI IMG/M metagenome (GOLD analysis project Ga0116229, IMG submission 87313) | Host-associated microbial communities from peat moss isolated from Minnesota, USA - S1T2_Fc - Sphagnum magellanicum MG | ecosystem: Host-associated > Plants > Peat moss > Unclassified...
AAAGTCTGTTGGAAAGAATCTCAACCTTCTGATTCATGCAAATGGTATTATACCACCTTAATCTTTTTTTATTTAAAAAAATTTTGAGAATTTTGGAAGAAAATTTTAAACCATTTTGACTAATATTTAAGAATTTTTTTAAATTTTATATTTGTTTGCTTCCAAGGCGAGTAAATCCCTGGACTTATTGGAAAGAAACACATGCAAGAAAGCTTCATCATTCAAAGAATTTCACCTAAATATGAAAATTTTGAGAAACTATTCAAAATTACACATGGAGTCATGAAATCATACACACCCTAAAAATTAATTATTTGAGCTGCCCGGATTTATGCATTGGGTGTGCTATGTGAAGGGCTCCTTATATGCATGAATATGCCTAGTATAAAAGAGGAGAGAGAGTATGCTCTGTAAAGAGTGGGAGGTAAATTATGCCTATTTTATAGGTGTAAGATCTTTCTCATCTCTCCTACTCCTTCAAAGTAGGCATATGAGCCCTCACCCTCTAGGCCTCATAATTTATGTACGTTTAGAGCACATTGTATCCATGAATAGTGCTCCTAGAAAAGGGGAAGGATCTTACACTTACTCCTTAAGAACGTGAGGGATCTTTCACCTAAGCAATCTTATGGGCTCTATTTAGGCATAAGATACTTCTCACTCTTAATGAGTGGGTTGTAAGAGCCTTCCATCCACTCATGTTTTTTTTATTTTGGGAGCGAATTTTCGCTTCTAAAAAAAATAAAAATGTGAGAAAATTTGAAAAATAATGTGTTTGTCTATGTAATTTTCATGAAGTTTGTTATTTTGGGTGCAAAAATTTGCCAAATTTTCAACCAAAAAATTATGAAGAGAAAAAACACGGCTTTCACCTCTTATGTCCTCAATTTTTGCATGTTTTGAGGTTCATGACAACGTTCACCTTGTGCTTTACAATGGGTAAATCCCAGAAGTGGGCCACATTCCCAAAATGCTGGGCCAAGCTATGGCCTCATCATACTAGGCCCGACAATTTGGAAATGCACACACACACACACACACACACACACACATATCCCCTTAACCTAAACCGTGCTACACACTCCATTTGGTTATTTACTTTTGACTAGGGTTGAGTTGACTGTTTGATAGCAAGAGTAGAGTCTAGAGTCCAGACATTATTATTATTATTATTATTATTATTACCACAACTTGGTTTTGGACTTGTCTATTGTGAACACCATTTTTCTTTTCACAAATGTTATCTGGAACTTTGTGAATGTGAACAAACTAACCTTTTTTATTACAAAATTTAACAAAGGTGTGTGTCATCTGGATCATTGTAGATAGGGTGTGTGTGAAAAATAAATAAATAAATAAATAATACATACATACATACATACATACATACATTTTATTTTATTTTATTTTTGTAGCAATGATTGTTTTTTTTGGGTGAATTTCGCCACTTGGCGAAAAAAAAAATAATAATAATAATAATTTGCCTAAATTCCAAGGAAAATTGCCCCTTTTTTTTCCTTTTTTTTGGGGGGGGAAATTTTCAGCCCCTTTCATAAGGGCAGTTTGTGGCCAACAACAACTGTTTGGACAGGTTTTTTAGCATTAGCACCACCACTTAATACTTTAGTCCTCATTGGGATGCTCACCATTTAATGCAACAAACACTTATATGCAACAACACCAAGGAAAATGACATGAATTTGGAATGTCAGATTCACTCTCTTACAAGCTTACCTTACCTTCTTATGAGAACCAAACAAGTTTCTATCAATGTTCACATGCATAGCCAAAATAGGTAGGGAATGTAGATGGTTATTTTATGCAGGTAAGTCAGTGGCCAAGGAAGGCACTTGGTGGCTATTATTATGTAGTGTTTGTTAGATGTATGTGGATGGTGTTTGTTGGATGTATGTGGATGGTTACTACATAGCTAACTCTGGTTAGCTATAGGACAGGAATACAAAGAGAAAGTGTTTCTTGTCCTCACACCGTCCATCTTGCATGGTGTGCTGGTGGGTGCTGGTTCACTCTGGCCTCATCTAACACCATGGAGCTTCATGAGATTTGAGCTCACAACTTACAACCTATGTAAGGTTAGTTGTGGCAACCCCCCGTCCCCCCCTCCCCCCTCTCCCGGGCTCTCCAAAAACCTCCCAAAAGGAAAGATAAATGTGGTATCTTGTGCTTTTCTTTTGCATTTTTGTGTCTTTAGTGTTGGATTTGGCGTTTGTCGCTTGTGCGCCCTAATGGCCATATCTCTTGCGCTACTTTAGATTTAATAATACTTTAATTCCTACGGAGATCCACAAGTGGCTAATGGCCCAAGTTAGCCAGATATTTTTCCATGAAATTGTCAACAAGTCATCACATCGTCATCCCCGAAACAAACGGCGACCATTACAACCATGACCTCATTTCTTATGAGAAAATAAACCCAAGTTCTTTCTTCGGGTAATAAGTGACAACAGCCGGTAAGTTCATTAACCGGCCCTCCACCCCAAGGACTCTTAATCCCTAAACGCTTAGCACCTTTTGGAGGTGAACTCACAATACAATTGGGTTGACTATGAAATTGGGGTTCTTAAGTAATGGTTTAGGGTTTAGGGTTTTAAGAGTAGAGACTAAAATGAGGTCAACTCACAATACAATTGGGTGGACTATGAAATTGGGGTTCTTGAGTAATGGTTTAGGGTTTAGGGTTTTAAGAGTAGAGACTAAAATGCTGAATTGCTGAGTGGGTTCCATGGAAAAGTTGGCCAAAAAGCAAGTAGCCTTCAGACAATGGAGATTTTGACACATATGGTCTTACCTTTTTGATCCCAAAGAGAGGCAAGAGCAGCAAAGTAAAAAAGTAAAATCATATATTTTTGCAAGAATGGTACATTTGAAAGTACCTATATATATTCATAAAAGAAGGCAAACAAAAGGGCAAAAAATAGACCTAAAAGGTCCTCATGATCTAACCAAACAGCAAGTTAAACAAATTGGAAGTGACTACTTATGGGTCTTGCCAGTCTCCAAAGGACCCATTGGTTTGATAAACAACCCATGGGGGGGGCTCCACCCCCTCTCCCTTCAAGTATCTCATATATATTGCAAGGTTTTTTTTTTAATGCATTTTGTGCTTTCTTCTTAATGAATCATCATTCATCATGTACTACTCTATGTCCTTTCATGTGTTCTAGTTTGATAGCAACTTAACCCTAATTTTTCACTTTGCCTCTCTTAGTAAAGGGTGACCTAGCACCTATTAGGCTAGTGCACTCTGTACCTTGAGAAGGCGGAGGTGCCAATGACAACTTACAAGTGTGCTCCCTCTACTAGCTATACTTAACCCTACTAGTTTCAACTATGTTAAAGCTAGTTTCAAAGACCTAGATTTCATCTTAAGATGAGATCAATCTATTCAGCAAGGTAGTTTGTTCTTTTTGTTTTATCACATTGAGAGATCTCCCAAACCATGGTGGCCCCCATTAATATACACATTCTCAATGAAGCTTCCTCATCAAACTCAAAACATAAAACATGCATAGCTGAAAATATAAACAAAAGCAAATTTTAACCACAACAACACATGACAAACAATCTCAAGTGCATGAAAGGAGGGGGCAAAGGTTTCAAGAGAAGGTTTTTTTGAGCACTAGACAATAAGCTTTAGTAATATCCATTAGTTGCATAAGGTGAGTCTTGTCTATAATCAAAGCTCAAATTGTTTTAAAACAAAGAAAGGTGTACATATTGTAAAAAATTTGTGCATACATGGGCAAAACAAGATCTATGTGTGTCATCAACCTATTTCTAGCTTGCTCTTCATCAAGCTCAAAGTTTAAAAACATTTTCAGTCTTTTATATTACTTAAAACTATTGCCATTGACATTTGGATGAACTTGAACCTTACACAAGCAATGGAAAAGGAGTTGGTTGCTATCAATATTACTCCACATTTATTTGCAAGGATTGTAATCATGTTGTACCTTCATTGGATTATGACAATTGTTTTACATTGTCAATTTAAAGAATAATGATCATTGTTCTAATAGAACGTTGTCTAAAAGAAGTGGGATGAAAGTATGTAGACCTAATATAAATTTTTCCATGACAATAGTAAGTCTTGATATTGTTCAGCAAAGCCAAGAACACATGTCTAGCATGGGGTTGCACCCAAAATTAAAAGTAGATAACACCCATTGCATTTATTAGTTTTGGGTGACAATTTATCATTCAAGTTGTGGAATAAGTTTCAAAGCAACATTGTTACAGTGCAATTTCACATAATGCATAACTTTTAGCCAATCCCTTCAAGAAACCACACTAAATGCCCATGTTGTGGTGCAATGCTTGTAAACCACATATGAGCATCAACCAAAATGAAATATTGCATATTACAAGTTTGATGCAAGTTTAATAACACAACCCATCTACAAAAGGTTTTAGGGGTGTTCAACAATGTAAACAAAAGTTGAAAAATCCTTGTAAAACCCATACATTACTAAACATCACGTACATGTTACACTAACAAATTTTAATAATAGACAAAATCACAAATGAAAATGTCTTTGCTTTATGTCAACTTACAAAGGTTTTGCACACATTCAAGCCATGGCAAAATGTAAATCAAACCCAGAAAGGTTTGAATATCACACAAATTGTTGTGACCTTGACCTTGGGTTTGAGACCAAGCCTATGATGTGATAAAAAAGGGGGTCAAGAGCAAAACTAGGATATAAGGTGAATGAAACATATTCCCACATGAAATCAAAAACATTCAGGAATCAAAGGGAAGCATCCCCAAGACTTTTTTGACTCCCATGTGTTTAAATACATTTTAAAAAATTAAATGTGTTTAATTTTTTACCAATTTGCATTTCTCCACATGATGCTTAAAGTTTTGTGCATAATAAGAATAATTGAATTGGAACAAAACTATAATTTCATAAATGGGTCAAAGTATGGTTGGGGTACCCAAAAGGACCATCTCGTTTTATATTCATTAGACCTCTTCATTTAAACATGTTGAAACTTAATGACACATTCATATTAAAAGTTTGATTTTATTCATATATAAATACATTACAAAGGTATTATTCCATGCATAAATGTCAAATTTGAACAAAATTTTAAATTCCTATCAAATTCTAGAAAAAAAATCTTGGAAAAAATCCAAGAATTTGTCTCATGAGAAAAAATAAAATTCAAAAATTCATAAGGAATGTTTGAACAACTTTTTTGGCCCAAACCTTTTATCACAAACACCTTATGTGCTAATGTGTATAAAGCGTATGAATGTGACAAAAACCAAATGCCCTGTTACAATGTAGAAAGTTTCAAAAAGTTAACTTTTTAGGAATTTCGGGCCATTGATAGAATATGACCCACATTGAATAAATTTTACTATTATCATTTTCACAAGTGAAAACAATAAATATATTAAAAACCTACATAAAATTTGAATAAAATTATTTCATTTGACATGAAAAAAGGACAAAATGTAAGACATGTCATGGGAAAAGTGAAGAAAAAAGTGAATTTGGGAGTCCTTGGAATGAATCCTTATGTTTCAAAGGGGGTACCTAAATCATGCTTGGACAAATACAATGGACAACTCGAACAATGTTTACACATGACAAGGTTTTTTTTATGGCTACATAATGAACCCCCAACATGAACAATTAACAAAAATATAATTAATTTAATACTAAATTCTTAATTTAGGACTTTAGACAACTTGGTGGATGAAATGAACTCTACCTAATGGTTGAGTGAAAGCATGGTAAAGTATGCTAATGAAAGGATTTTTTTGGTGGAAAATATCCATAAACTAAAGCTTAATACATTGAACTCGTGAATATTTTTAATTTTAATGATCAATAAGAAAATCTTTGACTCATTACATAGTATTGAAAATTTGCATGTTTTAATATGCATTTAAGTAAATTTTTATAAATAAAATATATAGGAAAATAAGTGTCCCCCTCTTGCTTCAAGTATATGAAAATATGATAGTACAATTGTAATTGAATTTTTTATACTTTCAAATGAATAAAAATTAATATGTATTAATGTGCTTTTAAAAAATTCACATTATAATCATAATCTATCAAAGTTTTCATTAAAAAATATCTTTGAAAATTTGAAAACCTAGCCAATTTAGAACATATTTTTAATCCATTTTTCTTATAATAAATTTTTTCGCAGATCTGTTTCTTGAATCATGATAAATTTTGATTGCTTCATGTTTCTTGTCAAATGCAACCTTTTTAAATATCCAAACCATACATGTTATTTGGTCTTTAAAGGACAAACCCCAAAACTCTCATTTCAACATCAAGGTTTCTTCACAAGGAAAATGCTAACAATAATTCCTTGAGCAACATAATGTGACATTCACATTGTGAAAAAACTCTTTGAATAAAAGTTTTTCAATCCTTGAAACTAAGCCTTTAGAGTGACATACCTTTCACTACTTCTTTTTAAAACTATATTGTTTTTTCCTAACACCAATTGTTCCCTCCTCATCAACAATTGGTGTGTGGCTTCCATCATATGATATGAAAAGTTGTCTTAAGGGGTACCCATTGAAAGTGGTTTGAACCAATGACCATTTCCAAATTGTCATTATTGTTGAAACATTATTCAAGCAATCCAAAATGTTTAATCCCATAGGATTGTCACCAAGTTGATCATCAAAATTAATTCATCCAATTTTCAGATGAACGAGAACTAGTTGTAAGGATTGGTTCTATTTATTTTTTATTTTTTATTTTGGAAAACCAGACATGCTTTCTTGAAGAACTTGCATCCAGTTTTCAATAGTTTAGGGTTTAGGGTTCCTAAATAGTTGTCGTTGCCTAGGGAAGCAAAAGTGTTGTTTAGGGTTAAGGATAAAAAACGTGTATAAAAATGAAGCCCATGCTTCATTTTTTAGTCACATAAATTTTTTTTTGTCTTCTAGTGTTGTAATGATGTTCATTTTTTGTTTGTTTGTTTGGCATCATTCTTGCTTTGTGTTGCATTTGTTAAATATTATTTTTTATAATTAGTTTTTTTTTCACGTTTTTTTCATGCTCCTCTTCATGTTACTCTTTTAATGCTACTCCTCTTCTCACATTGTTGTTCCTCTCACGTTGCCACTCCTTACACATTGCCATTTCCTATTGCATTGTTGTTCTTCCACATTGCTACTCCTTGCATTGCTCCTTTTGCACTACACCTTTCACGTTGCACCTTTCGCACAACTCCTTTCGTGCTATAGCTCTCGTGTCGCTATTTTCGTGTTATTCCTTGCATGTTATTCCTCGCACGTCGTTCTTCACACACTATTCCTCCCATGTTGTAGCTCCTCTCCCATTGCTATTCCTCTTGTGTTACTATTTCTCTCATGCATTTCAGGTACATGTTAACCTAGCCTTTATTGTTCTTATTGTGCTACCGTTGTTGTTCCTTTCACGTTGATACTCCTCTCTCTCTATGACTTTGTTTTGTTTGGTTAGTATGGTACTTCCCTTGTCCTTGCCATGTGCAAGTCGGAGCTCAAAGCTTCGACACCAACTTGAGCACCAAAGGTAAGTTCCATTGCATATTTTTCCATTTTCTTAATGTTTTTTTGGTTGCAAACTCATTTTTTGTTGTTTTTTTTCATTTTTTGTTGTTGTTAACACTTTTTTTTTTCATTTTTTGTTTTTTTTCATTATGTAACAATTTTCTAATTGATGTGCTTCTTGTTTTTTGCAAGAATTTCTAAACATAAATTATAATATTTTTCCACCAAAAACCCATACATTTTCCACCTTATAATTCGAAATCCCTAAACTTTTTCTGAGAAGTTTGAGAATATACATTTTTTATTTTTCTAAAATGTTAAAAAATAGATTACATTTTGAAATTTATTATAAATGTTAGTTTTTAGTCTTTAATAAGATCATACAATTGTCTAGTTTTTTTCGTTACTCATGAAAGCAATAATTCTTAAATCACAAAACAAACTAATTCTTAAATCACACATTTAAGTAATAATGGAACAATCTTTTGAAAATGAAAACACATGTGATGTGTTTATGAATGAAGTAAAAATAGAAGATGAAATATTGCTAGAACATGAAGAAATGGGTAATCTTCAAATAGAAGGAAATAGGCATCCAAAAATGAATGAAAAGAATTTCAAGAAGTTGCATGCATAGAGAACATTTTGGAGAGGAAATAGCATAAATGCATTGTGTTGGGCATTTTATTGTGTTGATGATAACAAAGAAGTGAATGTAATAGCTCTTCAAACCATGCATTGTATTCTTTGTCACAATAATCCAATATTGAATGTAAATCCAAAAACGCAAACTAGGAAAGGATTAATCACATATAATATAACTAATGGCATAGTTGCATTGAGGAAACATGTCAATTCAAATCATCTTAATTTTTTTTAAAGTTTGAAGAAAAAAATAATTTTCCTTTGAAGGAAGATGAAAAACAACCTTCCAAAAAAAGACTAAATGTTTCTTTTAATTACATGTCTAGTTTTTTTGTTGTAGAAGAACCTTTTAAGAAAAAAGATATGTAGCAAAAATAATTTTTGAAAGATTTGACTCTTTTAATTGTCAAAAACCATCTTCCTTTATAATTTGTAGAAAGCAATTGGTTAAAAAGATTTAACATGCATTTGTGTCCCATAATTATTTTTCCTTCCAAAAAATAAATTTTTAATGAATTATTGCCCGGATTAGTGGAAAAACTAAACAATTATATGTTTTACTAGCTTTAAAAACATGTCATTCTGCAATTACAAGCTTTGATTTGTGGATATCAAAAGTTAGACATGATATTCTTGCATTGGTGATTAATTTTTTAAAAGATGATTGGTAACCAAAACACATTACCCTTGGTCTTTTTGAGCCAACAAACACTATTGGACAAACTTTGGCTACAAAGTTGAAATAATTGTTGGACAGTTATTATGTATTGAAAAGAAAAATTATTGTTTATGTCAAGGATGAGGGATGTAATCTCAAAATTATGACTACAATTCTAAAATCAATTATATGTGATATGTTGGGTTTGGAGGAAAATTTTCAAGGCACTTGTTTTGCACATGCATTTTCCAAGGCTTGCCAATATGCTACAATAGAGGAAAAAGTTTGCAAAGACTTACAATATATGTTAATCAAATTTGTTCAAAGAGACTTGCAAAAATGCATAACTTTGTCAAACAAATTTGGAAATGATAGGCAAGAATGGGAAAAGGCATGTGTAAATTCAGGTTTCCCCCTCAAAAATTGAATACTCCAATGAAGACAAGGTAAATTTTTTGTTTTTAACACTTTTTTTGTGCACATTTTTTTTCAATTTTTATTTTGCATAACATTTTTTTCATTTTTTTCAATTGTTATTGTGCATAATCTAACTTTTTTTTTGTTGTTGCAGATTTGCTAGCAAAGTTATCCTTTTCCAAGAAGATTTGAAGTTTTTTTTAAAAATTATATTATGTTATAGCAGGCAGAATTTTGTGAAAATGAGTGTAAGAGTGCCACCTCCTTTGACATGGCACATTTGTTGCATCATTGTTGATTCTTTTGGCCTTGCTATGTCTGCTTGTATTTTGAACCAATCTAGGGGGCATTGGTTTGTTAAGTGATGCATTAAATTTTGCCATATCCATGAGTCTAGGATTTAGGGATGAAATTGATTTTGCAACCTTTGACAACTTAATGGAAGAAGATGGAAATGTTGTTTATGAATTGTCATGTTTGGCCTCCAACATAAAGAAGGAAGTTATTCAAGTTATGGATTCTTTTCTTTCTTTCTTAAAAAAAAATGAAAAAAACAAAGCCCGTAATATGTTTTCTTTAATGTTGGAAGCTAAATTAAATACTTTTGGTCTTATGTCCTCATTTACTGATCATGAACAAGGTAAGGCAATTGTTGAAAAATGTGACAAAAAATCTTTATTTCCTATGCTTTCAAAATGTTATTATCATTTGCATCCATTGGTTGAATCTGAAAGGGGTGTTGTTGATCAAAGGGTTGAAAAGGACATGAGTTTGGATATCTTTGAGATGATAACGAACACAAGTGAACCATCAACAAAATTGATCAATAGAGAGCTTTTGATTTTCAAATGTTATCAAGTGGATGTTAAAAACATCAAATGTCCAATGTAATGGTGGGAAAAACATGAGAGCATATTTCCTACAATTGGTTTTTGTGCTAAACAAATCTTAGGAATAGTTGTATGTCAAATAAAGACAAATAATATTTTCATTAGTTGGAATTCTTACTAGTTTTAAGAGATGTCATTTACAATTAGAAAATTTAGATAAATTGATTTTTGTGAACAAAAATTGGCCCAATGATCCTAGGATAGGTTGTAAATCCCTTTCTAATTTGGTAGATTTAATTGAGAGTGATCTTAATTTTTTTTTAAAGTTTGAAGAATTAGTTTTTGAAAGGGACGAAATTGTGGAGTTGTAATTTTTTTTTAATTTATTCCAAAATTTCATATATTTTAAATTTATTTTAAAGTTAAATTATGTTTAATTAATAAATGATTAAATAATTATACAATAAAATATTAATTTCGAAAAAAAATCGGGTTGTGAAAACTAGACAAGAAAATTGATGTTATCATATATGCAAAAATTAGCCTATTTGAGAATCGGGTGAATTTGGAAAAAATAAAAATCTTGAGAATTTGGTTAGTTTTCACTAGCCCAACATATACATTAGAGAGCCGATCAGGTTCTCATAACATAACGTAAAAACCAAAACCGCCCAACACTGGTTCTTTCTTCCATTTCCTTTTTCATTTCCTTGTTTCTTTTTTCATTTTCATTTTCATTCCTTCCTTCAATCATAGAATTAAAAGTGGTTTTCCCCAAATTCCCTTCCCTACCATCATCATGATTGTATCTTCAATATCCATTTAATTCATCATCACAAGCCTCATCAATCCTATTGTTAATTTTTTCATTGTGGTTGAAATCCTCAAAACATTAAGTTGGAAAGGAAGGTTGGTCCCTACAAGACATTTGCCTCTTCCATAGATTTGTAAAACCCTCCTCCAAAATTTCCTATTATAATAAAAACAAAGGAATGTCCTTAATCGACAAAACATCCCTTGTAGGTTAAAAGCAACCATTTCCAACCAACAATCCACAATACCTAGTAACTAGAGTAAGGCATAAGAATTTTTGTTATTTTAATGACTCAAACAGATATATGATGGATACAACTACATAGTTATCCACTCCACTATCGATGGATCTTTGCACTTGCCAATTCTAATTTGAACCTTACTATCTTTGGTGGAATCCCGATGGCAATGGTGTCATCAAATTTGACTTTTGCAGACATGGCTTGATGTTTTCTAAAGGATAATTCACCCACGATATCAAGATTACCATCGAACTATTGGATGAACAATTACTAGCACAACACCTAAAAACCATAAATCCAACATGAAAGGTTGATATCTAATTCATCAACCAAAAACCTTTTCAATAACTTGAAAGTCATATTTTCCCAATTGATTTCATGCTTCTAATTAACAATCAATAGTCATTTTTTCCAATTCACCTAAGTGAATTGGGAAGAAAGGTGTAAAATCAGCGAGGAATTATTTTCCCACTTCACCCAATTGAACTAAAAGGAAATGCTTAGCATCCATGAGGTTATTTTTTTTCCATATTACCTAAATGAATTGCGAGAAAACACTTCATGGAAGCCACACATTTCTTTTCCGATTCACCAAAATGGATAGTTAGGAAACACCTAGTGATTAGCAAAAACAAATTCACCAAGTCACCGAAATGAATATGGAGGAGATTCCTAGTGGCCGCTAAGTGTTTTAGGTGAAAGCACATTATGATGTCTAAAAATTGTAATCACAAATACTATGCAACTTTCAACTTCCACCAAGCCAATATTAAAAGAGGTTTTCATAAATTATACTCAAAATAAGGTAGTTCAATAACCAAATAATGTAATTGTAAAAGAAATTTTACTTTTTAAAATTAATATTAAATGATTAAATAATATATTTTTGATAATTTATATGTTGTCATGATATACTGCAAAGTGTAAATATACTCTAAAAATAATTCAAATAATTGCAAATTTTGATGAAATACTTAATCATATATTGAATATGAATTAATTATACCATTTCAATTACAAATGAAAAGTTTGAATCATATGATTTCACAAAAAACATTTGGACAAGTTTTTCATTCAAATGAGCACAAGTGTGTTGGAAAAAAAACATTTTGTTGAAAAATTACTTTCATTTGAAAGACAACAAGAATTATGTCAAAGGCCTTTACATCAAACTCCATTTTATATGTTTATTGAAATGTTAAATGAAATCAAAGAGAAACTACCCCCAAAATATACCCCCCCAAAAAAAACAATTTTTTTGCCTAAAGTGGCCCCCTATAATGTGCTTTCACCATTTTTCTCAATTCAACAAAATGCATACTAGGAAATGCCAATCCACTCAAATTAATTAGGAGGAAAATTCTTAATGATTGCCAAACATTTATGTCCAATACACCACAATGAATTTGGACAAAAACATATGGGAGTCATTTGGTCATTTTTTGAATGCATCAAAATGAATTGGGACAAAACGCTTAATGCTTACCAAACGTTTTGAATAAACATTTTCATTATAAATTTAGTAACAAATGATTTTTTAAAAGCCTAAGCACAAATTAAAAATTGAAATAATAAAATATTGATGTTAAAAAAAATTCAATCAATTTCATTATGAAATTATATAATTAAATATAATTATGAAATTGAAAGAAAAGGAATGGTAGAATAATTTATATTTATATATTTTTCAAGAGGAATTAATTTCATGAAAAATTAAAAGATTAATCACTTTGATATATATATATA
>Ga0116229_10011662_pt1 | contig 12890 bp, 14 predicted proteins | sample S1TSphgellanicum_3_FD_87313 | JGI IMG/M metagenome (GOLD analysis project Ga0116229, IMG submission 87313) | Host-associated microbial communities from peat moss isolated from Minnesota, USA - S1T2_Fc - Sphagnum magellanicum MG | ecosystem: Host-associated > Plants > Peat moss > Unclassified...
GATATAACGTTCCCTCTCTCTTTGGTAATTATTGGGATCAGTCCAAAGCTCTACTTCAACCGTTGCCGAGAAATATTGACTGTCAACAGATCGGTTTTTGAGTTCGCCGATGCACCGAACAGCTTATGGTGGGATGCCACGGTTTTAGATTGTGCCTTTGATAACACGAATTTGAGGGAAGCCAAGTTTAATATTGCCACTATTACCGATTGTCACATTGTATCTTCGAATTTGTACGGCACAACATTTGACAAAGCAGCTTTCTATCGAACTCGGTTCGACCAAAGTTCCTTCAAGTGGGCCAAGTTAAAATCCTCCGCGTTCCACGACTGCATCTTCGATAATACCGACCTACACGGCACCAACTTTGGTGACACCAAGTTCGAACGAGTATCCTTTCGAGATGTGGACATTGGCTCAGCGAACTTCCTCAAGTCCTCCTTCTCAAAGGTCGACTTTACTCGCGTTACTGCCAACAAATTGACAAAATGGCCGACTGGCTTTAATCCGGCCCACGCGGGCATAAACATTATGGATGAGCTGATATTGCCTGCACCTGCCCAAGTCGAAGAGACAGCATAAACCTGCCGTTCTGAACCTCCAGTAGCAAGGCGGTATGGGCGTCTCGCCTGTTCTAATCCTTAGAAAAGAAGGAGACAGGTGGGGACGCCTATACCACCGGTGTCACCTGGGCCTTGAGAGCTTTAGCATAATCTTTTCTTGTCATCGTTGAGATTTCACAGCACATTCCATTGCAATACCATGTGCGGGCTGGTATAATGTTTCGTCGCTCTTTTACGAGTGCCCATTTTTGTTGAGGAAGAAGATACATGCCAAATATCAAATCGGTTAAGAAGGATGTCCTTCGATCGCGTGAGCGCCAGCTTCGCAATCAGGCGGCAAAGTCGCAGATTAAGACTTTGATCAAAAAGGCTCGCGTTGCCATCGAAGGTCATGCGACTGCCGAAGATGTCAAGCCACTAGTGGCGGCTGCAGTCAGCTTGGTAGATCGAGCGGTCAAACGAGGAATCATCCACAAGAATGCAGCAGCGCGCCGAAAGTCGCGACTGGCTAAGCGAGCAAACACGATCACCGCTTAATCACTGCTGACTCTTAACAAACTTCTAGCCCTTCGTTCCTCAAGAACTAAGGGCTTTTTCTCGTTTGTCTTCGGCGAGACACAGGTTCAGCGCCACGCTTGCTAAATCGTCACTTCTTCCACTAGCTTCCGCAGTTCTAGCGCCTTCTCTTCCGCCAGAGTATCGTTAATGTACGATCCCGCGCCTGCTTCGGAGCCCGCCAGATACTTTAGCTTGTCTTTAGTGCGAAGCGGCGGATAGAACTCGATATGGAACTGATAGAGCGGCGTATAATCTTCACCGTCCGATGGCCGTTGGTGCATCGCCATGATATACGGCAGCGATATCCCAAATAGATTATCAAACGCCACCAGGACGCGCTTTAGGAGAACCGCAAGATCGTACTGCTCCTTTTCGTCAAAATCCGTAAGCGCCGTCTTTCCCCGTTTCTTCGCGGTGATGTGGAGTTCATAGGGATAACGGGCGAAGAACGGAATGTAGGCCACAAAGGAATCGTCCTCGGCCACAATCCGTCGTCCATCCTTCTTTTCGCTTTCGACAATTGATAGCAACAGGTTCTCACCGGTCTTCGCGAAGTGCAGCCTCGCCTGCTCGATTTCCGTCGCTATACGCGGCGGAATAAAAGGATAGGCGTAGATCTGCCCGTGCGGATGCGCGAGAGTGACGCCAATCTCCCGCCCCTTGTTCTCAAAGATAAAGATGCTCTTCACATGTGGACGGCTGTCGAGATCTCGAAACCGGTCGGTCCAGACACGAATAAGATTGAGAATTCGGCCGAGCGGCTGCTCGGCCAGTGTCGAGTTGTGATCGGGCGTATAGCAGACCACCTCACAAACTCCGTCGGCCAGTCGGACCGGCTCAAAATCTGTTCCTTCAATCGCTGGAACCGGTGCCGGAGTCTGCAGCGAAGGGAATTTGTTCTCGAAGACGACAATGTCGTAGTCCGGTGCCGGGATTTCAGTGGGGAAACCGCCCTTTTTGGTGGGACAGAGTGGGCAGTAGTCAGCAGGTGGGAAAAATGTCCGATCCTGACGGTGGGTGGCAGTGATAACCCATTCGCCAAGGAGCGGATGCCAGCGCAGTTCAGACATGGGTAGCCTCAGCAGTTTCGGTTAAGACCGCCCCTTCCGGCAGCTCCAGCTTTTCTTCACCAAAGGTATAAAAATAGAGTTTCCGTCCGCCGCCGATCGGCGCGACATATTTGACGATATCTTCTCGGGGAAGTGACGGCGAAGATTGGCCGGACGCAACTTCAGCGCTAGTTTCTTGGCTCATATCCAAAAGTATGCCCAAGCGGGCCGGAAACTGTCAAGATGCAAACAGCGAAAGGCCCTCTGAGCAAACTCCTATCTTAGCTCAAAGGGCAGAACTCGCCTTACTTATTCTTTTTTAGGTCAATCGATACCGAGTTAATGCAGAACCTCTGACCGGTTGGCTCAGGGCCGTCCGGAAAGATATGGCCAAGATGGCCTCCGCACTCGCTGCAGGTCGTTTCAATCCGATGCATACCGTGGGTGAAATCATCGGTAAACGTTATCGCACCCGGCTTTGCATCATAGAAGCTTGGCCAGCCACAGCCAGAATCAAATTTGGTATCCGAATCGAAGAGCTCTTGCCCGCAGGCTGCGCACACATAAGTACCGTCAGCCTTCTCGTTCCAATATTTACCGGTAAACGGCCGCTCGGTGCCCTTTAACCGCAGGACTTGATACTGCTCAGGAGAAAGTTCCTGCCGCCACTGTTCGTCCGGCTTAACAACGGTCGGCTCTTTCGCGACGGATTTGCTCATTATTGTCTCCCTCTCTCATGAAAATTCACTACCATAAACACTGTCACTACTCAGCCACTATGATCATGGTCTTGACCCGCGTCGGCTGCTCGCCGCATAATCGTTCCATTTGCATAAACTGCCCGTTACACATCGTAATTTTCAAGACGCGCCGACAGTCAGACCGAGTAACTAGTAAACAAATAATGAGCACACAAACGTTCCAGGGATCGTTATTTGATTCCGGTGAGTCGTCCTAGGACGGCTTCGGTTAAGCGGGCAAGGTTGACCACCGAATCTTTATGCGTTATCTCGTAGACGTGTGAGTTCTCTGCGAGGAAAGCCAGCGTGAAACACCGTGCGAGCAATCCGTGAGATGCCGCGCAGCTTGCATCGCTGCCGCCGCGGGTGAGCGCCTGACGATGTACCTTTAAATTGACATCTTCCGCCGCTTTTTCAGTCAGCTCGATATCCTTCACAGCCATCGAGCTGTAAGAATCGTTCACCCAGACTGTCGGATAGCCGTCAAACGGGATCGGCGTCTCCGGAACTCGCGGACCTATCTCAAGCGCGATGCCGATCTCCGGCGAAAGCTTGCGCAATAGGTAGAGCGCTCCGTGTCCGCCAACCTCCTCGGCCGCTGTCGCTGCGAACACAACATCGTCCAGCAGGACATTGGATAGGGATAAGGCCTCAATAACGAGTAGCATAGCCGCGAGATCCGCGCGGTCGTCCAGAAATGGTGCGGAAATGTAATCCCCTACTTCCACCAGATCCCGGCGGCCTAGTCCAACCACCACCCGCGTCCCCGGTCCGACCCCGGCTGCAGTCAGCTCCGATTTGGTTTTACCGGTAAAGACGCGGATGCTTTCGAACGTTATCGTGGTGTCCCGTGCTTTGACGATCGGGTTAGTCGGCGACGATGTGTGGATGCTGCCAAATGAAAGGATGCCAGGCAGGTGGTGACGGCTAAGGATTGTTACCGGCCCCTCCCCTAGCTTCCAGGGCAAAAGTCCACCAAGCTGCGCGACCTTCAGCCGCCCGTCATCGTCCACCCGCTCCACAATCATCGCAATCTCGTCGAGATGTGCCATGACGACGATTTTGGGCTTTGGATTAATTGCCGTCGCACCCGGAGCAGAAATGAGCAGGTTTCCACGCTGGTCGAATTCGGCAACACTTCCGAGTTCGCGCGCCTTCTTTGCAACGTAGTCCCGTACGGGCTCTTCCTGCCCGGGAGGCCCTGGCAGGGCAATAAGGTCCGCAAGAAGGTCAGACCAGTTCAGCTTGGTTTCCGTCTTAGTAGTCACCTATTCAGCCCACTCTGTATGGAAGTCACCTTCTTTGTCAATCCGCTTGTAGGTGTGAGCACCAAAGTAGTCGCGCTGTCCTTGAATCAGGTTGGCCGGCAGCCGTTCGCGGCGATAACCGTCATAGTAGGCAAGTGCTGACGAGAATGCCGGAACAGGGATACCAAGTGTTGCGGCAGTCGCGACAACGTGGCGCCAAGAGGTCTGCGCCTTCTGCACAGCATCGGTAAAGTAAGGAGCGATCAGCAGGTTCTTGAGCTCGGGGTTCTCGTCGTATGCATCCTTGATACGGTTCAGGAACCGCGCACGGATAATGCACCCGCCGCGCCAAATCGTCGCGAGATCGCCGGGATGAAGCTTCCAATTGTTTTCGATTGCCGCCGCATCGAGCTGTTCAAAGCCTTGGGCGTAGCAACTGATCTTGGACGCATAAAGTGCATCCTTCACCGCATCGATAAAGGCTGTTTTGTCGCCGGTGTACTTTGACGATTCCGGCCCCTTGAGGATCTTTGATGCGGCCACACGCTCGTCCTTCAGTGCCGAAAGACAGCGAGCGAAGACAGCTTCGGTGATTGCCGTCAGCGGGATACCGAGGTCGAGCGCATTCTGGCTGGTCCACTTGCCCGTGCCCTTTTGGGCAGCCTTATCTAGAATGACATCCACCAGGTTCTTCCCGGTGATATCATCCTTCTTTGCCAGCACCTCAGCGGTGATCTGTATCAGGAACGAGTCTAGATCGCCTTTATTCCACTCTTTGAAGATTGGCACAAGCTCGTCGGCACTCAGACCGAGGCCGGTGCTGAGGAGGTCGTACGCCTCCGCGATGAGCTGCATATCGCCGTACTCAATACCGTTGTGCACCATCTTCACATAGTGCCCAGCACCGTCAGTCCCGATATACGTGCAGCACGGTGTGCCGTCAACTTGGGCGGCAATTTTTGTAAAGATCGATTCAACACGTTGGTAGGCTTCGGTTGCACCTCCTGGCATAATTGACGGACCGTTGAGAGCCCCCTCTTCACCACCGGAAACTCCAACACCAAGGAAGTTGATTCCCTTTGCCTTCAGATCCTTTTCGCGGCGCTGCGTGTCGATAAAGAACGAGTTGCCGCCATCGATCAGAATATCTCCTTGATCGAGAAATGGCAAAAGCTCGTCGATAACCGCATCCACAGGGCCGCCAGCCTTCACCATGATCATGATTGGCCGAGGTCGACGAATAGATTTGACAAACTCCTCTGTAGACTTGGTTGCAGTGATCGCTCCCTCGCTTCCGTGAAGTTCGAAGAACTCCTCCGTTTTCGATGTCGTTCGATTGTGTACGGAGATTGAAAATCCCTTGTGTGCAATGTTGCGCGCCAGGTTCTGCCCCATAACTGCTAATCCGGTCAAACCGAAATCTGTTTCGCTCACGTTATCCCCACCTTCCTGATGTTATCCGTCCGATTTTTTAATAAATGGTTGATCTATTTACCGCGATGGCAGAGATCGAAAACTAATAGACGTAAACTTGATCGAGCATCGTCCCCAAAGTCGGCAAGCGGCGGCATGGTCCGAGCACCTGGCACGATTCCCTTTTGCGAGAGATCGGCAGCAAGTATACGCCCGATTGCTCCCCGAAGCTCGTCCCACCTGAAATTCGCTGCCTGCTTAGCGTACCCTTGCAATCGATATGCTTGCCCTGTGGCGAACGAAGCCAGCTCAACGGAAAGGAGATCCTTCACCTCTTGAGGGAGCGGTCCTTTGCCGAGAATTCTGCATTCGCCCAGATACTTTGCTAAACACAGCAAGCGGAAGTGACGCTGCAGCATTACAATAAGGCGTGCGGCAGTCGCATCCGGCTTCGCTTCGGCAAGGAGAAGAGCATCGAGTTCTCCAAGCGACCGGTGAAGATCGCGTGCGCCGATCGAATCGAGCAGACGGAAGATATTCTCTTCGACGCCGGCGGGCAGAACCGCAGACGCATCCTCTCGCGTAATCCGCTCAGCGCCACCGACATAGTCGAGCAACTTCGCTGTCTCGTGGGAAAGCGAGTTGATATCCGCGCCAGATTGGCCATGCTGGGACGATGCCGCTAAAAGGAGGTCGATGACAACCGGTTCAAAGCTCTTCCCAGAACGTCTGATCAGTTCCATCGCCCGTCCCCGCATGTCCGCGCCTTCAGGGGCATCACAGACTAGGACAATCCCGGTCTTCGCAGCGGCCTTGCGCAGACCAAGCTCGATCTGTTTGCCCTTTTGCTTCCCTGCTTCCATTTCAGTAGCATCTGCAGTGAGTAGAAGTAACGAAAGAGATGGCAGCTTTGGAAGAAGTGACGCGAGCGCATCCTGCTTTTCCTTCGCGAGTTTCTGGACACTGACTACATTGACTACGCGCTTCGGGGAAGAAAAAGGAACAGCGCCAGCGGCTTCCGAAATGCGCGTGACCGGGTCTGATGAGTCCTCTGAGGCCGAGCCGAGACTCAGATCGATTGTCTCCTGGTCGAAATCCGCAAACGCCTCATCAAGCGCAGCAGCCCGAATTCGGGAAAGAGCTTCGCTCTTCAGTCCATCGTCACTTCCAACCAGCAATATGACAGTGGGCAATGGGTTCGGAGGAAAGAATCCGGGCTTTTTGGAGACCGCGTTGTAGATAAGCTCGGGCATAACAGATTTGTTCTCAGACCACCTTCAGTAAGACATCTTGCGCCGCTGCGCTCAGAGTCCGTATATCCGGAAACTCAAATCGGTTGCCGTCGACATCGGTCATCAAGACCCGAGTCGCCGTCAGCGCCACTGAACTATCGCGCAGGTTGCGCACCGTATAACGCTTGACACCGGCGTCGGTTGTCACGTCCCACACCACCACCCCAAACTCGTCGCGTACCTTAATAACGTTGGTCACTTTGGGCAGAAAATAGCGGCGGCTGAGCTCTTCTTCTAGGGTTCGACGAGAATCTGGATCGAGTCCTTCGAGCGATTGCATGACCCCGAGCTCGGTATCGTCACCATCGCGCAATGCCCAGTAGCAATCCGGCTTCGAAAGCGGCAACAGTTGCGCCACGCGCACCTCGATACAACACCACTCGTCCTTGAAAAGCAGACGAAGGCGAAAATCTCCTTCGGGAGCACGAAAAAATTTGAGGTCCGCTGCTTCAAGAAAAACAGTATCACCAGAATAAGGCATTCCCAAATTATACCGTCTAAAGATACAGGCCCGGACGCCTGCGCTCCTCGGAGGCAGGGTTTAGCCTACCGAAGGCAAATTCTGTCCGCAAGTAGCGCGGGCGTCCCCGCCCGCAAAACATACGGCAGTAAAATCGTCACGTATGAAAAATATAAGCTATCAGCGGGCCAGAGCGGGACGTTATCGAAACTTGTTCTCCGACTGCTTCATTGCTTATCCCATCGCGAATGCCGGGTGCGAGCGATTCATTGTTCAGATTCCACCTTAGGCCGGTTGTGGTGATCCCGGTTACCTCGCCGAGAGCGAGCAGCGAAATTGTCTGGCCGGCTTCTGTTGCAAGCTCAAGAGTGCCATCCACAAGTTGCGCAGTCGCAGCGTCATCAAAAAGCAGCATTTGCGCCGCCTTACTATACTTGGCCAGCACAGAGAGAGCACCAAACGTATGATCGAGCCGGTCTCCGGTCGCGCCGACTAGCCAGATGCTTTCAAAGCCTAACGACAGCAAATGTGCAACAGATTTATCAAGATCCGTGAAGTTCTGGTCAATTGCGGGGACCCGGCGGACGATTTCAGGTAAGGCAGTATCGAGCGAATCAAAATCGCCGAGAACAGCGTCGGGGACAATGCCCCTTTCCAGCAATTTATTCGCCCCGCCGTCAGCGGCAAGAACGAACGGGTTATGAGCCAATAAGGAAGACAACAGCTCCGGTGACGGCAGGGTGCCGTTGGCGACCACCAGGCCGATTTTAAGTTCCGAGTCCACTACGGATGCTGGAGCGGCATTGAGCGATCGGTGATGCGATCGAGTATGGTCGAAACCGAATCGGCGAGCTGATCGGCGGTCACATCGGAAGTGCCTGGAAGTTGAAATATCGCCGAACTGGCAGGGACAAACTGGTTTGACGCAAGATACTCGCGCGACGGTATGGCCCAAGTGGGGGCAGTTGGGAGCTTAGCTGGCACGCTCACAAGCGGCTGAGTACTCTTATCGTAGTACTTGGCGAACCGTGCAAGAGTCACCGCGAGCTCATAGCGTGTCACTGGCTGCGAGCCGTGGTAGGTATCATCGGGATAGCCGGTGACGATCCCTTTTGCTTTCAGTTCGGCGACCGCCTGAGCGGCCGGATGGCTTGCCGGAACATCGGCGAACGGGCCAGCAACCTTGGTGCTGGCAAAGGCGCGCGCTCCGGGTGAAAGCAACACCGCTGTCAGGACTATTCCTGCGATGCAGCCTGAGATAAATAACAGCACCGACTTTGGTGAGACCATGAGCTTGCTCCTTGTTAATGTCAGACAGCGGGAATCATATCTTCCGAAATACCACGTCGCTCTGCCAAGGCTTTTCCGATGCCAATGGCGACACAAGAGATGGGATCGTCGGCAATGTGCGTCGGAACACATGTCGAAGTGGAGATCGGTCGATCGATATGGCGAAGGAGAGCCCCGCCGCCAGTAAGAACAATACCCCGTTCGATAATATCCGAAGCCAGTTCGGGAGGTGTCTTTTCGAGAACATTCTTGACCTTGCCGACAATTTGCAGAACCGTCTCCGACATAGCCTCACGTATCTCTTCCGACGTGATCACGACCGTTTGCGGGAGGCCGCTGACCAGATCCCTTCCCCGCACTTCCAGAGTCACTTCAGTATCGAGGGGTGTAGCAGACCCGATCGCGATCTTGATCTGCTCGGCTGTTCGATCACCGATGGAGAGGTTGTAGTTGTTCTTAACATGACGGATAATGTTTTCGTCGAGCTTGATGCCTCCTACCGGGATAGAGCGCGACAGAACAATACCGTCGAGCGAGAGAACCGCAATATCGGTGGTTCCACCGCCGATATCGACCACCATGTTTCCACCTGGTGACGAAATTGGGAGGCCGGCACCAATCGCGGCCGCCATCGGCTCTTCGATAGTGAGCGCAGTACGTGCACCGGCCCCAAGTGCCGCCTGCCGGATTGCACGCTTCTGGACACTGGTGACACCGGATGGAACCGAAAGCAGTACCCGTGGCTTAAAGAGTGGGCTTCCTCCGCACACCTTCTGGAAGATATGCTCGAGCATCTTTTGAGTAACCGTATAATCGGCGATAACACCGTCGGTCATCGGGCGAACCGCGATAATATTGACCGGAGTTCGGCCAAGCATTTCACGAGCCTTTTCGCCGATCACCTTTACCCTTTTTGTGACAAGATCGATCGCAACAACGGAAGGTTCTCGCATGACGATTCCCTTACCGCGCAGATGCACCAGGACATTTGCCGTGCCGAGGTCGATACCGATGTCCTGATTTAGATGAAGCACGGGGAATTATTTCCTTCCGGCTTCTGAAGACTCTTCCGCTCGCCACAGTTCGGCGCCAACACCAAGCAATTTTTCCGCAAACTTTTCATAGCCCCTATCAAGATACTGAAGACCGCTGATCTCCGATTTGCCCTGCGCTGCAAGGCCCGCCAGCACTAATGCTGCGGTAGCCCTGAGGTCTGATCCGGCAACAGGAGCACCTGTCAGGCGCTCGACTCCAGTAATAACTGCTATATTACCTTCTGTCTTGAGATCGGCACCCATTCGGGCCAGTTCATCAATATACTTGAATCGACGCTCATACACTGTCTCGGTAATAACAGATGCCCCATCGGCGAGGGTGAGCATAGCGGCGAACGGAGGCTGCAGGTCGGTGGGAAAGCCAGGATGCGGGGATGCCTTAATATTGGTGGCCCTGAGAGGGCGAGAACCGATGACGCGCATTCCGAGCCGGTCAAATGTCACATCGACACCGGCATCGATAAGCTTCAGAGCGGCCGGTTCGACATGGTCCTCGATCGCACCACGGATATAAACATCGCCGCCAGTAATCGCCGATGCCACCGCGTACGTCCCCGCCTCGATACGATCGGAATCGATCACGAACTCTGCACCGCGCAAGAGCGGGACACCTTCTATCTGAATCGTTTTAGTGCCGGCACCATCGACTTTTCCGCCGAGCGAGTTGATGAAGTTGGCGCACGCAATCACATCTGGCTCTTCCGCCGCATTGGTAATGGTGGTGATACCGTTCGCCAGAGCCGCCGCCGTAATCAGGTGGGTGGTCGCGCCAACACTTGGGAAATCGAGGTATATCTTCGCCCCGAGGAGGCCGTTAGGAGCGACCGCTTCGACAAAGCCGTGCTCAACCGTTATATGGACTCCCATCTGCTCAAGACCGCGAAGGTGAAAGTCGACCGGACGAGCGCCGATATCGCAGCCGCCGGGCAGTGCCACCCGTGCTCGTCCAAAGCGCGCCAAGAGTGGGCCGAGAACCGAAAAAGATGCCCGCATCTTCTTAATTAGCTCGTACGGAGCTTCATGAGAGACAAGGTTTGTGGAGTCAAGAATAAGCGTATTTTCTGCGACAAAGCTGGTCTTTACTCCGAGCCGGTTGAGCATGTCGCACATGATTTTGACATCGCTGATTCGCGGGACATTCGTGAGAACAGTTTCTCCAGCCGCTGGCAGCAGCGCCCCGGCGAGAATAGCGAGAGTGGCGTTTTTGCTGCCGCTGAGAAGAATCTCCCCGGTCAGCCGCCGCCCCCCCACGGTATAAATTTTTTCCAAAAAGCTCCTCCCAACGCGGTGCACAGACATTGTGCCATTAAGCAAAACACGAAAACCCAGCGAGAATCCCTGCATTGACAGTATACAAAAATGCCTGTGTATTGTCAATGACAACCCTTCCGCTCAACGTTACAAAGGGTGCCACTTATCCGCTCCCAGCGGCCAAGTTTCTTGTCTCCCCTCACTAATAGACCCAACTTGGCTCACATGCAACCGGATCAACTGATTCAACCGGATTTCTAAATAGAGTGGACCGAAGAAAAAGGTCAGTAAGCCGCTAAATATCTCCAAGTTGCGCGACGTATCGTTGATAATCGAAGTCAGTACGCCACGAATACGGAAGATGACCACGTTCAGCCTTTTTGAATGGCTTAAGTGTCGCCAGATGTTGCATTGTTTCGCCCGTTGCTTCTTAGTTATCGAAAAACTCTGACAATTTGGGAGCATGCGAAAGGAGCCAGTACTCCGCCAGACGACATTCCCCAAATAGATGCGGTGCCGCCCGCTTCACTCAACAATGCGTCGATGTCTTCTACTTCAATGTCAATTGCTTCCGAAAAGGCGCGTATTCTGACGTATGTATTCAGCAAGGTTTTCCAGTGTTCGAGCCGTGCCATCGTCCATACGCATTTCGAGAAGAGTGTCTCGATCCTCAATCGAGTCGAACGCAATTGTCATTTCAAGAACTGTTACTCCGTCACTTTCGCTGAAATTTAGTCTCGCAACAGCGTTACCTTTAATCGGGAGGGTTTGGACAGCGAAAATGAGCCGTTCTGGGGCGACTATTTCGTAGTAAACACCTCCAAATGTCAATTCTGCACCGCCGCCATCGAGATTGACCCACCGAAACGCCCCGTTTGGCCTGAGATCGATCTCGCAAACGGCGAGCGGCATGCCTGAGGGATCCCACCAACGCCGGACGTGCTCCGCTTTGGTCCAAGCCTCGAACACAACTGTTCGCGGTGCTTGAAAGGTCCGCGAAATGAAGATTTCGTTATCAGAGACAGATGTTGCCGCAAATTTTGCATCGTTCGTCATTTATTGTCTGTTCTTTCCTGGCTGCTGGCGGGTGCATTTTCCTCTTGCATAGTCGTCAGATAGCCATCGAGACTTGCGAATCTATCTTCCCAGAACTTCCTATAGGGATCCACCCAATCGGCGATTTCCTTTAGAGGCACCGCGATAAGTGATCGTGGCCTCCGTTGTGCGTCCCGTCGGCAGACAATTAAACCTGCCCGTTCGAGAACGTTAAGGTGCTTGGAGATTGCTGGCTGACTGACCGCAAAGGGCTTCATGAGCTCAGATACGTCGGCATCTCCCAACGACAATCGCGTCAGTATTGCGCGCCTCGTTGGGTCTGCAAGCGCACCAAAAATCAAGCTAAGCCGGTCGGCAGATTCGTTTATCACTGTTTAGTTATATTACCATATGGTGATAAAAAAGTCAAACCAAAGTTCGGGCGAGCGATGGTGCCTGAGGTCTTGGACAACGAAACGACTCTCGCACCCTGTCATGACGTCTTAAAAACTGATTCCCTGTCGCCCGGATCGAATGCGTTTGCCTCCTTCTGTCGGAGGCGAAGACCAGCAAAACGTAGAAATGCATATGCTAAACCCGTAGGGCGACGTCGAAGACTTGGCAAAAGTGTGCGAGACGACGTAAAACGCACCGTTTATGCCAATGAAACGATCATGCGTTCCGATTGTCGAAGATTCCAGAACACCCCCCGTTGCGGGGCAGCAAGCCTGGCACCCGATGAGTTGTTGATTCGTCACTGCTACACTACGTTAACTGGCCACTCAGAATTTCTCAGAGGGATAGAGAACAACCATCCGACACCACTCTTTTGTGCCTGGCACAATCGCCGCCGCGGCTCCCAGCTCCGACTTTAGTCGAGAGAAAATCTCGGCTCTGCGTCCCAAGGACGTTTGGCGCTGCGCCATCTAGCCGGTGA
>Ga0116229_10011663_pt1 | contig 12889 bp, 7 predicted proteins | sample S1TSphgellanicum_3_FD_87313 | JGI IMG/M metagenome (GOLD analysis project Ga0116229, IMG submission 87313) | Host-associated microbial communities from peat moss isolated from Minnesota, USA - S1T2_Fc - Sphagnum magellanicum MG | ecosystem: Host-associated > Plants > Peat moss > Unclassified...
TCATCCATGGGAACGATGAATTGCAAGTTTGTTGTATAATGTAATGCGGCTTTGGTTCTGCCGGCGGTTGATGACAGTTATAAACTGCCGCGCAACAGCCGCCCGCCCGCTCGCACATCCCGCTGCAATCTCTTCCATATTACAACTGCAATCAAGTGAAGCACACTTCCCCCTTCTCATGTGTTCTCTCCTCCCCTCAGTCCAGTTCACAATTCTCTCCCAATTTGAACCTCCAGATAAAACTCCCCGAGGATCATACTTCTTCTTCATCCACATTCATATTCTTCTTTACCCATATAATTCATAAGGGCGCACCAGCATGAGAGAAATTCTGCATATCCAAGGTGGGCAGTGTGGCAACCAGATTGGTGCCAAATTCTGGGAGGTACACTGATGTGCCCTTCATATCAAACTCTTTAAGTTATATATTGTACTCTATATAATCTTCCTGCACTTCAAAGTCTTACTTCTTATGTACATTTCTAAATGCTTGTTTGGTGTTGCCGGATCTGCAAGAACGGAAATCTTGTGCAATATGTAAGGAAACAGGATTAATCTCCACAATTAATGTCATGGTTGTTACGGAAATACCATGCAGATTGATCACAGTAAAGTCCTTGAAAAAGTACGAAAAATCTTTGTCTTGGGCTGATTTCAACGGAAGATTCATAGAATCGCATCGTAACTCTATTGAATCGCAATAGTCATGGGCAGTTGGAAGACTCGTAAGACTTTAGATTTCGATGCAACATTACAGAGATATCTGCATTATGCATCATTGATCTGAAATCGTTTGAAACTGGGCTCGGATATTTGTCATCCTGAGTCGACAATTCGTCGTGAGTAATAATTGTCACCGCGAATCTAGTGGGTCAAATACATATATTTATACACATATTACATTGGGAGCCATGTGCGAAACTTATTCAGAATTACTATGTTGCAAACAATTGATGCTGCTTCCTGAATCGATCCCGGTGTCAATATCAGTGCTAGTGCTAGAGAACAATTTCTGGAGTGGATATCCAAATTGAAAGAGTAGGACATTGAACCATTTAATCATGTGGAAGGTCCCATCAAGGCACGCTCGAGGTCAGTGGATCAGTCTTGTGAGTTTTGCTTGTAAAAAGTATGCAACAATGACACTGGGATTCTCATCATTAATTGCAGGTGATTTGCGATGAACATGGTATCGACCCGACAGGAACGTACCATGGAGACTCAGATCTGCAGCTGGAGCGAATAAATGTGTACTACAACGAAGCCAGTGGTGGTCGATACGTGCCGCGTGCGGTGCTCATGGATCTGGAGCCCGGAACCATGGACAGTGTCCGATCGGGACCTTATGGTCAGATCTTCAGGCCCGATAATTTTGTGTTTGGCCAGACTGGAGCCGGTAACAACTGGGCCAAGGGCCATTACACCGATGGCGCGGAACTCATCGACTCCGTGCTTGACGTCGTCAGGAAAGAGGCCGAGAGTTGCGATTGCCTCCAGGGTAATTTTTTTCAAAACATGGCAACTCTTCAGTGATGATCGGGCTGTCAAGCGCCGCATTTAAAGGACAGATCTTTGGAATTCTCTTATTTTCTTCCCCTTCAAACTGCCAATTCGCATTAACACATAATATGTGAGCTTCCGACAGTTGACAATCAGTTATATATCCTGACTGTTGTGCCGAACTGATGCTGAATTCGTTGCGCAAAAACTTCAGGTTTTCAAGTGTGTCATTCAATGGGAGGCGGAACGGGATCAGGCATGGGCACACTGCTCATTTCTAAGATCAGGGAAGAGTACCCGGATCGCATGATGGTGACTTTCAGTATTGTGCCGTCGCCTAAAGTGTCGGATACAGTGGTGGAGCCTTACAATGCCACGCTCTCCGTGCATCAGCTCGTCGAAAACGCTGATGAATGCATGTGTCTGGACAACGAGGCTCTCTATGACATTTGTTTCCGAACTCTCAAGCTCACAACCCCTACTTGTACGTTTCAAGCTACCACTTCCTCTCAAATTTGTTTGACATAAGAGCCTCCTGCAAGTTTAGCTCCAGCTGACCCACTACTGACGATATAGAGACGTACACCGCAATCTATGCATGCACAGCTTTGCATTCAAGTCAGAAGATTTTGAAAAGCTCAATTTCAGTATGAATTTTGAGCCTTGAGCTGAAAAAATCATCATTCAAACGCATCATCTGGAGAATAAGTTCATGATGACAACTTTATTAGAAACATTGATAATAATACTGGAAAAAATAGTATTGGGTTCGACAAATTCTCTATTGTTTGAACTCGAGATCCAATTTCTGTAAGAGGTGAAAGTAATCTATGTAAACATGAGAATTGTGCACGCAGTTGGTGATTTGAACCATCTTATCTCAGCGACCATGAGTGGCGTGACTTGTTGCTTGCGATTCCCGGGTCAGCTCAACTCCGATTTGCGCAAGCTGGCAGTCAACCTTGTCCCTTTCCCTCGCCTCCACTTCTTCATGATCGGCTTTGCGCCCCTCACGTCGCGAGGCTCACAGCAGTACCGCGCCCTCACGGTCCCGGAGCTGACACAACAGATGTGGGATGCCAAGAACATGATGTGCGCTGCGGATCCACGGCACGGCCGCTACCTGACGGCGTCGGCCATGTTCCGCGGCCGCATGAGCACCAAAGAAGTAGACGAGCAGATGCTCAACGTGCAGAACAAAAACTCGTCCTACTTCGTGGAGTGGATACCTAACAACGTCAAAGCTAGTGTTTGCGACATTCCACCCAAAGGACTCAAAATGTCCGCCACTTTCATCGGGAACTCCACCGCAATTCAGGCACGAACATCGAAACATCCGCCTACCCAAATCGACTTTTTCTTGTTATATCTCATGTCTGGTTCGATCTGGTCCGTTAGTCTCTTTCTATTGTCCTCTTTCTTTGCCACGGGGTAAGGCTCTCTGACGAGGGCATTACCAGAATGGCGGTGTGCACGCAGCTATTGCCTGGCGCAGGCTCTTAACGTCCTCTGGTAATGCCCACATTATTCTAGGGCCTTACCCTACACATATATACTAAAGTATTTCTGGACTGGTGGAGGGTTCGGTTCTTAGTGGTTCCCTTTACTCCTTGTGGCCCGCCTCTGTTGGGCTGTTTGCTTGCCTGGACTTTGGTCCTTGCCCCTTGTTTCTTTTTCTCTCCCTTCCTTGGGTGCTTTTTTTTTTTCCTAATAAAGTTTGGCAGGGTTTCATCATTTTCCCGTCTCTTGGATTGACCTGACATGTGATTTTGGGATTGCAACTGAAAAAACCAAAACCAGGAGATGTTCAAGCGAGTGAGTGAACAATTCACAGCTATGTTCAGGAGGAAAGCCTTCTTGCATTGGTACACAGGAGAGGGAATGGACGAGATGGAATTCACGGAGGCAGAAAGCAACATGAATGACTTAGTATCTGAATACCAGCAATACCAAGATGCCTCTGCTGATGAGGAAGGCGAGTTTGAGGAAGAAGAGGAAGCAGCAGGCTAAAACAAACAAGCTAACTCATTGCAAAATTTGGCTTTCCCCCCCTTAAGGCAAGGTCAAACCAGCAACCATAGTTTACAACAATAGGAAATGTTCCATGATGTTCCCAAAGAATGAACTCAGGGTTGATAGTAACACCTGGTGAACATTCCTCAAAATGTGGGACCCCAATGAGAACTACATGGGTGACCCTTAGTCTCTCCCTTCCTTCCAGGAAGAGCCAACAAACTTCTTGTTATTACCCCACTCAGCTTAAATTTGAATTAAATTTGTGCTTATTAGGCTAGAACAAACATAGTACATAAACCATTCATTCAAGGTAAATTTGCCATTGTTTTGCCATCATGCTTACTAAGACCTTTAGATTACGGAACATACAAGACATAAAAGTGTTTGAAGATAGCAACATCTTATAACATTTGTGCTATTGAGATTTGTTTTTCCATTCCTTTGTCACCGTCTAGTAGGCTATATCAATGAGCTTGGGGATCATCACAAAGATATTTTTAAAATAAAATTTGGTGGATAATTTAATATCCTTAAGATTCTTAAAAGATAAATTTCAAACATGTCACAATCATTTTAATATTTTATAAAAATCAATGAGACCTAATGAAATTATGTCAAATTGAATTAAATCTCAACCATAACAAATGATGTTGCTAGATATCCAATGCCAAGAAAAATTATATCATATTTACTTTTCAAATTCTTTATAAAGTGTTTGAAAAATGAAAATTTCAAAAAAATACAAACAAAGATCATAATACTAAATGAACATTTTTTATTTGAACTCTAAAACACATATGAAATATGTACATACATTAAACTAGTGTTGGATGCAACTTTTTCTTACAAAACATTGATTTATTTTTTTAATGTGTATACGAAGAGTTGCATGTGTCACACATCCAAAATTGTTTTCTTTATATTCTTAGGACTACTTGAAATCCTTCTTCTTAATCCTAAAGGGTACTTTGATTGTAACTATGGCATATGGTTATTTTTAAAATAGAGCACTTCTAACACAAAGGTAGATTATATAACACAACCTCATAACACACACAATAAGAAGATGAAAATTTTATGTCTTGGAGTAAGAGTAATCACATAAGGCATCTTCATGCGAGTTACAACCAAAGAACATATCTAGCACAACATTTCACTGTATGGGGATCATGCATGACATCCACATAAGTTTTCTCTCATTACGAAACATTTTGACAACTTTGATACTTTTGATCAATTTATTACACTATAAGTTTCAATATCTAAACAAATTGGATTATTATCCCCTTGGCCTCCTTTTCATATTGGCCCAATGCCAAAAAAACATTTATTAATTACTTAACGCCTATTGGATTATGCCATCCATTAGCTAATCTATAGTTTTTAGAATTATCCAGTATTTTCATGGATGAGCTCTTATGTTACTAGTTGACATGTTTTCCTCTAAATTATAGCATATTTGGCACATATGGTATCAAATCAATTGATTCACATTATGTTTTATTAAATCAAAGTAGTTAAGTTCAATGAATAATAAGTTCATGAATCGAAATTGCATCCATATACCAAAGATTCCAATGGTTTTAAGTTCCATAAGGTACTAACTTCTTTCTTGGCCATTGTCCACATATTAACTTAATATTTTTCCTAGGCCATGATTATTTTAACTGTTTGTAGATTTTATTTTATTTTTAAAAATTTAGCATGACATCATACATGACCTTTAGTATCCATAATTTACCAAATGTACATGATTAGCCACAATTTGTAATTATTTTTTGAATTTAATTATATAATCAGAATGTGCTTATCTAATTGTGGAAAATCAACTACCCCTAATTGTCATTGGACTACATGCTTCTGTCAATCATTTTTGTAAATGTAAATTTACGCATGAATATAATATAAGATCCCATATATTGGTTGTTGTGGAAAATTTATAATTCAATTAATATTATAATAGGATTATGTTTATTTTTAAAATTCATATATAATTAATATAAGGTATGCATTAATAATAAATATAATTAACATATGTACAATAAATTTATAATAAGTATTAGTTGTTAGTAGGTTCAATTACTAGGATGTTGAAGGTGCAAATTATATCAAAAATTTCAAATTAAGAAAAATACTAATGAGGTGGTATTTATTTGGTTAGTATAAAGAGTTTATAAAAATTCAATTGTAACAATGCAAAGTGTTCCACTTACTTAGGTTGCAATACACACCTTGTTTTCTTTGATTTTGAAAATCAAAACATTTTATTTTTCCATTTCTTTCTCGATGCAAACAAACCAATTGTTTGTTAGTTATGATGAAGTTTTTTGTGAATGTGAAACATGGTTTTCATCATTTGGAATGTGATCTTACATATTGAAATGTTCCATGCATGATGAGTTCCTTTAGTCATGCAAAATCAACAATGTTTTTCATCTTTTTAAATAAAATTAAAATTTTAAAAAAAGAGATGGTGCCAAAATTCAATGTAAACATATAATTTGAATTAAATTTAGGCCAATTTAAATGCATGATAAAGGACTTCTAGATAATAACAAGGTGAAAAAACTCAAAGTTTACCCACATAGTGCCCCAAACAATATCCTCTTTCATGCACGTAATGGGAAAACTTAAAACATAATTGCCATTTGATAACTATTATGTATGAAAATTTAATCAATATTGAACAATTTTCCATTATTAAATTAAAGTTTTCATGTTGTAGTTTTTTTTTATTTTATTATTTGACGTTTATCAATATCAAAACATTTCTTGTGTTCTAGAGCAAGTTTTGTTGCAATTTTAGGGAAGAAATGACAACAATTAACAATATCATGACCCACGCAAATTTTGATTTTACACATCAAAAGAATTCTAACCCAAAAAATATTTTTAAAAATAATGATTTAAATGCATGTAAAGGATAAAAATGAAGTTTAGAATTTTAATTTCAAATTTTCATAAAATAATAATAATAATCAAATGACATTACAGTTGATTTTTTGTGTAAATTATGTTTAATTCAATGCATAGGTCTTTGAAACTAGAACTTTAAAATTTTATTTAAGTAATAGATATATTAAACCAAAACACATATGAAGGTTTGGATATGTGAAATATTTGAAATATACATATCTTTATGATTATGCATTTATATCATCTATCACAAATTGAACTTATGTGATGGGTTGATTATAAACTTGGTTCAACACAATGTGTAATGAAAGTCTAATTTAGGATTATATGAAAATCAATCAATCTAATTTATATGATTGCATCTAGGTAGTCAAACTAGATACTTTTGATTAACATGATTATAATAGAATCAAACTCATGATTTTAACCGTGGCATATATAACTATATCCACATTGTTGGCAATTTTCATGAATATGATCTAAAAACATAATAAGAGCTTAATTTTAATAACAAAATAATGTATTAAATTGAAACATAATTTTTATAAAAAAACACAATCATGAAAACTACCATCCACATAAACATAATGTAAATGTGATGATAAAAGCTAATTTACAAGTTCAATTCAACTATGAAATCACCAAATCAAACGTCTCACTTGTATGATTGGTATACACCTAATCATGTACAAAATCTAGGAATATTGGGTAGTGGTTTAATTTATTGATACATATCATTGATATTTGGCAATAATGAAAATGTTTAAAATTGTCATGTTTGGTCCTCCCAACTCTCCTATTTGTACCCATTGAAATAAATGTTTATTCATATGTTAGGTAAAATGTTCATTTTAGGTATGGCTTGAATTATTTTGAAGATCATTTCTTGAAACAAATTTTTTGTGGCATCATCATAGGTTGTGCGACACACCTTTAGGCTATTTGAACAACATTAATGACCATACTCAATTTTGTGAAATAGAATTCATTGATTTGATTTAAAATTAGATTGAGTTTTAGTTGTTTTGAAAAATCTTTAGATCCAAAAGCTTTTTAAATCCAAAAAAAACATTCCCAACCACATTGTCAAAGACAAAAAAAAATTAAAGAAAAGCATCACAAACTTACCATGTTTCATAAATTCATACAAAACATGCATGAATTCCATGTTATGATTAATATGAACAATATTTGTATGTATTCAATATTTTAAATATTCAAATGGATGAGACATTGTTTTTGAATGGCATATGTGAATGTTCATGATTGATACACAAAACTCACATAGTTTTAAGTGAATTTACATCACAATAATTGCACAAATTTAGTTAAAATGTAAATTGTATGTACTTCATATCAAGACAACATACATAAAAAAAAACCTCATATATATATATCTGTGTGTGTGTGTGTGTGTGTGTGATTTTTTCACTTTGAAGCCCACAGATTTTGCACAAACATATTTTTTATGATTTTTGCATGGATTCTATTGAAATCTCATGATATTGAAAAAAAATTATGAATATATATGAATTTGACAATGAAAGAAAAACATATGATTTAATTAATTGAAAAAAACATGATAGAATGTTATAGTTGAAATAGAAATGTAATACATAAGCCATAATTTTTGTGTTGAAAAGATTAACGAATAATGCCTTAAATGTTTCTTATGTGCATTATCCCATGTAACCTATTAAGGTTCCATCAAAGTAGATGCACAATCAAGTGTCTCAATATTGTGATGAAACTGTGTTTTTTTCTTGGGTACCTTTTATTCAAATGCATATGGTGATTAATGTATTTTTAGATTTAATAATTGGGACTTGGATTTAAACTAACAATTTCATTATGAAGAGAAATATGTGGTTATTAATTGATAAAAAACTCATTTGTTTGTAGTAATGAACTTTTGAAATCAAAAAATATGGGTTCCTTGTTTGACTAAACCATCACAAAATGAAAAAAATTATATTGATTCACATTTCAAATTTGTTATTGGGACTCAATATATGATGTAATACAACATCATAAATTCATATGAGGACTCTTTTATTTGAAAACCTTAACTGTTTGATAGTTAGGGACTTTTGAATGGTTAAAATTTGACCATATTTTCATAGTTTCATATGAGTTGCAATTTTTGTTTATTTTTCAATTTTTTTGTTCTAAAAGTTTTTTTTTTAAAAGTTTTAAATGAGGCATTATTCCTATGAACTTTGTAGGTTTTCCTTTTAGGATTTCCAAATCAAAAAATGACATCAACTACATTAAATACAAGTTTTCACATAGATTTGGGAAAGTTTGTAGGTGATTAAACATGTATTATTCAAATATTAGAATAATAACATTTTTTGAAGTAAAAACCATGTCCATTTGAATCATTTTAAATAATCTTGTATGGACTTATAAAGAGTGTAATTTCTGCCGATATTGAAACATTCAATCGAACATTCACCCTTTAATTTTTTAATACATTCCATCAATTAGGATTTAAAAAATCTTTTGCCCATTCAACATTTTAAAACCTTTTAAGGTGGATAGGTCAATGAATGAACATTTAAAAACTCAAATGGAGTTGAGTCCTCACACATTGTTTTTTTTATTTTAAAACTCAAATAACATTTTTAACCTTCCACCTAACATTTCCAACGCCACAAAAAAAATTCAATTTCGTAAAAGAATGAGCAAGATAAAAGGTGTTTGGTGTAAAGGACTTCAATGTTTAGTGATGAGTGATTTAAAACAGATTGGGATTTTGAATTTTAATTTTTTTATTGTTCCATTTTTGCTTTTGGAATACAATTTTTTTGTAAAGCCCTAGTTGACACACCCATCAAGTTTTTAATCACTCAAAACATACTAACAATGAAGAAGATATGGGGTTGGAACTAAAGAAGGGTTTAGAGCTATTTTTTCCAAAAAAATTGAAACAAACTATCATTCATCCTCTTCCTATGTTTTTTACATTGTTCCTTTATTTCTAACGATGAAAGAACATTTGTAGACTTCCAATTTGTGCATCTAATGACACAAAAATCACTCAATTTGACTAAATATTAGAAAATATTGAAAAATGATTGATGATAAATATGTGTTCAATGATGGGTGTTTCTACCCTACCAACTTGACCTTTTAAAACATTATCATGTGCTACTACATCAATAACCAACACTATCAAAATTAACAAAATCGAACACATGAAAACATGCACATAGATTAAAATGTATTCATTTACAAACTACAAAAATCTAAATTCAAATTAAATTCAAAGAAATCACAAACTTCACATTAACCACACCTCTTGTTCCATTGGTGTGCTATGAAATCTCATTACACAAAAAAAATACATTTTAACAATAAACCCCCCAAACACACAAAATAATAAAAATCTTACTCACATTAAATTGGATTTGAACCAAATTTTACAAAAACAAATGTATATTCTACAATAAAAACCCAATAACCTTATGTTGACCTAACTTTTTAATATCTTATACAACTTTTACAATAAGGACATTTCTGCAACAAATATTTTACCAAAATTTTTAAATATTTATATAGATCCCTATATCAATGACATTATTAGGACATTATTAATTTTTTTTAAATTAAAGAACCCAAATTAAAAGTTCTTTTCAAAATCAAGAATTGAACAATATAATTTTGATCCCTCAAACCTAAGTCTAAATAATTCAAACGTTAATTTTTTAAATGAAAATACAATTTGGATCTTGGCAATTTTGCTTCTCAACTTCCATAAACCTCACATTTTGTGTGAGAATGTGCTTTAACATTTCAACCCATGCTATCATATCACAAATTTACAAAATTCATGGGTTTGTTACAGTGTGAAATTTGTTATTTCATAGGTTCATATTGTTTAAACATGAATGTTGTGCATTATTTAAACACAAAAGTTATGTGCATATTTTCATGTGTAAACAACACAAATAAACATACAACATCCATGTTCAAATAATAGGAATAAGCATATGACATTCATAATTAAGTAATGTGCACAACATTGATGTTCAAACAATATAAATAGATGAATGATATCCATGTCTATTCCATACAAACCTATGGAAAACAAATTTCACATAACAATTATTGTCAAATCATGACCCATGAAATTTGTGATATAATGTTTTAGACTTGCACATAGGCTTATTGATTATAAAGCTTCAACTTGATCTCATCTTAAAAAAGACATTATTTTGTTCTTCTTGAAAGCTAGTTGCAAGATGAATTAAAATTGTGATAAGATTTTTTGTAATTTGTGTCTAGTGTGTTTCACAAATGGTATCCATTGATGTCAATATAATTGCAAACCATTTGTAAAAGGTTGGTGATTATTTGTTGAAAAATTTCACATGATACCCCATGGTGTTTATAAATTAATCCTTCATAAATCAAATTTATCATCATTGTTCAGTTTTCATCTTTGAAACATGAAAGCATGCAACATCATGTTTCATACATAATAAATATTAACAACTTATTTAAAAAGAATTCTTAAACATGGACCTTGTGGAAGGCTCAATTGAAAGTTTTTTGGTTAAACCCTGAAATAGGGTAAATAGACATCATGTATCATTTTGCCTATAATACAATTTAACAACCATGAGCCTAAAATATGATTTAACAACCATGAAATTTAAGACATTTATAAAATGTTTTAATCCAAATCATTATCAACATTATGTGCTCCATTTTACCTTTTGCCATGAATATTTACCAATTCTCGTGCCATCATGATGGGCATATGATAAGATAAATATATACCTTATTCAATTGGTAATAATTGTTAACTTTTTAATTGCCCTACTTGACTAATAAATATTTCAAGTTTGTCTTATTTTTATTTTACCCAATTACTATATAGTTGAAGTTTACCTTTACCCTCGGGGAGGGTAAATATTTTCATTAAGGTGAACAAAAACTATATTTCAAATTCATCATATAAGATATATGCATTTTTGTATTTTACAATACAAATGGCTATGATGGACTTGTTTAATTATGACGACTAACTAATGAATAGATTTTCTTTTGGCATTTTATTTTTATTCATTACATTAATTATCTTGGAAAAACTTTCACCATATGCTTTGGAAACCATTTAGATTTTAATACCATTTGCCATTATAAATTTGTTTGGAATATGATTTAATGATATTGATAGATTTGATAGATTAGTCGATTTTTTTCATGAGATGTGTGACACTTCACATGTTTAGGTTTATAATGCAAATTGCACAAGTAAAATGTCTTTCTCCACTCTGCAACAATGATCGTTTTTGTAGCGAAAATTCATCATTTTGCAAAAAAAAGAAAAGTTCCAAGAGGTATCGTCAAGGGAAGTTTTGGAAACTTTCCAAAAAGATTAACACATTTTGAAGAAGAAAGTTATGAAATTGTCAAGATTTTTGGAAGATTTGGATTGATTTCTAGCTCTCTTCTTTGAAATCATCATATTTAGCTAATAGGTTCTAGTGGTGAAGCTAATAGGTTCTAATGGATCATCAACATGTACTAGGATTCCTAGATTTTCCACTTCTTCATCTATCTTGTAACCAGATTTGGCTAAATCCTCTTGTGGCCGATTGCCACTTTTGGTGCAACATGAAAAAATTGGGAAAAAAAATGTGCATATATTTGTGTAAAAAAACAATTTCCACCTAAGTTTATCCACCTACACCCGCATGAAATGTGTAAAGTAAATGATGAAATATTTATTATTACCCTTAAATTATGAATAGGGCAAATGCTCATCGCTCACCTTTACCCTTACCCAGATGGAAATTCTTGCAAAGCTGACATATAACTTACCTGGTCCAAGAATATTTTGAAGCCTATACATATTATATACCTTTACTCAATGATCTGTTTTTTCAAAATTTTATATTTACCCTTACCTAACTAATATTATTAAAACCAATATACCCATAGTTTTTTAGAATTCTTGACTGATTTGAGACAACCTTTTTATTTGTGGGAAAATTTCACCAAGAGGTGACATTAAAAATCTTGCATTCGAAAATGAATTCATAGGTGAGGGTAAAAAAAGGGTTCAAAAATCACCATATTTTTATATTTGGTTTTCAATGTGTAGCCATAAGTATAGAAGGTTGGTTGGCTAAAGAATGGTATTCACTAATCTGATTTGGCTAAATATTTCTTGGGATGATAGCCAATTATTTTTGCATCTTCCTCATAAGTTCCTATGGATGAGAGCACTTATGCTAAATAAGAAAATCCCTAAAAACAACACTGAAAGTTTGAGGGTTTAATCCAAATCGCCAGATTTTTATGATGAGTTTCAGCAGGTAGCCAAGAATATAAGAAGGATTCTGGTTTTTTTCTACTTTCATATCTAGTATGTAGCCAAATCTGGCTAAATCATCTTATGGATGATCACCACTTCAGCTATATCACAAAATTGAAGGAAAAA